>Ga0316194_10003653_pt1 | contig 10695 bp, 7 predicted proteins | sample CroRivsedime1_MG_FD_204936 | JGI IMG/M metagenome (GOLD analysis project Ga0316194, IMG submission 204936) | Coastal sediment microbial communities from Maine, United States - Cross River sediment 1 | ecosystem: Environmental > Aquatic > Marine > Coastal > Sediment | place: USA: Maine... | reverse complement strand
CAGTACATCACCCACGACGACGCCGCCGCCGACAGGGACGACAACAATGCCTCGTACCGGCGGATCAACGTAGACCCGAGCACCTACAACATCAGCCTGACCGGCTCGACGAGCCGGGGGAAGTCCGCCCTTTACGCCTGGGCCGAATTCGAGCCCAGCGTCAGCACCGGGCGGATCAAGATCCCCGGTGACGGGGCCTTCATCATCGGCTCGAACGTCATCGATCTCGGCGGCGGCTGGAGCCGCTTCGAGTTCGCGGTGCAGAACATGAACTCCCACCGGGCGGCGGAGGCCTTCTGGATGCCGGTCCCGGCGGGAACCACCGTGACCAACATCGGCTTTCGCGACGTCGACTATCACAGCGGCGAGCCCTTCGACGGCACCGACTGGGTGGGCACGCACGACCCGGTCGGCAACATCGTTTCGTGGCGATCGACCCAGACCTACGACGAGAACCCGAACGCCAATGCCTTGCGGTGGGGCACGATGTACAGCTTCTGGTTCGACGCCGACGTCGGAGGCGGGTACACCGACGTGACCCTCGACCTCTTTCGCCCCGGTGACGTGGGCGATCCCATCAGCGGATCGGGTCTCGTCATCGCGCCGCTGCCGTGCAACAACAACGGGATCTGCGAGCCCGGCGAGACCTGCACCAACTGCCTGAGCGATTGCACCGGCCAGATCCCCCCGACGGGATTCTGCGGCGACGGCATCTGCGACGTCGACCTGGCCGAGGACTGCGTCAACTGCGCGGCGGACTGCGCCGGCGTGCAGAGCGGCAACCCCGGCAACCGGTACTGCTGCGGCGCCGGCGGCGGCCAGGGACCCGTCACCTGCCAGGACCCACGCTGCACCGAGGGCGGCTTCGACTGCGGCACCACCGCCGCCGAGGCGTGCTGCGGGGACGACGTCTGTGACGGCGTCGAGGACTCCTGTAGCTGTGCCGCCGACTGCGGTGCGCCGCTGGAGAGCGAGCTCGTCTGCAACGACGGCATCGATGACGACTGCGACGGGCAGGCGGATTGCGGCGACCTGGATTGCTGCACGGACGCGCTGTGCATCGACGGCATCGACGGTGACGGTGACGGGGTCGCCGACTGCGACTGCGACGACGGCAATAACCAGGTTTGGGCAACCCCCGGAGAGGCGACGGATCTGTCGGTCAGCCACGATGTCGGCGTCGGGACCACCCTCGACTGGGTCTCCCCGGTCGCGTCGGGTAGCGTCTCGGTGACCTACGAGACCCTGCGAACGGGGACACCTGACGGCTGGATGCTGGCGGTGGAGTGCGTTCCCGACGGCGACCCGTCGGACACCACCAACCTGGACACCGAGAACCCCGATCCGGATCTCGTATATTACTATCTGGTGCGCGCCTCGAACGCGTGTCCCGAGGGCGTCGGCCCGCTGGGGCAGGATTCAGGCAACGCCGAACGCACCGGAGCGAGCTGTCCGTAAGTCGACCCGTCCGCTAGGCACCATCGTCGATACGACCGACCCTGCGCTCCCGGTGGCCGGCACCGGGAGTTTGTCCGGGATCCGGAAGTCCACCCGCGGCAAGTGGAGGGCGGCCGTCCTCATCGGCCTCCACCTGCTGATCGCCGCGCACGCCGCGCACTTCCTGATGACGGGCCGCACCCTGTCACCGGTCGAACCCTCCGAGTCGATGTACACGCTCGAGCTGGGCTACGTGAATGCCGGCTTCGTCTTCTTCGCGACGGCACTGCTGGCCACCGTGATCTTCGGCCGATTCGTCTGCGGCTGGGGCTGCCACATGGTGGCCCTTCAAGACCTGTGCGGCTGGTTCATGAAGAAGCTCGGGATCCGGCCGCGTCCCTTCCGCTCGCGACTGTTGATGTGGGTGCCGCTGGGCCTGGCGCTCTACATGTTCGTCTGGCCGACCTTCAAGCGAGTATTTCTCAGTGATCCGCAGACCTCGTTCGCGGGCTTCACCAATCAACTTCTGACCACCGGGTTCTGGGACACCTTCCCGGGACCGTGGTTCGCGGTGTTGACCCTCGCGACGTGCGGCTTCGCGGCAGTCTACTTCCTGGGGTCCAAGGGTTTCTGCACTTACGGATGTCCCTATGGCGGCTTCTTCGTCCTCGCCGACCGGCTCTCCCCGGCCAGGATCGTCGTCAACGACGCCTGCCAGCAGTGCGGGCACTGCACGGCGACCTGCACCTCCAACGTCCGCGTCCACGAAGAGGTCAGGCTCTACGGCATGGTGGTCGATCCCGGGTGCATGAAGACCTCCGACTGCGTCAGCGTGTGCCCCAACGACGCGTTGAGCTATGGGTTCGGTAAGCCGTCGATCCTCAAGGGCGCTCCCGCCGCACCGACCCGGGATGTCCGCTACACGCTCACTCTCGGCGAGGAGATTCTGGTCGGTGTGGTTTTCCTCGCCTCGATGCTCGCCTTTCGCGGGCTGTACGACGGCCCGCCGTTGCTGATGGCCGTGGGCCTCGGTGGCATCTCCGCGTTCGCTGCGCTGAAGCTCTGGCACCTCTACCGCCGGCCGACGGTGAGGATTCAGAACGTGGTCCTCGCGATGGACGGGAAGATCCGGCGAAGCGGATGGGTCTTCGCGGCCGTCACGGTGGCGTGGCTGCTGTTCACCGCTCACAGCGGCTTCGTGCAGTGGCACCGGGAGCGCGGGCAATACTGGCTGGAGCAAACCGAGGCGACTCGCGCCGAGGTCCTTGGCGGAGCCCACCGGACTCGACGGTACTCCGAGCGGCATCACGACGCCGCGGCACGATCTTTCGCTCACTTCAGGCAGGCCGATCGCTGGGGTTTGATCGACGTCGCGGAGGTCAAGCTGGGGCTGGCGTGGGGACACCTGCTCTCGAACGATCCCGACTCAGCCGAGCGGGAAGTCCGGGCCGCCATCGCGATCGCTCCCGAGAACCCTGCCCTGCACGACGACCTGGTTGCCTTGCTGCTGGGACAGCAAAAGCTCGACGAGGCCCTGAGCGCCAAGCAGCGCCGGCTCGAGATCGCCGCGCCTTCCGCGACCGACCACTTTCAGCTCGGTGGACTGCTCGCGGAAAGCGGAGACTACGAGGGCGCCGTTGAGCAGTATCGTGCCGGGCTCGCGCTGGAAGAGCACGCCTTCGACGCACGCTACAACCTCGGGGGGCTACTACGACGTCTCGAGCGCCACGACGAGGCGATCGAGCAGCTCGAGATCGCGCGCAACCTGGAACCGAATGACTTCGACGCACGGGTAGAGCTTGGGCTCGCATACATGGCAACGGGCGCGAACGAGAAGGCGATTCGCGAGTTCGAGTGGGCCATCGCCCTGAATCCCCTCGCCCCGGAGTCACAGGCCTACCTGCCCGGTCTCGTTCGGGACCTGCGCGACTCTCAGTGAGCTCTGATCAGGCGACTTCGTTCCTCTGATGGCCCGTCACGTATTCGCGTCCGAGACCGTGGCCGTAATGTGCCGATATTGGATCGGCGGCTATCTTGCTTGAGTTCAGCGGTTTGAGGGCACGACGCGGAAGCTGTTTGCGGTCGTTCTTCGAGATATGATGGAACGCATGGAGTCGAAACCGTGGCGCTTTCCGGGGCAATCTCTGGGGATCTACGAGAGGTCCGAAAGTCCGGCAAAGGAGGCTCGGTGAACTCGCCCGGTCAGCCTACCGCGACGACCGAGAGATCGGAAGGCCCGCGGGATGGGGACGAAATCGGCTGAAACTAACCGATCCCGCGCCGCAGCGTCCGCACGAGGTATCCCACCACGAGAACCGAAGCGACCAGCATCGAGGAGATGAGCAGCGCCGCCACCAGCTTGCTCGTGTTCCCGTCGGCGTAGGCCATCCAGGTCACGGTGCTCCGCCACGAGAAGACGATCGTGAGCAGCCCGGCGACCGTCAGGGCGACCGGCACCGCCGGGCGCCAGCCGCGGCCGGCGAGCACTCCCAGTCCGATGTTGAGGAGGCCGAAGGTCCCACCGGACAGCAGGGCGGTCTTGGCCTTCTCGGGGTTGGACAGGTAACCCAAGAGCCCGATGAGGACCAGGAACGCGCCGTAGCCTGCGAGGACGCGTGCGGTGTTCTTCATGGTGCAGCTCTCCCGGGGTCAGACTGTGCATTATCGCATGGGCTATCCTCGAGAACGTGTTATCAGAAGTGCCCGAGCTGTTCGCGTGGAAATTCAAGTTTGAGATGTGGCGCTGCTCGCAGGCGCGCGCCTGGGCCTGCCGGTCTTCGTCTGCCACGCACTGTCCGATCGCTGTCCGGGGCACCTGCCGGGGTAAGATGGGCCGGTTCTGGTCGTCTGGTTGGAGTGGCCACGTCCGGTACCTACCTATGTAAACTAGACCCTCCCGTCAGAACGATAGAATAACCTGAAGCACCTGGGTTACGAACGCGGAACCCGGGCGGCGGGCGTTCAAACCGGGCCGCCCCCGAGCACGGTCCACACGGCAGCTGACCTGCAAGCTAGGGCTGGCAGGGAAAGGGATTCGGTCGGGGGTCATCCGCCGTGGTGACCCCGAGGTCACTTTCTCCGCACGCGTCGACGGCAGAAACCAAGTAGTAGAACCCCAGTCCTGCGGGTGTCTCGGAATCTGTAGCCGCCGGTGAGCTGAGATCCGGTTCCAGGCACGTGTGGTCGAACTCCCACACCGACAGGGATAGTGTCCCACGGTAGAGGCGGTATGACGGGGTCGCGCCCGTCCAGCTCAGGTCCTCACTGGTCTCGAAGCGCAGGCTCGCCCCGACGGTCTCGGGCGGATCACAGGAGGACTGGCATACGTCACCGACGCCGTTTGCATCGGTATCGAGCTGGTCGGGGTTGAAGATGGACGGGCAGTTGTCGCACGGGTCTCCGACCCAATCCTCGTCGGCATCGGACTGGTCGAGGTTGTCCTCGGTGGGACAGTTGTCCTGCGGCAGCACCAGGCCATCACCGTCGACGTCGTTGTCGAGGAAGAGTACGTAGTACGAATCCTCGTTCAGACAGCCCCCACCCGTGCAGGGTCCGCTAACGCTCGCCGAGTAGCCGCCCGCTCCCTGCGTTGTCGTCAGGGCAGGGTCCGGTAAGGTTGAGTCGGAGACGATCACGCCGGTGCCGTCGTGAAGCGATAGCGTGCCCTCGAACAACGAGAGAAGGTCCTCGCGAGCATCGACGTCGAGGTGGATCGTCCGCGCAGCGGACAGGTCGAACCGGAAGTGATCGACGTCCGACGGGGAACTGACGACTCCGCTGACCGCCCGCGGCGGCTCCACGGGCATTCCAGTACCGAAGCTGTCGTTGCTCGTGGCCGGCCCCAGCTCGATGGACATCTGGTAAAACGTATTGGTGGTACCGACGTACTGGCGAAGCTCGCGGATCTGGATGAGATAGGTCCCGGTCGCCGGCAAGGTCAGCTGGACGAACGGATCTTCAGGATCAGTGGAGTTGTACGCGTCCTGGGCCAGAAACGTCGAATCGGCGTCGAGGAGCGTCAGCACGATCTTGGCGGGAGGGTTCACGGGGTTGAAGACCGCGGAGTCGATGTCGACGGTGACGACCTGCCCGGATAGCCCCTCGAAGCGGTAGTAGTCGATATCCGCCGCCGGGAAGATGAGGGCGTCGATCGACGGCAGGACCGGAGGCAACACGTGTGTCGCCTGCTCGGGAGTATTGTTGGAGTCGACCTCGATGGACAGGACGTAGATGTAGTCGATGCCCCCTTCGGCGCCGCTCAGGTCTTGGACGGAGATGAAGTAGCAACCCGTTTCGAGAACCTCGACGGAAACCGTGGGATCGTCGTAGTCGCCGTTGGACTGATCTTCCGCGAGGATTGACACGCCGTCGGTGTCCAGGACGCGGAGCAGGGCGCTGAGCTCCGACCCGGGACCGGTCTCGGCGCGGAAACCGCGGGCGAGGATGTCGGCCTTGATGGTCTGTCCGGCTTCGGCGGCAACCGCGTAAGTATCTGTATCACCGGGACTTGCAATTGCCCCTCCGATGCTCGATGTCGGGACGGTCGGCTGGGCGTCGCTCGACGGGTCGTTGGGCTCTATCTCGCGCCGAAGATCCGCGCGGGATGCCGGAACGACGGCGGCGACCACGAGGATCCATACGACCGGCAGCCAGGGGTGGACTCGACGTGCCCCCGCATCGTCGTCAGGTCGGCGGCTCACCGTTCGTCGCTCCCATCCGGCCGCACGACGTTTCGGGGAAGGTCTCGCAGTCCCCGGTTCCGGATCGTGACGGATTCGCAGCATTGGAACGGCGAGCCCTCGAAACTACCCGCGATGCATACCTCGGCCGCCTCGCCGTCGGGGACGTCCATGAGCATGGCCAGGACGTCTCCCGCGTTTCCGTCCTCGGTCGTGGCAGGATCACCATCGGAGGGATCCACGAACCGCGCGACGAGCTCCCGTATTCCGTTGGGGAGGTGAACCCCTCCGCGAAGATCCATCACATCTTCGTAGGTCCTGGCACCAAAGGACTCGCCGATCCCCTCCGAATCACCGCCGGGTTCAGGAAGCGGCACGCCAGCCACGGACGACACCCGGATGCCCGGCTCCACGCCTTCGGGTGGTAGCGAGGTCAAGCCGTCGGGTGAGAACAGCTCAATCCTGACAATCAGGGTTCCTGCTGCAACCTGGGCGTCGAGGACGCCCGGCCGGATGCTGCAACTGGCCTGCAACCCGCTGCCGGTTTCCGGTTCGTGCGCCGAAGCCACGGAAAACAGGAGACCGGCGCCTGCGAGGGCCAATGCTGCCCATGCCTTCACCGGTCTCGTTCCATGTGTGGTTGTCAAGCTCGAGCGCCTCTCCTTGTCTATACTAGCGGATCCCCTTGCTGAGAACCCTTGACTGTCCGCACGCCTCAAACACGACCCCGTCCACCGAACTGGTGACGCAGATCGTGGCGTCCTCGTTGTGCGGGAAATCGATCAGCAGGGCGTTGAGGTCCTGCCGGTCTCCGTCGAGTGTCTGGCAGTCACCATCAGCCGGCAAGTTGAAGGTAAGCCGAGCCTGATTGGCGCTCGTCGACCGGGCGGCCAGGTTCTCCACGATTCCTCGCTCCCCGGCACCTGGGAAGCAGCTCAGGCTGTTCGGGTCCGGAAGCACGATCGCCGTTCCGAAGACGTCCTCGAGCCTTGAGACGTAACTCAGCGACATTCCCGAGGCCTCGATCGGCATCGGATTGGCCGGATCGCAGACATTCGTCAATGAGACGTTGACCTCGAAAGTGTTGCCCTGAGACTTGAGGTTGATGGTTGTAGGAACGATGCTGACAACGGTTTCGACCGCCACGGCACCGTTGTCGATGGTCCCGTCGCAGTCGTTGTCCAGGCCGTCGCAGACCTCGGCGGACGGAGTTCCCGCCTCACAGGTGTCGGGCTGCAGGACGCCGCCGACGCAGGCGATCACACCGGTCGAGCTGCACTCACCGACGCCGCAAGTCGTCGGCTGGTCGGTGCCGTTGTCTACGCACCCTCCGTTTCGACCACGTCGGCCTCGAAAAGGTCCTGCAAGGAGTCGGAGAGCTCGAGAAGGCACACTCGGGCGGGCCAAGCTCGGGGGCGGACACACCCTTACGGGCCGACATCGAGGCCCTGTGGAGCAATCTCCTATTCTGGCAGGGCGACGCCGAGGGCTCGCTGGAGCGTACCGAACGCACGTTCGACTGCGCCCCGGAGGTCGGTAGCGCGTCCTGGGTCATGGGCTCGCTGTATCGACCGGGTTCACTCGCGCTCTGCGGACGGTTCGACGAGGCCATGCGGCATCTGGACGAGTCCGTGGCCGAGGTGGGCCCGGAGAGCCCTCACGTCGCCGAGTTGCTCGTCACGCAGGCGGTCCTGAACCTCTACGCTCTGGAACTCGATGCTTGCCGTGCACGGTCGCTTCAGGTGCTGGAGTTGAACGAGCGTGTCCCGTTGTCGGACTTCTGGTTGGGTTATGCTGACCATTTCGCCGGCATGGTCGCCTACGAACGGAATCTCCTGGACGAGGCCGAGGCGCGTTTCCGCCGCGTCAAGGGTCGTCGCTACCTCGTGGCCAGCCGCCTCTACCAGGATGCACTGCTCGGGCTGGCGCTGGTGGCGCTTGCGAGGAACGATGCGGAGGCGCTCGAGGCCTACTGCGTCGACGCCGGTGCCTACGCCACCGAGGTCGGCGATCCGACCTCGCTTCGCATCCTCCGCTCGTTCGAGCTGCGCCTCGCGATCCTCCGGAGCTTCCCACCCTCCGAGGGCGTGGGTCCTCCCCCCGCCGTTGACCACCAGTCGTTCTGGCTCGAGGTGCCGACAGTGACCTGGGCCATGCATCTCATCGCGCACCCCGCACCGCGGGTGCGGGCCTCGGCGCTGGCCTTCGTCGACGACGCCCTCGCACGCATGCAGCGGTACCACAATCACCGGCTGGCCACCGTCCTCTCCGTGCTGCGCGCGCTGGCGCTCGACGTCCAGGACCAGCACGAAGCCGCACTCGACAAGCTCTCGGAAACGGTGCGGTACGCGGCGGGCCGAGGTCTCGTCCGCAGCTTCGTCGACTGCGGGCCCCGAGTGAAGGAGCTCCTCGACGAGCTGGCGAAACGGTCGGACCAGGACGAGTACCTCGACTTCCTGCGCGCGGCCTTCGGAAGCGTCGCAACCCGGAACGGTCCGGGAGGCTCGAGAGCCCTTGGGCCGACCGAGATCCTCACCTACCGCGAGCTCGAGACCCTCGAGCTGCTGGCGTGGCGGATGACCAACAAGGAGATTGCAGCCAGACTGTTGGTGTCCCCCGCTGCCGTCAAGAAGCGCCTGGAGAGCATCTACGCCAAGCTCGACGCCGGCGACCGGCGCAAGGCGGTGACCAAGGCGATCGCCGTGGGCATCATCGATCCCCCGGCTCGCTGACTTTCGTGGAGACCCGGGATGGCCCTGAAAAAAGGGGCGGCTCGTAGAGCCAGACAGCAGGTGGAGCCGGCGGGAATCGTCTTTCTTTCCTCGCCGCAGGTAGGTGCCCGGGGATTGAAGCTGACACGGCAGGACACGGGGATCGAAGTCGAGGAAATATGGTCGTCCCGGCGCGTCCAGTTCTACCACGGCTCCTCGGTCGCGATCGGCGACTGGGTCTACGGCTCGAGCGGAATGACGGCGCCGGCATTCATGACGGCCGTGAACATCCGCACCGGGGAACTCGGCTGGCGTGAGCGGGGTATCGCCAAGGTCAACTGCGTCGAGGCCGACGGCAAGACCCTCTACGCTCGAAACAACGAGCAGATCGTGGCCGTCGACCTGGGGCAGGGATCCGCGCAGCCTTGACACGCTGCCCCGGAAGTCTTCTCCAATGGGGCGCAGATAATGCGCCGTCTCGAGGGAAACATGATTCTTGATGTCGCCTGGAGCACCTGCCAAGGTAGGATAAACTGATTGCGGTCTTCTGGGTGGGGCGGTCGCGGTTGACATGTGGCCTCAATACCGGACGCTGCCCCAAAAACGGGGATAAATTCGCCTACCCGCTCCGTATTGATTCCAAAGCACTTCTGCGTCGTGACCTTTCGCGGAATCTCGCACGGTTGGAATCCCCGAGGCTGCAACGGGTGGGCCTCCGGCAACTCCTCATCTCGCCGCGCTCGCCCTGGCAGAATCCGTCTGTTGCGCTCGACGACCTGATGGAGCGGGTCGACATCCGCAGCCCTGTGAAGTAGGTGGGGTACATTTCCTGGCAATTAGTTGGATTTCTTCAGAACCGGCCTCGGAATCGTCCACTCGCCATTCATAATCTCCGGCTCCGGGAGATAATAACGTGCGGCCACGTCGAACGGCCCGGCGGGAACCGCAAGGCAGTTCACGTCGCCGTCTTCGCACTTCACCTTGAAACGGAAAGTGAAGGTGCCGTCCTCATTGTCGACGGCGGTCGTGTTGTTGATGTGGTAGCGGTCGTCGTCGTTGGGGTGCAAACGACCGGTGGTGGAGTCATAAACAGTGATCGACCAGAAGGCGTTGACCTGAGGCGCCTCCGTCACCAGCACGTATTCGCCCTTCGAGCCTTCGAGGGTTTCACCAGACTCATCGGTAAACATCGCCTCGTAGGCGCTGTGAGAGGTTGCTGGTCCGCCCCAACCCTCCTTGGTGCCGGCAGAGTGGTAGAGATAGGGGACATCCTTGCCGGGTTCCTGGCCTGGCCCGACGATCATCTTGGTAAACGGCACGGACCCCGCCAACTCGTCCATACGCCTGTGGGCTTCCTGCTCCACCTGCTCGTCGAAACCACTCAGGAGATCGACTACGGGCATCTCGCTGATGGTCGGACCTTCAATCGTGATGCCGTCGAAAACGGCTTGTGCACCCGCCATGTCGGCCGCGTCATTCTTATCCTTTACTTCAATCCGCGTGACGACCGCGGACAGGAGCGACGGCACCTCAACAGCCTCACCCGTGATGGTCTCGGGTTTCTCGCCATGGTAAAGCGTATAGCTACCGGCCGGACCGATGATGTTGCGGTAATTCGCATTCCGGTCATCCTGTAACTGAAACGAACTGAATCGCTCCTTCGAAGGCGAATCCGAGCGAAGGACGACCGGCCCATCCCCGAGATAGACGAACGCTGTCTTGTAGAGGGTGTCGTTGTTGCTCCGGACGATCGTGTCCTCACCGGCCTTGAGCAGGTCCCGCGACGCCTGGCCCCAGCGATTCAGCATTCCGGGATCTCCGCCCGTCAGCTTCATGGCGTACTCATAGGTGTTCTGGTAGGGGAACTT
>Ga0316194_10003651_pt1 | contig 10695 bp, 14 predicted proteins | sample CroRivsedime1_MG_FD_204936 | JGI IMG/M metagenome (GOLD analysis project Ga0316194, IMG submission 204936) | Coastal sediment microbial communities from Maine, United States - Cross River sediment 1 | ecosystem: Environmental > Aquatic > Marine > Coastal > Sediment | place: USA: Maine... | reverse complement strand
ACAGGTGTGCTTACCAGGCCTGCTGCACAACACAGTGTAGCGATGGTTTTGCGATATTGGCTTATTCCCATTTTTCTGTCCTCAAAACAATTGTCAAATATAAGTAACGAGTTAGGCTTACATATAGTCGGTGATTATTATACTACCTGCTTAACGACAAGACTGCGATAATATTAAATTATATTTTCAGCGTAAAAACTGCAGTACATATGTGCGTTGTACAATATTCTTTGCTGGATGCACTAGCAGTATTTTTAGCCGTTAAAATAGGTGATAATTCATTGACGATAACTAGAACGATATCTGTGCAGGAGTTTTCATGCGGAATTCAATAATAAGTTTAGCAAGCGCGATGATCGTGGTTTTCACGCCACTGGCCTATAGCCAGCAGGATGTGCAGCCCGAGGCCGATAAAATCCTTAAAAACGCTCAGGCCTTCATGTCTGCGCAGAAGTCTGTTGAGATTGTGGCGGCTGTCACGGAAGAGGAGGTCTACGACGATGCCCACAAGCTGCAGTTCGGCGGGACATTGAAAATCCTTATCAAGCGGCCTGCACAGATGTCTGTGACTAACCATTCTGACTATAGAAACACACAGGCATACCTGAATAAAGGCGTGTTCACCCTTTACGATGAAGATGTCAACGTCTATGCCCAGGCACCAGCACCCGGCACTTTTGCCGATGCACTTGCCAGTATTTATGCGAAAACCGGTACTGTTCCCGGAGGTGCTGAATTATTTAGCGGCCATGCCTACGAATTACTGGTCAGCAACGCCAGCAAAGTGATCTATGTCGGGAAAAGCAATGTTGAGGGCAACAGCTGCCACCACATCGCCGGCATTCTTCCCGACATGGACTGGCAGTTATGGGTGCGTACAGAAGGTGACCCGGTGTTGTGTAAATACATTGTGACAGATCGTGATACCCCCATGGCTCCCCAATACACCATGACGTTTACCCAGTGGAAATCAAACGCAGATGTTTCAGATAAACAGTTTGAATTCCAGCCTCCGGCAGACGCCGAAGCCATTGACATCATCAAATAACAGGGAGTATTGACATGAAAGTTATCTCAAAAAGTGCATTTGGTCTGCTAGCCTTCGGTGTCACCTTGCTGTTCATCGACACTGCAAACCTGCCGCAGTCATTTTTCACCGAGGCGCATGCCCGTATTGGCCGTCCATTGACACCAGTCAGCTACGCGGGCGTGGCAAGGCGAACGACTCGCCGTACAGTTTACGGGGCGGCAGCAGTAACGACGGCCGCCGTCGCCAGTCAGCCGGTTACCGTCGTTGAGCAGCCCGTCACTGTCGTTCAACAGCCGGTTACCGTCGTTCAGCAGGCTTCATTGCCGGTTGGGTCCACGGTACCCAGCCTGCCTGCCGGCTGTAGTTCAACGACGGTCAATAACGCCTCGTATTTCACCTGTGACGGAAACTGGTACAAGCCGGCAATGCAGAGCGGAAACGTCGTCTATTCGGTCGTCGCTGCACCAAACTGAGCAGGTAAGCGAAAGGGCTGGAATAGAAGAATGTCATTAATGCAATCAACTGTAAAACTGGGCTAATGAAAAGAGTGCATGCTCGCTTCAGTTTAAAGGACATTTCCGAGATCGTTGTCGGTTCGACATTGCTGGCTTTTCCTATCGCTATTACAGAAGAAGTATGGAACCTCGGCAGAGAGCTGTCAGGCTTCAGCGCTGTGGCCATCGTCGCTATCTCAATATTCTTCCTGTCATGGTTCGGTTATACCACCTTTTACCACTCCAACCTGGAACGCCACAGTAGAGAGTTTCTCATCAGAGTTATTGCCGTTTATTGTGTGACACTCACCGTTGCCGCTTTAATACTCGGATTGTTCGGGCAATTTCCATTGCTGACCGAGACCTCTGTAGCGATCAAACGTATGATCATCGTTGCCTTGCCGGCGAGTTTTTGTGCCACTGTGGTTGATTCTTTACGCTAGCGTTGTATTGACTGCAAAGTGGCAGTAGTGGCATGAAGTTAGTAGTATCGACAGCCTTAATCTGCCGGTGGATTAAAGAGACTGGTGCTTACGACTTCATCTTCCAGGTTGTCAAGGAACCACTGTAGTGCTTTGCCTTTGTGCCCCGTAGGCCAGGCAAGAAAAACTTCACCTGCGTCTTTTTTCTCCTCTACCTGCTTAACTACAAGGCGCCCAAGTGCTAGATCATTTTCAATCCAGTTAAGGGGGAGAAAACCAGCACCAAGGCCCATGCGCTGAGCGCGATGTTTTGCACGCATATCAGGTACTGTCAATACATCCTGACCACTCAACAGGCCTGAAGTCATCGGCGGCAGGTTACGCGAACTGTCGGCGGCCGTGACAGAGCGGTTATTCAACAGGTCTGTGTTAGTCAGCGGTTCAGGCATTGACGCCAGCGGGTGACCCGGGGCGACAGCAAAGACAAACTCTATATCGCCAAGCGGGTGCCTGCTGAAACCACCGCCAGATGGACCACTTCCAGGTGCACCAATGGCCAGGTCAGCACGACCTCCGGCCAGGGCATCCCAGGTGCCACCAAAAACTTCCTGCATGATGCGAATTCGCGTTCCATTCTGCTGCTGGTAGAACCGTCTGATCAGCTCTAACACAACATCCAGGTTAACCAGGTCACCAATGGCGATGCGCAGTTCACTCTCCCAGCCCGTGGCCACTCGTTTCACCCGGTCCTCGAGATTTATTGCTGCGTTCAACAGGTGGCGCCCTTCCTGCAACAGTTCTTTTCCTGCCGGGGTCATCACTGCGCGATGACCGCTGCGATCAAACAGAGTTACACCGAGGTCATCTTCAAGCTTACTGATGCTGTAGGTGACGGCAGAGGGTACACGGTGCAATTCCTCAGCCGCGGCAGCAAAACTGCCGCGACGGTCAATGGCATCTATAACAGATACAGAATCAAGAGTTAATCGCATGTTCAGAAATATTGAATTACTTTATCAAAATTATTCGCTATCAGGGCAAAAGATGCAAGCATACAATGATTATTAATTATTCAAGATAATTAAATGAATTATCTACATTCCAATCTAAACACGTTACTTATGGAGAACATTATGAACAATGCAATACAGCAGTGGGGACCACTGACAGGCCGTATTCTGATCAGCCTGATCTTTCTGATGTCCGGCTTCGGCAAAGTATTTCAATTTGACGGCCAGGTAGCCTACGCCGCCTCCCAGGGTGTGCCGCTGGCCAGTCTTGCCATCATCATCTCAATCATCGCAGAGCTTGCTGCCGCAACGATGATAATTATCGGATACCGGGCGCGTCTTGGTGCCCTGATACTGCTCGTCTGGATGATCCCGGTAAGCATTATGCTGCATGCCTTCTGGAACATCGAAGATCCGATGGCCCAGCAGATGCATATGATCATGTTCATGAAAAACCTGGCAATGATGGGTGCCATGCTGCTAATCATGTCTTTTGGCCCTGGACCAAAGAGCATCAATAACGACTAGAGATATTCGATCGAGTAAATTCTGGGAGGGCAGGGGCAGGCATTCAGCCTGACCCCTGCCACGTTTCCTAAACAAACGAGGTAAATAATATGGGACTTATGGTAGACGGGAAGTGGACCACTGACTGGTATCAGCCTGACAACAAGGGTCGCTTTAAGCGACCACAGACTAAATTTCATCAACGTATCACCGCAGACGGCTCCAGCGGTTTTAAGGCCGAGACTGGGCGCTATCATTTATATCTGTCACTGGCCTGTCCCTGGGCACATCGAACATTGATCATGCTTAAGTTGAAAAAGCTTGAAGAGGTGATCAGCGTGTCTATCGTTGACCCTTTGATGGAAGATGACGGCTGGATGTTCAGCTTTTATCCCGGCGCTATCCCTGACACAGTCAATGACCGGAAATATTTGCGCGAAATCTACTCGCTGGCTGACCCACAATACAGCGGTCGCGTCACCGTGCCTGTTCTCTGGGACAAAAAGACAAATAGCATAATTAACAATGAATCTCGCGAGATCATGCGTATGCTCGATAGCGAATTCGATGCGTTTGCTGATCCAGGCGTTACGTTTTGCCCGGAAACGCTGCAGGAAAAAATTGACACAACGATTACCGCAATTTACGAACCGATCAACAACGGAGTCTATCGAGCAGGCTTTGCCACCACGCAAAGTGCTTACGAGGATGCGGTAAAGGAATTATTTGATGCCCTTGATCACTGGAATGATGTCCTGCAGTCGCAGCGATATCTTTGTGGAGATGTGATCACCGAAGCGGACTGGTGCCTGTTTACTACCCTGGTAAGGTTCGATCCCGTTTACGTCGGCCATTTCAAATGCAATTTACGGCGCATTGTCGATTACCCGAATATCTGGAACTACCTGAAAGAGCTCTACCAGGTGCCCGGAGTTGCGGAAACCTGCAATTTCGACCACATAAAGAAGCATTATTACCAGAGCCATAGCGGCATCAATCCAACACGAATTGTACCGATGGGGCCGGTCATTGATTTTTCTGAAGCGCATAATCGTGACCAGCTGCCGGTGCAATCTGCTGCATAAGGCACTGGACTAACAGCAATTATTGACAGAGGTGAGAAGTAAGCGTATGGATAATCAGGATTTATACATAGCGATATTAAATGCATGATATCCTGACAATGTGAATTAACGAAGAGACGAAGACTGTAGAGCAATGCTTAATTCCTATAACCGTTTTGCCCTGATTATGGCCGCCATTGTCGGTGCATGGTGTGTAGTACTCGGCATATGGGCCAGGAGCCTTTTCCTGCTGCTGGCTGGAGGAGGCATTTTGTACACCGTGATCAAGGAATTTCGTAAGGATAAGCAAGATAAACCCGATTAAACCGATCGGGTCAGTTCGCTAGCTCATCTTGCAAAAAACGCAATTCTTATAATTTTCGTCAGCTTTAACCGGTTCCTCCATCCTTTCTTGTCAATCCACGATTGAATCCAATCTCATCAGCTGAACACTGTCACCTGAGTGTCAGCTGGTCAAACCTTAGAGAAGACAGGGAGGCAGCATGAGTCCCACAATCAGGACATTGCAGCAACGCATTAAGGCACATACCACCTCTGACGGTGATGGTGTGCAGATATACCGCATCGCTGGCCGCCAGCTGAATGATTCGCTTGATCCATTTCTACTGCTTGATGAGTTTCGTTCTGACGATAGTGCTGACTACATTGGCGGCTTTCCCCCACACCCCCACAGGGGCTTTGAGACCGTCACTTATATGTTAAATGGGCAGATGCTGCATCGAGACCATATGGGAAATGAGGGCCTGCTGACAGACGGTGGCGTGCAATGGATGACCGCGGGCCGTGGCGTCATCCATTCAGAAATGCCGAAACAGAGCGAAGGCCTGATGCACGGCTTTCAACTATGGCTGAACCTGCCTGCCAGTGAAAAGATGAAACCGGCCCGTTACCAGTATTTTTCCGCAGATGACTTTCCGCTTGTTGAGCTGACAACTGGCGGTAAAATCAAGGTGGTTGCCGGGCAGCTAAGTACCACTTCAGACCCTGATAAAGCAGTTATTAAAGCAGCAAATGAAGTAATTAACGGGCCAGTCAAGGGTGTCGCAACTGATCCTGTCTATTTCGACCTCCAGTTAAACGCAGGTGAACAGTGGTTACAGTCTGTCCCGCAGGATCACACGGTGCTGCTTTATGTCTACCAGGGATCAACCGCTGAGTTATCACAACAAGAGTTGGGTGTTTACACGAATGGCAATACAGTAAAAATCATGGCTGGCGGCGAAGGAGTCAAAGCTTTATTTCTGGCTGCTCAGCCGTTGCGTGAACCAGTTAAACAATATGGCCCTTTCGTGATGAACACAGATAAAGAGATCAGGCAGGCCATTGATGACTACAGAATGGGCAGGTTGACAGAATAAGTGCATTTTCATTTTCAACAACATGCAGGGCAGAATTGAGGGCTTGGGCCAGGATTACACTGGCGCATATCAAGACGATGATGGCGACTGCTTCGCATACTTCTGATTCTACGGCCCAAAGAAGGCGTAGATCGAGAGAAGCTGGGTACTGCCGGACATTGAAAAACTCAAGTTGGTGAAGTAAGTGTGATCGACAGCGAACAAACGATGGTATGTGCGGTAGAATTGGAATTGCGACGGACATCCGTGAAATTCGAGAGACGGAGACTGTAAATTAAATTGTGTATCTGCTTATCATTTACCCCCTGAAAAGGGAGATAAGCAAAATTAGCAAGAAAGAGTTAGAAGCTTTTGCCTGTGACGCAGCCAATGAATATTTATCAAAAAATCACGTCAAAAAATGGATGCCGTTTGAATGACGAAATTATGGAGGGTTTTCTCAAACACAACCAACGTGACGATATCCTGAAAACCCATTTATTTGGCGGTCGCTACGAAAACATTTATCTAACCGAGCAGCACATTCCAGCCCTGGGCTCCTTAATCGTTGAAGCAACTAATTATGCTGAAGACATCTTGCAAGTTAAAAACTTACGTGCGGGATTCTGGTTCAATTTCATGCCGCCTGACTCAACCACTACCTTGCATACCCACGATGACGATGATGAGCTGCTGTCAGCGGTCTATTATGTAGAGGCTGCAGAACATTCAGGTAATCTGATTATTTATGAAACATCGAATATGCCTGCTCCACGTAAGATTGAGATTACACCTGAAGCGGGTGAGTTTATCTTTTTCAAACCCGATGTTCCTCATGAAGTAACCAGGAACAACAGCGCACAGTCTCGCCTTTCCATCGGCTTTAATTTCGGTCAATTATGAAATTTAGTTGCTCATTGTATGGCACGAGCACAATACGACTTGATGTGTATAAAACGCTAGCTGCGGTAGGTTGAATGTCTGTAATGCCAAGAAAAAAGGAGCCCAGAGGCTCCTTTTTACGTATTGATCGCAGAAATGGGATTAATATCCGCCTTTGCGTGTACTCTGTGGGCAGCCACCAATTTTCAGGCCTTGTTTGGAAGGCATTAGTGGGAACATTTCGTACATGAGCTTTGATGTAACCTTTTCACCCCAGAGTTTGCCCATGGCTTTCATGATGCCTCGCTCATTCGGTTCATTACCGTCCAGGGTCTCTGCACGGACGTACTTCACAATATCCCAGTGCCTCTCGGTTGGCTCGATACCTTCCTCGGCAAACAGTTCAGTTGCAATTTCTTCGTTCCAGTCATTAACGTTGACCAGGTAACCATTATCGGTTCTTTCTACGGAATCAAGTGCTGACATCAATTTATCCTCTTTTATGCTTGAATGATTGATATATGGCAATAGTGTTAGATGACTTTGCCCGTGAAATTTGCGGCGGTAATGATATATCAGAATTTGCTAAAATTCTACTCTAAAAGAGCAACCTGAAACGATGGGATAAGGTCTAAGGTTCTAGCCCGTATCGTCAGGATTGGCTGCAGGGGCGGCAGATTACCGAATTAGTTGTATTTTCGATTCGAACGACATGTGGTGCCTGGTTGCACGCGATGTCATGCAATGACATATAATGAAAGTGGATTTTTATTGAGGGGTATTCATGCGTGGTTTTACTATAATTTCAATCGTTCTCGCGCTGGCAATCGGTGTCTATAGCTGGCAAAAAATGCTGGCGAAAAGCACACCTCGGCAAATATATCAGCCTGCTGAATACTCACCGGCACTTGGTGGAGTGGAAAGCGATGATGATTATCTTAGCGAATGTGAAGATCATAAAACCCGTACGCCGGACTGCGAAATCGAAATAGAATCAGATATAAAATCAGAAGAGCAGGGTGAAATGGTCGAGCAGCGCAGCAGCTCGCATGACACCATGATGAAATCTTTTGATCAAAAGTATGACAAATACAAAGATCAGATAAACGGGCGTCAGTAACTAGTAGCGACCGTTAGCAGTTGTCAGAGAATTCCCCGGTAGAGCATTCCAGTTGTTGAAGAAAACCGTTGTTGAATATATAAAATTCCCCCGCACATTAAACATATATTAGTGATTAGTACACAAACCAGAGATGAATTAGCGCTCCTGTAGCAGGCATGATCAGTTAAAATAGGGCATTCTGATCCGGTAGTGCGAGGTAGATACAATGTTATGGTTAAGTGAAGTATTGTTGCAGCATCATGAACTGACGACTTTTGATGAGTTGCTTGCTGTGGTGAAAAATGGCGGTGGTAAAGGTGAAATGTTCTTTCGTATGGATGTGAAACCACCCTTTCTTGATACCCCGGATAACTGGGAAGAACAGCTCGAAGCTTCATTTACTTCCAAACGATAAATCTGACGGGCTGCTGCTATGTACTGGACTGAAAATGCTGACAAAGAGAACAAGATCAAGATTCCTGATGATGTCGTTGATCTAAGCTTCAAACTCGATTGCAAATGCCTGGCCAATGACCATGTCTGGGAACTAAGCCAGTCGGTGCAGAAGATTCTGCCATGGCTGGCAGATGAACCGCAGGCGGGGATTCACCAGATACATGGTGCAGAATCAATGAATGGCTGGAACCGGCCTGAAGAACCCGATTCCCTTATTCATCTCAGCAGACGCTCAAAAATGACTCTTCGGGTTCCCGCCACGCATGTCAACAAAGCATTAGAACTGGAAGGTAAAACATTAACTATTGGTGATAACTCTCTGATTATAAAGAAGGCAGAGGTAAAATTACTCAGTCTTTATGAAGTGCAGTTTTCTCGTTATGTGATCACCGAGCCTGGTATTGAGGAGGAAGAATTCCTGCACAATGCGGTCAAAGAGCTAAAAGCGATCAACATACCGCCACGTAAATTGCTAAGCGGTAAATCCCAGTCATTCACCACGCCTGACGGTGATGTCACGACGCGCAGCCTGCTTGTTGCTGACCTCGAACCAATGGAAGCGATCCGTTTACAGGAAACGGGTATTGGAGAAGGGCGCCTGCTCGGTTGCGGCCTGTTTGTTCCACATAAAGGAATAAAACATGCCAAGGAATCTTGACAGCGATTCTTATGTCATCATAAAACAGATTAATTGACGATCGGGCCCGACTATTCGACAATATTAATGTTTAATTATATATGCTGACCGAAATAATCAGGCTGATTATTTGGCGGCATTCCTGGAAGCCGCAGCAAAGGTGGCTATTAATATTAAACGGTCAGGCTGCCAGCTAACCCCTTTGGGATATAGCGCCAGCTGCGATTAATGGCTATAGTTCCAAAACTACTATTTTGAATTGATTACTCAGCGGAGACGATCAGATGAGCACTAAACAGGAAAAAATTCAGCAGATGCTGGATATGCAGAAGAAATTCATTGAAAACGAGCAGAAAAACGGCTTCGATGCGCAAAAATACTATACCCCTGAATCAGGATCTGTTCTTGATGGTTACATCGATACCTACGATGAGCTGGCCGTCGATGTGATGAACGATGCTCATGGCGAGCGTGGGTCCAAGCGCTAAGCTAATCCTGTTTATAAAGGATTTATAGAAAAGGCCGCATTAGCGGCCTTTTTGTTTTCTGGGAAAATCAATAGAAAAGATTTATCCAGATAATTTCAATAATACTCGTCATTGCGAGGAACGAAGTGACGCGGCAATCTCTAAGCTATTGATTCTATTTCATGAGCTTGCCGTACATCTCAGCTAGCGACCACAGCAAATGCCCGAAGGGTGTAATGGCGAAAAGAACAGAGCTGCCTTGGAGTGAAATCATTGTTTACTCATTTTAAGTTGCTGAGAGTTTATATTTCAGCCCACATCCTGACGAGGTTGATATACGTGGTGCTTATTTTCTGCGTTACTTCACTTTCAGGTTCACTCCTCAGCAACTGATCCCGTGCCTGGCTAAGGTTGTAAAGTAATTCCCGCTGAGCCGGATCCCGTACCATGCTCTGCGCCCAAGTTACGGCTACCAGGCGTGAGCCTTTGGTAACAGGGGCTACCTGGTGCAGGCTGCCAGACGGGTAAAGGATGGCATCACCCGCTGGCAGCTTGTGCTTTACTTCACCAGTTGCTGTCATCAGTGTCAGGTCACCGCCTTCATACTCATCCGGCCCATTCAGAAAGACCGTGATTGATACGTCAGTGCGATATCGGTCAGCCTGGCCCATGATCGGGTCATCGACATGATAGCCGTATTGATTTCCCGGGGTATAGCGTGCATAGAAAGGGGCGGCTATCCGGTGAGGCAGTACACCGTATTGATATGTCGGATGGTTCACCAGCAGACCCATGACAATATTATTCAGTTTTGCCATTTCCGGGTGGTTTTGCGGCAGCTCTTCGTTGTTTTTTACACTAACAGCCTCTTTCCCCGCAGAGAGTTTGCCATCAATAAAATCAGCCGAGTTGAGGATTCCCCTGACAATTGCCAGCTTGTCAGATGGAATGAGCCCCTTGATACGTAGTAACATAAGCCAGTTTTGAATTTAATTAAAAGTGAACCCTTATGATACTTAAAGTTTTTCTTGAAGACCAAACCTATCCGATTGAAATTCCAGATTATATAGTGAACGAGGCTGAAGACTTCTTCAGCATACTGGATAATGACATGAACCAGGGCTGGCAAATGAGCCATATCTGGATCGACGAGCCGGATGCGCATCAGCGTTGCCAGATTGTTGCAGATAAACTTCTTACCGCATTGACCAACGATGATCAAAAAACCGGGGTCATGCTGTCTGCCTATATTCTCAACCGCATGCC
>Ga0316194_10003649_pt1 | contig 10697 bp, 9 predicted proteins | sample CroRivsedime1_MG_FD_204936 | JGI IMG/M metagenome (GOLD analysis project Ga0316194, IMG submission 204936) | Coastal sediment microbial communities from Maine, United States - Cross River sediment 1 | ecosystem: Environmental > Aquatic > Marine > Coastal > Sediment | place: USA: Maine... | reverse complement strand
CGGCAATGGTCAATATGGACGGCATCAGAGCAGCGGTCCCTTCTGCTCAGGCCGCCACTCTGGGTCAGCCCGCCGTCGCCCACAACCATCATCCGAGCCGGTCAGGGGACATCTACATCTACCAGGAACCGCACTGGTTTCTGATGGATCCGGGCATGGCCGCGATGCACGGCTCGCCCTGGCAGTATGACCAGCACGTGCCTCTGATCTTCGTCGGCACTGGAATTCAGGCCGGATCCCACGCGGCGCTCGTGCACCCGATCGATGTGGCACCGACGCTGGCTGCGCTCCTTGGAATACCCTCCCCCGCCGCGGCCGAGGGAGAGTCTCTGGTGCCCTATCTGCACTGAGACGCGGGATGACGTTGGCGGTCAGTGCCAGGACATGAAGGCTTCGACGATTTCTTCGCTCTCAGGGCGGAGGTTCTCGATGCCCTCGTAGGGCCGCCCCTTGCCGAGCTTATTGTGGGGATACTTCGCGATCGTCATGGCGTGGCGCTTGACCATGTCCTGGAAGCTCGCGCCCGACCAGAGCGCCAATCCAACATGATCGTTTTCCTCCCGAGGATCCCGGAGCACGTTGAACACGGGTGCCGCTGCACCCGGCACGCCAGCACCGGGGAGATGCATCTTGAACTCCTGCTTCACCACGGAACGAAGGTGCTCATTCTCGTAGATGTACACGTAATCACGCCGACCGTGTTTCTCTCCGAGCAGCAAGAGCGCACTCTGATCCAGACCGTCGATCACCCGATCCCGCGGTATGTGACGGGTCGCACCAGCAACTCGGGTGAAAGTGGTGAAGACATCCGATGAATGGGTCATGTCACCCACCATGGAGCCGGCTTCAATCACGCCCGGCCAACGCGCGAAGGCGTCCACTCGAACGCCCCCTTCCAGATGCTGAGTCTTTCCACCCCGATAGATGAGCTGGCTGAGACCGGACGGGCCCTCGTAGTGATACATCAGGCCGTTGTCCGCCATCAGAACCACCAGGGTGTTCCCGGCAATACCCAACTTGTCCACCTTGTCGAAAACCTGGCCCAGCCAGCCGTCCAGCAGCTGCAGCTTTTCCGCATGGAAGCCGCCGTTGCGTGACTCGGCCTGACCATCGTGCACGAAGTTCAGCGGGTAAAGCGGCCAGTACTGAAGGAAGAATGGGGCATCCTCCGCCGCAAGCCTGTCGAGTTGCTCAAGGGTCTGTTCCTGATAGCGCACGTTCATCTCATGGTAGTGAGCCTGGGACCACTCCTCGCCCGCAGACATGCCAACCTCTCGAGCCTTACCACCCTTTTCCGCTTCCACGCCGGTAACCAACCCGCTGGGCTTGAAGTTCGCATCCAGCGCGAACTCGCCGGACTGGGTCTTGCCATGCCAGCCGAACAGGTTGTTTGCCTCGGCGGCCTCCCTGGTCATGAGCGAGAGCTGCACCTGCTGATGCAGCGGGAACGCAGCCCAGTCGAAGCCCTGGTTGTGCGGATAGGCCTCTTCGATGTCGCCCTGATGCCACTTGCCCACGTGGGCGGTGTTGTAGCCGGCCTTGGAGAGCACTTCGGCAATCGTCACCTCGTTCTTGGGCAGCCCCTCACCTACCAGGGCAACCTTCACCTCCTTGATACCCGTGCGCACGGCATAGCGGCCGGTGAGCGTGGATGCCCGGGTCGGCGTGCAGGAAGGTTCGGTGTACATGCGCATCAGCGACATGCCCTGGCGCGCGAACTCATTGATGCGCGGTGTCTTGATGCCCATCACGTAGTTCATCGCCGGCTGCCCCATCTGCCCGAAACTCACGTCGTCGATGAGGATGAAAAGGATGTTCGGCGGCTTGCCACCATTCGCCTCCTGGTGCCTGGCGAGAATCTCGTCCACCGCCGCATCGTCTGCAGCCCAGGATTCGGCATGTTGCGCCTCCAGCTGATAGTACTCGGCGTCATGAATGATGGGTTGCGCGGCGATAGCAGCCACCGAGCTCGCCAGAACGCCTGCGGCACCCAGCAGTTGCAGCTTTCTGTAGATCATCAACGTTCTCCCTGTTTCTTTTTTTGGCTTTCCCTGGAAACTCTATCCGCTGACAGCAATTTCTAACTGCACGTAGACGAACTTCAATTACAGCCAATTGATAATTCGCTCTAATGGTTCTATGTTCCGCCGCACAGCGTTAGCAGATTTTCGACACCTGTCACGATGATGATCCCGGATGGCGCTCCCAGCTACATCGATGGCGAAATCCAGTCCCTCGAAGCCTTCAATGAAGCGGTAAGTCAGACCGGTTGGGAGACGGATATCCGGCAGCTGGACCTGCACGCTAAATCCGTGCGCTTCGCGGCCTGCATCGGTCAGGATCTGATACTGCTTAAGGTGTATTTTCCGAATCGCGCACACCAGCAGGCGAAGCCCCCGGGCGATCGAATCACCTTCGGCATCCCTGCAGCCCCTCAGACGGACCTGAGGATCGGTGGCGCACCGGTTTCATCCGAGAGCATCACCTGTTTTACCGACGGCCTGGAGACGGTCTCAGAACCAATGTTCAGCGCCTACACCATCTCTCTGGACGCACGTCGGCTTCAGTCCAGCGCAAGCCGTCTGAGCCCCGGTAGGGATCCAGCGTTCTCCGCCGAGAATCGACAGGTCGATACCCGCACCCTCACCCGCATCCGACACGGGCTCTCAGAAATTCTGGAATTTGCCGGGAACCCGGCGCTCCCTGAAGCAACCCGCACCTCATTGTTCGAGAACTTCGAGGCCCAGTTACCTGGCATGCTGAGCAGCCTTTGGCTGGGCGCTGAGCCACGTACGGCTCACGTCGGCACAGGCCGTCGCCGCGAGGTGACGCGGCGGACCATGGACTTCCTTTCCACCGATGCACGACGCCAGTGCCGGATCGAAGATCTCTGCGCCGCAGGTGCCTGCAGCCAGCGGACGCTGGAGCGGTCTTATCGTGAGCAGTTCGGGATCACGCCAAAGCAGTATCTGAACCGGATCAGGCTCGCCGCCGTGCATCGAGCTCTGCTGAAATCAGGAGAAGAACGCAGCATCGGTGATATTGCCGCTTATTGGGGTTTCTGGCACCTCAGCCAGTTTGCGGCCAACTATCGGGCCATGTATGGCGAGCCGCCGTCCCAAACCGCACAACGCTCGCGGACAGCTCAGAGAACTGCGCTTTAGAAACCCACTGAAAGAAACAGAACCGGGCCGTAGAACTCGAAGTCGTAATACTCCTGCTTGGTGTCCCGATCCACATCCAGCTCCAACTCGACATACTGGTAAGCCGCACCCAGACCGAAGTGCTCCCAGGGCCGCCACTCTACCGCCGCTCGAGCCGAGAACAGCGTGCCATCGTACTTGTCGACCTCGAGTGAGAAAAAGCCGAGGCTGCCACTCAGGTAGACCTTGTCCGCAATCAGATAGCCACCGGACAGCGAGACGTTCGGCAGCGGCGCGAGCACGCTGGTTGCGTCCGCATCCACCGGCACAAAACCGCTTTCGCCGCCAATCTCAGCTCCGACTTCCAGAAGGACCCCCAGGTCCAGATCCACCGCATGGAGCCCGAGCCCCACACCCATATGGCCTTTTTCGGTTTTCAGCAAGTCCCAGGTCAGGTCGGCAATGTACAGCTCCATCTCAAAGTCCGTGCTCAGACGCGCACCGACTTCCCACTCCAGGTCGTCCCAGTTGCCGCCTGCTGACTGCACTTTCTCGCCGGTCGCGTCGAAGCTCGAGTAGTTGAGCCGGAACTTCCAGCGCTCGGCGAACTGCCACGCAAAATCGCCCCAGAAAACTTCCGTCTCATCAGTGAGTCCGAGGTCTCTGAAGGTGAGCTCGTCGACAGGCGCGTCGGGGCGAGTCGCTGCCAGCGTCGCATTACCTCGATGTTTCATGCCGCCAAGGCCCACGGTCAGGGTATCGCCGAATCGGGGCTTGTCCGCGAATGCCGCCTGAACGAACAGGAGCGTGATGAGGCTTACGAGAGTGCGGAGTGTGCGATTCATGAGCTAAAGTACTTCCGACGCTTTGAGGCTCGCATTATGACACTTCGCTGCGCTGCCGGGACAGCGTGGCGCATCACTGCTACCAGGCATCTAAAGGGGAGACCTTATGTCCATTGCATTCAAAACCGCGCAGGAGCTGGCCGCGGGCATACGCGCCGGCGAGTTTTCTTCCGAGGAGCTGACCGAGCTCTACATCGAGCGGATCGAGCGCTACGACGACAAGGTGAACGCCGTTGTGGTGCGGACTTTCGATGACGCCCGGGCGCGAGCCCGCGCGGCCGACGAGGCGCTGGCAAGAGGAGAAGATCTCGGCCCGCTGCACGGCGTACCCATGACCATCAAGGAGTCCTACGTGATCGCCGGCACCCCCTCCACCTGGGGTATCGAGGCATTTCGCAACAATGTCGCGGAGGAAGATGGTCTGGCCGTGCAGCGCTTCCGTGCCGCCGGGGCCCACTTCCTCGGCAAGACCAACGTGCCGACAGATCTGGCGGACTTCCAGAGCTACAACCCGATCTACGGCACCACAGGTAATCCCTGGGACGTGGAACGGACACCCGGCGGCTCATCCGGCGGCAGTGCTGCCTCGCTGGCTGCCGGATTCTGCGCCCTGGAGGCGGGTTCCGATATCGGCGGGTCGATTCGCAACCCGGCCCACTTCTGCGGCGTTTACGGTCACAAGCCCACCTACGGGATCATACCCATGACCGGTCATGAGCTGGTGTCGAACATTCCTGAAGCCGATCTGGCCGTCTGCGGCCCCCTGGCCCGTGGCGCCGATGACCTCCGAGTGGCGCTCGAGATCATGGCCGGTCCGGCGGAGCGGGAAGCGCTCGGCTGGCAATTGAACCTGCCGGCGGCGGATTTCGAGTCACTGAAAGATCTCCGCGTTGCCGTCTGGCAGACGGATGAAGCCGCACCCGTGGCCACCGAAGTGGCCGATCGCGTGAGCGGGGTGGCAGACACGCTGGCGAAACTTGGCGCCAGCGTTTCGGATACCGCCCGCCCGGCCTTCGACGTGATCGACGCGCACAGAAACTATCAGACCCTGCTCAACTCCGTGATGACGGCCGCCATGACCGACGAACAGGTCGCCGAAGCGGAAGCACAGGCTGCAGCCCTGAAAGCAGAAGACAACTCCTTCGCCGCCGTGCAGATCCGCGCCAGCGTCATTCCGCACCGGGAGTGGATCCGGACCAATACCCAGCGTGAGAAGCTCCGGCTGGCCTGGAGCAGCTTCTTCGAGGATTGGGACATCCTGCTCTGCCCGCAGATGGCCACGCCCGCGTTCCCGCATGATCAGAGCCCGATGCTCGGTCGCACGCTGACCGTAGACAACGAGGAGCAGCCTTACTTTCAGCAGCTGTTCTGGGCCGGGATGATCGTCAACGCGTATCTGCCAAGCACCGTTTTCCCGACCGGTCCATCCCGGGAGGGATTGCCGATCGGCGTGCAGGCGGTCAGCGCGCCTTACCGGGACTACCGCTGCATTGAGTTTGCCCGTCAGATCGGACAGGAGATCGGCGGCTTCCAGTCGCCGCCGGGCTACGAATCGCCCTGACTGCGACTGGCTTCGACCCGGTCGGTAATATTTCGCAGCAGTGCCTGGGTGCGCATCCGGGCAAAGATCTCGTTGGTGGTCTCGATTCCGCGATTGGCGATGGCGGCCATTTCTTCCGTGAGTTCCTCACCGAAATTGTCGAGAAAGAGGCCAACCTCCGCCTCTGCCAGTTTCTGCAGCGCCTCGGCATAGCGGGCCAGATAGCCTTCATCGTAGCCAGGCAGATCGCCGAAGCCGTCTTCGAGTACGCGTCCCCAATGCTCCACGATGGCCGCGTCACGGAAGTCCAGATAGGACTCGCCGGCTTTGGCGCCCAATCGAATGGCGCCCCCCACAGCCAGTCGGCGCACATCCGCCGCTGCCATCCCTGCCCGTTCGGCAACCACCGCCAGCGCCTGATCAGGCTCAGGCACGTCCCCATTCAGCAGTGAAGCCAGTGCAAATTCGAAACCAGCCAATCCGCCCACATCATCCGCCGCCGCTTCCGCCCGTTCGAGCATCTGCCTGATCACCGACAGCGGCAGGAAGCGTTCCTCCTGTAGTCGCTTGATCAGCTTGATCCGCGCAACGTGACCCTCGTTGTAATGGGCCACATTGCGCTTGGGGCGCTCGGGCTCCGGCAGCAGGCCTTCACGCAGATAGAAGTGGATGGCTTCCCGACTGACGTCGGTTCGCGTCTCCAGATCCTTCATTTTGAGCGGCGCAGTCACTGCTTCGTTCAGTTGATGGGATGTACGCGTACGGCCAGCTCAGAGTAGCCCTTCACGAAGTTCGAGCGCACCCGAACCGGCTCACCCACCAGCTCGATGCTATGGAAGCGCTTGAGAATTTCTTCCCAGACGATGCGCAGCTGCATCTCAGCCAATCGGTTACCCATACAGCGATGAATACCGAAGCCGAACGAGAGATGATGACGGGCGTTGGGCCGGTCGATGATGAAGTCGTCCGGGCGATCGATGGCGTCGCCGTCCCGATTGCCGGACACGTACCACATCACCACCTTGTCGCCTTTCCTGATCTGCTTGCCGCCTAGCTCCGTATCCACCTTGGCGGTGCGACGCATATGCGACAACGGCGTCTGCCAGCGGATGATCTCGGAGACCATGCTGGGAATGAGGCTCGGGTCTTTCCTGAGTTTCTCATACTCCTCCGGGTTCTCATTCAGAGCGAGCACGCCGCCGGAGATGGAGTTCCGGGTGGTGTCGTTACCGCCGATGATGAGCAGGAGCAGGTTGCCCAGGTACTCCATGGGCTTGTTGATGATGTCTTTGGTGCTCTCGCCATGGATCAGCATGGAGATCAGATCAAACTTGGGCGGCTGGTTTTCCCGCTCCCTCCAGAGCCGGCTGAAGTACTCGTAGCACTCCATCATCTCAGCCCGGCGCTGCTCCTCGGTCATGCTGTCGGAACCGGTGAGCTCCGGGGTGGCGATCGCCACGTCCGACCAGTGGGTGAGTTTGCGCCGCTCATCAAAGGGAAAGTCGAACAGCGTCGCCAGCATCTGCGTGGTGAGCTCGATGGAGACCCTGTCCACCCAGTTGAAGGTTTCCCCGATCGGCAGATTATCGAGGATGGTCTGCACCCGGCTGCGGATGATGGGCTCCAGTTCCGCCAGGTTTCTCGGCGCCACCACGTCCTGTACGGCCTTGCGCTGCTCGTCATGGATGGGCGGGTCGCTCTGGATGAAGTTCACAAAGGTGAAGTCTTCCGGTTGATCGCCGAGCAGGATGGTCGGCTCGGAGGAAAAGATCTCGTGGTGCTTGTCCACGTACTGGATGTCATCAAACCTGGTAACCGACCAGAAAGGCCCGAACGGACTTTCCGCCTGGTAATGCACCGGGTCTTCCTCACGCAGGCGGCCGAAAAAACTCTGCCAGGTGTCGTGTTCGAACAGCTCCGGATCGGAGAAATCGATCTGCTCGAGAGGGATGGTTGCCGGATCTTTGAGCGCCTGCGGGGTATCGCCGCCCAGTTCGTTTGCTTCACTCATTTACTCTCTTCCCTTTATACACCGCTTGAAATTGAGGATCATTAAATCAAATAGTATGTAGTATTACTACATACTATTTTTTCAAGATTCACCCTAAAGAATGTTCGCTCCCGGCCGATATCCCCCGCCTTTCCATTGTAAGTAAATTCCCCGGAAAACCCCGCAGGACGCGGGTTTTGAGACTCAGTACTCCTCCGAGAACAGCCCCGCATACCTATACTGGCGCACCTTCCTCATCGGACGAGACTGGCCATGTCGAACACCGTGGATCTCATTCAGCAGGAGCTGGATGATGCCCTGGAGCGGGACCAGCTGGACCTTCCCACCCTCCCCGAGGTGGCGCTCAGAATTCGCGATACCGCCACCAAACCGGATATCTCCCCGAAGGAGCTGGCTGGCGTGGTGGCTGAAGACCCGGCCCTCGCAACGCGGTTTGTCCGCATAGCCAACTCGCCCATGTTCCGCGCCATTCGCGAAATCGACGACCTGCAGCAGGCCATCGGCCGCATCGGTGTTGAATATGCAGCCAATCTGGCGGCGGGACTCGCTATCGAAAACATGTTCCAGGCGACCTCTGAAATCGTCGATCGGAAGATGCGCTCCGTCTGGACCCATGCCTGCGAGGTCGCCGCAATCAGCGGCGTGCTTGCCAAGAGCTTTACCCGACTCCGACCGGACCAGGCAACGCTGGCCGGCCTGATTCACACCATCGGCGTGCTGCCCATACTCACCTTCGCCGAGGACAACCCCTCATTGATCCGGGACAGCTTCGCCCTCGATCAGATCATCGAGAACCTGCACGGCAAGATCGGCACGAAGATCCTCCAGCACTGGGACTTCTCCGACGATCTGGTTCTCGTGCCCGGCCACTACCTCGACTTCGACCGGCACGTTGCCGAAGCAGACTTCGTGGATCTGGTGATGGTTTCCTATCTGCAGACGCGATTCGGATCGAACCACCCGCACGCTGCCATCGACTGGTCGTCTGTACCAGCATTCAACAACGTTGGGCTCGACCCGGAGTTCGAGGACGCGGAGCTCGAGGAGTACCACGAGGACGTGGCAACGGCCAAGGTCATGCTGGCGTGAGCGTCAGCTGCCTGTATAGGTGGGTTTCCGCTTCTCCCTGAACGCAGCCATAGACTCCTTCGCATCGTTCTTTGCCTTCCTGGCATAAGACAACCCCGACATCTCGTAACGGAGCGCATCCTCCAGCGGCACCTCCACATTGTGCTGCAGCACGCGCTTCGATGACCGCAGCGCCAGCGGCGGCCACTGACACATCTGCGCAGCAACCTCCAGTGCCGTGTCGAGGAGCTTGTCGTGCTCGACCAGCCGATCAAGCAAGCCGATCCGATGAGCCTCTTCAGCTTCCACCGCCCGACTTGTATAGATGATGTCTGCAGCACGGGACTGCCCCACCACCCTCGGCAGGAAGAAACTCAGGCCGGAATCCGGAGACAGGTTGCGCTCGATGAACACGGATTTGAAGCGGCTGTTTTCCGATCCGACCCGCATGTCGCAGGACAGCGACAGGCTCATCCCCGCACCCGCCGCAACCCCGTTCACCGCAGCAATCACCGGCTTATCGAGCCGATAGACACTCATGGCCTGGCGTCCGACCCAGCCGAACTCGTCGAGCAGCTCATTCTGGCTCGGTGTCGCATCCCCGCCACCGAAACCGGAAAGATCCGCGCCCGAGCAGAATCCCCGCCCGGCCCCGGTCAGGATAGCGACGCGGATGCTGTCGTCTGCCTGCACCTCGGCGAGAGCTTTTGTCAGCTCATCGCGCAGATCCGGTGACAGCGCATTCAGCCGCTCCGGCCGGTTCAGCGTGATTACGGCCGTCTGGCCGTCGATTTCGAACTCGGTGACTTCTCCCATATGCCCTCCCCGCAAAAACTCTGTCACTGCCCCTTAAGTCTCACACTTATTCGGCAACAAATCCTTTCCAGCCTTTCATATAGCCAATGAAGGCATCGCCGAGCCCTTCGGCTTTCAGATGGGCTTCGCTGACGGGCAACGATGCCATGACAAAGTCCGGATCTGCCGCGATTTTATCTGGTAAGTCATGATGCAGAATGGCCGCCCGACCGGCGAGAACGAAGTCGCAGCCCTGTTCCAGGCACCAGCGGGCGGCTTCTGCCGAGTAGACCTTGCCTGCCACCCCTAGTCGGCAGACACCCCGGTCCAGCTCCGTGAAGTAAGACATCAGAGTCCGGCCTTTGAGATCCTCCTGAACCGGCTCCTTCGCCACATCCCAGAGCGACATGTCGACGTAGTCCACGTCCCCGGAACGCATGAGTCGCTGGGCAAGATCCCGGATCTCCAGAGTATTCACACCAAAGCGCTCCGGCGAGAGCCGGACACCCAGCTGGAAGTCGACACCGCAGCGGGCACGAATACCGGCAATGATGTCCATGAGCGGGCGTGCCCTGTTCTCCAGGCTGCCGCCATACTCATCATCCCGCTGATTGATCTCAGCGGAAAGAAACTGACAGAGGATATAGCCGTGTGCGCCGTGCAGCTCCACGCCATCGAATCCTGCGCTCTCCGCGCGCTCGGCAGCGGCAATGAAATCCTTGATCAGCGTTTGCACCTCTTCGGTGCTCAAGGCTCGCGCTCCGAACTCCTCATTGACCGAAGGGCATACGGGATCCTCACCGATCAGCTCCCGGGGCGAGCGCATGCCGGCGTGGTGCAGCTGCACCGCGCAGAGCGAGCCGTTCGCACGGATCGATTTCGACAGGCCGGTAAGCCCCGGCAGATGCTCGTCGCCGAACACGCCAAGCTGCCCGGGGAAACCCTGGCCCACCGCCTGAACGTGGGCCGCACAGGTCATCGTCAGCCCGAAGCCACCTTCCGCCCGCATGGTCAGCCAGCGGGCTTCATCATCAGAGAGCACACCATCTGCGCGGCTCTGTGAGTTGGTCAGAGGGGCGAGCATGAAGCGGTTTTTCATGGCGGGACCGCGAGCAAAGCTCAGCGGCTCGAAGAGATCGGTCATCAGGGTATTCCGCAATTTGAAAGAGAGAATTGTAGGCAGCTCGGCCTTTCAGCGCACCCGCTGGCGCCCTGACCTGTTCAGGCAGTTCTCAGGGCATACAGCACCCGACCTCGCGCACTCAGCACGCCTTCATCGTTGACCACGCTCACCT
>Ga0316194_10003648_pt1 | contig 10698 bp, 12 predicted proteins | sample CroRivsedime1_MG_FD_204936 | JGI IMG/M metagenome (GOLD analysis project Ga0316194, IMG submission 204936) | Coastal sediment microbial communities from Maine, United States - Cross River sediment 1 | ecosystem: Environmental > Aquatic > Marine > Coastal > Sediment | place: USA: Maine... | reverse complement strand
TATATTTGCTATTGGTGATGCTACTAATATACCCGCTTCAAAAGCAGGTTCTGTGGCTCATTTTGAAGCTGAAATTCTGACGGAAAATATATTGCGATATATCAATAATGAAGAATTAAAAGAGGATTTTGATGGTCATGCCAATTGTTTTATAGAAACCGGAGGCGGCAAAGCATTATTGATTGATTTTAACTACACAACAGAACCGGTTGAAGGAACATTTCCCTTTCCTGGTGTAGGTCCATTAAGGCTTTTAAAAGAGAGCAGGATGAATCATATGGGCAAACTGGCATTCCGCTGGATATATTGGAATATGCTATTAAAGGGTGTTCCTATTCCATTTGTTGATGCCAAGATGTCTGAAAAAGGAAAACAATTAGAAAAAACTCAATAACATAACTTTAAATTAAATAGCATGAAAAAAATAATAGCAGATCGGGAAATTGATGTAAACGAAGAAGGGTATCTAGTCGATTTTAATCAGTGGGATAAGGAAGTTTGCGCTTATTTGGCAGAGGAACAGGGTATTTCCATGACAGAAAAGCATTGGGAAGTTGTAGAATACTTACAGGATAAGTTTCAAAAAGAAGAACCGCTTTCAATAAGAGGTATAAAGAAGAGTGGGGTTATAAATATAAAGGAATTTTACGAGCTATTTCCTGGAGGACCCTTAAAAAAATCTACTCTGATAGCGGGGATACCTAAACCAAAAAGTTGTATTTAAATAACTAAAAGTTATAAAAGATTTTTTAGAATCATTAATAAAAAAGAGATGAGCGAAACTAAAATAATAGAGAAAAGCGAAACTAAAGTAAAAGCGGAAGGCGGAACTAAAGTGAAAAAGATGCTTTTTATTCTTTCCAAGGGAACCATAGAAAATGCATATGCCGCATTTGTTATGGCAAATGGAGCACGGATGGAAGGTATTGAATCGGAAATATTTTTCACTTTTTTTGGACTGGAAGCCATTCAAAAGAAAAAATTAGAGCATTTACATACGGCTACTGTTGGTAATCCTGCTTTACATATGCCAACTATGTTGGGTGGTCTGCCTGGAGTAGAGGCATTGGCTACAAAGATGATGAAAAAGGAAATGGAAAAATTAGATATGCCTCCTATCGGTGAGTTCCTTGAAATTTTGTCAGACTCCGGTTGTAAACTATGGGGTTGTAAACTGGCTGTTGACATGTTCCACCTGAAAAGAGAAGATTTAATTGATGAATTGGATGGAGTAATAACTATTGGCGATTTTTACGGGAGAGCTAATGAAGAAGGCACCCATTTATTATTCATTTAAACAAGTTGAACTAGTCGAATAATATAAGTTCCATTGATAGATTGTTTTAAACCCTGCTAAACTTTTTTGGCAGGGTTTTTTTTAGTGAAATACTTAATTTAGTGTTTGATATTATATGCTGACATGCTTAACTTCATGTAATATCCCGGGTAAAATGATACAAAAAAAGGTGCCAATTATGGTGCCTTTTTTAAATCCAATTCCTTCTAATTCGGTGTATACCAAATCGGACTGGTATAAGCACGCTCCTGCTGGCTTGTTGGGGCACCTTCAGGTATTTCTACCCCAAAACGGAAGGCATCATATAAATACCATGGGGGTGTTGGTATTTCCATTACTCTTACATAATAGAAGGCCCTTTCAGAGGGGTCAAAATCGGGGTCTGTCCAAACTGTAGCCAGTTCAGATGCCCTTATGGTATTGGTCCAGCTTGCCGTGGCCCGACAATACAGTATTTTAGGCATCAAACACATACTTGAAGGCTGGGATCATCTGTTATTTTTAATTTGCCTGATGCTGGTAGCGGGAATAGGTAAAAAATTTTGGATCACCATTACCGGATTTACCATTGCACATTCCATAACCCTTGCCTTGTCTGCTTTATATGTAGTGCGTTTACCTATCCCTCCTGTAGAGGCTGTAATTGCGCTAAGTGAAGTTTATCTTGCAATGGAGATTGCGCTACAGAAAAATGATTCCCTTACTTATAGCTATCCTATAGCGGTATCTTCATCTTTCGGGCTTCTTCATGGCTTTGGTTTTGCAGCAGTACTTTCTGATATAGGGCTTCCTCAAATAGAAATAGTTACCAGCCTGTTATTCTTTAATGTTGGGGTAGAATTGGGACAGATCATTTTTGTTCTTGGTATTTTGCTATTATGGCTGTTCATCCGTAAAATATCTTTTGATAAAAATTTGAATTCCAAATTTAAATTCAAAAGGGTTACTTTGGAAAAGTCAGCAGCGTATTTTTGCGGTTGCCTGGCTAGTTACTGGATGATTGAGAGATTGTACGGTTTTCTGCTTTGATGTATAATTTCATAAATTCTATCCCAAAATGGTTCTCTGATATTACTGAATAAGGGTAATCATGATTATTCGCTGTTAATCATTTCTCTAAACAGCTAAATCATATTCATAAAAAACGGCGCCTTAATTGGCGCCGTTTTCAAATAAGGCTATTCTTAATTATTGGATTAGTTTTTAAGGAATTTATAACTCGCTCCAACCATAATCATGGAAGTTGTCATATCATAAGAAACTTCACTGCCGGGAATGGCTCCATAAGGAGGGAAGTTAGCTATAAACTGAGGGTTTAGCAATGGCCCAGAAGTGGCTTTTCCACTAAAGCCCATATGGTAAACACCATCTATAGCCCAACGATCGCTTATTTCATAACTCAAACCTAATTGGAATGCGTTTTTGATGATGGCTGTTGCGGGTACGTTAAAGAACGCTACATCACTGCCAATTGGATTGGAACTATAGGTATACCCAAGTCTTAAGGGTAATCTGTCAACACCTTTGTATTGAATACCAGCTGAAACAATACTAATGTTATCCCAGCCAAATCCGGCAACGGAGGCTGTTGGTGTCCAGCCTACAGAGGAAAAACCTGCTGTCTTATCATATTGAACATACCTGTAATCTAAAGCCAGATCAAATTGGCCAGGAGAAAAACCGAGGCCTAAGGACCAGATAGCCGGGTAATCCATTTTGAATTCATTTTCACCGGTACTTGAATCCAGATAGGTGTTATCAAATTTAAAATCTCCAAATGATTGCTTGGTTTTATAAGAAGCTCCTGCAGAGAATCCTGACCCGGAATCATAATATACTCCCAATTGTCCTCCGAAACCCAGTGCTGTTGCCTTGTCGGCTGAAGGATATCCTGCGAGTGTAGGATTTGCGGTAGGGTTAGGCATTAATTCAAGAGTTGCATAATTAAAAGTGGGTTGAAGACCTATTGAGAATTTATCAGATAATTGATAGGCATATGTAAAACCTAATTGCAGTAAACTATAATCAGATTCTATTCGGCCAAATCCTCCCATGCTTTGAGGCATATTTATTGGATTGGTAGTACTTTCAGGAAATGTAACCCCAAATCCGCTAATACCAAAAGCGGAAGCACCAAAAGTGTGCTTGCTACCTTCTTTTCCCCAAACCATTGCTAAAGCTGGTAAAGGTGAAACCCCCCTGTCGTCTTCAGTGGTGCCGCTAAAAAAGTTCCCCGTTGGATTACCACCGCTGTCAAATTCTGGCACAGTAGAACTCAGTTCAGGAGAGGAGAAGAATAGACCAAGGTCAAACTTTATGATCTTTTCATCAAATGTGGAAATAGAAGCAGGGTTCCATTGTATTGCACCTGAAATATCCAAAGGCTGACCAGTTGAGGCACCACCCATTGACATATTTACAGCACCCACACCCTGCATGATATGGCCTGCTTGTGAATATGCAGCAGTTGCAAATAATAGAAAACAAAGTTTTAAAAAATATGCTTTCATGTTTAAGTAATTTGTGCAACTAAAAACAAATCCTAACCACTTCAATTCAGGGTTATTTTTTATTGATAATTGCTGGTTAATAACTGAATTATAGTGCGAAGTTAATTTCAAGATATTCGATTAATTATGACAATTATCATAGTTTGAATTCATGCATAAAACGGCCATTTTAAGCATAAAGTAAGTGGTGGTTTTGCAAGGGTAAAAACCAAGAAAAAGCCCGTATTAGATAGGGTTTAAGACCTTAAACTCTTTTATTTATTCTAAGAAGATAGTTGTGTAACTCATGTTACATTCACCCAAAATTTACAGAAATAATTTTAATTCATCTAAAATAGCATTGTTGGACAAATGGAGCTTTTTGGGCTATTACAGTGCACAATGATAAAAGTCATTCTTTTTTAGTTCGTAAAAAGTGAGCTTTGTAACCTAAGTTACTGTAAAAGTGCCGATTGCTTAATACTTTTATTACATAAAATATAAAATTAAAAAATGAATATAGAACAGATTTATACGGGATGTTTAGCCCATGCAGCTTATTATTTGGAGAGTAAAGGTGAAGCCGCAATATTTGATCCATTAAGGGAAGTTGAGCCCTATATTGCAAGGGCCAGGAAAGATAATGCAACTATAAAGTATGTTTTTGAAACACATTTTCATGCAGATTTTGTTAGTGGTCATTTGGATCTAAAGAAAAAGACCGGTGCGGAAATTGTATTTGGTCCAACCGCTAAACCTGGATACGAAGCTACTGTTGCAAAGGATAATCAGATTTTTAAAGTTGGGGATTATCAGGTTAAAGTAATTCACACTCCCGGTCATACAATGGAGAGTACTACTTATTTGTTACTAGACGAGAATGGAAAGGAACATGGACTAATAACCGGTGATACATTATTTATTGGAGATGTTGGCAGACCAGATCTTGCCCAGCATGTAGTTTCAGAACTTACTGAGGAAAAACTGGCAGGATATTTATTTGATTCACTTCGTAATAAAATCATGCCGTTAGATGATAATTTGATTGTTTACCCCAATCATGGGGCAGGTTCTGCTTGCGGAAAAATGATGAGTAAGGAAACGACAGACACTCTGGGGCATCAGAAAAAAGTAAATTATGCCCTGAGGCCGAATATGACCAAAGACGAATTTATAAAAGAACTGCTTACTGGTTTAACAGCACCTCCGGGTTATTTCCCGCAAAATGTCTTGATGAATATTAAGGGATATGAGAGTCTTGACACCATCAAAGAAAGAGGGGAAAGGCCTTTATCACCAGCGGCTTTTGAAGTAGCTGCGAATGAAACGAATGCTCTAATGTTGGACACGCGCAAGCCTGAAGATTTTGCGAAAGGCCATATTCCCAATAGTATAAGTATTGGTCTTGATGGCAATTTCGCTCAATGGGTTGGAGAAATGATACCAGATGTAAAACAGGAAATTTTGCTAATAACCTATCCGGATAAAGAAGAAGAAGCTATTACCAGACTTTCAAGAGTTGGTTATGACCATGCTATTGGTTTCTTAGATGGTGGATTTGATGCCTGGCAAAAGGAGAAGAAGCAAGTTGAAAGAATTAAGAGAATTACGGCAAGTCAGTTTGAAAAGGCATATTTTGGGGAAGGACCACTTGCCTTTGATATAAGGAAAAAAAGTGAATTTGATTCTGAACATGTTATTGGAGCGATTAATATTCCTTTAAATGAATTAAATCAGCATCTTTCTCAATTTCCAAAAGATAAACCCTTTGTGCTGTATTGTGAAGGAGGTTACAGAAGCATGATCGCTGCATCTATCTTAATGCAGAGAGGTTGGGAAGATTTCGTTGATGTCTCAGATGGTTTTGATGAAATCAAAAAAACAAAGGTTGAAAAATCGGATTATAGATGTCCGACTACCATGTTGTAGAAATTTGTTTTGGTTGATTGTTACGGGAATGGCCAAGTTATTTTTTGGTCGTTCCCTTTCCTACCGAAATTTTATTAATTATTTATAGAGAAATAACAATGTCATTATTTAAAACACTATTCGGGTTAAAAACCATGCAATCAGATAAATTTGAGATTTTAGAAGTTTCAAAATACAAAGAGGCTATTAAAGGCCCGAAAGTTCAGTTGGTCGATGTTAGAACAGCCAAAGAATATAAACGGTGGCACATTGGAAAGGCCATTAATATTGATTTTTTTAATACAGTTGATTTTCAAAAATCGTTTGAAAAATTGCAAAAAGACAAACCTGTTTATCTCTATTGCCAGTCCGGAAACAGAAGTCAAAAGGCAGCAAGAAAACTTATTGCAATGGGATTTGAAAAGATTTATGATCTAAAAGGAGGAATAATAAGATGGAAATAGTGATGTAGATATTCAAACAAACAAAATAATATATATTATGAAGGCCTCAGTAATTGTTCAAAACCTCAAATGCGGCGGTTGTGCAAAAACCATCACTAGTAAATTATCAGAAATGGACCGTCTTTCAGACATTGATGTGGATACAGAAACGGCCACAGTTCATTTTACCTATGAAAATATGGATGATGCCATTTTAGTCAAGGATAAACTAAAAGCACTTGGATATCCTTCCATTGAGTATAGAAATAGTGCATCCGCTAAAGCGCGTTCATTTTTGAGTTGTGCAAGCGGGAAAATGTCGAAATAATGAAGTTCCAATTTTTCGTTTTGACACTTATATTCTTGGTGTCTTGTAGGGAATCACCCAAAACCACCCTTCAGGTCATTAATGAGAATTCTCCAAGTGTACTAGCGGCTGATAACCCTCATCCGGGAAAAATTTTATTGGAAAAAGAATGCTACACATGTCATAATCCTGAGACTGCGCAGAACGAAATGATAGCACCTCCAATGATCGCAGTTAAGAAACACTATCTCAAAGCAACAACTTCCAGAGACCAATTTGTTAAGGACATCATATCCTGGGTGAAAGATCCCAGTGAGAAAAATTCGAGAATGCCAGGGGCCTTAAGAAAATTTGGAATAATGCCATATCAATCCTTTCCGGAAGAGACAATTACACAAATTGCGGAATATCTATATGATAATGACATAGATACACCGGATTGGTTCCAATCCCATATGGGTAAAGGCCAGGGGAAAGGAAAGGGAATGGGGAAAAGAAAGGGAATGGGGGAATGCTCTGGGAATTGCATGGGCAAAGATAAGGGACAGTGTAAACATATGGGAAAAGCATCCATAGACACCCTTAAAAAATATAAGAAGTTGGGTCAGAAGTACGCGGCTGAGGCAAAGGGTGCATTAGGTAAGAAATTAGTCCAGGCTATTACTGAAAAAGGTCCGGATGGCGCAGTTGAATTTTGTAATATAAATGCACTTCCACTAACAGACAGTATATCTTTAGCGAAAGGGGCTACAATAAGGCGTGTTACTGATAAGCCCAGAAATCCTTTAAACAAAGCCACTGAAAAGGAGTTAACTTTTATAGCGGACTTTAAAGAAATGCTGGCGTCAGGTAAGGCTGTAGATCCAATTTTGGAAATAACAACGGATGGGCAGATAGACTTCTATTATCCCATTACAACAAACGCCATGTGCCTTCAGTGCCATGGAGTGTCAGAAGAGCAGATCGCAACATCTACTTTGGCTATCCTGGATAAACTATATCCAAAAGATATGGCCCGGGATTATCAGGACAACGAGGTCAGAGGAATCTGGGCCATAAGTTTTAAAGAAAATAATTAAATTATATTTTACTTATTGCTCATCCTTAGGTTTCCCAAAGCCATATAATTCCTGATGCACAAAATCATGTGGAAATTTTTCATCTCCGGGGAAACCAAGTTCTATCGTCCCGCTGTCTTCTGGAACATAATTGGTTTTAAAAATATAATCCCAGAGACTTAAACTGATTCCAAAATTAATACCATATCTCCCTTCAGGTAAAGCCTTTACATGATGGTAAAGATGCATGACCGGATTGTTTAAAATATACTTCAATGGGCCATAGGTAATTTTAATATTGGAGTGATTTAAATGGCCAATAGCAATAGCAAAAAAATGAACCACATATGCCTGCTCTGGTTCAAATCCGCCCAGAATCATTACCCCGAAAACTTTTAGGGGTTTGTATAAGATATTCTCCATCCAATGATAGCGCAGATGGGCGGCAAACCCCATTTCCTTCACAGAATGATGCACTTTATGAAAATTCCATAAGAAATGATACTTGTGAAGCAGGATATGAGTAAACCATTGTACAAAATCTAAAACAATAAAAAACAAAAGCAATTGCAACCACATGGGATAAGAGGAAATATCTATTATAGCAAGACTTTTAGATGTAATTCCAAGGTCGCTGAATAATGCTTCTAATAAATTATAGAATCCGCTAATGGCAATAGCAAACATGAAAAAATTAAAGAACATATAAAAAGCATCCAACCAAAAGTCTTTTCTAAAAATAGATTGGTCCTTCCGCCATGGAAAAAGAATTTCCAGAAACCAAACTGCTAATGAAATTACCACCAGGCCCCAAAAATAGTTCGTATACCAGGGGACATCAAAAATAATAGACTTCCAGGTCCAATTTACACTCCCTGAAAAAGCCGAAACAAATGCATCAATATATTTTTCCATAATTATTTGATTTTATAATATTATACTATCTTTTTCATAAGGTAATTCGTCAAAATAACTCCATTCTACCCAGGATCCATCATAGTTCCAGACATTTTCAAATCCCATCAATTCTCTTAATACAAAGGTAGTCAAAGATGATCTGTAACCAGTATGACAATAAACAATAACCGTATCTTTTACGCCCATTTCCAAACCCTTGTAAATCTTTTGCAATTCCTCAATGGACCTGAACTTTTTACTGCCCTCGAGATCAACCGCATCTGCCCAATCTATATGGATGCTTTTTGGTATTCTTCCTCCTTTTGAGGCTCCTTTTTTTATATGGTTTCCTTTGTATTCTTCAGAACTACGGGTATCAAGAAGAATAACCTTTTTACTCTCATCGCTTATTAAATCCATTAATTCGTCTTTATCAATCCACAAATTTTTACTGCTTTTTTCAGGAAGATAAAATTGGGTAGGGTTATATGAGAAGGGATCTGTAGTAAGTTTTCCACCCTCACTTTCCCAGCTCTTTAATCCACCATTTAGTATCTTCACCGAATCAAAATCATAGTTTTTTAATAAACACCATAAGCGCATAGCATCGGCTGAGCCCTTATCATCATAGACCACAATAAGATCATTATTATCTATTCCTAATTCGCCGAAAAGAAGTTCAATGTTTTTCTTACCGGCTCGCATTCCAATGTATGGAAATGAACTATCAGAAACATCTGTTCGCCATATATTCAAAGATCCATAAATATGTCCTGCCTTATAATCCTCAGGATTTCTGAAATCAACTATTTTTATATTTTCGTCGTTTAAAGTTTTTATTAATTCTTTTGCCTCAATAAGATGTTCCGAAGAGGCATAATTTGTAATGACAAGGTTTTGTTTTTCATTGATTCCCTTGCAAGATAGTAGCAAAATATACAAAACCGCATATATACTAATCCTTGAGCTCATACCATTCAATATCTGATAATACTTCACGTCTTCCTTTTTTCTGAGGCGGGTAATTAGTAACCAGATAGTTTACAATTATTGCTTCATTATTTCCCAAATCCCATAAATTTTGCGTTTCCTGCATCCATCTGATGGTCGCAATCCATCGTTCCTCATTCATTCTATTTTGTGTGACAAGTTTTGCAGAATGGCAATTTGTACAATTATTTACCACTGTCATTAAACCATCAGCTTCTATAAGACCGGTTCTGACATGTATGCCATTTTCAATCTTGTCAAAATCATCTGATTCCTGGATAGAAACATATTCCGGCTCAACTTCTGATGCCTTTTTCCTGGTCCAATCAGGGTTAGATAACAAAAACAGGATTCCGATTGCAGCTACAATGAATAAGCCGAATAAGCCCGCCATAAGTCTATAGATGGCTTTTACTTGTTGTTTGAACTTAGAGTGCTCCTGCATTTATGTAACCTTTACTGCAATTCTATGGCATGCGTTATTAAGGTAACCCTTTGGATTCCAGCCTGGTAATATCATGGGTTGACTTATACCGTTGGAATCCGTGGCCCGAGCCCAAACTTCATAATAACCTTCTTTTGGAAAGTCTATTGAAGCATTAAAATGTTGCCACGCCAATCTGTTTGCCGGTTTTTCTATTGGACAGGACTGCCAGGTGGAACCAAAATCTATGGAATATTCCATTTTTACTACTTCAAGCTCTCCGGCCCAGGCATGACCCCGGATGTCCAGTTTTTTACCTTTATTAATCATAGCCCCCGATTTTGGATAGGTTATTAATGATTTTACAGGCATAGATTCAATAATGCACATATCCTCTTCTTTAACCTTTTCGCCAGGAGCTACAGGATTACAAGGCACCCTATACGCATCGCCGGTCATTTTGGTGCCATCATGTACCTTATTTCGAATACTAATCCTATTTATCCATTTCCCGGAAACTGAAGCCGGCCAGCCCCCGGCAATCAGCCTTAAAGGGTAACCATGAGCTAATGGAATGTCCTCGTTGTTCATTTTAAAAGCAAGTAAGGTTTCCTCCTGCAGTGCCTTTACCATCGGGGCACCACGGGAAATTGGCTCTTTCCCCGGATCCCTGCTTAAATGTACATCCATAGCGTGATATCCAATGTAAACTGCGTCATCTTTTATTCCAACATCTTCCAAAACGTCTTTTAGCCTTATTCCGGTCCAGGTAGCACAGGAAACCGCCCCAATTGTCCATTGATTTCCCTTTGCGGGCGGGTCAAATTCACTTCGGCCATTACCGCCACATTCCAGGGTTAATTGATAGGTATACTGCGGAAATTT
>Ga0316194_10003647_pt1 | contig 10699 bp, 10 predicted proteins | sample CroRivsedime1_MG_FD_204936 | JGI IMG/M metagenome (GOLD analysis project Ga0316194, IMG submission 204936) | Coastal sediment microbial communities from Maine, United States - Cross River sediment 1 | ecosystem: Environmental > Aquatic > Marine > Coastal > Sediment | place: USA: Maine... | reverse complement strand
GCCCATTGATCGGCGTCAAATTTTGAGCCTTTCGGAATTAAAAAAACCTGCGCCCGGGGAACACACAGATGAGAAGAATAGGCACCGAAACGGGCCACGCCAAAGACCGCTGTCCCTTCAGCAAGGTCGGATACGTCCCGGCCGCATCTGATCACTTTGCCTGAAAAATCAAAGCCCGGCGTAATCGGCCAACCCACGAACTCTTTGGCTGATTTGTAGAGGCCCAGGCGAATAAACACATCTGCAAAGTTGACACCGGCAGCGGATACGTCGATGAGAACCTCATGGTTTTGAGGTGTCGGGGTGGGAAATTCCTTTATCTGAAGCCGGTGATAGCCGCCGGGGCGTTCGATGACGATCTTTTTCACGGCCTTGGCCTTTAGGTTAAAGCTTCATTGCGCAGCTCGGACGCGAGCACAGTTCGCTGACAAATCCATCGTTTTGGGACACCACCAATTGTCAGGTAAGGCCTGCGGCGCAACCTGACCTACGGGCTTTTAGGAGCAATTTTGGATGGTGGATTTGGGAATACGGCCTCCGGCCCGTGGGGGCCACAGGAGCCTACGCCCCGGAGGGATTTATTGTATCGCTGCGCTCTATCCGTTTTTATTAAATTGACAAAATACCTTACATCCAAATTCCAAAATCCGAAATCCCCAATCCACGAGTAGGGCAGGCTTCGAGCAAAGCGAGTTCCCTGACAAATGCATCTGGTTATAGCGCCTCATCCAGCAAATCCGCTCCGAAACTAAACAGGCCGTCGGAAACCATCAGCGCCGGACTCCCCTGCCACGGCTGGCTCAAGGCAAGTTGTTTTTCTTCTTCTCCAATCTGAACGACATCATCCATTTGTCCCCGACGCCATAACTTTTCAAGCTCGAGCGCATCCTGCCAGAGATTTTCGGCGTAACGGCGCAGATCAGCAAGATGCTCGACGGTTAACAAGCGGGGTCGAGGTGTGACCAGGATGGGGCCCAGTAGATAGGTGAAGCCCATTTCAATGGCCTGGCGGTTGACTTCTTCCTGAATCTGCTGAAAGGCCTCAAAACCCAGTTTCAACAGGGCCTGGTTAATCCTGTCCACGGCCTTATCAGGAGTCACCTTGCTTTCAAGAATAGCCAGCGGTTGCACCCCTCCGCCGGACCCCACATTGGTGGGGACGCCACCGAAACGAGCCAAAAACCCCTGAAGTCCTTCATCGGTGATAAAGCAGCGAAAATCGGTCTGCCAGGTTTTATAAAATAAAGCGCGTTCTTCCATCAGGGGCCAAATGCTCTGTTCGGACCACAGCCCTAAAGGAACGAGCTGCTGAACGATATAATCGCCCGAATCGAGGGCGGTTTTAATATATTTTTCACGGCTTTTTTTCATATACCCCACGAAGATACCGTGTCCGGAATACCCGTGGGCGGGCTTCAACACCAGATCTTCCCAGTGCTCATGGGTCCAGGCGACCAGATCTTGAATCGGCTCTCCATCAGGATCGGTCGTGCTGCGGGCACCAAACTGACGGGTCCAGGGGGTATGGATCCGTGTGTCGTCACTCAGCGCGGTTCTGTATTTATCGGTCATTACTTCGAACATGCCTTTGGCGCCCAAAGGTTCCATCCCCTTTGGATTCACCAGGATGCCCTGCCGGATCGCTTCTTTAATCGGAGCAATGTCTTCTTTCCGACCGATGTCAATCAGGGTGTTCAGGTTAAAGTCCATGAAAATGACGGTGGCTTCATTTCCCCTGCAGGTCACTTTTCCATTTTGCAATGACAAATGTCCGGGTCCGGCCAGGGACGACTTAACACCATCCATGGTGTTTAGATAATCCACAAAGTTTTTGTTTTCCAGCACCACATCCAGTGTTTCCGATTCAGCCAGAAGTACGGCGTGCACGGGGTTTCTTCCATGGCGATTTTCGTGAGCCCGCAACAGCATGCGGGCGAATCCGGGAACGGCATTGATCTGGGGGTGATCGAAATCTACATCCACACCCACTTCAACGGTTCTCCGGATTAAATTCCAGGCCGCCTTTCCGAGAAGCTGTGCAATCCGCTGATATTCCCAACCGCCGGGACTTCCCATGTTCCATTCGCCGTGATATCCTTTAACGATCCTCATCTCGTACCTTCCTTCCGAAGATGTCGTATTATAGTCACAATGAAACCCCAATTGAGCTTTTTTCGTTCATTCAGGGTAAAAATAAACGGGGACTTTAAACGGGTGCTATTGAAAATTTCCCACCGCCCGGTAAAATTGACAACTCGATGTATTTTGTCAATGGTTTTTTTATTTTAGAATGAGAAATTCAGTCTATTATTTATAGAGCGTAGCGCTTCCAGAAATCCAACCTCCGCTATCTAAAATCCCAAATTTTGGACGGACCAGATCGCCGGCCGGCCTTTTCTTTCGTTAAATTAAGTATTAAGTTAGACAACCCACCCAAATGAAAGGAGACAACCATGACATTTACCATAAGTCGAGAAATTCGCCTTAAAAATCGACCCGAAGGGATGCCCCGGGAAACCGACTTTGAATTGGTTGAAGTTGAGCTTCCCGAAATCGTTGGAAAAGAATGGAAGGAAACCATTGTCGATGGGATTGAAAATGCCCCCAAGGCATTCATTGGTCTTTTTAAGGGCCAAAACTTCGGGAAAATGATTGTCAAAATTGGTTCAGATCCAGGAAATTAGAAAAACTAAACTGACTAATCCGCCAAAAAACAAGGCGGACAAAAATTATGGAAACGCTTCGCTCTATCTTTTTTTCAGGTTTTGCTGCTTTAGTGCTCCTTGCGGTCTGGAATGGTAATGCCGACGGACGGCGTCCGGAAGAAAATACTCAGGTGCCTAACGCCCCGCAAACCTCCGGAATCAGACAAACTGATGATAATATCGCTATCAAAGATCAATATGAAAATTATGCCGTTCGCTGGTATAAAAACCAGAGCCGGGAAAAAACCAAAGGGGTTGCACTGGTTATTCATGGCCTTAATTTGCGCCCTGACAAGATGCAAACAATTATATCCGTGCTGGCAGGATCCGGCATAGATGTCCTGCGCTTATCCCTTCGCGGGCATGGCGAAAACTATACCCATCGCGCAGGCATTGATGAAGAGCAGGCCAGATTGGAGGCGTTTAAAGCCGTATCTTTCCCTTTGTGGTTGAATGAGGCTTATCTGGCCTACACCCAGGTTCGTGAAAAGGCTACGCAGAAAAAAATTCCTTTGTTTTTTGTCGGTTTTTCCCTCGGAGGTCTGATCGGACTTGATTTGTTCGCGTCCCAGCCGGAGGTTCATTATGATCGCATGATTCTGTTCGCGCCGGCCATTAAATTGCACTTCCTCCATTACCTGGGTCGCATATTGTCGCCCATGTCACGCCTGGTAATCCCGAGTATGGCCCCTGATTCCTATTTATCCAATAAAAAGGGCACCCCTGTGGCCGCTTACAACGCCCTCTTTGAAGGTCTGAAGCATTTTGAAAAACATGTCAGCCGACGACTAAACGTACCTACCCTGATATTTATTGATGAGGATGATGAGTTTATACCGGCGCGGGCCTTTAAAAAATTGAAAAAGGAAAAGAAATTGGATCGATGGAGGCTTTACATCGTAAAAAAAGAAGCCGCCGCCAACCGGGATGCCTTCCACCATCATATTATTGATGAATCTTCCACCGGTAAAACCGTCTGGCAGAAAATGATGGAAACCACAATTACGTATTTGTTTGCAAACAAGCCAAACGAATAAAATATCCGAATCTATTTATTTGCATATCTTTTACTGTAGGCTATCTCATACACTCAGAACGATACCCAAGGCTGCTTAAGAGTTAGAAATCTTTATAAATCGAATAGATAACAAAGCCAACAGGTCTGGTATCGCGTTTGCATTTGTGTCGGCACAAGGGTAATGAATCGAGAGTTAACATATGGGATAAGGGGATCTGCTTGTATCCCAGGATTCGATTCATAAAAATAGGGGAGAGATGAAAATAAAACGAGAGCTTAGAACTCTAGCAGGGGTGCTCCTTATTCTGATGTTCGCATCAGGTGTGCAGGCGGCAACGGTGGTTGTTGACAAGACCGATTTTAAGGGCGGTACGGAAACCGACTTTGAATCTCTGATCCTGTTTGACGTACCGGTCATGGCCATTTTGAAAGGCCTGGAGATCGTCGGAGCACCTCTTTTAAGCTCGGGGATGTTCAAATTCCAGGCTGATCCAGGTATTTCTACCGCCGATGTTAACAAGGTTGCGGGAGAGAGCTCGGTTCTCAGCATGCCACGATTGTCGGATCTCGGTCTATCCAGATTAAAGGTATCCGACGAGCCGGTTCCAACAATTGCCCTGTTGATCTTAGTCGGCCTAATCGCCCTCATCGCCTTGAAAGGTCGCAGAAGGTAAGCAGTTTTTTTCTTCAATAGAAAAGATCGCTTCGGTGCGATCTTATGGTCTTATGCAATTCTCCTTCCATCAAGGTGTAGGAAAATCCCTCTCTGTTATTAAACATATAATCCCCGGTTAGTTACACGTCTAATTCATTTTTTTCTTATCTCCGACTGTAGGCTATCTCATACACAGAGATCAATGCTCACCCCTGTACGAGAGTTAAAAATCATTAAAAATCAGGTAGATAACAAAACCGATGGATCTGGTATGCCGTTTGCACTTATATCAGTAGAAAGACAATGAATCGAGAGCTGACAGATGGGATAATAGGAATTGATAAAGCCCCAGGTATCCGATTCATAAATAAAGGGGGTGATGCTTGGGAAAGGCGTGAAATGAAGTAGCAATTTTGTACCTTGGCAAAAAAGCAATTAAAAAAAGTAAAATTAAAAAGATCTAAAGGAGGTAAAAATGTTGAAAAAATCTTTATCGATGGTACTAGTGGCTCTTTTTGTGTTCTCTTTCATCGGAGTAGCAACATTATCCGCTGAGGAGGGTCAAAAAATAATGGGAACGGTGATGTCCATCAATGTCGAGACCGGCGAGATGGTCGTAAAGGACGATGCTGGTGAGATGAAATCGCTTGTCGCAGATCCAAAAGCAGGCGTGGACCTAAAGGCGTTGAAAGAAGGGGATCCTGTCAGCGTAGAGAGTGATGCCAACGGCGTCATCAAATCGCTTGAGGTCGCCAAGTAAAATAAGCCACTGGCGATAGGAACCGAAGGGGCACATTATGTATGTGCCCCTTTTTTTTGGGAAGGTGGACTTTTAAAAAAGCGGCGCTAACGAACATTGAATTCACGGCGCCGTTTGACGTCGCACAAGAAAAAATCCCCGTGACCCCATCCCGCCCCAGTTGTGGTAAGCTGCGGTAAAACTTACAGGCAGCTATTCGATCCACAGCATATCAAAAGCCCTACGGTTGAATTATTAAGATTTAAAAGACCATCATGGATCTGCCAATCAAATGCAGAGGCCGGGTGGCCACCAGCGGAGACGTGGCGCTTATCCGGCAATTGATTTGTACCGATCCCGATGGCTGTGCATGTGCAGAGTGATGTGGTCTAAAACAATGATACGCTTATGAAGGGATAATTCGTGGGAGACTGGGTGAGGCTGCCGGTCAAACAACAATCCTGAATGAATGGCCGGCAAGTTAGGACCTCATTTCTTAATCTTTCGTTTCTTTCGTTTCTTCTGTTGTACCCTCGGTATTTGCTTTCATTTCCTCAATGGCCTTTTTGGCTTTTTCCGCCACATCCTCGGTTGCTTTAGCAGCACCTGCCTCAACGGTCTCGGTGGCGTCAGTGGCTTTTTGCTCAGCAGCGCCACCGGCTTCTTTTGCGGATTGTTCGGTGTTTTCTGAGCAACCCCATGCCCCGATTAGCAGCAGAAGTATGCTCGATATCAAAATAAGCTGTCTCATGGTTCCTCCTTTTTATTAGATGAAAATTTATTGAGTTCGCTGATTCCTGCCCAGGCATCACCTCCTTATAATTTTTTAAAAAAGCATCGTATCTCAATCAAACCTTTGTAGGGCGATCTACAGCGGCTTATTACCTGGATTTTGCACGAGTCGGAGGCTTTCATAGGCAAGGCGTCTAAGGGTGACGTCGTAGTTTTTTACTTCGAACCCTTAGCAACGCAGCATATGAAAGCCTCCGGCTCGCCCAACGGGGGAAAATTAATGAGATAAATTCGGTCGTCGCCCTTTTTACATATTGGGTATTATTTTTTACTTCATAAATTACCACAACCTTGTGTTATTAAATATTATTCACACTTTTTATTAATTTTCATGCAAAATTCAGGTATTAGCACCCACTGATTAGGTTCAATGCTGATGTTTGGAAAGCATCAATGACAATTCAGCTACAGAAAAGGGTTTAAAAATATAATCGACCTGGTGATTGTATTGCTCCTCTTTAAGTCGCGACAAAAACCGACCGGGATCACCCGTCATATAAATCGCCATTACGGAGGGGTTGTGTTTGCGGATCTTTGTCACCAATTCGAAGCCGTTTTTTCTGGGCATTTGGATGTCAGTCAAAACCATATCCGGTCTGAATTGCAAATAGGCCGCATATCCGTCCTCCCCATCGTTGGCCGTAATGACCTGATGATGTTTCTTTTCTATCATCATTCGGAGGATAGTGGTCATAATCTTGTTGTCATCGACAACCAATACCTTCATATTTCCTCAGCAACGCCTGGCATCCCATTAATGTTGAACATATCGTCAGCAAATTTTATGCCAAAGGTATAAGGCCAATCTATCATACTGAATTTAATATATTTTATTTGAAATAAGGAGGCTAAAAAACTCTTTAGTGCAGGGATTTTCATACAGCAAAATGGATTTGAAAAATGGAGAAGGTGCGTAACTAACTGATAACTTTTGTTTTTTTGGTATAGGATATTTCCTACAGGTTAATTCCGGCTGAAAAGAATATTCAGCGTTACATCGCCCATTTTTAGGTTTCAAGCGATAACTAAACGAACTTGACTTAAGCTATGGCATGTGCAAATAATTAGATACATGTGGCAGCGCGACCGTCTCAATCCAAAACTACAAGTTCAAGACCATTCGGCCTTGGAGCCCAAGGGCAAATACATCGGAAATAGCAATTACCCTCAACCCCCCAAAGTTGCATCGTTAGGGTAACTTTTGACGAATTATGTCAATTTTCCCCTCAAATCATAACGAAAATTATTGGAACAAGTAAGATGAAATTCACCATCCTAAAACGACTGATTTTCGGCTATGCAACAATTATGTTATTAATCGTTTTTTTAGGGGGTTATGTATCACTACAACAAAATAAATTAAATCGCTTCGTACGAGAAATTGCTTCAGTGGACGGCACCACCATTGACCTCACTGAACGCTTATCAAATAAATTATTCACCCAGGTCGGTTTTGAAAAAAAATATTTTATTTCCCAAGATCAGGATTTTTATCAAAAATTCTGGGACATATTGAAACAATTAACCCAAGATCTGGAAAGGCTTGAGTCTCTGATGACCACTAAAGAGGATAAAAAGGTATTTTCAGAGGTCAAGCAATTTTATAATAACTATGTTGATCTTTTTATGGAAGAAGTTCGGACTGCAATGAAAGATCAAAATTATCCCCGCCGAAAATTCCAGGAGGGAAAAGACAAACTTGTAGATGGAATTAACGAGCGGCTGGAAAGTATAATGAAAACTGCCAGATCGAATCGAGATACTAAAATTCAAGAATCAGGCCGAATGAGTTACCAAGCCTTGAAGATTACTTACATTACAATAGGTTTGGCAATTATCGTCAGCATTTTAATTTCTTTCTACAATACCCGAAGCATAAATCGGCCTATTTTACTTTTACAGAGACGGACTAAAGACATCGCCAGGGGAGAATTTAAAAAGATACGCGATATTTCATCACCACCCGAAATCAAAGAATTGGCTGACGATTTTAATCTCATGTGTGAGAGACTAAAAGAATTAGATGAAATGAAGAAAGATTTCATCAGCCATGTATCTCACAACCTTCGCACACCCTTGACTGCGATTAAAGAAGCTACCAGTATGTTGATTGAGGGTACCTATGCCGATACGCCTGCTAAGCAACAAGAACTGTTAACGATCACCAAAGAAGAGTGTGAAAGGTTGATCGATTCGGTCACTCAAATCCTGGATCTTTCACGTATGGAAGCAAAGATGATGAATTATCAGCTCATGGAATCTGATCTTTTGCCGGTAATTCAAAAAAGCATCCTGAAACTTGCGCCTATTGCCCTGCGGAAAAAAATCGATCTGGAATTGAAACCGCCTTCCGATCTTCCGCCCGCTAAAATAGATGTGGAGCGGATCAGTCAATTAATGGAAAATTTAATCGGCAATGCATTGAAATTTTCTTCTGAAGGGGGCAAAGTGGTTCTGAGCGTCTATGTCAAGAATTATGGCAAGCAATTTGTGGAAGTCGCCGTTGCGGATAACGGTTGCGGGATACCCAAAGAAAATCTTGAGAGGATATTTGATAAATTCAAACGAATTGACCGTGGAAAAGAAACGCATAGAGGAACGGGGCTGGGCCTCTCAATCGCCAAACACATCATCGCGGATCATGGGGGCAAGATATGGGCACAAAGCAAATTAGGAAAAGGAAGTACTTTTTTCTTCACCTTGCCTGTTTAGGGTTATTACCTTTTGTCATCTTCGGATGCCTTCATTTTTCTAAAAAGCAACAAGGTCGAAAGCTTCTTGAGGAGGGTATGGCTGAGATGGCTGACCGTCAGTATGAAGCATCCATGGCAAAAAACGTAACCGTGTTAAATAACTTTCCGCACAGCCTATCCGATCAGGCGCTTTTCCAAATGGGACTGCTCTATGTCCATCCTGAAAATCCAAATCAGAATTATCAAAAGTCTTTAGGCGCTTTTAATGAAATTTTAAATGAGTACTCCCAAAGCCGCCTTAGACACCAGACACAGCTATGGGTTCTGATTATTGAGGATATTATCGATAAAAAACAAAAAATCGAAATACTAAATAAAAAAAAAGTTTCACTGGCAAAAACTGTTGAACAACAACAGATTGAAATAGCTCTTTTGCAGAAAAGAATCGTAACAAAAAAAAATGTTGACTTAATTGATTCCCTTGAAAAAACGGTTGATGAACAAAAAAAAGAAATAACTCAGCTCCTGGAACAGATCGAAAAATTAAAACGTGTTGATCTTAAGATTGAAGAAGAAAAGCAGAAAATCTTGCAACAAAATGAAATTATTGAGGAAAAAAGCAATGGGGAAAATTCTGGTAGTTGATGATGATAACAATATCCTCAGGGTCATAAAATTGAGGCTTGAGGCAGAGGGGTATCAGGTCACCACCGCCGGTAAAGCGAAAGTGGCACTGGAGCTGGCAAACGATGATGTGTTTGACTTTGCACTGGTGGATCTTAAGCTCAACGGCACAAATGGAATTCAGCTGATGGAAAACCTTCATCAGCTATATCCGGAAATGCCTGTAATTATCCTCACCGCCTTCGGGACCATAGAAAGTGCCGTCGAGGCCATGCGAAGAGGAGCTTACAGCTACCTCACCAAACCGTTTAACTATGATGAGCTCTTAATACAAACTAAAAATTGCTTGGAAAAAACAAAGCTCACAAAGGAAATAAAAAGCCTCAAAAAAGTGGTTAAGAACCGGTATGGCTTTGACGACATCATCGGCAGAAGTCAAAAAATGGAAGAAGTCCTTGAACAGGTGACGAAAGCAGCCGATTCGGATTCCACCATCATCATTGAAGGAGAAAGTGGTACCGGCAAGGAGTTGATCGCCAAAACTTTACACTTGGCCAGCCCAAGAGCAGACAAACAATTTGTAGCTATTAATTGCGCGGCCATCCCTGAAACGCTGTTTGAAAGTGAGATGTTTGGCTACGAAAAAGGCGCATTTACAGGTGCGGTCCAAAACAAAGAAGGGTTAATGATCCAGGCTCAGGGAGGGACCTTTTTCCTGGATGAAATTTCTGAAATGTCGCTATCCATGCAGGTGAAATTATTGCGCGTAATGCAAGAGAAAGAGTTTTTTCCTGTCGGTGGGAGAAAAACGATCAAAATGGATATCAGATTTATCGCGACCACCAATAAGAATTTAAAAGAAGAGGTGAAAAATGGCAATTTTCGCGAGGATCTATTCTATCGAATCCATGTCATTGATATTCATCTGCCGCCGTTGCGGGAGCGGCAAGGAGATATTCCGGTGCTATCTCACTATTTTTTAGATAAATTGTCTAAAGAAATGAACAAAGAGATAACCGGATTTTCAGCGCCGGCGTTACAAAAATTAATGCTTCACTCCTGGCCCGGTAATGTCAGGGAGCTGCAAAACACCGTAGAAAGTGCGGTTGCCATGGCAACTGAAAACATCATCAGTGAAGATTTAATTTTGCCTGCCTTAAAGGCTGAGGTTAATAATTTAAAACCCTTGAAGGACGCCAAAGAAAATTTTGAGAAGAATTACCTCCTCCAACTCATCGAACTCACCGAGGGAAATATGGCCCAAGCCGCAAGATTGGCGGGCAAATACAGGGCCGATTTGTATGAGCTTTTAAAAAAATACGACCTCAAGCCGTCTAATTTTAGAAAAAAGCAGTAGACATAAAGCTGAAACCAGACAGTGCCGGTGGCCTCCGACATGACGTCTTCGATTGAGCTGGTCGATAGCGTGCTGAGCATCATAATGGTACCGGCCTTGCCGGCTGCTCGGGCCGT
>Ga0316194_10003645_pt1 | contig 10702 bp, 5 predicted proteins | sample CroRivsedime1_MG_FD_204936 | JGI IMG/M metagenome (GOLD analysis project Ga0316194, IMG submission 204936) | Coastal sediment microbial communities from Maine, United States - Cross River sediment 1 | ecosystem: Environmental > Aquatic > Marine > Coastal > Sediment | place: USA: Maine... | reverse complement strand
AGGTACGGTTTGCAGAGGCAACTATGACGAGAATTTGGGTGATGTTGATTGTGCAGTTACATCCTTACCCTAAATAAACTGCTGCCCACGCCGCTGATTGGTGTGGGCAGTTGCAAAGTTACCTGATAGCCATCATTACATATCTTGAGCTCCGAGTTAACTTTTTCAGTAGGTCCTTAGATCTCATTTTAAGGTTATTGAAAACCGCGTAAAAGCTACCCGAAGGTAGCTTATCATTTGCCTGCTTACCGCCAAGAACAGCCATTAACAATAAACATATTCTGTTGAGAAATGTTCTACATATTTCGCAGCCGAGAACTGGAATTTGCTTATATTTTGAGAGTTAACACGGTGGTGTAAAATAAAATACCTTGACCAACACTTTTAGCAAATACACAGTGAAAAGATAATGGGTAAAACTTTGGCAGCACCGCTATCGATCTGGCAAATTGGCCTGATCATACTTGTTTCCAATGCCATTCCCTTAGCGTTCATATCCATACCACCAGACTTTCTTTTCACGGGGAGCGTGGGTGTAACAAGCATCAATGAATATATAAAGTTTTCTGTTTACCTGCTCGGAAGCACAATAATTATTGCGTCGACATTACTGTACTGGTCAAGACAGCGTTACTTTCTGCTACCTTCGAAGCAAATCCTGATTCCAGTTCTTCTATTTTACCTGTCTTTTGCACTCTCATTCTGGCATGCAACTGATCTACCACGTGCCTGGGTCATCGGCACCGAAGTTTATCTATTACCGCCATTATTGTTTCTCATGCTGAGCACACACAGCATCACTGACAGGAGATTCTTCGTCCTTGTGCTAGGTCTGTGTATTGCTCCGGTAGTTACATCCCTAATTGGTATTGCCCAGGCTATGGACTGGTGGCCCTGGGTCAAAATGCTGCCGGCGGCAGGGAATGGCTCCCTTTTTTATAACCAGAACCTTGCCGGCGAATTCGTCATCCTGTTTATTCCACTAGTAGCAGGATTGGCACTAGCTATACAAAAAAGAATTTTACAAGCAGCATTATTATTCATATTCGTTCTGCTATGCCTTTATCTTGTACTGACCAGCGCAAGAGGTGCCTGGGTGGGATTGATGGCTGCTGTCGCTATAGGTTTTTTATTTGCCTTGGGCAGTATATTTTATTGCAGCAAAAGACGGCCAATACAGAATAACAACGTTTTACACTTGCAGTTAAAATTATGGATTTTTCTTGCCATTATCCCCTTCTTTGTCCTGCTAATTTATACCTCCCCCGGCTGGACGGAATTAGGTAAACCATCAGCTGGCATCAGTACGTCTGAGAAATCATCCAGATACATAGAGGAATTTAAAAATATAGAAATATCCGAAAGCACGGGTCGAGTAGAAATATGGCAAGACAGCCTGGCAATGGTCAGAGAACATCCGTGGTTAGGTATCGGCAGCGGCCATTACAAACTGTCTTTCCCACGATTTATTGAAGTCTACAAACCATTTATCAAGCTCCCTTATGGAAATCCACTGGCAGGGTACCTCCATACCCCCTTCCGAACCCATAACGATTATCTGCAGATCTGGATTGAGTTGGGCATCATCGGACTGATTGCCCTCGTTACGCTGTTTTCTGTAGTCAGCTGGCAAGCATGGAAGGGATTCTTATGGATGCAGCAAACTGATCAAATCAAGCGCTTCTTTCTATTGCTGGGTACATTCGGTGGTTTTGTTGCATGGACTGTCTCTATGCTTTTTGAGTTTCCATTCCGAATGCCTTCCACTCTGTTTATCGGATGGCTATTCGCAGCTGCTGTTTTCATTCTCACTCACAATAAGAATGATGAAAAACAATTTTTTCGCATAACTCTCTCAACTACACACGCCGCGGTACTCATTGCTACTTCCATTTGCATCATTACGACAGGAGCGTTTCTCGGACAATCAGTATTCTTTGGTGCTCTTTATCATGCCCAGGGTGAGCTTGCATTGAAGGCAGGAAATATCAACCAGGCTCTGTTTGCCTTTTCTGAAAGTTACAAAAAAGCGCCCTGGGAAGAAGACAATCTTTTACAACTGACCCGCATACACCTGGTGCAGAAAAATTATTCGCAAGCAAAACTTCTGTTGGATCAAATATTACGCCGACAACCGTATTTGTTTTTAGCCAGGTTGTATCGAGCACAGGCCAGTTATGCTCTAGGCAATAAGCAAGCATCCAGAGAGGATATCCGTTTTGTTGTGCAACACATGCCATTTCTGCCAGAAGCTGAAAAGTATCGAAAATGGCTAAAGAATTCATCAGACTGAATCTTTTTAATGACCCAAGCTGTTTTTTTGTTAATCAAACTACATCACAGCAGAGAGTAATTGCTGGCCTAATTATATGCGTTCAACATCAACTGAAACTTTCAGTTTATTTTTGTCTCCACCGCCAAAGATGACACCCTTTAGCGGTGCCACATCGGCATAATCCCGTCCCCAGGCGGCTGTTATGTGCTGCTCATCCGGAATCTTTGCATTGGTTGGATCAAAATCAACCCACCCCTGGTGTGGCACGTAAACACTGAACCAGGCATGTGAGGCATCAGCGCCAACCAGCCGCTCTTTACCTTCTGGTGGGATGGTTTCCAGGTAACCGCTGACATAGCGCGCCGCAAGACCCTGCATGCGTAAACAGGCGATGGCCAGGTGGGCAAAATCCTGGCACACCCCCTTGCGGTGCTTGAGCACAGCACTTAGCGGCGTTGCGATAGTACTAAACCCCGGATCGTAGTCAAACTCTTTGTAGATACGATGCATTAAGTTCTCCACTGCTTCCAGCAACTCCCGCCCCGGCGTGAAAGATTGATTACTGTACTTCTTTATCTCTTCACTAAATTCGATAAAATCTGATTCAAGTACAAACATGCGGGCATTGATGCTTTCATCCTGTTTTGAGTTTTTTAAATGCTCAACAGCCTGCTCCCAGGTCGTTGGCAATGCGCCGTTAAGCAACGTTCCTGGCGCGATCACTTCAACCTCGCTGATGGCCGTCACTATCAGCTCATTATGGGGCTTTTCAATACTGAAGCTTGCCTGACTGTTTCCAAAAAAATCTGACCACTCGTTTACAGCTGCCGGCAACGGGGAAATTTTAAGCTCGCTAACATGACATGTTTGATGTGGCGTAGTTCGCGGCAGCAGGTGTGCCACGTTATAACAAAGCGTAACATTTTTACTGTAGTCATATTTAGTACTATGGGTCACTCTGTACTTCATGATTCTGTCCGGGTACGAAGTGGTGCCAGCTGATGCGGCAGTTCAGTCGTACGGAAATAGGTATCGGTTATTGCATCAGACAATGCCGGCACGCGTGTGCTGAGCACATTGAGGAAATTCTCCAGTGTCTCTCTTCTACCGGATTCATCATCGGATATTGCGAGCCTGGTTACATCAGCCAGCCTCACCAGGGTAGACGTTTCAAGTGCCAGGCGTTCAATCTCCGAACGGCTGCCTGTTTCATTGTGCTGCGGCAGTCGTGCTGCATGTTCTTCCAGTTGCGTCAGCTGGTATGCGAGTGAACGCGGATTGTTTTCATCGCAGACCACCAGCTCCAGCATTTCCGGAATCTTATTGCTGTAACGGTAACGACGGCGGTAGGTCATTAGACTGTCAACAATTGTCAACAGGGAATCTGAAAGAATAATCTGATCCTGCTCACTGACAACCTTCACCAGGGTCGCCTGCAACAGTCGCGTTATCTGCATTGTTCTTTCAATGCGCCGGCCGATGTCAAGGAAGCGCCAGCTGCTGCCTCGCGTTATATTCTCCAGTGTCAGTCCTGTGAATGCAGTGAGTGCGGTGACCAGGTTATCCAGTTCATCAAGGGCATCTACAAGCTGTTCAGCGGGTATATCTCTCAGGGAGCGTAGCTGTTCATCGATAATATTGATAATACGCCATGTATCAGATGACAAACGATCACGTACTGAACGTGTAGAGCGTAATAATGCTGTCAGTGTTCTATTGAGACTGTTGGGGTTAATAGTTCCTGAAATTACACTCAAAAGCTCCGCTTCAAGATGTTTGAAATTCTCTGCATCCGTTGCTTTTTCCGGAGCAGGGTAAGGGCTTACCAGATTAGTTACTGTGGTCAGTAATCTTCTAAAAACAGAGGTTTCCTCACTTTCACCGGTTTCTACAAACTGCAATGTGAGCCTTAATATCCGGCTACTAAAATCTGCCCTCTCCAGATACCTACCAGCCCAGAACATGTTGTCAGCAACGCGACCCGGTACAGCACCGCCTTTATCCGGAGCCAACCGCTCCTGGTGCCTTTCAGATATAAGGCTGACAAATTTCTCCGGTTCTGTTGCCAGAACCCAGGTATCTTTACTCATACCCCCTGACTGGTTAGATACAACCAGCTTATTTTCTTCAGATGACACCCGTGTCAGACCACCTGGCATAACCATGTAATCATGTTCATCAGCGACCAGGAAGCTTCGGAGAACGGTATGGCGCGGTTTAAAACCATCTTTTGTCAGCACGGGTATGGTAGACATCGACATAGTTTCCTGGCCTACAAATAAATATGGCTTCGCGCTGATTCTGTGACGCAGTTCATCCTGTTTAGCCGCACTTAATTCAGACCCAAAAATGAACTTGAAACCAAGATCCGGGTGAACCGGCTTAATGACCATACGATGCAGGTTAGCAAGGACATATTCTCGCTCCTTCTGACTCCCACACCACCAGACAGGGACCGATGGAATTCGCAGATCTTCGCCAAGAAGATATTTTGAAAGTGCCGGTAATAAGGCGTGTAGGGCCGGGTTCTCAAGTATTCCGCTGCCCAGCATATTTGAAATAGCCACATTACCCATTCGCACTGCATTGGTCAGACCCGGGACTCCAAGATAAGAATCATCCCGTAATTCAACCGGGTCACAGTATGCATCATCCATACGCCGCACAATAACATCGACAGGGCTTAAACCTGCCAACGTTGTAAGCCACACTTTATTGCCTCGTACCGTCAGGTCGCCGCCTTCAACCAGTGTGTAACCAAGATAGTTGGCAAGGTATGCATGTTCAAAATACGCTTCATTTGCCGGCCCCGGGCTTAATAAAACAATATTCGGTTCATCCCCCTTATGCGGTGACATCCTGTTCAGTGCATGACGTGTAGTTCGGAAAAAATTTGCAAGCCGGTGAGTATGTGAATCACGAAAAAGGCTAGGCAGTACACGTGAAATTACCAGCCTGTTCTCAAGTGCATATCCTGCACCGGCAGGGGATTGTGCACGGTCGCTCATTACATTGATCTGGCCACTCGAATCCCGCACAAGATCGGCAGCATAAAAAGTGAGTGCACGGTAACTAGCTGTCGGCATATTCACACAGGGAATGAGAAACCCCGGGTGGGAGAACACCAGTTCCGGCGGGATAAGGCCATTCCGGATCAGGTTGCGCGGACCATAGAGATCAAGCAATAACAGGTTGAGCAACTCAGCACGTTGCATCAAGCCCGCTTCGATTTTTCCCCACTCTTCACTCTCAATGAGCAAGGGTACCAGGTCAAGCTTCCAGGGCCTGGCCAGGCCAGCCGGGTCACCGTAGATGTTGTAGGTAACATCATTTTCTCTTATCAGGCGCCATGCTTCTTCACGCCGGCCCTGCAGTTCAAACTTGCCCAGATCGCTGAAGGCGTGCATTAGATACTGCCAGTGTGCGCGAACATTTCCATTCGCGTCACACATTTCATCATGGCTGCCCGCAGCACTTAATCTCTGATATAAACCAAGAAATTCTGCGGTAGAGGGATCTGTTGTAACTTTGCTCACCTGGGGTACTTTTCTAAAAGAAGTCTCAAAAGAAATTCAACCGCAGCACTTTACGCAAGCATTTCCATCTGTACAAGCGTCTATCTTCAACATCTTGATGATTTTCTCAAATCAAGCGTGTACGGGTAATCCCTGCTAGTTTCTTCAACAGGCGCCTCAAAAATACCCGGGGTATGTCCGATATCTTTAAAACGTGCAATTCGCCGAGACTCCGCTTCATTTGCATTTACCGGAAACTTTTCTTCATGTCTGCCTCCCGGATGACCGGAATAATAGGTACAACCGCCGATTGAACGCTGGTTCCAGGTATCCAGAATATCGAAGATAAGCGGTGTATGCACACCCATCATCGGGTGCAAACCTGAGGGCGGCTGCCATGCCTTGAAGCGCACTGCACCGACAAACTCACTTCGTCGTCCGGTTGGCCGCATTGGCACTCGCCGGCCATTACACACCACAATATGGCGTTCATCAGTCGCGCCGCTCATTTTTACCTGTAATCGCTCTACAGCCGAATCGACGAAACGCGAAGTACCCTGCGCGGTCACTTCTTCACCAAGCACGTGCCACGGTTCAATGGCGGTACGAATTTCCAGATGGATATCCTGGTGAGTTATGTTACCAATATGTGGAAAGCGGAATTCTTTAAAGGGAGCAAACCATTCCAGTTTCAGGGGATACCCTGCCGACTGTAAATCACAGATAACATCACGTATATCCTGCCAGACATAATGTGGCAGCATAAAACGATCATGCAGCTCAGTACCCCAGTAAATGGGTTTTTTCCTGTAGGGATTTTTCCAGAATTTTATTATCAAAGAGCGCAGTAGCAGTAGCTGTACCATGCTCATGCGGACATGTGGCGGCATTTCAAATGCACGGAATTCTACCAGCCCTAAACGACCGCTAACGCTATCTGGCGAGTAGAGTTTATCGATACAAAACTCCGAGCGATGTGTATTGCCACTGACGTCCACTAACAAGTTGCGCAACAGCCTGTCGACAATCCATGGTGAGGGAGTTTCATCTTCTGGCATTTGCTGAAAAGCAATCTCAAGTTCATACAGACTATCATCACGTGCCTCATCAACTCTCGGCGCCTGGCTGGTCGGACCAATAAATAGACCTGAAAAAAGGTAAGACAGACCCGGATGATGCTGCCAGTAGGTGACCAGGCTTTGCAGCAGGTCAGGGCGGCGCAGCATTGGGCTATCTGCCGGCGTCTCTCCGCCAATAGTTACATGATTGCCGCCACCCGTTCCGGTATGACGGCCATCCAGCATGAATTTTTCAGTTGCCAGTCTCGCTAACCGCGCCTCTTCATAGACAGCCTGTGTGTTAGATACCAGTTCATCCCAGCTATGTGCAGGATGAATGTTGACTTCAATTACACCGGGGTCGGGCGTTACAGCAAATCGTTTAAGGCGATGGTCGTGCGGCGGTTCATAACCTTCCATAAACACCGGCATTTTTAACTCGGCAGCCGTGGCTTCTATCGACCGCACCAGGTCAAGATAATGCTCCAGGTGAGTCAGCGGAGGCAGGAAGACATAGAGATGTCCGCCACGCGGTTCAATGCATAATGCGGTATGTATCAGATCGGCATATTGCTCAGTATCATTGCTGTCAGCAAGCTGTTCCTGAAGATTCTGTGGGCGTGGGGGTGCATTACTGAATTCGCTATAACGTAAAGCCACTTCGCCATACACGTCACCCAGAGGCCCTCTGGTTTCAAATGTGCATCGCTCGGGATCGGCGTCGCGCTTTTTCTTCTCTACCCAGGGCAATGAATCCAGCGGTAGCCGATAGCCCATTGGCGAGTCGCCCGGCAACAGGAACATGTGATTACGCCTGAATGACCATTGGCAGGACAACCAGCCAGTTTTTTCACCCTCAGAGTTCCATTTTAGCGGCAATACGTAACCCGTGATTTTATCGATACCCTTTTCAAACAGGCGTCGCAGGCGATCACGCTCGGTCTGTTCTTCCAGCTTGTTATCCAGCGGGTCAACGTTGGCAGGTAAGGTGCCTTCTTTCCACAGATAGAAATACACATCTTCGTAGGCCGGCTTGATAACTTCATCATCAATGCCGAGATAACCGGATAATGTTTCTGCAAAAAGCCTGGCATCATCCGCATCATATTGCTCGGTGCTGTCTTCGCGGGCAATCCATCTTTGATCATGCCAAACAGCTTCACCGTCTGTGCGCCAGAAACAACCAAGCGCCCAGCGCGGCAGCACTTCTCCGGGATACCATTTGCCCTGCCCATATTGCAATGCTGCTCCCGGTGCAAAACGCTGCTTCAGGCGCCTCAGCAGGTCGCCTGCTCGTTCACGTTTATCTACACCTAGCGCAGCGGTATTCCATTCTTCACTCTCCATATCATCAATCGAGACGAAGGTTGGTTCACCTCCCATGGTCAATCGAACATCATTTTCCATCAACTCCTGATCAACCTGTTCGCCGAGTGAAATTATTTCTGACCATTGCTGATCACTATACGGCAGTGTTACCCTGGGATCTTCATGGACACGGGTAACTTCATTGTGAAAATAAAACTCAACCTTGGCTTTATCGCTGCCGCCGGTTATCGGTGCCGCGCTTACCGGGTTCGGTGTACAGGCCAGAGGGATATGACCCTCACCGGCAAACAGGCCTGATGTTGGGTCAAGTCCAACCCAACCGGCCCCTGGCAAGTAGACTTCCGTCCAGGCATGCAGATCCGTGAAATCCTTTTCAGTGCCGGATGGTCCATCCAGCGACTTCTCGTCTGCTTTCAGCTGCACCAGGTAGCCTGATACAAAACGTGATGCCAGACCCAGGTGCCGCAGTATCTGCACTAGCAACCAGGCTGTGTCACGGCATGATCCTCGACGTAGGGTAAGCGTCTCGTCACATTTCTGTATACCCGGCTCCATGCGAATGTTGTATCCAATATGCTTTTGCAGCTGCTGGTTTAATGCAACCAGAAAATCGTTGGTTTGCCTGCGTGAACGGTCAATCCCCGCTACATATTTTTCTAGTAGCGGTCCACGCGCATTAATGGCCATGTAAGGTTTAAGTTCACTGGCAAGCCGTTTTTCATATTTGAATGGATAGTGATTGGCAGCTTCATCAAGAAAAAAATCAAAGGGGTTGATTACCACCATCTCAGCGACAAGATCGACTTCGACTGAAAACTTTTTTGTTTTCTCTGGAAATGACAGGCGCGCAAGGAAATTACCATAAGGATCCTGCTGCCAGTTAATGAAATGTTCTTCCGGATAAACTTTCAACGAGTAGCTGTGTATTGGAGTACGGGTATGCACCGCGGGGCGCAACCGAACGATATGCGGTGACAGATTAACCATACGGTCATACCGATATTCAGTCTTATGATTGATTGCAACACGAATTGCCATTATCTACTCCGATACAAGAAAAATTACTGTCAGCTAATATGTGAAGCAATAAACGTTCCACAACTTATAAATATCAGCATTTACATCAAACGCTTACCCATGCTGCATACATGTTAATATTTCAGTTAATAGATCGCACTCAACGCTCAATCGCTGCACTACTATAGCGCACCGGGACAAAGAAACGACTCAAAAAGGAACTGATGTATGAACCGGTTTACATGCGCTGGTAATAATTAATGAGCATTTTTTTCGTAAGCGCAGGTAATGAATACAAGCACTGACAGACTAGTCGTTGATCACCCGGGTTCTGATTATTCTTCATCCCTTTAGGTTAAATATGTATAGAATGGATCCATCCCGATTTCTACCGAGTTAAGGAAAAGCACCCAAATACATCATGTGGATCAATGCGACATGTAATCTTGATTTTAATATAAAGTCACCGACGCCTTTAGTGTTAATGCTGCGCCCCCGCAGTGGCTCACAACAATGGGTAGCACAGGAATCCTACATTCTTTCGCCGTATGTTCCCGTCGTAGAATTCACAGATATTTTTGGCAATCTGTGTCAACGACTGGTTGCCCCGCTTGGTGATTTTTCGATTAAGACCTCAGCCAGGGTGATGACCGCAGACAATGTTGATATGGAAGCCGGTGCCTGTTTTGTTGAAGTTCAGAACCTCCCTGAGTCTGTGCTGACGTATTTACTTCCGAGTCGCTACTGCGAATCAGACAGGCTAGGCACTCTTGCCTGGGAGATAGTGTCAGGATTCCAACAAGGCTACGACCAGGCGTCGGCCATAGACTGCTGGGTTAGAAACACTGTCAAATATACACCCGGATCGAGTAATTTTCCTGTCTCAGCCGAGGAAGTCAATCTGCGCGGTGAGGGCGTCTGTCGCGACCTTGCTCATCTTGGTATTGCTCTGTGCCGAAGCATTAGCATTCCCGCTCGCCTGGTTGTTGGATATCTTTATCAGCTTCAACCCATGGATCTGCATGCATGGTTCGAGGTTTACGTTGGCAATCGCTGGTACACATTCGATCCCACACAAGACAAGCTTCGCGGTGGTCGAATTGCTGTGGCATATGGTCGCGATGCAGCCGACGTTTCAGTATTCCATCAGTTTGGTGCCGGTGATATTTTATCCAGCATGGAAGTGCGAGCTGAACTGCTTGACGGTGATTCAACATGAATCATGGAGCGTACTTTTTCGACACAACCGTACATAAAGATAGCCGTACTTAAAAAAAATTGGGCCAGCAATAACTGAATGATTTCAGTTATTACTGACCCGTCTTTACAGGTAACCGCAAGCCTACGGCGCTTAGTTTATTTTATAAACAGCATTTCCTGATACTTCGGCAAAGGCCACAGCTCATCGGCCACTTCTGTTTCAAGTGCATCAGCATGAGAGCGGACTTCATCCATCAGGGCACGAATTGTTTTTGCGCAGAATTGCATATGCTCTTCAGTCGAAGCAA
>Ga0316194_10003641_pt1 | contig 10709 bp, 9 predicted proteins | sample CroRivsedime1_MG_FD_204936 | JGI IMG/M metagenome (GOLD analysis project Ga0316194, IMG submission 204936) | Coastal sediment microbial communities from Maine, United States - Cross River sediment 1 | ecosystem: Environmental > Aquatic > Marine > Coastal > Sediment | place: USA: Maine... | reverse complement strand
AGCGTGCAGGAAACGGGTGAACCGTTTAACCCGAATGACGACTACTCGGCTTACGGTACTTGTGACCGTGACACCATGTACTACGGCGACAATCTCAGCACCCCCGTTTGCGATGCCGCCAATACCAGGTACATAGACAAAGACGCCTGGAACTGTGGCGCATCGGCAATCCAGATAGCGGACGTTGGCGCCTACACAGGCGTTCTCGTCCAGTACCGGGACGCCGATGACGATGGGGATGGCACCTTAGACGGCAGAGCATGGCGGGAACTCGAGCCCGGCAACAGCGCGGACGACGTCGAGTGTGAAGCAGACTCGAGCGTGCATGGTAACAACGATATCAATACGAATATTGAAGTCTACGCCGCTTCCGGCACGGATGTATCACCCTGGACAAGTGACGCGGCACAGGAAATCGACTGGACCAGTTCGGGCCGCAACGTCACATATACGATTTATGACGGCAACTACCTGAATTACAAGAATGATCCGGCAACCAGGGACCTGTCACGTACCGACATCATGAAGGAAGTGACCAAGAGGGTCCTCAATTCCATCAATGAAATGAACGTCGGCCTGATGCGATTCAACAACACGGAAGGCGGTACGATTATTCGCGCCCCTATCGACCTGGACGACAACCGGGCGGACATTCTTGCCGAAATCGACGGCCTTCCGGCTGATGGCTGGACACCGCTATCCGAATCCCTTTTCGAGACAGCGCTGTTCTGGCAGGGATTACCAGCCAACTATGGCGAAACCGGGGCGGGCGATGCAGACCCGCTGGCGCTTGCGTCATCGGCACCAGCTGTCTACGACCGCCCGGAGATGCTGACCTGTTCCAAGAATTTCAACGTACTTATAAGTGACGGTGAGCCGACTGAAGATGTGGGCACGCCGGGACTGCTTGGACAGCTTCCCAACTACTCAGCGACTCTAGGAGGACGCGTGGGTTGCACGGGAGCTGGCGACGGAGCATGCCTCGACGACATCGGCGAATACCTCGCAAATGTTGACATCAACCCCGCCCTCAGCGGTCGTCAATCGGTAATCACGCATACGATCGCATTTTCGGAGAATATTCCGGTTCTTGAAGAAACGGCGCGTGTATCGGGCGGCCAATACCTGCTCGCTGACGACACCGACTCGTTGCTTGTTGCGTTGACGGACATTGTTTCGCAGGTCAACGAGCGCGCCCTGTCGTTCACGGCGCCGGCTGTATCTGTAAACACCTTCAACCGTACCCGTAACCTGAACGATGTCTATCTGACGACGTTCGCTGCGCGCGGTGCTGCTCACTGGCCGGGCAACCTAAAGGCCTACCGTATCGAGGGCGGCAAGATCGTCGATGCCCTGGGTGCCGACGCGGTCGACCCGGGCACAGGCTTCTTCTACCCGACGGCGCGTTCCTACTGGACGGTCGGGCAGGCAGACGGTAACGACGTATTGTTGGGCGGTGCGGCAAATCAGCTGCCGAATCCGGGCGTACGTCGCCTGTTCACTGACAACGGCTCTGACAGCACCCTGTCCGGAGCCAGCAATGCGATTTCTACCGGCAATATCAATGCATATGCACCCGAGGACTTCGGTCTCACCGGACCTACGCCGACAGTGGCAGAAATTATCGACTGGATGCGCGGTGCGGATGTGAAGGACGAAGATGGTGATCCTGCTACAACCGTGCGCTACGCAATGGGCGACCCCCTGCACTCGCGTCCCGCCGCAGTCGTTTACGGCGGAACCCCGCAGGACCCGATAGCGGTGATCTACACCGCCACGAACGACGGCTACCTGCATGCCGTGGATTCTGAGACAGGCAGGGAACTCTGGTCGTACGTGCCGAAAGAGCTGCTGCCGCGCATGGCACGCCTCTACGATGACCCCGAGATGAAGTACAAGATGTACGGCATCGACGGTGACATTGTTCCGGTTATTCGCGACATAGACGGTGACGGCGTTATCGAAGCAATCGATGGCGACTTTGCACTGATCCTGTTCGGCATGCGCCGCGGTGGTATGACTTACCGTATGCTCGATGTCACGGATAAGAACAACCCTGAACTCTTGTGGGAACGCAGGCTGGCCGATGGTGGCCAGAGCTGGTCAGCGCCCGTCGTAACGCGCATGGCTATTTCAGGTTCCGGACAAGACGCACTCAAGGCGGTTGTCGTCCTGGGTGGCGGGTACGATGGCGTGCATGACACGGCTGCGTTCAATCCTGCCGTTGACGGTGCGGGCGCTGGTGTTTACGTGCTTGACCTTTTCGAGGGCACGACGCTCTGGCGTGCTGGTCATACAAGCACTGATGCCGACCTCAAGCTGACCAAGATGACGCGCTCAATTCCGACACGCATCAGGGTTATCGACATCAACGGTGACGGCTTTGCGGATCGCATGTACGCATCCGATCTGGGTGGCCAGATTTGGCGTTTCGATATTTCGAACGGCCAGCCGGCAGCTTCTGTCGTCGCCGGTGGCGTCATCGCGCGCTTCGGTGCTGAAGGACTCGGAACGCCGACAGCCGCTGATACGCGCCGCTTCTACAACTCGCCAGACGTTGCGCTGTTCAATGACGCACGCCAGAACCGCCGCTTCATTTCCGTAAGCATCGGTTCGGGATACCGTGCTCATCCGCTGGATATCAGCGCGGCGGACCGCTTCTACTCCCTGCGTGATCCGAACGTGTTCAATTCGCTGACGCAGGTGCAGTACGACGCCTTCGTGCCATTCACCGAAGCGGACCTTGTGGATGTGGCAGGTGAGCTTGATGTGACAATCACGGAAGAAGATGCCGGCTGGATGGTGACCTTGCCAGCCAATGAAATGGTTCTGGCTGATTCGGTCACATTCAACGACGAAGTGTTCTTCGTGAGCTTCTCGCCGGATTCGTCGGGTGCCAGCGCATGTAATGCAGGCCAGGGCACGAATAATCTATGGCGTGTCAGCATCATTAATGGTGACCCGATCATGGATGACCTCGGAAATATACCGGTGGGTGGCGAAGATGACGCACGCCGTACCCAGCTTGCGCAGGGTGGTATCGCGCCATCACCGCAGTTCCTGTTCCCGAGCCCGGATGATGCGGACTGCACGGGGCAGGATTGTGCACCGCCGCCAATCGGGTGTGTCGGTGTCGAGTGTTTCGACCCGGGCTTCCAGAACAACCCCGTACGCACCCTCTGGACCCAGGACGGAATCGAATAAACTGTGGCATGGTTCCGGGCGCATTGCGCCCGGAACCATCATAGTTTCCAAGTAGTTTCAGATATTTACGGGAAGTCGTCTATGCAAATGCGCAAACACATGCGTGGTGTCACGCTGATTGAGCTCATGATCGTCGTGGTCGTGGTGAGTATCCTTGCAGCGATTGCGTACCCCAACTATCAGGAGTTCACGGCACGCGCCAAGCGCAATGAGGCTCGCGCGGCATTGCTGCGGCTTGCCACCAACCAGGAGCGCTTCTACCTGAACAACAACACGTTTGCGGATGACATGACGACGATCGGTTTCTCGAGCAGCCCATTTACCACTGAAACGGGGTACTACGTCGTGGCAGTTACGGCGGCAAATGCCAGTAACTTCACCGCGACGGCGACCTATCAGTTCGGTGGGTCCGAGGCAAGCAAGTGCCTGACTTTCACGATTGATGGCCGCGGCCAAAAAACCTCTGGCCCGGACACCGATTGCTGGACCAGAACGCGCTAGGACGCTTGCTCTTCTCTCCCTGAGAAGAACAAGGCATCGATAATAAGCAATGCAGCGCCGACGGAAATACCGGCGTCTGCAATATTAAATGACGGAAACGCCCAGCTTCCGAACCACACCTGGATGAAGTCCGTCACGTATCCCAGCGAGATGCGGTCAATCAGGTTTCCTACAGCGCCACCCAGAACCAGGGCCAGCCCGGCAGCCAGTAGAGTCTGCCCCTGACGGCGGATGCGCCATAGCCAGACGGCAATAGCGAGACTAACGCCCCCTGCAAGCACGACAAAGAACCAGCGTTGCCAGCCTCCGGCATCAGCGAGAAAACTGAAAGCTGCACCAGTGTTGCGCTGGTGAGTAAGGTTGATAAACGAGTTCAACGGAATCTTCTCGTAGAGCGCGACCCATTCGATAATCGCCCACTTGGTCACCTGGTCTGCAATCACGACGACAAGCGCCACTGCCATCCAGGTGATGAATCGGGCGTTGGTCGGTGTCCTCGGTTCAGTCATAGTCTTTCAATCCAGTTACGTAGTGTTCACAGCCAGGGCGGAACGTGCATTCTCTTCGTCAATTTGCATTTGCGCAACCAGATCCTCGACCGACTCAAACTTTTCTTCGTCGCGCAGGTGTTCGACGAAGTCGACATGAATGTACTCGCCATAGATATCACGATCGAAATCAAACAGGTGCACTTCGAGCAGCGGCTTTGTCAGGTCGAAGGTCGGGCGTGTACCCACACTGGCAACGCCGTCAACCGGCCCCTCCGCCAGGCCGTGAACGCGAACGGCGTAGATGCCCATGACCGCACTCTGTCGCCGTCTCAAATCAACGTTCGCTGTCGCATAGCCGAGTGACCGGCCAACTCGCCGGCCACGCACAATGCGGCCCGACATACGATACGGACGCCCCAGCAACGCTGATGCTCTTGCGAGGTCACCGGCTGCCAACGCATCACGAATTGCTGTGCTGCTTACCCGGATGCCGTCAACAATCACGCTTGGCACCTGCTCTACCGAGTAGTCGAGTGCATTACCTGCCCGAACCAATGCATCCAAAGTCCCCTCTCGCTTCCGCGCAAATCGAAAGTCATCGCCAATCACTACATGGCGGGCATTCAGCCCGTGCACAAGAATGCGGCGAATGAATGCATCTGCGGCAATGCTACGCATCGCCACGCTGAATCGCGGACAGTAGAAAATCTCGACGCCGTACTCAGCCAAAGAGTCGAATTTCTCCCGAAACCGCATCAGCCTGGCTGGAGGCGCAGTGGCCGAGAAGAACTCCTTTGGCGTCGGCTCAAAGCTCATGACAACGGCCGGAACATCCCGATCGCGAGATTCAGCGATCACCCGATCCAGAAGCTGCTTATGGCCATGATGCAGCCCGTCGAAAGCACCGATCGTGACGACGCTGCCATTTCCCAATCGCTTGTGTGGAAGATCCGCTAGGTGACGAACGAGCCGCACGTCAGTCATGCCTCATGCGAAATTGCGCGGGCCTTAGCCCCAACACCAACAGTGCAATGAAATAGACTCCGGCGCCTGCAATAACCGACACTGCGAGCCAGGCAACACGATCAGACAAGCTGGCCGCCATCCACCACGCTGCCGCTTTATGCAGCTGCAACAGCGTTGCGACCATTGCCCCGTTGGCGAGAACCACGCGAAGAAGCAACACGCCCCAACCTGGTCCATGCCGGATGACATCCGCCTTCCGCAGTCCCAGGTAGAGCAGAACGGCATTCAGGATCGCAGCAACGGATGTCGCGGCAGCCAGGCCTGCATGAGGTCCGCCGAATCCACTCGCTGTCAGGTACCACGCCGACGATGCACCGAGTACAAGATTGACCAGCAACGCCACGATTCCGATGCGTACCGGCGTGCGCGTGTCCTCGCGAGCAAAGAACGCCGGCGCCAGAACTTTGACAAAGGAAAACCCGACCAGGCCAACGGCGTACGCCTGTAGGGCAAGCACCGTCATATTGACTGAACGAGCATCGAACTCGCCGCCATGAAACAGGGTGATGATGAGTGGCGCCGCAAGGATGATCAGACCGGCAGCAGCCGGCACGGCAATGAGAATAGCTATCCTCATCGACCATTCCAGTGTCTCGGCGAATTCGCGGCGATCGCCATTGGCCCACAGCCTTGAAAGATACGGCAGCGTAACGGTCGCCAGTGCGATACCGAAGAGGCCAAGCGGAAACTCCATCAGCCGATCTGAGTAATAGAGGTAGCTGATGCTGCCAACCGGCAACAGCGAAGCAATGATGCCGCTGATCAGGACGTTGATCTGCGCCACCGACGAGCCAAAGATCGCCGGGACCATGAGTTTGAACGCCCGCCTGACACCGTCGTGTTTTGGGCGCCACGTGGGTCGCGGAAGCGCATGAATTTTTGCGAGAAACGGCAACTGAAAAAGCAGCTGCAGCAGACCTGCGACGAATACGGCGTACGCGAGGGCCATGATCGGTTGCTCGAGCAGCGGCGCCACCCACACCGCCGCTGTAATAAGGACGACATTCAGAATGACCGGCGTGAACGCAGGTACGCCGAATCGGCCATAAGTATTGAGAATCCCGCCGGCGAACGCCGTCAGGGACACGAACAGCAGATAGGGGAACGTGAACCGCAACATGAGCGCGGCCAGATCGAAGTCACCACCATCACTGACAAAACCCGGCGCGACGACCAGCACGAGCAATGGAGCGCCAATTACACCAAACAGCGTCACAACAAACAGGACGACACCGAACGTGCCGGCCATGGCACCGAGATACTCACGAGCTTCGTCGTGGTCGTGCTGCTCCTTGTAGCGCGCCATCACAGGCACGAAGCCCGCCGAAAAAGCACCCTCGGCGAAGAAGCGTCGCAACATGTTCGGGATTCGTTGGGCGACCAGGAACGCGTCCATAATCAGCCCGGCGCCAAAATATCGCGCAAACACAACGTCGCGGACCAACCCCAGGATTCGGGACACCAGCGTCATGCCACTGACGACCGAGGTCTTGAGCGCTAACTTAAGGCCAGATATACGTTTTTTGCCATCCATGAGGCGCTAAGTGTAGCCCAAAACCGGGTCCCCGAATGTGATTGACAATGGCCCTCCGGGCGCGAATAATACGCGGCTCTTTGTACTCAGGACACGGTTTATACCAGTGGCAAACATCAAATCAGCTAGGAAGCGCGCCCGCCAGGCGGAGAAGACCCGCAAGCACAACATGGGTATGCGGTCCATGATGCGCACCAAGATCAAAAACGTCGTCAATGCATGTGATGCCGGCGACAAGGAAGCAGCTGCAGCTGCCTACAAGGACGCTGTACCTGTCATCGACAGCATGATCAACAAAGGCATTGTTACCAAGAACAAGGCCGCTCGTCATAAAAGCCGCCTGAACGCCCGGGTTAAAGCACTCTCTGCTTAAGCCTCGCCGGCTTCTTCTTTTTCTTTAATCTCTTCCAGCGCCTGCATCACCGCGTGCCCCAGGGCATCGGTGCCGGCGCCTGTGGCCGCGCTCACCTCGAATACCGGCCCCTTCCAGCCCAACTCCTCGAGTAGCACCTCCCTGGCAGCAGCAAGATCTTCCTCAGTGAGGAGGTCAATCTTGTTGATAACGAGCCAGCGGGGTTTTTGCGCCAGTTCGGCCGAGAACTTCTCCAGCTCTTTTGCGATCGCCTGCACTTCTTTTGCTGGCTCCACGCCAGGATCAATCGGTGCGATATCAACGAGGTGCAGCAGAAACCGCGTACGCTGGAGATGTTTGAGAAACTGGATTCCCAAACCCGCCCCCTCGGATGCCCCTTCGATCAGTCCGGGAATGTCCGCCATGACAAAACTCTGCAAGCTACCGACGCGTACGACGCCGAGATTTGGGTACAAAGTGGTGAACGGATAGTCTGCGATGCGTGGCTTGGCCTGCGACATGGCGGAAATCAGTGTGGACTTGCCGGCATTTGGCATGCCCAGAAGCCCGACGTCAGCAAGTACCTTGAGCTCGAGTTTCAGGTGGCGCGCCTCGCCTTGCGTGCCATTTGTGATCTTGCGTGGCGCCCGATTGACGCTACTCTTGAACCGCGTGTTGCCCAGCCCGCCGCGACCGCCTTCGGCGACCATCTGGCGCTGACCAGCCTCGGTCAGGTCACAAATGAGCTCGCCGGTATCGACATCGTGCACGACTGTTCCTTGCGGCACTTTCACTTCGAGATGCGATCCGGAGCGACCCGTTTTATTTCGCCCGGAGCCACCCTGGCCGACTTCGGCTTTGAATTTTCGCGCGACACGAAAATCCGCCAACGTGTTCAGAGAAGGGTCTGCAACGAGGTAGACGCAACCACCATGCCCGCCGTCGCCACCGTCCGGCCCGCCTCGTTCAACGAATTTCTCACGACGAAAGCTCAGGCAACCGTGTCCACCGTTACCTGCGAGTACGCGTATCGTTGCTTCGTCGACGAATTTCATAGCTTAACTCTAATACGAAAAACCCCGCATGCGCGGGGTTTTTCAATACTCTGCGATGTAGGAGTTCGCCCCAGCGAGCGATCGCGCGGTGGGCCGCGCTCCTACGTGGCGTCGACGACGCTTACGAACTGCCGCATCTTCGGGCCTTTCTTCTCAAACTTCACGTGCCCGTCCGCTTTGGCGAACAACGTGTGGTCACGGCCGCAACCTACGTTGCTGCCGGGATGAAAACGGGTGCCGCGCTGGCGAACAATGATGTTGCCCGCTACAACTTTCTGGCCGCCGTAGATTTTGACGCCTAGGCGTTTACTTTCTGAATCGCGACCGTTCTTACTGCTACCGCCTGCTTTCTTATGTGCCACTGTAGTTTACCTGTGTCGTTCATCGCCCGGTGCATACCCGGGCTTCGTTAATCAAATGCCCTAGTCAGCCTTTTTCTTGGCGGCTTTCTTCTTCGCCGCAGGCTTCTTGGCAGCCGTCTTCTTGGCCGCTGGCTTCTTCGTCGCTGCCTTCTTGGCAGCCGGTTTCTTGGCGGCCTTCTTCTTGGCAGCCGGTGCGTCGGCAGCTTCTTCTTTCTTTGGCGCAGCCTTCTTCGCAGAGCCGCCTGCAATACCCGTAATCTCTACCTCGGTAAAGAACTGGCGGTGCGTACCCTGGCGCAGGTAGTTCTTGCGGCGCTTGAACTTCACGACCGGAACCTTCTTGCTCTTGCCCTGGCGAACAACCTTGCCGCTTACCGTGCTACCTGCTAGCAATGGTGTGCCGACCTTGATATCACTGCCTTCACCAACGAGGAGAACCTCATCAAATTTGACCGTGGCACCCTCGTCCGCCTCGATTTTCTCGAGACGCAGGACATCACCTTTTGCCGCGCGGTACTGTTTACCGCCGCTGCGAAAAACCGCATACATTATGTTTGCTCCAACTGGTAAACCGCGTGATCCGCAACTTACTGAGAAATAAGATATTTTTTAAGGCGCCAAATTCACCGTGCGAGCGAAAAACTGGCTGGCGCCACAAAAGAGCCGGAATTCTATAGATTCCGTCGCCCCGGGTCAACGTTATTGCCCGGTGGAATTGTACCTGATTTCAAAGGCTTGCATTCCCGTTTATGGATATGAAAATACCATGGCAATCTCGCCAATGACGCGCCTTTCAGGCATTATCACCAAACCTATGCAAGTGGCCGAAAAGACACCCAATTCTATCAACTTCGATGACGTCGCCGCACTCGCGAACGACGATATCGAGGCTGTTAATCGCCTGATTAAGCGGAGCCTTGAGAGTGACGTTGCTCTCGTGTCCCAGGTATCGGAGTACATTGTGATGAGCGGCGGCAAGCGCCTGCGGCCAATGATCGTGCTGCTCGCGGCCCGTGCCCTGGGCTATGAAGGCGACCAGCATATCCGCGCTGCGGCAATCATCGAGTTCATTCACACCGCCACCCTGCTCCACGACGATGTTGTCGACTCTTCGGAGCGGCGGCGTGGCCAGGACTCGGCCAACGCTGTGTTCGGCAACCAGGCGAGCGTACTCGTTGGCGATTTCCTGTACTCGCGCTCGTTCCAGATGATGGTCGATATCGGCGACATGCACGTTATGCAGATTCTTGCCGATGCCACCAATACGATCGCTGCCGGCGAAGTCATGCAGCTCATGAACATAAATGACCCGGATACCAGCGAAGACGACTACCAGCAGGTGATCTATCGCAAGACAGCGCGATTATTCGAAGCGGGTGCGCAAATCGCGGCCGTTCTGGCAAATCGGGATCCGGCCGATGAGGCATCGATGATCCGGTACGGCCAGGATCTTGGCACCGCGTTCCAGCTGATAGACGACGCCCTCGACTACAATGCCTCGGCGGATGAACTCGGCAAGAACCTGGGAGATGACCTGGCCGAAGGCAAGGCCACGCTCCCTCTTATCTATGCGATGCGGGCCGGCACGGACGCGCAACGCAAAATCGTTCGCGCTGCGATTCTTGAAGGCGGCCTCGACCAAATGGACGAGATTCAGGAAATCATTCGCTCGACAGGCGCCCTCGAATACACGATCACAAAAGCGCGCGAAGCCGCGAGTTCGGCAATCGCACAGCTCGCAGACATTCCCGACTCCGAGTACCGCCAGGCGCTGATGTCGCTGGCCGAATTTGCTGTCCAGCGGCGCTCCTGACGATGGACCGCTTTAACACGCCTTGGCGGGTAACGGCTGCCGCTATCTACACAACGCCGACCGATTCCCGTGTCTATGGGACGCTGGATATCGACGTAACCGAAGCGAAGAAATTTCTCGATCGAAAGCGCGAAGAAGGCGTCAAGCTGACCATGGTACATCTCACGACCGCGGTACTTGCGCGCGCTATCGCATTCGATGTCCCGGAGATGAATTGCTTCATCCGCCGCGGTGCGGTCATCGGACGTGAGCATATGGACGTCATGGTGCCGGTTCAGGTAGGTGGCGACGCCGGCGTCACCCCGGCCATCATTCGAAACGCCCACGCTCGCAGGGTCAGCGATATCGCTGAAGAAATTCGCGGTAAGGCA
>Ga0316194_10003639_pt1 | contig 10713 bp, 9 predicted proteins | sample CroRivsedime1_MG_FD_204936 | JGI IMG/M metagenome (GOLD analysis project Ga0316194, IMG submission 204936) | Coastal sediment microbial communities from Maine, United States - Cross River sediment 1 | ecosystem: Environmental > Aquatic > Marine > Coastal > Sediment | place: USA: Maine... | reverse complement strand
TTCGACACGATCTATCACGAGCACCTGTGCTACTTTTCGGTCACGTCACTCGACCACCTGTTCAGGGGACAGCGGTTGTTTCTGAATCGGGTCGAGCCCCTGGATGTGCACGGCGGATCCCTGAGATTGCACGTCGGGAAGCGCGCCGACATCGCTCCGAGCACGACAGCCTACCTCGCGGCCGAAGCGGAGGCCGGCGTGGACCAGCCGGTGTACTACGCGGACTTCCGAGCTCGGGTCGACCGAGTCTGCGACGACCTTTCGTCCCTTCTCGGTTCACTGAAGGCCGAAGGCGCGACGATTGCCGGGTACGGCGCTGCGGCTAAGGGGACCATGCTGTTGAACACGGCCGGAATTGGAGTGGAAACACTGGAATGGGTTGCCGATCGCAACCTCGAAAAGCAAGGCTGCTGGATTCCCGGGGTGCGCATTCCGATTACGGCGCCCGAGCGCATTATGGAGACGCGGCCGGACTTCGTGCTCATCCTGCCATGGAACCACAAGGAGGAGATCCTGTCTCAGCTGACCGAGTACCGGGAGCGAGGCGGGCGGTGCATCCTCCCGATCCCCGAACCGGTCATAGTCGAGTGATTCGGGTTCACCCGATCGAGGCGTGCCAGGCCTGCGGCTCAGCGGAGCTCGAGTCCTTCTATTCCCTGACGGGAATACCCGTGAACAGCTGCCTCATGGTGGACACCCGCAAACAGGCTCTCGAGTTTCCGACCGGCGACCTGGAACTGGCCTACTGTCACGATTGCGGGTTCATTCAGAACGTCAGATTCGATTCCTCAGCGCAACGCTATTCGTCCGACTACGAGGAAACGCAGGCCTACTCTCCTCGCTTCGTTCGCTTCCTGGAGAACCTGTGCGACGACCAGATCGGCAAGCATGATCTGGCCGGAAAGACCGTAGTCGAGATCGGCTGCGGCAAGGGCGAGTTCCTGGCCATGCTCTGCGAGCGGGGCGACTGCAGGGGAATCGGATTCGACCCGTCCTTTCGACCGGACCGGACCGCGGGCTTCCCGATGGACAGACTGACCTTCGTTCGCGAGTTCTACGATCAGTCCAACTCCCGGATTCCGGCTGATTATGTCTGCTGCCGGCATACGCTCGAACACATACCGAACGTCTACGAATTCCTCGGCATGGTTCAGCGATCCACCGTCAGTTCGACCGATGTCACGGTGTTGTTCGAACTCCCGGATATCACCCGTGTGCTCGAGGAGTTCGCCTTCCAGGACCTGTACTACGAGCATTGCAGTTACTTCTCGCCGGGTTCGCTGGCGCGGCTGTTTCGACGCTGTGGCTTTGCGGTCGCCGATCTGCGGATGGCATACGATGACCAGTATGTGATGATCGAGGCCCGCCTCGCCGGATTGGAACAGAAGAGCGACCGGTTCGAGCTCGAGACGGACTTGTCGGACCTCGCGGCTTCCGTCAGTGCGTTCAAGGCGGGCATCGGCACTCGACTGGAGCGCGCTCGTGCTGAGGTCGTCAGTTGGTACACGGCCGGACGGAGGATCGTGTTGTGGGGTTCGGGATCGAAGGCGGTATCCTACCTTACCACGCTCGGCCTCACGGACGAGATCGCCGCTGTGGTGGATGTGAACCCGCACAAGCACGGGAAGTACCTGGCCGGCACTGGGCACCAGATCTTGTCTCCGGCCAGCCTCGAGGATTCGCCGCCGGACACGGTGATCGTGATGAACAGCATCTATCTGGATGAGATCCGGCTGGACCTTCAGTCCAGGCGCCTGAGCCCCGAGATCCTGTCGCTCTAGCTCTCGTCGGCCACGAGCCGTGGCCGCTGCGACCCGCCCCCCGCGCGGATTGGCGGCCGTCAGCCAGTTACCAGGCGGTCATACACACCCTCGATGATTTCGACTCCCGCTTCCCAGCTGAATTCACTTTCGACTTTACGAAACGCGTTTTCACCCAGATACTGCGCCCGAGCCGGGGTATCCAGGAGGGATTCGACGGACCGCGCCAGTGCCGCCACATCTCCATTCGGCACGAGCAGTCCTGTTATCCCATCATCCAGCAGGGCCCCGGATCCGGCGAACGACACGATCGGCAGGGCTGCCGCCATGTAGTTGAGCAGCTTCTGCGGGTAGCCGTCCAGTTGAACGCGAGGATTCACGGCAACCGTCGCACTCCTGAGATGGGCGGGGAGTTGTTCGAACGCGACATCCACGAAATCGATCCGATCGTGAATCCCTAATCCCCGCGCCAATTGCTCGTGTTTCGCGGTGCTCGAGTTCGTAACCAGCTTCAGCCGAACGTCCTGCCGGTGCTCGCAGATGATCGTGAATGCCTTCAACATGAGGTCGACTCCCTGGAATGCAGCCAGGTTCCCCGCATAGATGAGTACATGCGGATCATCCGCACGCCCGACCTCAGATCGCGTACCCGCCGACTCTGCGAAGCGGCCGATATCCACTCCGCCGGCGACTACCGTCACTTGTTCCGGGGCGATTCGCCGGTCGGCAAGCAGTCGCTCGCGCATCGCCGCCGACGTCGCGATGACATGCGTCGCGAGCCTGGGAATCGAGCGGTCCAGCCTCATGCCGATCCGCCTCTTGATCCCCTCTCCAAGTCCGAGTCCATAGTAGGGCAGTTCCGTCTCGAGAAACGCATGGGAATCGAAGATCAGCGGCAGTCCGATGCCGCGATTTGCGATCCAGCCAGTGAGGAAGCCCTCATAGTGATGAGCATGAATCAGATCGATGTCGAACTCTTGCAGCACCTGGCGAACCTTGACGGCCAGCAGCAAGTCGAGCACGAACAGCTTCTGATACGTCGGCCCGGGAGCAAGCCTGCGATATGTCGGGAGTTCGGGCGTGCGGTGAATCCGGAACGGGACAGCCCCCGGATCATCCCCTACATGATAGGTAATGACGTGGACTTCGTGCCCCCTGCGGGCCAACCCCTCCGCCATTCTGAACACCCGGATGGGGGTTCCCCTCGGCTGGGTGAACGGGCACGCTGCGACGACTGCGACTCCATACTTGCGGTGCATTCAGTTCCAAAAACCATAGAGTTGCTGGCGGCCTGTTGGGCCGCGACATGAGGTGTTCCATACTAAATAGCAACGTACGTTCCCCTGCGAACGGCAGGCCAGTCCAGGTACTCCCCGGTCGAGACCCCGGACCGACACCACAGGCTGCTGTGGAGGGCACCAGTCCCGGCTGAACCACGTTTCGGCGATCATCTCGCACGCGACCCGGTGTATGAGGAGGCCGACCAGTCTGACCGGGTTGCCGGAAGCGAGAAAACTGGCGTTCAGCTACTTTCTTTCGGCTCACTCAGTCCGGCCTTGGCAAAGGCCTGGGTCCGCAGGTATGTGGGATCGGTCTCGAAACTGTTCACGTATTCCTGAAACCGCTTCGAAAACAGGGGGCGCCGTTCTCTCCAGTATTCCTGTGATCCCGGTGCCCCCAGGTACTGCTGGAACATCTCCGACCATCCCTCCCACAATCCCGGGTCCATGGCGCCTTCCATGTGCTGGAAGTGAATGTCCTCTGCGACCTTCATCAGGTTGAACTGCAGGAGGGCGAATCGTGCGATCTCATCCTCGGAAAGGTTGTCGAGGCGCTCGATTCCCTGGGTCCAGATTCTGGTGAGGTCGGGGTCCGCCAGGGCGTGACTGAACCAGTTCAGCATGCCCTCGACGGCATCGTGTGATGCCGTCCGTCGCATGGCACGCGTGTTCTGGCTGATTTGACGGGCGAGGTACAGCAGAGACACGACGACCGCCACCGCACCGGCCAGTTCTCCAGCCGCGGCGATGGCGTTCCAGTTCATTGTGTCGTCCTCTCGAGGTTTCTACGGTCGGCCGCGCTCGCCATCCCGGTGCGCGCGAACGATTCCTACCAGGTCGCCTTGCCGACCGTGATCTCGCCGCCAGGCAGCCTCCACAACCCGAATGCCTGCCCGGCCTCCAGCAATTGCGGCTCGAATCCCCCCGGAAACTCGACGGTGCGCAGGAGATCACCATCCCGGTTGTACACGTCCCAGGCAAATGACTCCGGTCGTAGCTTGGGCGCGACCTTCCAGAGGTGCGGATGCGAAACAGCCTGCTCGGGCCCGATGCGGCGGATCCAGGTTCGGTCCAGCTCGTCCACCATCAGCCGATCATACGCTACCCACAGCTCGCCGACCTCCATTTGCTCCAGTTCGTTCGTGAAGTCCCGCTGCATGGCCTCGTCTACATGTTCGAAGACGGTCAAATCCGGATCTCGCACGTCGGGTGAGACGGTGACGCGGTTCCACTCCCGACAGACTTGTCGGACGGCCGGATTGCCCAGTTGCTCGAGCATGAAGCAGTACTCGACTCCGTCACCGAACGCATACAGACCTTCCGATCCGAGGGAGATGTGCGCCCGCGGACCGAACAGCTGTTTGGGCATCACGGTTCCATTCGCGTGCATCCAGTCGATGTGGGCCCAGGCACGTACGGCTTCGAGGCTGTCACCGGATAAGTCGGCCCATACGATCGCAGCCCTCGTGGGTCGGTTGACGCGAGGGTTCTCGACCGACAGATAGACGATCCCTCCGTTATACGGCTGAAGATCCCAATCTCCTGAGCGGGGTCGTACGAACGGCGCGACGGGCAGGACCCTCGCGTTCGCCAGGTGGTGGCCATTCAGGTCGTGGAACGACAGCCTGCGAAGTCGATAGTCGAGAACCATGGTCGTATCACCCGTAGAGCCGATCGCCATGATTGTACCGAACTCGCCGGGGGCGTCTCCGAATCCCCCGGTCGTCGCGACGAGGGTACCGTCATCCTCCAGCACGTGAAGCTGAACCTGATCCGCGACAACCACACGATCGCCCGCACGTGCGATTCCCGCCGGACTCAATAGCTCGTCGCCCTGGAGGACGACCTCGACTCTCGCCCTGGCCGTCGGAGGAGACCACTCCGCAGGAATGGTGACGAACGTCGTGTCACCTCGCACCGCGGTTCTTGACCGCTGCTCGGGAGGCAGTTCGTCCGAAGAGGAGCAGCCGACCGTGAGCACCAGAAGCAGTCCGGCTGCCCGATAAAGCGACGTAATCAGTCTATTCACTCTCTTCTCTCAGTTCATGACAGTTGTCGTTCGATTGTAATCCGACCGCGCCACCCGAGCTCGTCACTTCACCCGGAATACGATCCCGGTTCGCGCGCCCTCGACACTTCTCGAGTAGGCAAGAGCGGCCCGGGCCGCCGGGACGGATTCGAAACCGCGAAAGTAAGGCGCGTATGCCTCCACGGCCTCCCGAATGAGCCCCGGGCTGACGGCATTGATCCGTTGCCCTCTTGGCATCTCGATCGCTGCCGCTCTGACAAACGCGTTGATCGCTCCGTTCACCATGGATGCGGACGAGCCGGCGACGATGGGCTCGCGGTCCAGCACTCCCGTCGTGAGCGTGAACGAGCCGCCGTCCAATATCGAGTCGCGCCCGATCAGCACCAGGTTGACCTGTCCCATGAGCTTGTCCCGAAGTCCGATTTCATAGCCCGCGGAGTCCAGGTCGGCGAACGGGGCGAATCTGACCGTGCCGGTCGTCGACACGACTGCGTCCAGGGGCCCGGACTCGGCATAGGCTGCCCGGATGGACTCGCTGTCGGTGATGTCCAGTTGAATGTCGCCGGAACTTCGTCCCGCCGTAACTACGTCGTGTCGTTGGGCGAGCTCTGCTGTGACTGCCCGGCCGATGGTGCCTGAAGCTCCCACGATCAAGATTCTCATGCTTTCGCCTCATTCGAGGATTTCGTCTCCTCGCGGTAACCGGCCCGCCAGGAAGATCCGTGTCGCGAGAACAGGGACATCATACCCGGTCGACCACGACCCTACGGCTTTCCGCCACGCTGTGCCCGATCTTATGGACCGACATCGATTTTTCTTGCCGGGACCGCGAGGTCCGCATGATACGGGCTCCATGTGTATCCCGTGTGAGTCCACCCTGACAAGGTCAGCCCCGCCTGTCGACACGCGGACTCCACCGGTCTATCGTTCCGATTCATCACTCCCTGGAGAGGCCAACTCATGCGCACCCCGTCCCAATCCGTACTCTGTTTCGTCCTGACCGCGCTTTCGACCTTCATCGCCTGTTCGCCGGCTTCGACCGACGAAGGGCAGGATGAAGGCGACGTGCAGGCTGCTGCTGAGGCCCCGGAATCAGACTTGTGGGCAGAGCTCAACGAGGTCGCGATCGTCGAGGAGCTCGTGCTGATGCCGATGCGGGATGGCGTCCGTCTCGCCACTCACATCTTTCGACCCAGGTCGTCCGATGCCACCCCGGTACCGACGATATTCGTGAAGACACCCTATAACATGAACCTGTGGGGCGACCGGGAAATGAATACCGGTCGACTGCGGCGTCCCCTGGAAGCCGTCCGCCAGGGTTACGCCTACGTGAACCAGAATGAGCGCGGGAAGTTCTATTCCGAGGGCGAATGGGACATCCTGGGCCCTCCCAAGACCGACGGCTACGACGCCCTGACCTGGATTGCCGACCAGCCGTGGTCCAACGGGAAGGTCGGTACCCTGGGATGCTCGTCCACGGCCGAGTGGCAGATGGGCCTCGCCTCACTCGACCACCCTGCGCACGCAGCCATGGTGCCCCAGGGGTTTGGAGCCGGAGTCGGACGTATCGGCGACTGGTACGAGCAGGGAAACTGGTATCGAGGCGGGGCCGAACAGATGCTGTTCTTCTCCTGGCTGTATGGAGTTCAGAACACGCAGCGGCCACAGTTCGATCCCGAGCTCGACGACGACGATCGGGCGAGACTCGCACGCTACTTCGATCTGGCGCCCGAAATGCCACGCGTTGACTGGCCGGAGGCCATCTGGCATCTGCCGGTCGAGGACCTCATGCGCAGCGTGAACGGGCCGGAAGGCGTGTTCGCAGACTCCGCTCCGGTGGCCACAGGCGGTCGCATGATTCAGCGGACACCCAACGACCCGGCCTGGTATCGTGGCGGGCTGTATCACGACGACGAGCCGTTCGGCGTCCCCAGTCTGTGGTTCATGTCGTGGTATGACGTCTCGATCGGTCCGAACCTGGCGATCTTCAACCACGTGCGGCGGAATGGACTCGACGCCGAGACCCGCGACAACCAGTTCGCCATGGGGGCTCCGGTCACGCACTGCGCGTACACGCGAGCCGAGGAGTATACGGTGGTCGGCGAGCGATCGGTGGGGGACGCTCGGTGGGACTACAACGGATTGATATTTTCCTGGTTCGATCATTGGCTGAAGGGCGAACCGAACGGCATTACGGACTCCCTCCCCCGGGTGCGCTACTACACGATGGGAGCCAACGAGTGGAACGAGTCCGCGACCTGGCCGCCCGAGGACGTCGAGATCCTGAACCTGTTCCTGGACTCGGGCGGTAGTGCAAACACGCTGAAAGGAGACGGCATCCTGACGCCGACTGCGCCTGGACCGGAGGAGGTCTCCGACAGCTTCACCTACGATCCCATGGACCCGGTGACTTCGCACGGCGGCAACGTCTGCTGCACGGGCGGCGCGATCGATGCCGGCTCGTTCGACCAGCGGGAGCTCGAAGCAACGCGCCAGGACATCCTGGTGTACACGACGGAACCGTTCGCCGATGGACTCGAGGTGAGTGGCACGATCGGCGTCACGCTGTTCGTTTCGTCCGACGCGAGGGACACAGACTTCACGGTCAAGCTCATTGACGTGTACCCGGATGGCCGGGCATTCAACCTGGATGAGACGATCCAGCGGGTGCGGTACAGGGAGGGATACGATCGACAGGTGTTCATGGAGCCCGGCCAGGTGTACGAGCTCGACATCAGCCCGATGTCCACGTCCAACTTTTTCGCCCCCGATCACAGTCTGCGGATCGAAGTGTCGAGTTCCAACTTCCCACGGTTCACGAGAAACCTAAACACGGGCGGCAGGAACTACGACGAGTCGGTGGGCGTCGTGGCCAACAACAGGGTGCACCATACGGCCACATTTCCTTCGCGTATCCAGATCCCGGTAGTGAACCGATGACACTCCATTCAGCGATCGTCCTGCTGGCGAACCGGACTGCTGTCCTGACCGCACTCGTCCTCTGCGCCTGTGCCGGCCCACCGGTTCCGGACGACACTCCGGCCGAACCGATCGTGCCCGCCCGCATTGTTGCGATCGGTGATCTGCACGGAGACCTCGATGCCACACGGGCCGCACTTCGTCTCGCCGGAGCGATCGACACCCTCGACCGCTGGGTCGGTGCAGATCTCGTGGTCGTCCAGACGGGGGATGTACTCGACAGGGGGGACGACGAGGAAGCGATCATCCGGCTCCTCGAGCGATTGGGCAACGAGGCAGCGGCAGTCGGCGGCGCGGTCCACGCGCTGAACGGCAATCACGAACTGATGAACGCCTACTACGACTACCGCTACGTTACGGACGGCGGCTTTGCTGATTTCGAAGACGTCACGGTCGTCGAGACGGTCGACTCCGTTCTCGCGACACTTGAACCGGATCAGCGAGCCAGGGCGCAGGCCCTGAGACCCGGCGGCGAGTTCGCCCTTCTCCTGGCCGAGCGACCCACCTTCCTGATCCTCGGGAACACGCTGTTCACTCACGGAAGCGTCCTGCCGGAGCACGTGGATCTGGGACTGGACCGGATGAACGCCGAGATCCAGGCGTGGCTCAGGAACGAGGCCCCCCAGCCCGAGTGGATTCGGGGTAGCCGGAGCCCGGTGTGGAATCGGCTGTACTCAGACGCTCCTGACCTCGCTGCATGCGATACGCTCGCTTCCGTGCTCGATCGACTGGATGTGGAACGCCTGGTAGTCGGGCACACGGTGCAGGATGCCGGCATAACGGCCTACTGCGGCGGCCGCGTCTGGTGCATCGATGTGGGTATGGCCGAGCACTACGGCGGCCGGCCCGAAGTGCTCGAAATCAGGGGTGATGCGGTCCGCGGACTACGTTGAGATCCGCGGTCGCCGCGTCAGACTCCGCTCGGCCTGGGGTTCAGCGCTCGGTCGGCATGTTGGCGCCGACTTCCTGTCGCCAGGCCCGCAACGCCGCGAGAAGCCTGGCCGTGTCGGCCGGACGTTCGACGGACAGGTCACGGCGTTCCGAAATATCGTCCGACAGGTCGTAGAGTTCGACCGATCCATCCTCGAACCACTCCACCAGCTTCAGATCTCCAACCCGGACAGCTCCTCCCGGACGGTTGCCCGAGCCGTGGTAGTGCGGGAAGTGCCAGTACAGGGCCTCGCGGGCACCGGTGCCGGCGGTCATGGCGCCTGTCAGGCTCGTGCCGTCCAAGTGCTGCTCGGGCCTCGCCGGGAGACCCGCCATGTCCAGCAAAGTCGGAAACAGGTCCATGCTCATCGCCGGGCTGTCGACCACGGTCCCGGCGTTGACTCTGCCAGGCCAGCGAACGATCAACGGTACCCGGATACCGCCGTCGTACAGCCAGCCTTTCCCCGCCCGCAGCGGGGCGTTTGCGGTCGCCTGGTTGAATCCCCGGCGCGTAAGGGTGCTGAGCCCCCCGTTGTCCGACACGAACACGACCACTGTGCGGCTGTCGAGTCCGAGGTCGGCCAGCCCGGCGAGGATCCGGCCCACGCTCAGGTCCGTGCTTTCCACCATCGCGGCGTACGTCGGGTGGTCCTGGCGCAGCTTCGTGCTGGATTCACCTTCAGCCTCATAATTCTCGTCCCTGTCCGGTGCGAGGAGTGCCGCCTGCTGCTCGTATCTCTGCACGGCCTCGGAAGGTGCCTGCAGCGGCGTGTGCACGGCATAGTGAGACAGCACAACGAGGAAAGGCCGGTCTCGATTCGTCTCGATGAACTTTAGCGCCACGTCTGTAAGGCGGTCGGTCAGGTAGGAATCTTCCGGGTCACCAGCGAGGTCGGGAACGTCGGTGATTGGCCAGTCCGGATTCTCATACGGCGGAAAATAAGAGCCCGGCTGGCCGGCTTCGTTGACCGCGAAAGTGAATTCGAAACCTTGCGTATCCGGCAGATACCCTTCCCTGCCGAGGTGCCATTTGCCGATGAGCGCCGTCGCGAATCCGTGGTCACGAAACGCCTCGCCGATCGTCACCTGTTCATGGGGAAGCTGCCGGAGGTACTCGGCCTGCGTCAGCAGCCCGTTCTGCTCGCCGCCGATCCAATTCGTAAGATCCAGCCGGGCCGGGTGCCTGCCGGTCATCAGGCTGGCTCGGGTTGGAGAACAGACGGGACTGGCCGTGTAGAACCGGGTGAACCGCGCCCCACCGGCGGCCAGGGCGTCGATGTTCGGTGTCTCGTAGAACGTGCTCCCGTACACACCCGTATCCGTCCAGCCCAGATCATCGATGACGATCAGGACGATGTTGGTCGGTGGCACCGGCTCGGGCGACGAGCAGGCGAGCAATGCGATACCTGAGACCAGCCCGGCAGTGCGGCAAGATAATATCATCCACTCCCCCGATCCCTGCCGCGCAAACGGCTGAGTCCCCAGGCACAGGCCGTCGATCCGCAGGTAACGCCAGCAAGCCCGAACAGCAGGAACGGAAGATACCAGAACAGCAGCGACTGGTCGGCCTCTCCCCACCTTTCGATCACGGCCCACCAGAAATAGGAGCCGGTTAGCGCCAGGCCGACCAGCGCAACGCTGGCTCCGAGCGTCAATGCGAAAACCGGAAGAATTCTATCCATGCGCTTGGAAGTCCCCCGTCAGTTGACCGATTCAGGAGAGCTTGATCCGCTGG
>Ga0316194_10003633_pt1 | contig 10724 bp, 10 predicted proteins | sample CroRivsedime1_MG_FD_204936 | JGI IMG/M metagenome (GOLD analysis project Ga0316194, IMG submission 204936) | Coastal sediment microbial communities from Maine, United States - Cross River sediment 1 | ecosystem: Environmental > Aquatic > Marine > Coastal > Sediment | place: USA: Maine... | reverse complement strand
CGGCACTGGACAGATACACCACGGGCTGTTCGCCGTTAACAAAATAGAACACGCGGGTATGCTCGAGGAAACGACCAATGATCGAACGCACCCGAATATTGTCCGAAACCCCAGGGACACCCGGGCGCAGTGAACAGATCCCCCGAACCACCAGGTCTATCTGCACTCCAGCCTGAGCGGCAAGATAAAGTGCCTTGATGATCTGAGGCTCAACAAGAGAGTTCATTTTGGCGACAATGCCGGACGGGCGACCGGCCCGGGCGTTCTCTGCTTCCCGATCGATGTACTCCAGCATGGTTGCATGCAGGGTAAACGGCGACTGCAGAATGCGATTCAGTCGATCAGCCCGACCCATGGAGGTGAGCTGCTGAAAGAGTTTGTGAACGTCTTCAGTAAGCCGAGGTTCGCAGCTGAACAGACCATAGTCGGTGTACAGCCGAGTCGTGCGCTGATGGTAATTGCCTGTGCCCAGATGGACGTAGCGGCGCAGCCCGTCAGACTCACGGCGCACCACCATGCTCATCTTCGAATGCGTTTTCAGCCCGACAATGCCATACACAACCTGCACGCCCACACTCTGCAGGTGGTTGGCCAGTTCGATATTGGCAGCTTCATCAAATCGGGCGCGGAGTTCGATCACCACCAGCACTTCTTTACCGCTGACGGCCGCCCGGGTCAGAGCTTCGACCACCGCGCTTTCAGGACCGGTGCGATAGAGCGTCTGCCGGATTGACAGAACCCGGGGATCCGCTGCCGCCCTCCTGAGAAAATCGATGAACGGTGCAAACGACTCGAACGGATGATGCAGGAGAATGTCGCCTTCGCGAATCGCTTCAAAGACATCGCCGGCGCGACGCAGCCGACCCGGGATGTGCGGGGTAAATCCCGGGAATTTCAGATCCGGTCGGTTAACCAGGTCGGGAATGGCTACCAGGCGCATCAGATTCACCGGACCATTGCAATGGTAAATTTCGTGGCTTGCCAGATCCAGCTGATTGGCCAGAAAGGCTTCCAGTTTCGGCGGACACTGATCGTCTACTTCCAGGCGCACTGAATCGCCGTAACGGCGTGAAGACAACTCGCCTTCCAGCGCCCGGGCCAGATCGTCCACTTCTTCAGCATCAACAAACAGGTCACTGTTACGGGTGACCCGAAACTGATAACAGCCGGTGACACGCATCCCCGGAAACAGCTGAGCAACGTGGGCTTCGATAATCGAAGACAGCAGCACAAAGTCATAGGCCGACTGAGCGCAGGACTCGGGCAGACGGACCACCCTCGGCAGTGCTCTCGGCGCCTGCAGAATCGCCCGCCCATTGCGCCGGCCAAACGCATCTTCCCCCTCGAGGGTGACGATGAAAGTCAGGGACTTGTTCAACGGTTGTGGAAATGGATGAGCCGGATCGAGGGCGATAGGCGTCATGATCGGCGCCAGTTCATCGTTGAAGTAGCGGTCCAGCCAGCGTTGCTGCTTATCGTTCCAGTGAACCACGCCCAGCAGCCGGATGCCCTGAATGTCGAGCTTGGGCAGCAGCACCTCATTTAAGACCCGGTACTGTTCGTCAATCAGCTCACTGGCCAATAAGGCGATGTAGCGGATCTGCTCGGATGGCAACATGTTGTCAGGACCACGCTGCACCGAGCCGTAGGCTTCCTGCTGTTTCAATCCCGCAACCCGGATCTCAAAAAACTCATCGAGCACTGAACTGGCAATGCACAGAAAGCGCAGCCGCTCGAGCAGGGGCAGCCCATCATCTTTGGCCTGGGCCAGTACCCTGCGGTTGAACTCAAGCAACGAGAGTTCCCGATTGATGTAAAGTTCCGGATTGCTTAGGGGGTCGTACTCCATCGCAACAGCTTATCAAGAAAGTTTTGGGACTTTGTGCATGAAGCGTGACGAGGTTTTCAGAGATCCACAGCAGCAGATTGTCGACTTTGTGTTCGACGAAACGGTCGCTGCCGCCTTCACCGATATGATCCGGCGCTCGGTACCTGGCTACGAAGTAGTGGTTCCGATGACCGGTCTGCTGGCGGCCCGGGCGCTTCGCCACTGTGCCAGTCAGGTCGTTTATGACCTGGGTTGTTCGCTGGGGGCAACAACGCTGGCGGTATTACGCGCCAGTGGCGATGAATCGGTACAGATCAACGCCGTCGACAACTCGCCCGCGATGCTCGAACGGGCTACAGAACTGATCAGCGATGACCGGGTGAACTTCGTCGAGGCCGATATCGCCAAGCTGGAGTTCGAACCCTGCGCGGTGGTGTTGATGAACTGGGTCGCACAGTTTTTGAGCCCGGCAACCCGGCTGGAGGTATTGCAGCGGATTCGCCAGCAGCTGGATCCCAATGGACTGCTGATCGTCTCAGAAAAAATCCGTTTCACCAATCCTGAGGAGCAGACCTACTGCGAGCAGGCACACCTGGATTTCAAACGCGCCAACGGTTACAGCGAACTGGAAATCAGCCAGAAACGGGTGGCACTGGAAAACGTGATGATCATAGACAGCGAAGCCGAACACACCGAGCGATTCCACGCCGCCGGATTCGGGTCAGTCCAGAAATGGTTCCAGTGCCTGAACTGGGCGTCTTTCCTGGTTCGACCGCAGCCCTGACCACATGCAGCTGAACTGGCAACCTCTGATCGACCAATTCCCCCAGTGGGAGTCGCTCGCAGCGACCCTGACCGCGGAGAAATTTGCCCAACACGGTGACTATGGCCGCTGGCAGCAGGCGATTGATGCTCTACCCGAATTGCTCGTAGAGCGCGTCAGTTTCGGTGATCGGGTCACCGTTTCAGGTCATGCTGACAATGCCGAACGTCAGCTCCTGGAGACTTCGCTGCGCCAGCTTCACCCGTGGCGGAAAGGGCCATTCGAGCTATTCGGCATTTACATCGATACCGAGTGGCGCTCCGACTGGAAATGGCGGCGCCTGGTGCCGCACCTTGCGCCGCTGACTGGTTGCCGGGTGCTAGATGTTGGCTGCGGTAACGGCTACTTCGGCTGGCGGGCACTGGAAGCTGGCGCCAGCACAGTGGTCGGCGTTGACCCGACGCTGCTGTTCTTCATGCAGCACCTGGCCATCAGCCGCTACCTGCAAAACCTCGAGAACTGGCTGCTGCCAATCAAATTCGAAGAACTGCCGGTTGCGCAGTTCGACCTGGTCCTGAGCATGGGGGTGATCTATCACCGCCGGGAACCGGCCGCACATGTCGCAGACCTGATGCGCTGCTGCCAGCCAGGGGGGCAGGTGGTGGTCGAGTCCCTGGTTGTTGAAGGTTCTGAAAACCTTAGTCCACCGGAACGGTATGCGCGGATGCGCAACGTGCACCTGCTGCCGACTCCGGAGCAGTTGGCTGAATGGCTGACTCAAGCCGGATGCCGGAACACGGCCATTGTCGACGTCACCCCAACCTCTCTGGCAGAACAGCGGAGCACCGACTGGATGCAATTCGAGTCTCTGGCCCAGGCGCTGAACCCGGATGATCACGCTCTGACAGTTGAAGGGCTGCCCGCACCCGTACGCGCTATTGTGATCGGCCAGCGCCCCGCCTAGACTGCTGCGACCATGATGTTTGGCATCATTCCAATCTCGTTTCGCTTTCGCGGCAAACTGCGGCGCCTGGCGCTGATCTATGACTGTTTTCAGCGCAATCCGGGCGTTGCTCTGCACCCTGCCCAGATTGCCAGACAAACCGGCATCAGCCTGGCGGAAACCAGCAATCGCCTGACTGACACACCCGAAATGTTTGTGAAACTGCCCAAACGCCCGGACGGCCTCACCCGCTATCGGCTGTCCAGCGCCAAAACTCTGATGACGCCGGAAGAGGTCGAACAATTTCTGATCAGGTCTGCACGCAAAGAGACCCTGCTACTGTACGCGGTCGGCGGCATGGTGCTTTGTCTGCTGCTCATTGTGGTGATTGTCGTCGTCCCTATCCTGCAGATCTGACGCCGCATTGGCGCCAGATACCCGATTAGCTGTTGAGGAATCGCCCAAGTGCCGGAACTACTGAACGAAGACCAGCAGCAGCTCGCTGCCAAAACCCAGTCCTTCGCCGAAACCCATTTGTTGAAACTTGATGCGCAACTGAGTCGCGAATCCAGAGCCGGGATCATCAGCGCCGCCCGGGAGGCAGGCTTTTTCGCAATGACTCAGCCCAAAGAGTATGGAGGCAGCGCCGCCGGCACGCTGGAGATGACTGTGGTTCGTGATGTGCTGGGAGCCTGCAATGCACCTCACCAGCATCTGATCTTCGGCCCTGGTCCAGGCGTTCTCGCCGGCGCGGATGGAGAACTGAGAGAGAGCCATCTGGCCCCGCTACTGCGCGGCGAAAAACGTGCCGGATTCGGTTTCACCGAACCAGACGATGCGTCGGCACCCACCTCAGCCGTGGCCGACGGCGATGCTTGGGTAGTCAACGGCCAGAAATCGTATGTAACCGGCGGCTCAGAAGCGGATTTCATCAATACCCTGGTGCAGATTCCGGAACTGGGACCAGCCCTGCTGGTTGTCGACACCAACACTCCGGGGGTCACAGTGGCCCGCCGCTTCGAATCCCTCGATGGCAGTCATCACGCAGCATTTGCCTTCAATGGCGTCAGGGTGCCGAAGAGCCACCTGATCGGCAAACCGGGCGAAGGTCTACCAAGAGCCATGCGCCAGATCGGTGACACTCGACTCGCCATTGCCGCGCAGTGCACAGGTCTGCTGCGCTGGGTGGACCTCTACCTCAGTGAATACCTGCTCGGCAATGATCGCAGCGGCAAGCCCCGAGGCAGCAAAGAGGGCATCCGGCTGCGCTATGCAGACGCGCGCATCACATCGTTTGCGGTACGCAGCATGGTTTATCGCACAGCCAGACTGGCAGACGCCGGTGAGAACATTGTCAATGAAGCCATTGCCTGCAAAGTCATGGCCACCGAAACCATCGGTAACGTGGTCGACAACGCTATCCAGCTGGTCGGTGGTAACGCGCTGGTCGCCGGGCACCCGCTGGAGCGGCTGTACAGACAGGTAAGGTCGCTGAGATTGGCGGAAGGCGGCAGCGATGTGTTGCGACTGAATCTGGCCCGGGGACGCCTGGAACTGAACAAAGGCCGAATCTGACTAACGCGGCGAATTTTCGCCAGCCTGCTCAGGATCGGACTTCAGCCCGTAACTTTCGCGGGTGTGCTCTTTTGCCTGCGCTGACTTTTTCAGCAGCACCAGCACCGCGCCGGTGCCGCCATGGCGCCGATCGGCGCTGTGAAAAGCGATGACCTGCGGCAGTTCGCGAAGCCAGAAAGCCAGATAGCTTTTAAGCCTTGCCGGGGTCGCGCTGTACTCGCCACGACCGTGGGCTATCAGCACTGTACGCCAGCGTTTCGCATCCGCCAGCGCAAAGAAACGGTGGACCTCAGCCCTGGCTTCTTTAACCGTCAGCCGGTGCAGGTCCAGGCTGCCTTCAATGGGATAGCGGGCAGATTTCAGGCGGGCAAACACTTCGTTCTGTACCCCGTCTTTTTTCCACTCGAGCATGTCCCGGGGTTTAAGTTGTGGCACCTCTCCCAGCGTTAAAGGATTGGGATCCACCTTGGGCTGACGATTACCCAGCGCGGCTTCGCGGCGCTCGAGCTGAGCGGGGGTTGGTTCAACGGGTTTTTCGCCAGGATGGGCATCCACTCGACGGCTATGTCGTTCAGGCAGTGGCGCCACATCACTCATGGCCTCGAAGAAATCAGAATCCACAAGCCCTCCTCCTAATCGTTGAGACTGATCCCCGGTAATTGAGCCGAACGGGTATTCGGAATCGGCCTGTTATCGGCAAGATGATAGGTAAAGACGGGTGAAAGTTTTGTCTGCTCGGTCAGATTCATGCCTGCCGCGTGAAAAAGCCGGCAGTGGAAGAACAGTACATCTCCCGCCTGCAGCAGAACGGACTGAGCCTGGTCAATGAGGGCTCGATTGCTGTCGAGCTCCGGTCGCAGAAACAGCGAACTGTCGAACCGACCGCGGTCGAGGTCCAGCAGGTGGCTACCCGGAATGACCTTCAGCGCGCCATTGCGTTCGTTTTCATCACCCAGTGCCAGCCACACCGAGATCAGCTCGGGGGCATCAAATGACCAGTAGCGGATATCCTGATGCCAGAGGGTGGCGCTGCTATGGCCGGGATGTTTGGTCATCACACAGTTGTGATGACTCTGCGAAACCACAACGTCCTCACGTCCGAACAGCGCCCGCAGCTGATCCCCGACTGCGGCAGAGGTTGCCCAGCGGCGATATACTTCCTCGCGCGAGCAGGCTGACAGCAGGCGTCTGACGGTGAGTCCACCTGCTTCGGTCTTCGTTTGCGGTGCCCCCGGGTAGCCCACGTCAGCTTCATACTCAACCGGGCCACGCACTTCACGCAGATGTTCTTCGGTGACGCGCTGCAGCTGGGCACACTGTTCAGGCGGGCACAGACCTCTGCGGATCAGAAATCCATCTCGTGCGAAGCGTTGCACATCGAGCGACCTGTCAGCTGCCGTTGTGGACATGGTTTGGGCTCAGCGCATCTGCATCTTGATGGCTTTCAACATCTTTTCACCATAAGGCGGACGCAGACCAGCCAACTCAGCAACATTGATCTTGCTCTGGGTAAATACCGCCTTGGCATGACTGAATGTCTTGAAGCCATCATGGCCGTGATAGGCGCCCATGCCTGAAGGACCAACGCCCCCAAAAGGCAGATCTTCCTGGGCCACATGCATCACCACATCGTTCACGGTGACCCCGCCGGAGGTGGTATGGGTCAGCACCCTCTCCTGTTCGGCATCGTCGCTGCCGAAGTAGTACAGACCAAGCGGCCTGGGATTATGGTTCACATAGTCGAGGGTTTCAGTGAGCTCCGAATAGCCTTTGACGGGCAGCACGGGGCCAAATATTTCATCCTGCATAACCTGCAGATCGTCGTCCGGGTTAATCACCAGTGTCGGCGGAATCTTGTAGTTGGGCTGCTGACGGAAATCTTCATCAGCGGGATTGATCTCCACGACCTGAGCACCCTTTGTTTTCGCCTCTTCGATGTAACCGTTGAGACGATCATAGTGACGCTGATTAACTACCGAGGTGTAGTCATCGTTTTCAAGCAGCGTTGGATACATGCGACTCACCGATCGTTCCGCGGATTCGACAAATTCGCTCATCTTTTCTTCCGGAACAAACACATAGTCTGGCGCCAGGCAGATCTGCCCTGCGTTCAGCATCTTGCCAGTCATGATCGCATCAGTGGTTTTCTGGATGTCGGCCGACCGGCCTACAACAACGGGTGATTTGCCACCCAGTTCCAGAGTGACCGGCACCAGATTATCAGACGCCGCCCGCATCACATGCCGGGCCACGGATGTTGCACCGGTAAACAGCAGATGATCAAAAGGCAGCCCTGAGAAGTCAGCGCCGGTCTGCGGGCCACCGGTTACCACGGCAATTTCCAGTTCATCGAACTCCATCGGAAATATTTCTGCCATCACTTCGGAGGTGGCCGGCGTGTACTCAGACGGTTTAATGAGGCAGCGGTTACCAGCCGCAAGAATTCCCGCCAACGGCGTGAAGGTCAGGTTCACTGGAAAGTTCCAGGGACTGATCACCCCAACAACTCCAAGCGGCTGATATTCGACCCTGGCTTTAGCACCCAGCAGATTGAGTGGAAACGGACCGGCTTTACGCTTTTCCGCCTTCATCCATTTTTCCAGACCGGACTGGGCATGACGCAACGGACCCACAGAACCGGCGATATCGGTAAACAGCGACTGATGTTCACTGCGATGGCCAAAATCCGCAGACATGGCTTCTACCAGTTTCTGCTGGTGATTTTTCAGCAGGTTGATTGCCCGCTCCAGACGATCTCGTCGGACTGCGGCTGTGACTACGCCTTCCTGTAGATAAGCTTCACGCTGTCGCTCCAGAATCGACAGCATCTCGTCTCTGGACATTTCTTTCATGTATCACCCTGCTGGTCCTAGCTTTAACCGGGGATCTTAACTCATTTCCCAGGCGGGTAATCGCCAGCTGTATTGAGGTCTACAGGCTCGCCGTCAGCCGGCAACCAGTGTGCCTCGCGCCAGCGTTCCAGCATCTCTTTGATCTGTGAGGTCTTGACCGGTTTTGCGAGGTAGTCGTCCATTCCTGCAGCCAGGCAGTCTTCCTGATCTTTGGGCATTGCGTTGGCCGTCATCGCCACAATCGGGGTATGCCGATCGTCGACCATTTCCAGCTGAAGGATATGGACGGCTATCCAGCCACCGGCAGCATCAGAAAATTCGAACTACTCAATCACCGACCGCCTGTTCCCATCATTGCGTTGTCAGCCCATGTGCTGCCTGAATTTCGTGACAAAGCCCATCTTGCCGGGTTGTCCGAATACATCACTAAACCCATCAATCGGGAAGAGTTACTGCAGACGATTCTCCGTCTGACAAAACCCGATCTATTACCTCGCGTCGGTTTATCGTGACCTGAAGCCGCTGATTGCTGGCCCAGAAACGTGCTTCCAGATAGTGGTGCTCTTCCCATTCGAGCTCTACATTGGTCCAGACATATTGCGGTTCCCGTTCGCCGATCGCCCGATCTTTACGAAGGCAGTCATCCACGTAGAGTTCCAGCGTGCCCGCATCGTTGAGCACAATGCGAACAGGCTTGTGGCGATGGAAGAAAGATAGTTCTGCGGCCAATTTGTTATCCAGCAGCCTGGTTGTTGATATGCGCTCATACGTCTACCTGTCCTGCCAGGGTTACCGTATGCTCGCAGCGAGTCACATGTTAACAAGTTACGGGCAATGGTCGAAAACACTGCGCCAAGATTCCGCAAAGTACTGAAGAACCGCGATGCGATTATGCTGGCGTTTGGCGCGATGATCGGATGGAGCTGGGTTCTGATGACCGGCTTCTGGGTTGAGACAGCCGGCTCACTGGGGACGCTGATCGCGTTTGCCGCTGGCGGTCTGGCCATTTCACTGATTGGCCTGACCTACAGCGAACTGGTATCGGCAATGCCCAGAGCGGGTGGAGAACATGTCTATACCCATCGTGGTCTTGGCCCCGGCTGGTCTTTCTGCTGCACCTGGGCGCTGCTGCTGGCTTATGTCAACGTCTGCCTGTTCGAGGCAGTCGCGCTGCCCACCGCGGTAGAGTATCTGGCGCCGGGTATCCGCATTGGCACCGTCTGGACGATGTTCGGCGCTGACGTTGACCTGGGTTTCATCCTGATCGGCAGCGGCGCTGCCGCATTCATTACCGTGATCAACGTTTTAGGTATTAAACCCGCTGCTCGCTTTCAGGCTGCGGCTTTCGCACTGATCATGCTGGCTGGCGCGCTGCTGCTGATTGGCGCTGTGAGTTTCGGCAGCATGGACAACGCGACTCCGCTGCTGGCAACTCCGGCCACCGGCATTCTCAGCGTGCTGATCATGGTGCCGGCGCTGCTGGTCGGTTTCGACGTCATTCCTCAGTCAGCGGAAGAGATCAATCTGCCTCCAGGCAGAATCGGCATGCTGCTGGTGATCTCGGTCTTTCTGGCGGTTGCCTGGTATGCGCTGGTGTCACTTGCCGTAGCATCAGCCATGCCCTCCGAGCAGCTCATCGCCAGCACCATGGCCACTGGCGATGCCGCCACCGCACTTTGGGGCAATTCCAGCGCCGGTGCGTTGCTGGTTCTGGGCGGCGTTGCCGGTATCCTGACCAGCTGGAATGCGTTTGTGATCGGTGGCAGCCGAGTGTTGTTTGCCCTGGCTGAATCCGGCCAGATCCCGGCAATGTTTGCGCGTCTGCATCCCAAGTACCAGACCCCTTACATCGGCATCATCGCCATCGGAGTTCTGTCCTGCCTGGCACCGCTGTTTGGTCGAACCGTGCTGGTCTGGCTGATCAATGCAGGTAGTTTCGCGACCATCATCGCTTACCTGTTCGTACCGCTGGCTTTTCTGGCGCTCAGAAGAAAAGAACCCGAGCTGGCCAGACCCTTCCGGGTACGCTACCCACGCCTGGTTGGCATCGGCGGCTTCCTGCTGGCGCTGGCGTTGATCGGCGCATACCTGCCAGGCAGCCCTTCCGCCCTCGCCTGGCCTCATGAATGGCTGACCATCACCATCTGGACCGTTCTCGGCATCATTGCCTACTGGTACTACGGACGCCACGGTCGCGGGCACTGAGACATCAGCGGAGCATCCCTCAGAACAGAGACTCCTGGGGGTTGGGAACTGCGAACAGATCTGTGCGCAGCTCCGGCAGCCGAACTCCCTCAAGACCGTGGCGGCGCAGCGCTTTGGCAAAGCGGGTGCCAATCAGCTCTGCGATAGGCCCGGAACCGACCATACGCTGCCCCCACTGCGCCTGATACAGCTTGCCTCCCCGAGCCGAGCGCAGCGCGTTCTCCACCCGCTCGGTTTTCAATGGATAGTAGCGTTCCAGCCAGGAATGGAACATCGGCGCCACTTCCAGCGGTAGCCGGAGCAGGATATACGCAAGCGCTCCAGCACCTGCATCAACACAGGTTGAGACGATGTCTTCGAGTTCGGCATCATTGATGAACGGAATCACCGGCGCCACCATCACCCCTGTGGGAATCCCGGCAGCCCGCAGCGTTCGAAGCACTTTCAGACGCGCCGCCGGTCCTGCAGTTCTGGGTTCCAGGCGGGTCTTCAGCGCGTTGTCGAGAGTGGTCACACTGATGTGAACATTGACCAGACCCTGCTCGGCCAGAGCTTCCA
>Ga0316194_10003631_pt1 | contig 10727 bp, 7 predicted proteins | sample CroRivsedime1_MG_FD_204936 | JGI IMG/M metagenome (GOLD analysis project Ga0316194, IMG submission 204936) | Coastal sediment microbial communities from Maine, United States - Cross River sediment 1 | ecosystem: Environmental > Aquatic > Marine > Coastal > Sediment | place: USA: Maine... | reverse complement strand
CGCCGCCACGATCACGCCGTCGTCGACCAGACAGGCCGCGCTGTCGTGATAGTAGGCCGATATCCCCAGGGTTGTCTTGCCCATGCGACCGTATTAGGTACAAGCTTTGGGTGACACTGTCAACTCTCTTTGCAGCAGGACTCCCCGGCGATACTCCCTGATGGCTCAGAAATGCGCAGCCGGCTGCAAGCCGCCTACGAGGTCGTCACGGTCGGCCACCGCTCGAGACCCCGCTCTTCCGATCCCCACATCAGGTTGGAGCTCCGCCCCCGGTGAGCTGGCCCCGCGCCTCGAAGGTGACCCGCGTCACTCTTGCCAGCACGTCCAGGGGGATGGGCGACGATCCGCCCTCCTTGACGGCCCGGAGCAGGGCGGCGACCTCTTCCGCATGACCCTTGCCCGCGCGGGAGAGCTTGGTGGTCTTGCCCCCTCGGTGGATCGCGCCGCGGGCGTAGTCGTCGAGGAAGGCCGAGACGCCACCAGCGTGGACCTCGATACGCTCCTTGCCCAGGCGCGGGTCACCCTTGGCGGTGTAGAGGATCTGCGCGACGCTGCCGTCCGCGAAGGACAGCTGGATGACGAAATCCTCGGAGAGCCCGGCGGGGCGCCCGGCCTGTCCGGCCACGACCGATGTGATCGCGGCGTCACCGGTCATGTAGGAGCACAGGTCGATGAAGTGACAGCCCTCTCCGACCAGACGACCACCGCCGATCTCCGGATCGTTGAGCCAGTGCCCCGGAGGCAACTGGCCGGCGTTGACGCGATAGGTCATCAGGATCGGTCCCCGCTCGGCGATCGCTTCCCGGATGCTCTGTGCCATCGGTGAGAACCTACGATTGAAGCCGACGAGAACCAGTCCCGGCGACGCGGCGGCTACTTCCTCGATGGTGCGCAGCTGAGCCTCCCGCAGCGCCAGGGGCTTTTCGACGAAGACGTGCTTGCCCGCTCTCAGGGCCTTGACCACCAGCGCGGCATGCAGATCGTGGCGGGTTGCGATGCAGACAAGCTGGACCGACGGATCGGTGAGGGCCTCGTCTTCGCTCGTGCCCATCTCCTGGAATCCGAAACGATCCCGCACGTCTCGCGCCGTGAGACCTCGGGCCGTGACCACCCTTCGGAGGACGACGTTCTTCTTGCCCTGGAAGCACGGCAGAAGGACCGCCTTCGCGAAGGCACCCGCCCCGACGAACCCGACCCCGATCTCTCCCGAGATGCGGCCGGTTCGAGCGGGTGCCGTCTCGGGTGTCCGCGGCCCGTCGCCCTGCGAGACCGTCTCGGGATAGTCGATCACCATGCCGAGGGGACGCTGTCCCTCTCCGGAGGTCAGCGCGTCGTACGCCCCCGCGGCGTTTTCCAGAGACACTCGGTGGGTGATCAGCGGGTCGACCTCGATCTTGCCCTCGGACAGCAGCTGCACGAAGGTCTCCAGATTCCCCGTCTCGGTCCACCGCACGTAGCCCAGCGGGTAGCCCGCCCCCTTCTCCTCAAAGTCCGGGTCGTAGCGGCCGGGGCCGTACGACCGCGAGATTCGAAGCTCGAGCTCCTTGAAGTAGGCGACGTCCCGCGGAAGCCCGAAGGGCACCGCTCCGACGGCCACCACCCGGGCCCGGTCGCGGCACATCTCCGCGGCTGCAACCATCGGGGCGTCGCTGGTGCTCGCGGCGGTCACGATCACGCCATCGACTCCCAGGCCCTCGGTCCACGCCATCGCGACGGCGACCTGCTCGTCGGTCGATCCGTGGGTCCCCGCCTCGGCGCCCAGCTGCCGGGCGCGGACCACGAGGTCGCCGGCGAGATCGAACGCCGCAACCCGGACGCCGTCGGCGCGGAGCAGCTGAACCACGAGCTGCCCCACGATGCCCAGCCCGATGACGGCGAAGCGCTCTCCCATCGTCGGCGCGGCCTGTCGTACGCCGTGAAGCGCGATCGCCCCCAGCGTCGCGAACGCCGCGCGGTCGAATGGCACGCCGTCCGGCATCCTCGCCACGAGGTTCACCGGCACGCACACCACCTCGGCGTGACTGGCGTAGCCGAACCCGGCACAGGCCACGCGATCGCCGACCGCGAAGCGCCCGCCGGCGCCCTCGCCGACCCTCAGTACGACGCCCGCCGTGGAGTAACCCATGGGCTTCGGCTCCGAGAGCTTCGCCTGCACCTTGCGGTAGGCCGCGAGGACACCCTCGCGCTTTGCGGTGTCGACTACCCGTCGGACGAGATCCGGCCGCTGCCGGGCCGTCTTCAGGTAGGAGCTTCGCGCAACGGAGACCGCGCTTCGCTCCGTTCCGGGCGAGATGACCGAGCAGACGTTGCGGACGAGCACGGCACCGGGAAGCAGTGCCGGTTCGGGGAGATCGAGAAGCTCGATCTTGCCGCTCTTGGGATCCTGGCAGAGTTGTTTCATGGGCGGGGCAGAATACCACTCCCCGAGAGCGCGGACTACGCGCCGCCGGAAGCGTCCAGCATGGCGTCGAGTCCACCGACGAGCCAAGGGCCGGCCCCCGCAACCGCCCTCCGGACCGTCTCGAGAACGTCCGCGTGACGGATAGGGCCGGCGGTCTCCATGCCGGCGCCGCGGTTGGCGACGCACGCAACCGCCGCCACATCGAGACCCAGACTTCTCGCGACGATGACCTCGGGAACGGTGCTCATGCACACCAGGTCGGCGCCCAGCCCCCGGAGCATCCGGACCTCCGCCGGCGTCTCGTAGCACGGACCGCGAACGCAGGCGAGCACCGCCTCCCGCAGCTGCACCTGCCCTCGCACGCGGGCCTCACGGATCCAGGATTCCCTGAAGCGCGGATCGTAGGCGTCCTGAAGGTCGACGTGAGTGGGCGGGCCGTCGCCCGCGAACGCCGTCGTGGGATCGCACCCCGTCAGGTTCAGGTGATCCGCCACCACCGTCAGGTCGCCGGGACGGTCGGTCTCGCCGAGTCCGCCGGTGGCGCAGGTGAGCAGGATCGTCCGGGCACCGGCGGCCGCGAGCAACGCGACCGGGAAAACGACCGGATCGACGCCGAGACCCTCGTACAGGTGAATTCGCCCGTGAAATACCCACGCGCAGCCCGCTCGCCGCCGCGACGCCGAGACTCCCCCGCGGTGGCCATCGGCCCGACCGCGAGGCAAGCCGGGAACCTCCTCCGGGACCAGCAGGTCGCTCGCGCCGAGCGACTCGGCCAGCGGCTCGAAGCCCGACCCGAGCACCACGCCGAGATCCGGGGTGCCGAGCCTGCTCTCCAGCACGCGCGCCACCCGGCCGGCCCGGATCATGATCCCCTCTTCCACCATCAGAACAGCTTGAAGACCGTCAGGAGGAACTCCTGCTGGCCCTCGAGATCCGCGATGTCGGACTGCAGCGCGCGCCCGTAGCTCACTGCGAAGATCGTCTTCCAGGGCCCGACGAAGTTGCCGCTGAGACCCACGCCTGCGTGGTTCTGGGCGCCGACGGCCGTGCCGCTGTCCTCGACCCGCGCCCAGTCGAGGTCGAGATTGAACTGGATGACGTCGAAGACGTTGAACGTGTAGCCGGCCCGGGCGAGCGCCCCACGATCGAAGCGAACGCCGCTGCCTGCGAATCCGTTGAGGCGCGAGGCGCCGAAGAACGTGAACTCGTAGCGGCTGAAGCGGTCGAGGTCGTTGCCATCGAGGTAGCTGGCGCTGCCCCGGAGCTTCTGGAACTTCGGGAGGAACCACTGTTTGGAGACGGTCACCCTCCAGCGGGAGAAGCTCTTCTGCGAGGGGTCGTAGTCGGGGTTGAGGACCTCTCCCGTGCTGCCGTCCTGCAACCCCCACAGGTTCCATTGCGATCGGTTCGACCATGAGCTCTCGCCCAGCAGCGAGTAGCCCTTGCGGTCATAGACGAGCTGAACGGTCCCGGTCAGAACCTCGTGGTCGGGTGGAAGGACGTAGTCGAGACCGAGGGGCTCACGGGCTTTCTCGGCATCATCGTCGTCGAAGTAGTCGGCCAGGACGAGGGACGCAATGAGATTGAACTTGAAGAAGCTCCCGAAGGGGACGCCGATGCGCCCGGAGAAAAACTGTCTGCGACTTTCGATCCGCTCGACAAGAACCTCGTCGTCACCCAGGTAGACGCGGTCGTCCCCCTGGAGCGCGCTCAGCACCGCCTCCGCGGCCGCGTCCATCTTCCCGCCTGCGACGTCGGGATCGGTGATATTGGCGAAGGCGAACACGCCGGCGAAGAAGACGTTGGTCTGCAGGTTTTTGCCCCAAAGGTCATAGTTGAAGTAGTTGACGCCGGCAAGAGGCACCACCGAATCGATGGAGTTGTCCTTGAACGCCCCGAAGGCCACGAAGAGCTGGCTGGAATCGATCTTCTCCTTGACGACTCGCGTTCCGTCCTCTTGCCGATCCAGATAGCGAAATCCTTCCTGGGTGTCGCGGAGCATCTGGTTCTTCGATGCGTAGGCGTCGGCTCGCCGGCTCTCGAAGACTTCCTCGGATGGATTGATTCTGAACTCGGTGAAGGTGAGCTCGCGCTCGACGACGAAGCTGCGTCCGGTGACCGTCCACAGCTGCTGTCCACGGACCTTCTCGAGCAGCCAGTAAGTCTCGCCGTCGGGGCCCTCCACCGGTGCGAATCGGTCTGTCTCCTCGTTGGACAGCACCGGCGGATCCAGGTTGTTCTGCACGAGGGAGACGCGCAGCCTGACAAAGTCCTTCTTGTCGATCCAGATCCGGCCGCGGTAGAGGCTGCGTCCGCTGCCCGCATCGGTCGGGTTGAAGGCCAGGATGTAGGCGGGCCGCCCGTCAACCCGATCCTCGCCGTCAAGGGTGTAGGTGTAGGTCTTGTCGAGGGTCAGGTCGAGCGGGAGGGTCATCACTTTTTCGGGCTGGATCAACGGAAGCTTCGGAAAGTTCTTCCACGGGGCGCGGTTGCCGTTGATGTAGTAATCGGTTTGCTCCCACTCGAGCTCGCCACCGCGTTCCAAGAAGTAGTTGCTCTCGATGGCGACGTCGATGCCGCCGCCGGCCTGCGACAGGCGGTAGTGGAAAACGATTCGACCGCGAGCCATCAAGCGCTCGAAACGGTTGTCCTGCTCCTTCTGAACCTCCTGGTAGCGGGCGATGATCTCCTCGGCCGTCAGCCCGCGCCGACCGGCAACCTCCAGTTCCTCGGGAGCGACGACGAAACCCGGAGCGGAGGCCGGCCGACGGAAGGAGACCGCCAGCGGGTACGGACGGTACGGAACGCGGATCGCCGTCCCTCCCTCAACCCGGGACGAAGCGGTCCTGGCCCGACGCCCGGTGACCGGATCGAGCCATCGAATGTCGCGGGCGTCAGCGGCATCGACCACGAGCCGTGCATTCTCACCGGACTCGAGGTTCGTCTCGGTCAGGTCGACCACGATCAGGGTGACCAGACCCTCGTCGGCGAGGAAGCGGCCCAGGACTCTTCCGCCCCGCAGCGGCGTCTCCGCCTCGTCCTCGATCGCGAGCGACCCCGGCGGCGCCGGGGCGAAACCCTCGGAAAGGACCGCCTGGACTCCGAGGACCCAGCGAGCCGCGTTCTCGGCGGAGGGTCCATCGTCGGGCAAACGAAGTAACGCCGCCGCCGCGGAGGCTGCCAGGGCCTCGACCGCCGTCGACAGGGAGCCGACGTAGGCCCACAGCTCCGGTGCCGGTGGGTGGCTCAGCGTCTCGACGAACACCGCGGCAACCCGTTCGGCGACGGGAACGGGATCCGAATCCTGAAGATCGATCGGCAGGACGTCGATGTAAGGCGCGCTGTCGGCCTCCAGCACCTGTCGCAGCCACTCGACTCGACCCGGATCGACCTCGCCCTGCACGATCCTGATCGAGCGCCCCTCGGCGGTCGCTCGGGCGCGCAGGGCAACGGCGGAGCTCTTCAGGAGAAAGGCGTAGATCTCCGGGTCGAATGCCGGCCACTCACCTCCCGGTCCGGCCCGTGCGGGTGAATCCCAGATCTGAAACACCGATACGTCGCCCTCGACGGCATCCCACGCGCTGAGAACGAACGACGTCCACGCGTCGAGACCGCCTCCGCCATAGGGAGAAGGTAGATCGCCCGTCCCGGCGTAGAGCGGATTCGATCCGGTCAGGCACAGGACCGGCTCGTGACCGAGCTTCCGGAGTCGCTCGATGGCGGGCTCGAACGACGACCAGTCGTAACGACCCCGCTCCGTCTCGACCTCCGACCACCTCGCGACGACCCGAACAAGGATCGGACGGGCCGTCGGTGTCGTCGAAGCGAGGGACAGGGTCTCGAGGTTCGTCTCGGAAACCATCAGGCCGAGGCTCGAGCCCGAGTCATCCCGTGCTGGTTCGTCTTTCGAGGTGTCCGACGCGACCGCGGGGATCATGCAGGCGAGAGCGCACGCGGCGGCAAACCACGTCACGACCGTATTCCGGGTTCGGAGCGTTATTGCCAGCACGTGACAGGCCATTGTTCGTCAGGGTACGAGGCCTGTCAAACGCTTCCCGCACCCGAGATCCCGGGGATTGACAATGCCGTGCCGCGGCTCTTACCCTTCGAAAGCCTCCAGCGCGTGCCCGTTTTTCGCCCGCGGAGCCGGAATGCCTCTGCCGCGAATCGTCACCTTCACGACCGACTTCGGGATCGAGGACGGGTTCGTCGCTCAGATGAAGGGGGCCGCGCTCGGGGTGTGCCCCGAGCTGCACCTGGTGGACATCGGCCACCACGTCCCTCCGCACGACATCCTGGCCGGCGCCGTCCAACTCCGGATGGCCTTCGCGGCCTTCCCGCCCTACACGGTTCACGTCGCGGTGGTCGACCCCGGCGTGGGCTCGAGCCGCCGGGGCGTCGTCGTTCGGACGGAGAACTACTACTTCGTCGCGCCGGACAACGGCATCCTCTCGCTGGTCCTCGATGAGGAGCCGGCCGGCAGCGCGCACGTCCTGGAGGCCTCGCACCTGAGGCACCCGACGGTCTCCCCGACCTTCGAGGGCCGCGACGTCTTTGCGCCGGCCGCGGCGTGGATCGCCCGCGGCATCTCCCTGGAACGATTCGGTCCCGCGGCCGGCGACCTCGTGCGCCTCGACCTCCCCGCCTTCGTGCCGCGAGCGGGAGAGTCCGCGCCCGCGCGGGTTCTGCTCGTCGATCGATTCGGCAATGTCACGCTGAATGTCCCCCGGCGAGCCCTCGAGATGCCGGACGGCCGTGCGTCGAAGGTCCGGGTGCGAACCTCCGGCACGACCGTGGACGAGCTTCGGCGGACCTACGCCGACGCCGCGACCGAGGCTCCCTTCCTGCTGTTCAACTCCGCCGGCTTCCTCGAGATCGCGGTGCGGGAGGGGCGCGCCGCCGAGCGCCTGGGATTGAAGGCCGGCGACGAGGTCGAGATCTCGGTCGAGCTCTGATACGTGGCCCCGTCCAGCGTGCTATAACGTCCCAGAATTTTCGGGGGACCTGACGTGGAGATCTATCTTGCGGGCGCGGTGCGTACCCCGATCGGGCGCTTCGGCGGCGGGCTCGCCGGACTGACCGCCGTCGAGCTGGCGACCCGTGCGTGCGTCGCCGCGCTCGAGCGCGCCGGGATCGAGCCCGACCGGGTCGATCAGGCGATTCTCGGTCACGCCCGCCAGGCCGGATGTGGACCCAATCCCGCGCGACAGGTGGCCGTCGCCGCCGGCGTTCCGGTCGAGCGGCCCTCCTTCACGATCAACCAGGCGTGCCTGTCGGGAATGCAGGCGATCCTGGACGCCGCCCGCGCTATCCGTCTCGGCGAGGCCAAGGTCGTCCTCGCCGGAGGGATGGAGTCGATGAGCCAGATACCTCACCTGGTCGCGGCCCGCTGGGGTTTCCGGATGGGCGACCGGCCCGTGGTCGACGCCATGTACCGCGATGGCTTTCTCGATCCCCTCACCGGGAAGATCATGGGGGAGACGGCGGAGACCCTGGCCCGGCAGTACGAGATTCCGCGAGACGAGCAGGACGCCTGGGCCGCGCTGTCTCAGCAACGATGCCAGCAGGCGCGCGGGGCCGGACGCTTCAAAGACGAGATCGTCGCCGTCGAGGCCCCTGATCGCAAGGGCACACGCATCGTCAAAGACGACGAGCACCCGCGTGACGACGTCACGGCCGAGTCCCTGGCGAGACTGCGCCCCGTCTTCGACAAAGAAGGCTCGGTGACGGCCGGCAACAGCAGCGGGATCACCGACGGAGCCGCCGCCATGGTGGTGCTTTCCCGCGACGCGGCCCGGAAGCTCGGCGTCGAGCCGATGGCGCGGGTGGTCGGGCATCGCGTCGAAGGTGTCGATCCCGCGATCATGGGCATAGGCCCCGTCCCGGCGGTCCGCAACCTCGCGAAGGACACGGGCGTCTCGCCCGACGAGATCGACCTGGTCGAGCTCAACGAGGCCTTCGCGGCGCAGGTGCTCGCGGTCGACCGCGAGCTCGGCTTCGATCGTGAGCGTTTGAACGTCAACGGCGGCGCCATCGCGCTGGGTCATCCCATCGGATGCTCCGGTGCGCGAATCGTCGTCACCCTTCTTCACGAGATGGCCCGCCGCGCCTGCCGGCGCGGGCTCGCGACCCTGTGCGTCTCGGGAGGCATGGGCGGGGCGCTGTTGCTCGAGCGAACGGAGGACTGAGTCATGCAGGAGGGCATCCGGGTTTCGATCGACGGGCCGGTTGCGCGCATCACGCTACACCGACCCCCGCTCAACGTTCTCACCACGGCGATGCTCCGAGATCTCGCGGAGGCGTTCGACACGGCGGCCGCCGATGCCGAGGTCCGGATCGTCCGGCTGGACGCCGAGGGCAAGGTCTTCTGTGCGGGGGTCGACGTCGCCGACCACGCCGGCGACGCCCTCGCGCCGATGATGGACGCGCTGGTTGCGTTCGTCGATGCGGTCGAGCGGGTCCCGATGCCGACCGTGTCGGTGGTTCACGGGGCCGCGCTGGGCGGAGGGTGCGAGGTCATGCTCGCCACGGACCTGTGTCTCGCCTCCGAGTCGGCCTCTTTCGGGCTACCGGAGATCCGGCTGGGGGTGTTCGCTCCCCCGGCCTCGGTCCTGCTCCCGAGGATCGTCGGCGAACGCCGCGCCCTGGCCATGCTGCTGACCGGCGCCGCGGTGCGGGCCGCGGAGGCCGAAGGCATGGGACTCGTCAATCAAGTCTTTCCGTCCGAGGGCTTCGACGACGCCGTGGACGAATGGTTCGAGCGCATGCTGTCGCTGTCGGGGGCTGCCCTGCGTCACGCGAAGCGGGCTGTCCTGGTGGCCCGAGGCAAACCGGTGGGCGAGGCGCACCGCGATCTCGTCCGCTCCTACCTCAACGAGCTGATGAAAACCGAGGACGCCCAGGAAGGGATCCGCTCCTTCCTCGAGAAGCGCCCACCCGAATGGAAACACCGCTGATGGGTTTGGGAAAGCTGTTTGAGGGATTCGACTTCGTTGATGTCGACGCCCTCCTCGACGAGGAGGAGCGGCTGGTGCGGAGCACCATCCGTGAGTTCGTCACCCGCGAGATCTTGCCGATCATCGAAGGACATTTCCGGAACGGGACCTTCCCGCGAGAGCTCGTTCCCCGGATGGCCGAGCTGGGACTTCTCGGTGCCTACCACGAGGGTTACGGCTGCCCGGGGCTCAGCAACGTCGCCTACGGTCTGATGAACCAGGAGCTGGAGCGGGGCGATTCGGGCCTGCGCTCGTTCGTCTCGGTCACGGCATCGCTGGTCATCTACCCGATCTTGACGTTCGGGACGGAGGCTCAAAAGGACCGCTGGGTGCCGGCCCTGGCGAGCGGCGAGGCGATTGGCTGCTGGGGCCTGACCGAGCCGGACCACGGCTCGAATCCCGGAGGCATGGTGACCCGCGCCGTTCGCAAAGGCGCCGGCTGGGTAATCAACGGCGCCAAAGCCTGGATCACCAACGGCTCGATCGCCGACGTTGCCGTGGTGTGGGCGAAGACCGAGGACGGTATCCGCGGCTTCCTGGTAGAGCGGGACATGCCCGGGTTCACCACCCGCGATCACCAGGGCAAGTTCTCGTTGCGGGCCTCCGTGACCTCCGAGCTGATCCTGCAGGACGTCGAGGTCTCCGACGAGGCCAGGCTTCCGAGTGCAGAGGGCATCAAGGCGCCCCTGAGCTGCCTCACGCAGGCGCGTTACGGGATCGCGTGGGGCACGATCGGCATGGCGATGGCGGTCTACGATGAGGCCCTGCGGTACTCCCTGAGTCGGACTCAATTCGGCAAGCCGATCGCATCGTTCCAGCTACTGCAGAGGAAGCTGACGTGGATGGCCACCGAGATCACCAAGAGCCAGCTCCTCAATCTCCAGATCGGTCGGCTGAAGGACGCGGGGCGAGCGAACTTCCCGCAGATCTCGATGGCCAAGCTGAATGGTTGCCGGGTTGCGCGGGAGTGCGCGCGCCTCGCGCGGGAGATCCTCGCCGCCAACGGGGTCACCGACGAGTATCAAACCGGGCGTCACTTCTGCAATATCGAGTCGGTCTACACGTACGAAGGTACCGACGACATGCACACCCTCGTCGTCGGGGAAGCCCTGACCGGGATTCCTGCCTACTCCTAATCCCGCGGTTGGCGCTTTGCTTCGTAGCCGGGGGCGCGAGGTCGAGCGAACGGAAGGTACGAGGGGCCGTGGATCAGATGGCGCTGCGGACCGTGACGATGTAGCTGCGCTGGACGAGGGTCACACGGTCTTCGCCGAACAGCGGTACGAACCTTGACGCCTCGTTCAGGAAGTCGATGACCCGGGAGCGTTCCG
>Ga0316194_10003629_pt1 | contig 10728 bp, 8 predicted proteins | sample CroRivsedime1_MG_FD_204936 | JGI IMG/M metagenome (GOLD analysis project Ga0316194, IMG submission 204936) | Coastal sediment microbial communities from Maine, United States - Cross River sediment 1 | ecosystem: Environmental > Aquatic > Marine > Coastal > Sediment | place: USA: Maine... | reverse complement strand
GGATAACTCCTCGGCAAAGTCGTCGCGTTCGGCCCTGGCTGCCAGGACGTCGAGCAAACCGCGCCGGTGTTCAACCGGCGGTGCCGCTCCTTTGTCGAGAAACGGAATTCCGAGTTCGCTCGCGACGCGCTGCGCATCCAGCGCCGCATACTCCGCTGCCATGTCGGGGGCTGGTTCATACTCACCCCCGCGGGCCTGGGACAGGTACACCTTCAGCTCGATGTTGTAGCTGGAAGCCAGTTCGGGCAGGTACCTGGACAGCAAGTAGGAATAGGGATCATCGAGTTGCAGGAACACAGAGACGACATGACCCTGGCGCCCGAGCCTGCGCCGCAGCTCGAAATACGATCGCTGCAATTGGCGCGAGCGTTTCGAGAGAAGCGCATTGAGGAAGACCGATCGTATTGCGTTACTCAGCTTCAATCTTCGTCCCAGGTCGATGTCGGTTTCCACAATAACTCATCGAGGTCAGGTTCCCACCGATAGTTACTCATGTTGACCTTGCCGTTCAACATCACGACGCCTTCATCGACGAGGCGATCGCGCTGTGTCCTGAATGCCCGGCCGTCCGGATCGAACGCGCTTTTCCCCGACGCCTGGACTACCCGGTGCCAGGGCAGCTCAAGCCCGTCAGGCGTGTGGCGCAACGCGTACCCAACCTGCCGTGCACCGCGCGGAATCCCGGCGATCTCCGCAATCTGCCCATAGCTCGCGACATATCCCGGCGGGATGTCCTGGATGGTTTCCCATATGCGTCGCATGCGAGTCTCGCGATCCATCTCAGCTGAGCCCGAGGCGTGCCTGGATTTCACGTTTGGCGTCGCTCAGTACCGTGTCACGATCGAGCGAGTCGAGAATTTCCTTGACCACTTTCTTCGGCCCACCGTCGCCCCAGGATTTGCCATCGGCGAGGTACTGACCAGCGGCCTCACCGACCAGGTACGTGCTGTAGTAGGCAATTGCGCCCTGCGCGCCCGCCGTCAGAATTGTCGACAGCCCCAGTGTTCCGACTTTGAGTGCGCTAGAAACGAGGTGCAACGCCCACACGGTCGTCATGAGCGCTGCGGACTCGGCGATGATGACGCGTACGATCGAGCCCGCCTCTTTGCGAGTCAACGGAAGGTCGTAGACCCGGGACAGGTGCACAACCATGCCAACGTCGATGAACGCCGCGGCGAACAGGTCGGCCACCGGAACCGGGTTCAAAGCCACCGCGACGCCTTTGCCGATGCAATACGTGCGCACCAACTTGTCGCCGAGCTCCTTGCGTGCTGCGAGGATTCGCCGGCCAACCTGGTCCGACAAGTCTGCGGCGAACAGGCTCGCGTTTAACGCTGCCAGTGTCTTCCCTTCCGCTTCGAGAATCTCCCAGAGCTTGAGCCGCAACTCGGCGACATCAGGATCGCGCGTTCTTTCGGATGTGATTTCCTTGCCGGTTGCGTCGACCTCAACGACTGTCTGCCCGCGTGGCTGAGCAGCGGCTACGATGACGTGCCCTGGCTCTATGAGGCCGCGCGTTTTTGCTCGAATCGAGCTCAGCAAGGCATCCACTTCACTGCTCGTATACAGGTCGCATTTGTTGAGCGCGACAATGACCGGTCGTCCCTGTGCCAGCACGGCCTTGAGCGCTTCGAGCTCTGTCTCCGTGATGTCACTATCGAGCACGAAAACAACCAGATCTGAGCGACCCGCCACCTCTTTCGCCAGCGCTTCGCGATCTTCACCGCCCGCTTCGTCGAGTCCGGGCGTATCGATCAGGAACACGCCGCCTGTGTCGACCTCTTCCCAGGCTTCCATTGAGGAGTACCGGGTCTCGCCATGAATCGGGCTGACCGAGAAGCGCTCTTCGCCAATCAATGCGTTGAGCAATGACGACTTGCCCGTACTGACGCGGCCGAAGACCGACAGGTGCAAATGCCCGTGCTCAATCTTGTCGAGCATGCCCTGCACAGCCTCATAATCATGAATCAATGAATCACGAACACCAGCGGGCAGACGTGTGTCATTAACGAGCTCGCGCAGGCTCTCACGCGCGAGACCGAGGTGGTCCGCCCGGTCGGCGTCGCCGTCCCTAGCCTTTCTTTTCGTCCAGGGCCATTTTGGCAATGCGGCGTACGCCCGCTTCCAAATGCTCACTGATTCCTTCCTCGAATTCCTTCGCGGCCACATCCGGTAACAACTCGCCATGACGCGACAACGTCAGTACGAGGCTCCGCCCCAATGCATCGAAAATTAGTCCATAAGCGACCGCGTGCACAACGCCACCTGCGACTGTTCCCAGGCCCGGAAATGCTTTCAGCCCGTTGCCGGCAACGGCCAGCGACAACGGCAAAGCCCGTCCGACGCGACTTTGGCTCAAACTCAGAAATTCTTCTATATCGAGATCTCGCGGCGTAGCGCCATAAAGCCTGCAAAGCTCCTGCGTCATCGTGGTCCCGATATACCCCTGTATAAGAATATCCGTGCCCGGGCTGATGGCAGCCATCGCGCCGACAATCGCCTTGCGCGTGGAGCTGCGGATAATCTGCTCGGAGCGTTGCAAGCGATACTCGCCTTCTGCTTCTGCCAGTCGTGCTGCGGCCATGCGGAACACGGCTCGCTCGCGTCGCGCGTCCAGCGATTCACCTTCTTCGGCAAGCATCCGGTTGATAGCGACCACCAGCACGCCAATATCCGCGGGCCGCGTGCGGCGGACACTTTGCTCGCTGCCATCATCGCTACGTTCGATAACGTCAATCTCTCCGCCGGCACTGACCGCGACGACGTGGTCGCGGTCGAGCTGGCCGCCGATTCCTTCAACGCGCTCCAGCAGCTTTTGCATAAGCGCGGCCTGTTCGTCGGCAGAAAAACGGTCGACCTTGTTCAGGACGATCACCAGCGGTTTATCAAATGTAAGTAATGACTTGATCGAAGCGGCTTCGGAACGTGTGAGATCGCTGTCGCAAACGAACAGGACGACGCTGGCCCGTTTAGCCTCTTCGGCCGCAACCTCAGTGTGCCCATCCGCGCCACCGCCAATACCCGGGACATCCGTGAGCAAAATTTCGGTACCACTATCGTCTCGCCAGCGATAGTGGCGGACGTCGCCGGTTGATCCGCCGACCACGTCGACAACCACGTTGGCCTCAGGCACCAACGCCTTGATGAGTGAACTCTTGCCCGAGCTAACCTCACCGAAAAAACACAGCTGGACACTGTCGCTGCGCGCCGCGAGCTCCTTAAGCTCGGCCTGCGCCGCGCTAACATCGACACCGCTTGCCTCTGCCTCGCGCAAGCGGGATTCGATATCGTCTCTCGATAGCGGTGCAGTGGACAACGTCTTTCCGGGCGCGATGCTGCGACGAACGACGAGGCGCCAGATCAGCCAAAGGGCCGTGACTGCCAGGAGCAGCATGACGCTCACATAGGCGTAGAGCAGCGCCGGGGGTCCTGCTTTCAGCCGGTCCCAGACGTTAAGCGCCGCTTCGGAAATAAACAGCAGCGCACCCGTCGCCACGATGAAGACGAGCAGAACGACGACCGCAATCGCGACCCGGATGAACCGATCGAGTTTCATGCCGACAGGTTACACGAATGCCGCGCGCTGCGGCGCGCCTAGATCTGCGTGTCTATCCAGCGATCGATCTTGGTTTCCAGCATCGAAAGCGGCATCGGCCCGTCTCGTAGTACCTCGGTATGGAAGGCTTTGACATCAAACTGGTCTCCGAGCCTGGCCTCCGCGTTGTCACGAATTTCGCGAATCTTCAACTGGCCAATCTTGTAGGCAAGCGCTTGCCCCGGGATGGCCATGAAACGCTCCGCTTCGGAAACGGCACGTGCCTCCGCAACCGCGGAATTCTCATACATGTAATCGAGCACTTGCTGACGCGACCAACCTTTGGCGTGAATCCCGGTATCGACTACAAGCCGTATCGAGCGCCATAGCTCGGCATTGAGACCGCCGAAGTACTGGTAGGGATCCGTGTAGACACCGATTTCCTTGCCCAGCGATTCTGCATACAGGCCCCACCCTTCAGAGAAGGCTGTAAAACGGCCAAAGCGGCGGAAGTCGGGCAGATCCTCATTCTCACGCTGAATCATGATCTGGAAATGATGCCCGGGAATCGCCTCGTGCAGGAACAGTGACTCCATCGCCCAGTTCGGACGAGCGCTCAGGTCATACGCGTTGGCATAGAAAATTCCGGCACGTGTCCCATCGGGTGTACCCGCCTGATACGACCCACCGGCTGCCGACTTCTCACGAAATGGCTCGACCGCTCGTACCTCAAACCCGGTCTTGGGAAATATCTCGAACAATTCCGTAGAAAGCTCGGCGATGTGATCCGACATATCCCGGTAACCCTGGATGAACTGCTCGCGCTCTTCGAAGAAGAACTGCGGATCCGAGTTCATGTACTCAAAGAACTCCTTGAGATCGCCTTCGAATCCAACTTCTTCCATCACGCCGTGCATCTCGCCGTGAATACGAGCAACTTCGTCGAGGCCAACCTGGTGAATCTCTTCCGGCGTCATGTCGGTAGTAGTACGCAGGCGCACCATGAACTCATACCAGGACACACCGTTCGGCTGCGCGTAGAGACCAACCGTCTCACGGGCGGTAGCAAGATAGTCATCACCAACGAAGTTGCTGATCCTCTGGTACGACGGAACGATCGTGTTCATGATCTTGTCTTCGTACGCCGCGGTCAGGCGCTCGCGATCCTCGGGACTGAAGTCCTCGGGCATGTTCGTAACCGGCTTGTAGAACATGCTGTCTTCAACATTTTCAACAATGTGTGCATCGATCTGCGGTTGCAGCTTTTCCATCAAGATACGGGGCTGCACGACTCCCTCACGCATCCCCTCTCTCATATTGACGATGAGCTGATCGATGATGACCGCAAAATCGTCGGCGCGGGACAGGAAATCTTCATAGTCTTTAACCGTGCCGAACGGATGCGCGCCCGCACCACTGCCCAAGCGCACAAAGGAATTCGTGACCGAACGGAACTGGTTGATCGGCTGCAGGTGGAACGGGTACTCGTAGCTCTCAAGCGACTGTTCGCGGTTGATACGAAAAAGGTCGTAGCTCAGCTGGTCCTGGTAGCCGAGCTGCTCACGATCGATCTCGAGTAGCCGCTGCAGGAACTCCCTGTCCATGGCCTGGTCCGCAGCGCGGTATTCCGGACCGTAACTGTTCGCCATGCGATCGTTGTAACGATTGTCGCCGACGAATGTAGCCCTCATCGGGTTCAACTCAAGATTGCGTTCGAAGTGTTCATCGAACAACGCGTGCAACTGTGAGCCGGCGTCGACGGTCTCCGTGGTGGCCGGATCCTCACTGCCACCACAGGCAGCCAGTAGAAGGACGGCAGCCAGGACAGCTGTTCCTGATAATTTCATCTGTATTCCTCGGAATGATCGATTATAGAGAGACCCGCGCGGGCCCCGTTGGTTCAGGCGCAATTCTCGATGGTCGGTGCGAACGCAGTACTGCCGACACGGCAGCCGGCCGCGGTCAGGTGCAGCGTCAAAGAGACAGGCTCGTCGCACGCCAATGGGTGAAAGACCAACAAGATTGTCACGCCACGCTCCTTACTATCATGACGCTTGCTGACACCGGCGTCGCACTCAACGACGAAGCGGTTGTCGGCGAACGCGCCGAGATCGTCAAGGCAATGGAAATAGGTAGTGATCTGCGCACAAACGCGTCTCGCAAGATCTCGATCACCGGGCTCGAACACTGCCCATTTGGCGGCACCGGCGATGGCGTTGATGATCTGCAGGCAGAAGCGGCGCACCGGCAACCGCGCGAACTTGCGGTGTGCCTCACTACCTCTCCCCATCGTGATGCCGCCCGTCAGTCGGGCGCGACCGGCTGGCCCGGGCGTAACTACGTTGAGGCCGGCGCGGCCGAGCTGCAGAACATCATCCTCGTCAATCGCAACCGCCGGTAACAAATGGCGCTGCAGCCCCATGCCCTGCTGATTAATGTCGTGCCAGGGCCCGTACGTTCGATCCTGCTTGCACAACAGGCCTGCGAGAGCGCCACCTGCGGGGCGTGCAATGTCGTCACTGCGTCGTTCCAGAAGTCGCGGATAGTAGCCGAGCATATTCGGGCTCGCGTAGCCGAGATCCCGAACACCCTGGATCGCCGCCTCGGCCGTCGTCCATTCGGCGCGCGGATCGACAATCAACATCGCGCGCCTTTCCCGGCAGAAAAGCTCGGCCGCAAGGATGGCTGCCGGACCGGTATCGATACCTTTTCCCGGTGGCGGCAGGTAAAGGATATCGAAGCGTTCAACCTGTTCCAGCGCAAAGAGGCCGAGACGCTCCGGGCGCGAACCAATCAGGTCGTAATCCGATAGCTCCGTGCCATCCGTCCCGACCTGCACCGGCTCGATGTACGCCGATCCCTGGCCGCCGTTTTTATCCATCGTGCTTTCCGGGCGATGCGACGGGTATGGATGCTCGGCCCGCGCCAGCATCGATGTCAAAAGGGCGTCGCCGACGAACTGCTCGGAGCCCTCCACATACGACAATCGGCGAAACAACTCCTGATCGTCTACCAGCCCGTTTGCCGGATTTATGCGCTGGAGAGTGAGATTGAAAAGCTCGTCGTCGCCTTCTTCAATGCAGTCGTAGTCGACAGCTGCCCGAATCAGTTCTGTCGAGCCGGGCTCGAGGGCGCGCAGGACCAGCGCCGATCCGCTCGCTGGCAGGCAGATCATTGCACCCCGCGCATTGTTCGCGACACGTACAACGTACAAACGTTTTCCGCCATGTTCGAAGAACTGCCTTACGGACGGACCCAGGCTCGACCGCGTCCACACATCGCCAAAGCGACGGCAGAACTCACCAAAACTTTTTACGAGAACGGGAGTGTTTAGGGGTCCACGAAGCGCACGGCCAACAAATGCGGCCGTGGTTTCTGGCGACACATCGATGGGCTGGCCCATCGCTGCTATCTCTGTGACCGTAATGCCTCGGTCGACTGCATCTGACAAACCTGTCTCCGTACCTGGTCAGATAAGCGTGTCCCGATTCTAAAGCAATAGCGATCAACAATGCACTTCGATAGTCTCAGTAAATGACCGATGCCCTGGCCAATGCGTACCCACGATTGGGCGAACGCCTGCGGAAGGTGCAGCTCGCCGAGCTGCCGACACCAGCGCTTGCCGGTAAAGTACAGACACCGTCTGGCGATCGCGTGATCGCCGTGAAAAGGGATGACCTCACCAATCCGCTGTACGGCGGCAATAAGGTTCGAAAGCTCGAGTACATCTTCCAGCGCGCGCTGGACCGCAAGGCGAAGCGCGTCGCAACCTTCGGCGCAGTCGGTTCAAATCACGCCTTGGCAACCGCGATCCTCGCGAATGAGATCGGCCTGGAGTGCACCTGTTTTCTCGGGCATCAGAAGCGCACGCCAAAGGTGGCGTACACACTCAACATGCATCGCCGCATTGGGACGGAAATTGTGCGCTATGGCGGCTCGATAAAATCCCTGCCGCTGTTTCGCAAATGCCTGCAGCACCGCCACGTTTGGGTCGTGCCGCTCGGAGGTTCGTGCTGGCTCGGCGCGGCCGGCTTCGTCAATGCCGGGCTCGAGCTCGCTGAGCAGGTGGCAAAAGGCGACATTCCCTGCCCGGCTCGCATCTACATTGCTAACGGCACAATGGGCAGTGTCGCAGGCCTCCTGCTTGGCCTCGCAGCAGCACAGATGCCGACCGAGGTGCATGCGGTGCGCGTGGCCGACAACCAGTTCACGAATCCGGCAATTCTCGATCGCCTGATGCGCAAAACGGCGCTGCTATTGAATCGTCTTGATCCCGCGTTCGATACGGGTACGGCAGATCGCGCACGACTGGTCTGGCGCGATGACTTCTTCGCCGGCGGCTATGCGGTCTTCGACGAGCGCACTTCGGATGCCGTGTCCTTCGCCTCCGACGAACTGGGCCTGAGCCTGGAAACGACGTACACAGGCAAGGCCATGGCCGCGCTGCTGCAGGACCTGCAGCGGCCCGAATACGAAGGCGACACCTATCTCTTCTGGAACACGCACAACTCGAGCACGCTGCCAGTTAGCGGTGACAAACCCGACACGCTGGGGAACATCCCCGAAGACTTCCAGAGGTACTACGAGTGATTGCCTCGAGAATCATGGTTTGCATGTTGCTGCCGTTCCTGGCGACCGACCTGAACGCGGAAGAAGTCGCCGAGGACGTCAGTAAAGAGGTCACCGAGAAAGTCGCCCAGGAAGATCAGCCTGGGGTATGGGGGCTTCGCCTCGTCGCATTTGCACAGAACTTCCCGGCCTATCCGTCCTCGTCAGAACAGAATTTTACGGCGCTTCCTATTCCCTACCCGGTCTATAGCGGGAAGATATTCAGTTTCGGTCAGGATCTGGACGAAATAGCCAATGGCCAGCTCGTGGGCACCGATCGTTTTAACCTGTCGGTCGGATTGAGTGCCAGTTTTCCTGAGAGCAGCGATAACCTGGACGTGCGCACCGGGATGCCCGACCTGGATTTCCTGGTCGAAGCCGGACCCGAAGTTAACGTGGCGCTCAGAGGCGGCGCAAAAGACGATCGGGAGCTTTTGTTATCGCTACAAGTGCGCGCCGCCGTTTCGTTTGATGACCTCGATGCGACCGGTCGCGGCTTCGTCTTCAATCCCGAGCTGGAATACCTTGCCCGCGATTTTCTCGATGAGAAGACCGAACTTCGCTTTCGAGTAGCGCCAACGTGGGGGTCAAGCGACTATACGGACTTCTTTTACGGCGTCGCTCCGGAATACGCCACACCGACCCGGCCAGCGTACGAAGCGGCATCGGGTTACGTGAATACAGAGTTCCTGGTGGGCCTCAACCGGAAGATAAGCGATCGGCTGGAGTTCCGCGGATCCATTCGCCTGTGGGTAAACAAGGGCTCCGCGAATGACGCAAGCCCTCTGTATCAAAACGACTACGATCATGGCATTCGCCTGGCACTGTTCTGGACAGCCTGGGAGCAGGAGCGAAAAGGGGCGGACGCCAATTGAGCCGGTGCGTCCCACCAGACGTCAAAGCGCTGCGATTCGGCAGGTAGGGTCTAGAGCGTTTCTTCGTCCGCCGCGGCTTCGGCTGCCGCCTCGTCCATCATTTCGCGAACTTCCGACAGTGTCGGCGCGTTAGGATCGATTTGGACGGTATTGTGGACCACCCGGGCGCGTGCCATGTATTCCGCTGAATCGTATTCGTAGACACTGACCGCGATGCCCTTCGGATCTGCAGCCAGCGACTTGATGTGATCGCGCAAGTGGTCATTCAGCACCTGCCCGACCGCGGCCACCTGCTTGTTCAGCAATGCCGCGAGCCGCTCGTCGGCGGGTTCCAGGTCATCTTCGAGTGGCATATGCGCTTCGAAATAGAGCATGCCGTCGCGTTGCCCGAACTGGTAGGGCTCGTTGATTATCGTGACCACTTCGCCGACGGCCACGAGCTCATACAGGAACTCGATATTCTCCGGATACAGACGCACACAACCGTGACTCACGCGCATGCCCACACCGTAAGGCGAGTTTGTTCCGTGTATCAGGTAGCCCGGCATGTCGAGCTTCAATACCCGGTGCCCCAGGGGATTGTCCGGGCCCGGCGGTACGACAGACGGCAGAGGATTACCCATCTCGGCATGCTCGCGGCGCACGGACGCCGGTACCCACCAGCTCGGGTCCTTCGCTTTTGCAACGACCGTCGTCGCGCCGAGCGGCGTTTCCCAGCCCACACGTCCGATCCCGATCGGGTACGTCAGCACCTGCTGTAATTCACCCTCTTCCGCTTCGGGGAAATAGAACAGCCGCTTGGTCGCAATATTCAGGATTACGCCACGATGCCGCGTGTCAGGCAGAACATACTGCGTCGGTAACATGACGGGCGTGCCGTCACCCGGCAGCCATGGATCAACGCCCGGATTGGCGGCGATAATTTCGTCATAACCGAGGCCATAGGTGCGGGCAAGATCCGACAAGGTGTCAGCGTCGGTCGCGAAAACAATCTCGGGCTCACCGACCACAGACTGGCCTGGCGCGGCAAGCGTAAATGCGTTCGGGTCTTGCGGTTCCTCTACCGGGCGATCCTGCAGAGGAACGATGTCGGCCGCGTCATCCTTATCCTTCGACGACCACAAGTCGTCGACCGTCGCGCAGCCGCCGATCCCAAATAGTACCGCGAGGAGCAGTGCGCGTCTGGCTATCAATTGCTCTCTTTCTTGGGTTCGGAATAGCGCGGATTCTCGCCGCATTCCGGCACGAAACCTTCAGCCTGTGCCGAGTTGTATAGAGGGAGGGTCTTCTGCCACTCGCCCACCAGGTTTTCGATTCGGGTTTCGCTCGAGGGGTGAGTGGACATGAACTCTGCCGGCGCATTTTCCGCCGACGCATTCATGCGCTGCCACAAGGGTACGGATTCGCGCGGATCGAAACCGGCACGCGCCATGTACTCCAGCCCGATCACGTCTGCCTCGGATTCCTGGCCGCGCGTATGCGGCAATGTGATGCCGAACTGTGCGCCAGCCGCCAGGGCCTGTTGCGCCGTGTAGGTTGTGCCCGTATAGCCGCCGCCGAGAAGAATCGCTACCGCATTGATACCCAGATTCGTCAATTCGGAATTCATGGCCCGGCTCTTTGAATGCTGTGCCGTCACGTGCGCGATTTCGTGGCCCATGACCGTCGCCAATTGGTCCTGGTTCTCCGTCACTGAGAGAATTCCGCTAA
>Ga0316194_10003628_pt1 | contig 10729 bp, 7 predicted proteins | sample CroRivsedime1_MG_FD_204936 | JGI IMG/M metagenome (GOLD analysis project Ga0316194, IMG submission 204936) | Coastal sediment microbial communities from Maine, United States - Cross River sediment 1 | ecosystem: Environmental > Aquatic > Marine > Coastal > Sediment | place: USA: Maine... | reverse complement strand
AAAAAGGAATCGCAATTTGTTTTCAGGATTACCTTGATCCAGGGCTTGAATCGCCAGATTCGCCGCATGTGTGAGCATTTCGGTTATGAGGTCACCAATCTCGAGCGTGTTCGCATTATGAATATCAGCTCGAAAGGTTTGCCGGTGGGTGAGTGGCGAGATTTGAAAAAGCAGGAGCTGGCGGGTTTGTTCAAGTTAACAGAAGGCTCATCTTCTGAAGCCGCCCCCGGCAAGAAAAAAGCGGCCAGGAAAAGCCGTAAGCGATTTGAGAAAAAGCCAGTCGGCGTAGCCAAGAAGGGGCCAAGGCGGCCCGGCAGGAAAAAAAGAGGGCCGCGAAAATAGATGCTTCCAATGGATCGCCGTGCTGTTTTTTGTAGCCGCGTCTTCCGCCATCGTCAGTACGGCCGACGATAAGGTGCTGACCTCGGGGGCGCTGCTGGACTATACCGTACTGAAGGCACTGAAGCCGGAAACGACAGACAGGCAGCGCCTGCTTGCCACGCGCATCGCCATGGTGTGTTTTACTGCCACCGGTCTCGCTTTCGGGTTGGCCATGGGCAACCTCTACAACCTGCTGGTGTTTGCCGGTGCGATTACATTTCCGGTTATCTCCTCGTGTTTTGTCTGTGGCATTTTATGGAAGAAGGCCAATGTTATGGGTGCCAGGGCCTCTATCCTGCCCGCCCAAACCGATTCGGGATACGGATGGCAATGACATTTCCGACACGCAGTTATTCAACTGGTACTAGTTTGCGGAGATCAGGGTCACTTAACAGTTCGCGCCTTCAATGCATGAAGGCGCGATAAGGCCTGATTCACCGGGAAAGTCTTGCGCTACTTTCATTCAGAACAGGTAATCACCGAACAACTCGATAAGATAGTCACTCCAGCGCTCCGGCAGGGGTTCCTGCAGTTCCTTGGCGGCAGCAAAATCCGGATCGAACAAGGTTTGCTGTAATGCCCGCACCGCGCTGGGTTCGGAGGTTGTCACATTCAGCTCCTTGTTGATTTTCAGGCTCAGCCGGTCCAGGTTGGCGCTGCCTACCGAGGCCCAGCCGTCGAATATCGCGGCCTTGGCGTGGGTGAAACCGGGATATATGAAGACGCGTATACCCTGTTCCAGCATGGCATTGGCCGCCATCACAATATTGCGGGTGATGATACCGCGGTCGGTTTCCAGGGGGATGATCACTCGCACATCAACCCCGCGTGCCCTGGCCTTGATCAACTCGCGCAGCAGGGTGTCGTCGGTGAAGTAGGCGTTCTCGATATAGATGTAGCGCTGGCTACGGCGTATGGCTTCGCGCTGTAACTCGTAGATTTCCTGCTGTCCGGGCCGGGTGTAAATCAGGCGCAGGGGATACCCGGGTGAGCCCTGGTTGGCCAGGGGTGGGGTGCGGGAAAGAAACCGCGCAAAATCGCCGAAGAAACTGGCCCCGGCCCAGGCCGACTCGAACTCTTCGTTAATTTCGTCCACCACGGGTCCGCTAAGTTCCACCATCAGGTCGTGCCAGTCATAGCGGTATTCGCGCCCTATATTCATGCCCCCCAGGAAGGCCACGCGGCGGTCGATAACCATGGTTTTTACATGATCGCCCGCCAGCCAGGTGTTTTTTACCGAGCGCACGGTGACCTGCGAGTCCTGTTCCAGGTAAGACTGTATGGATACCGGCTCGCGGTGTTGCTGCGGCAGGCTGCCGGACTGTTCTGCACTGGCCATGATGGTACCCATGCCATCGAGCAGCACACGGATGTCCAGCCCTTCTGTGGAGCGGCGCTTGAGCAGCTCGGCGACCTCCAGGGCGACGTCATCGTTGTCGAAAATATAGGCGCGTATATCCACTGATTGCTTTGCCGAGGTAACGGCGTCCACAAAACGGGGAAAGAAGGCCTCACCGTCTACCAGGAAGTCCAGGGTCCCGCGACTTGCCGGGCGGCCCAGCCGTTGGTCCAGTTCTTTTTCCCAGGCCACCAGGTCCATGGGCGCGCGATCTGTCAACGGCACTGGGTTGTCGTTGGCCGGAATATCTATCACCAGCGATTTGCCGGACTCAATGGCGGTGTCGGTCACCAGCGCCATCAGCGATTTCAGTGAACTGAAGGGCCGCAGCGGCACGCTGTAGGTATGACTGCCAACAAAATGCCACAGGGATTGCAGTATATGGGTGCCGGGTAAGCGCCCTTGCATGTCATCGGGTATCACCTCGTAGCGCATCAGCACGATCAGGCGGGTGTTGAGGTTCACGTAGATGAAGGGAATAGCACCGGCATCCAGATCGCCGGTATTGAACAGGACTTCCGCACCGCCCAGCCCGCGTTGCTCCAGAAATTGCCGTAACAGCGGTTGCCACTGCTCGAAGAAGGGTTCCAGTGATACCTGGCCCGCCACCCGGTACCAGGGGGGCTTGTCGATCAGGCGCCTGGCGCGAAAGCGTCCTTCGCGATCGTAAAAGAAAAAGTAATCGCCGCGATCAAAGCTGACGGTGACGCCGGTATTGCGCGAGGTGGGCAGAAAGTCAGCGAAGGCGACATCGCGAAAAGCCGCCCAGTCAGCTACTCCAAGAATGGGAATGGGCGTCAGCGTTCGGGTCATTTCCACCCATTCAGAGGGGCGCTCATGGTCTACCAATGCGAGGTCCGGCACCAGGTAGCCGGCGCCCGGTTCAGGCTCCGGCGTGCGCCCCTTGAGGTCCCCGGCAACATAGTAGGTGTCCTCGCCGCGCCGGTAGCGCAGCAGGTACTGGTCATTGCCGCGGTATGCCTCCAGTGCGGCCAACACGGGCTCGCTGGAGACTTCCTCACCAATAGGGTCGCTCACTTCCCCCGTAGAACAGGCCGTGGCCAGCAGGCCCGGCAACGCGGCTATGGCAAACCATTGGTGCAAGCGTAGCGTCAAATTGTCTCTCCGCCTCTAAACTCGGCTTTATTGTGGCAGTAATAGCGGGCAGGCCAAGCGCTATATTCTGCAGTTTTGATCTGGGTCGTTAAAAGTTATGTTTTTTATTGCGATCAGAGCACCTGGCACTGTTTGCACTGCTTTATTTTAAGTCGGCTGGCGCGAAGGAATATGCAATTAAGTTTCAGCGAGTGCCTCTTCCTGTTTGAAAATCTCGGTTAGCGTCTCCCGCAGCCATTGGTGTCCCTCGTCCTTCTCCAGTGCCCTGGGCCATTGCAGGAAAACTGGAAATTCCAGTTGCAGGGGTGAGCGCACCATTTTCAGTCCGTGCACGCGCGCCAAATGTCGTCCCAGCACCCGGGGTACGGTACAGACCATGTCAGTCTGTGAGATTACGCGCGGTGCGTCGAAGTAGCTGTGTATCGACATGCCGTGCTCGCGTTTCAAGCCAAGACGCCATAATTCACGATCGATAATGCTGGGCCCGTAGGTCCCCGGCATGTGGTAGGTGACGTGGCGCAAACCGGCAAATGCCTTCACCGACAGACTGTCGCCTACGCTGGGGTGGTTCTCTCGCACCAGGCAGACCTCACTGGTATTGCCAATCTGGGTGCAGACGATCTCGCTGGATTCGATCGGCACTATCCACAGGTAGAGATCTACATTGCCGTAGTGCATTTCTTTCTGCATGTCGGTATGCGCAACGTGGCGGGTGTTGATGTTTATGTTAGAGCGCGCTACCTCCAGTCTGCGCATCAGGGTAGGCAGCATCACAATTTCACCTATTCCCGATAACACCACGTTGAAGGCGCGATCACTGCGGCTGACATCGAAGTCGGCGCCGTGCTCCAGTGCATCGGCTACGATATCCAGCGCGCGGCGTATTGGCGCGGCCAGTTCCAGGGCGCGGGGCGTCGGTCGTAATCCCCTACCTGTCCGTTCAAACAGTTCATCCTTGGCCATGTGTCGAAAGCGGGACAAGGCAATACTCATCGCGGGCTGGCTCATGCCGATTTTCTCGGCCGCGTGGGTGACGCTGCCTTCGGTGATAACGGCGTCGAAAACGGTCAATAAATTGAGATCAACACTGCGCAGGTTCACAGTCGGCTATCCTTTTCAGTTTTGAGCATGATATTTATATTATTTATATCATAGATACAGATAATTAATTTATTAAAATATGCGTCAAATGTTATGGTTCTTGCCAAGTGAAGTGGATGACAATAACTTTGTTGTCGATTTCTAATAAAAAACTGTCCCAGGAGGACTTATGAGCAACTACCGCAAAAATACTCTGGCTACAGCCGTGCTTGGTGCCCTGATCGGGCCTCTTTCATGCGTGGCTTTCGCCCAGCCGATGCTGGAGGAAGTCATCGTCACCGCCACCAAGCGTGTCGAGGGTATGCAGGATGTGCCTATAGCCATTTCGGTGGTTTCAGGTGAGCGCATTGAGCAGCAGGGCATCCGCAACCTGGAGGAGTTGGCGTTGTATCTTCCCGCTGTACATATTGCTCAGTCCGGTGGCCAGAACCAGGTATTTATCCGTGGCATCGGCTCCGGCAATAACACCGGCTTCGAACAGTCCGTGGGTACCTTTGTCGACGGGGTCTATTTCGGTCGAGCCCGTAATTCCCAGGCGGCATTTCTCGACTTGCAGCGGGTAGAGGTGTTGAAAGGCCCCCAGTCCACCCTGTTTGGCAAGAATACCGTGGCAGGCGCGATCAATATCACCAGCCAGCGCCCCACTGATGAATTAGAAGGATATGTAGAAGGCAGCTACAACACCGAAACCGAGGGGTATACCACCACAGCAGCTGTTTCCGGTCCATTGACTGATACCCTGCGCGGTCGACTGGTAGGAAAGTATTACGACGAAGAGGGCTACTACGATAACTCGGACCCTGCCGGCGAAGATCCAACCCGGGAGGACAAAGTGGTGCGCACCTGGCTGGACTGGGACGCGACCGACAGCCTGACCTTCAGCCTGAAAGCCGAATACGGTGAGTTCAATAAGGAGGGCAGGCACGACAAGATTGTCAAATCGACGCCCACTGCTGATTTTCTGCTGGGGTTTGGTCCCGACCCTGATTTTGCCAAATCTGTCGGGTTTAACGACAAGCAGTCATCCAGTAATCGACCCGGCAAGGATGTCGAGGACAACACCGACAACACCATTGTGCAGCTCGATTTTAATTATCAGATGGATAATCACAGCCTTAAATCCATTACCGCCTGGACCGAATACGATACCGATTTATGCACCGATGGTGATTATGCCACCACGCACTTCGCTGATCAGTGCAAGACTGAGGATCATGAGCAGTTTACTCAGGAGTTCATTCTTAGCTCCGAGTTGGGCGGCAAGTTTGAGTACCTGGTGGGCGTTTATTACCAGGACGCAAGCCTGAAGGCCACCACCAACACCGGCCTGCTCATCAGTGCAATTCCCCCTATCGAGGCCGGGGTATTTAACCTGTTGGAACCGGTGCTGGGTTTCACTCCTCCTTCGGGCTTTGCAGACAGCGAAGTGTTCAGCAATTTTGACCAGGACACGACGACCTGGTCGGCTTTCACCCAGGTGGATTATGACATCACAGAACGCCTACGGATCAGGGCGGGTATCCGCTATTCCGATGACGACAAAGACGTGAGCAACGACCAGTTCATAACCAATGTCGGGGGAACGGAGCCCAATCCTATCAATACCGTTATCCTGGGTCCTGCGGCCTTTAATTTCAGAGTGCCCTATGACTACAAATTGAATCGGGGTGAGGACCACACCACCGGCAGCATCAACCTGCAATATGATATCGGCGATGACATCATGGTGTATGCCACCTGGGCGAATGGTTACAAGGCCGGTGGTTTCGACGAGTCTAACGGTTTGGATATTTCCCGAGAGTTCGAAGACGAAAGCGTCGATCACTATGAAATTGGCGCCAAGATGGAGTTGTGGGACAACCGTGTGCGTTTGAACCTGTCCGCTTTTGAGACGTCCTTTGATGATCTCCAGGTCAGTGCCTTTGAAACCGCCACGTTTGTCGTGACCAACGCCGGTGAGGCAACGAGCAGCGGAGTCGAGGCAGATATCACCGTAGCGGCAACTGAGGATCTCACGCTATACGGCGCATTGACCTGGCTGGACTCGGAGTACGACTCCTATGAAGATGCCGCCTGCACAATCGAACAGCAGATAGCGGGTGGCCTGGCTCCCTGCCGTCAGGATCTGTCCGGCTCGCCGTTGCAGTTTGCACCTGATTGGTCCGGAAACCTCGGCTTCAACTATAACTTTGCGGTGACTGCCGATACCAACCTGGTGTTCAACGCTGACGCCTTCTACTCTGACGAAGTTCTGGTAGCGCCGGATAATGACCCGGTGGGCGTCCAGGATTCATACTGGAAGATCAACGCGCGAATTGCCTGGGAGGCAGATGACGGTCAGTGGATGGTGGCGGTGTTGGGTAAAAACCTGAATGACGAAACAACCTTCAACTGGCTCAATGACGCTACTTTGTCGGGCGCCGGCTTTGGTTTTGAAAGGGCCTACTTTGGCCAGGTAGAAATCGGCCGCTCCTACGAGTTACAGCTGCGCTACAGTTTCTAGCGTCTAGTTCCTGTGGCCCCGTTAACGGGGCCGCGATTTCCAATCGTACGAATTTAATTCTGTTGTAAGAACAACTGGAAGGGGTAAATGACGGTATGCGTTTTACATCAGCACTTACTGCAAGCCTGGCAACACAATCGGAGATCTCAGCGTGACCCAGGGGCTCGCTGGCATTAGCAGACGCAAGCTGCTGGCAGTCGCGGCTGGTACCGCCGGGACATGGGCGCTAATGCCTGCGCCGGCCTGGTCCACACCAGCTGTTAGCCTGTCCAGCGATCTGCTGGATTACGATGCACTGGGTCTGGCAAAGCTAATCCGCGAGGGGCAGGTGTCGCAGCGGGAAGTGCTGCAGGCCGCCATCGCCAGGATCAACTCCATAGACAGTACATTGAACGCCATGACCACTCTTACCTTTGACCGCGCCCTGGATAACTCGGCGAGCATATCGAAAGATTCGGTATTCGCGGGCGTTCCCACGGTGTTCAAGGACCTGGTGGACGTGGCAGGGGTGCGACGCACCAGTGGCTCGCGGATGTTCCTGGCGAACGTGCCCACGGCGTCAGTCGAGTACGTGAAAGCGGTGGAGGCGGCGGGCCTGAATATGCTGGGCATGACCAATACTCCCGAATTTGCCTCCCTGGCCCTGACCGACAACCTGGCCTTCGGTGCGACCCGCAACCCCTGGAGCCTGGAACACAGTGTGGGTGGTTCCAGCGGTGGCTCCGCGGCGGCGGTAGCGGCCGGTTACGTTCCCCTTGCCCACGGCACCGATGGGGGTGGCTCCAACCGTATTCCTGCCTCCTGTTGCGGCGTACTGGGGATGAAAGCCAGTCGCTACCGGCAGGTGTCCGGTGAACCGGATGGTGGCCAACTGTTCCTGCGCACGCACCAATGCCTGAGCCGTACCGTGAGAGATAGTGCCGCGCTGCTGGCCGCTACAGAGAATCAGCAGAATCAGGCGGGCTATCCGCCAGTGGGGCTGGTAACGGGCCCCGGTAAACGCCGTCTGCGCATCGCCTACTCGGCAAACAATTGTTTCGGCGAAGCACCGCAGGCCGGGGTGGGGGAAGTGCTCGACAGGACGGCAAAGCTCTGCCGGTCGCTTGGCCACGAGGTGGAGGCGGTACCCAACCCGCTGGATGGCGAGGCGCTGTTCGATGCCCTGGAGAGCATCATGCTGGTGGGCATGCCTGGCCTGCTGGCGATGGTCGAAAAGCTCAGTGGCAGACCGGCCGAAGAGGCGGGCATCCTGTCGCCGGCGACGGTGGCGATGGGGCGTTACGGTGCGCGCTTTACCAGAGAGGATCATGACAGGGGCGTTGTCTACCTGGAACGTCTGGCAGTAGAATTCAGCGACTTTTTTACCCGTTACGATCTCTGGCTGACTCCGGTTATACCCATGGAAACACCTGCGATTGGCTGGATGGGGCCCAATAGCACCGGCCCTGAGTTTATCGAGCGCAACCGCCGAATTCTCGCGTATACCGCGGTGGCCAATGGCATCGGTGCGCCAGCCATGTCAGTGCCCCTGTTCAACTCATCAGCCAGTGGGCTGCCCATAGGCAGCCACTTTATGGCTGCGCCCGGCGCTGACCGTACCCTGTATGAACTGGCCTACGAGCTGGAAGCGGCGCAACCCTGGGCCGAACGCTGGGCCCCGAGCTCCGCTAAATATTTTTCGCGCGCAGAGGTCCCCGCTCATGGCAATTGATATCGTCGACGGTTTGGTGATCCTGGTGTACCTGCTGGCCATTGTCGGCGTGGGTTATTACGCCTCCACCAAGGTAAACAGCAGCGCCGACTACGCGGTGGCCGGGCGCAGTATGAGCTTTCCGGTATTGTGCGGCACCCTGATCGGCACCACCATCGGAGCAGCGGCCACCATGGGCAAGGCGGGTAAGGCTTACGAGGCCGGCTTCGCTGTGCTGTTCGCCAGCGTGGCCTATATGCTGGGCTATGCGCTGATGGCATTCTTCGCCTCGCGCCTGCGGGCCGCCAATATCGACAGCATGCCCGATGTCCTGCAGCGTCGTTATGGCAAGGCGATGCGTATCGTGGGCGCGGTCATCCTGTTGTTGGCAGCGGTGCCGGTTATGGGTATCCAGCTTTCCGCCTGCGGGCTGATCGTCACCCAGTTTCTGCCGGACCTTGGCATTGGCTTTACCGGGGCAGTGGTTATCGCCGCCGCGGTGATCGTGGTGTACACCTTGTTGGGGGGGTTGCTCGCCGTGGCCTTCACCGACCTGATGCAGGTGGCCATCATGTTCCTGGGTATCGGTATCCTGCTGCCGCTGATGCTGATCTTCGAGGTCGGCACTCTGGAGGGTGTGAAGGGGCTACTGGTGCCGCCGGTGGAGGGCTGGTTAGGTGGCCTGGATCTGGCCTATACCCTGTCGTTCTTCCCGGTGTTTACCGCCATGGTGTTGATCGATCCCAGTGTGTGGCAGCGCATCGCCGCGGCGAAAAGAGCCGAGGACCTGCGCCCGGCCATGTTTCTCACCGCCGGATTCTTCGGTTTCTGGAGTGTGCTGGTGGTGGGCCTGGGGGTGGTGGCGTTCAATCTCTACCCGACCCTGCCCGAGGCGGACCTGGCCATTCCGCAGATGATTGTCGATTACATGCCCCCTGTGCTGAAAGGCATCTGCCTGGCGGCGATTATCGCCCTGATCATGTCTACCGGCGACAGTATGTTGTTGATCTGCGGTACCACCGTCAGTTGGGACATCGTGCGGGTGCTGCGACCCGGAACCCAGGATCAGACCCTGTTGTTGATCAGTCGCCTGGTCATTCTAGTGGTCGGGATAATCAGCATTTTCTTCGCGCTGCTGCGTATCCCCCTGTTTGAAGTGAACTTCATGGCTCTGGGCATATTCGTCTCGGGCCTGTTTATGCCGGTGATGGGCGCAATTTTCTATCGCCACGCGACGACCATTGGCGCGGTCTGTTCCACTGTTCTGGGTGCGGGTTCGTTCCTGGCTCTGCAGTTCATGCAGCTCGGGCTGGGTATCACGCCGCCGGTGCAACCGATTCTCGCGGGACTGGGGCTGGGTGTCGCCGCCTATTTTATCGTCTGTAAATTCACCTGGTCGGAACACGCGGCGACAGCGCCGGCGCTGGTCCGCCAATGATCTCGCAAAGGAGCTAGTTTTTATGCCTATGCAATATACATCCGCCGATGGTATCGGCGTGTTCACCTTCGACAATGGTCGTCTGAATCTGGGCAACATGGCGCTGTGGCAGCAGTTCTACCACCACCTGCTCGAGTTCGAACAGGACGACGACGTCAGCGTGGGTGTGATCACCGGACAGGGAGAGAATTTTTGCGCCGGCGATGATCTCAAGGAAATTCGCACCGAGGCCTGGGCGCAGACGGCAACCCGCTGGGATCGCCTGCTGTGGGCTCGCCGACGCACCAAGCCTGTGGTGGCCGCTGCCAATGGCTACGCGCTGGGTGGGGGTTTTCTTGCGCTTACCCTGATGGCGGATATTCGTATCGCCGGGGAGAGCCTGCAGACTGGCGCACCGGAAATAGCTTACGGCATGGGCGGCATCAGTGGCGCCACCCGACTCGGGCTGAATATCGCCCCGGTAGATGCGGCTTATCTCGCCTTGACCGGCGAGAAGATCGGCGCGCAACAGGCCCTGGCGATGCGCCTGGTCAATGAGGTGGTACCCGATGACCAGACCCTGGCGCGGGCCATGGAAGTGGCGGCGCTGATCGCTCGCCACCCGCGGCAGGCGGTGCAGACTGAACTGGACTGCCTGCACCGGGGTATGGAGCTGTCCCGCGCGGACGCCATGCACTACGCGGATCACCAGTATTGGCAGTCACGCAAGATGCTGGGTGACGGGGCCGATACCGGCAACCAGGCCATCGCCACCATGAAGAATCAGAAAGAGGGAGAGGACGATGAGTGATGCTGTGCTTGAAAACTTTCAGCGCCGGGTAAAAGCGATTGAGCAGGATAATGATTTTCCGGTGGACTTTCGCCAGCTCCTGGACCGGGCGGTGGAGGTCAACCCGGATGGTGGCGGCCTGAACTTCTTTGACCAGGGCCGCAGCCTGAATGCCAGTGAGGTGCGGGACACGGTCTATCGTCTGGCGGATGGCTTGCAGGGCATGGGTGTGGGCAAGGGCAGCCACGTGGCGGTGATGCTGCCCAACCTGATCGAGTTTCCTGTTACCTGGCTGGCCCTGGGCGTGTTGGGGGCGGTGCAGATCGCGGTCA
>Ga0316194_10003627_pt1 | contig 10734 bp, 10 predicted proteins | sample CroRivsedime1_MG_FD_204936 | JGI IMG/M metagenome (GOLD analysis project Ga0316194, IMG submission 204936) | Coastal sediment microbial communities from Maine, United States - Cross River sediment 1 | ecosystem: Environmental > Aquatic > Marine > Coastal > Sediment | place: USA: Maine... | reverse complement strand
GGTGTAATTGTCATCTGGCGCCTCATCAGAAGATCAAGGAGACAGAACAAACCATAAGCAGCGAGCATACTCTGGTGAGATACTGCCGCCCAAGCTTTTTTCGATTGTATCCTGCGTTTTGAAAATTCCTTTCTATTTTCTAACCCGGCTCCAGCCCTTGCTGGCCATAAATACTGCTTCTGTAGAGAAAAATACCCCACCATATCAAACCCGTACCCGCCAATACAGATCCTGAATGGACCATAAGATCTGATAAAATCTCGCCGAAGGGAATCGGAAGGAATCCAATAGTAAAGAGCAGTGATGCAGCAACAGGAAATATTCCTGCCCTGATAACAGTAATTCCGAATATTATTATTCCCGAAATAAACAACAATCCGGATATTGCCCAGGCAGTACCAGTGGGACCATCTAAAAGACTCTCAACGGTCCCCTCTGGTAGGTAGGGTAGAATAAATGCACCAAAATAATCCAGGCATAAAACCATTGATATGCCAGAAAAAAGTACGATAAATGCTATACAACCCAATATAGCTGTCTCATTTCTATGCCTTAAATAAATAGCCGTCACTGCGAATAGCCCGAACAGCGGAGAGAGGAAGTCAAAAATTTCACCCGATTGGACAAATGAGATTATCGCCAGGATCTTCCCAATGATTATAGTTACACCACTTACTACAGATGACATTCCACCAAGCCTGTAAAGAACATTGTTATCCATTCTTTTATGTTATAATTTAAGGTCTGTCAATGAGGCAATAATTCCACTGAAAATATCTGTATAGGGTGCTGACAGATTCCAGGATTTCGCATAAGGATTGGATGTGATGATGACCACCAGATCATACTCAGGGTATACCCAGATCAGCTGTCCGCCATGTCCCTCAGCATAAAAGGCTTTGTCCTCAATCGGGTACCAGTAAAAACCATAATTACTGTATAATGACTGCTTCCTGGTAGATTCGTCAACCCATGTTTTCGATATTACTTGGGACCCGTTCCACATCCCTTTATTGGCCATCAATACGCCAATTTTTGCCATGTCCCTTGGGGTAAGCCATAAACCAATGGATCCCAGCGTTAGATTATCGTGGGTAGATTCCCAGAGATAATTTGTAATACCCAGGGGACCGAACAGGTATTCCTCGGCAAATTCTGATTCTGTTTTACCAGTGAGCTCATAGATCAATCCTGAAATCAACTGTGGATTTCCATCTCCATAATACCAGCTAGTTCCCGGATCGAAAACAAGATCTTTCTCCAGAACATACTTCAGACTGTTACCACGGTCATACAGCATTTCCCTTGTATGGACTTGGTCATTAAAATCGAGCCCTGTTTCCATAGTGAGTACATGTCTTAGTGTTATATCCCTTTTCCGGATATCATCGTCAAAATACTCAGACAGATAATCATACAACCTGCTGTCAAGGGAGTCCAACTCACCAATATCCAATAGTATCCCTGCGAGTATTGAGCTTATGCTTTTTGTTGCAGATTTGATATTATGCAATGAATAGAGGTCCCCGGCATCTTTACTATAGCCTTCTGCTACCAATTTCCCGTTCCTCACAATTAAAAGGCCCTGTATGGTCGGATACCTGGTTTCATTAAAAAAGTCCCTGTAAACCTGGTCAATTATACTGCTGTCCATATTTTCTGATTCAGGTTTTGATATAAGCCATGAATCAGCTGTTGATTCAGGGGCAAACCCATAGTAGGTCATATTTAGGCTCTCTTCCTTCAGGCAGCCTGCCTGCAGAAGTAGAAACAAAGCCAGATTCAGGCATATAGATAACTTTTTCATGACTTTTCATTTTTTTAATTAGAATATAAACTCTACTCCGAAGGTCTGATTGATATATTTCAGTTTACCTGAGCCATCCTTATTAATGCTCAAATAACTGAGTCTCCAGAATATGGATGGAACAAATTTCTTGGAATTTCTTAAGGAATATTTTACCTGGAGATTCAACTCCTGGTACCTGGCAGGAGACAAAAACCTCAGATCATGGTTTATATCCTTTACTACATCTGGCAAGGCTGGACTTGATTGTGTATAAAGGAACTCTGCAGGAGGCCTTGAAACCAGTGAAAAAAGCGGGAGGTCACCTTCAATCTGGATCTTACTTTTATCCCCAAAAGAATAGTCAAGCCTGAAATCGGCTCCAATCGAATATGCAGTAATCCAGTAGAAATGACTCTCGTCCCAGTTGTCAAAATATTCGATAGCCGTTCCTATTTTCACTTTCCCACCCAGGTAGAATTTGAAGCCTGGATCCGCATAAGAAAGATTCCGCAGGTACCTGAAACCGGCTGAACCTGAGAACAAGTATGAAGAGGCTTCACTTTCAAAATTACTCATAAGAAAACCAGATCCCAGCTCCAGGTCTAAGCGCTTAACTGACATATTATCTGACCGTTCAAGATAAATGGCGCCCAATATTCCGTTTCCTTTATGTATTACATTGTTTAATACTTCATCCTTCAGATTCATGTATGATATCCCAAAATGAAAACCTGATAGCTTTCTATGAGTATCAGCCCTCTCCTGGGAAAAGCTTGCACAGCATATCATAAAAAGGATAACCATAAGACATGTGATCGTTCTTATCATTCTTTTCATTTGTCTGGGTTTTAATAATTTCGCCCTACAAATTTGATCTGATTTAATGGCATAAAGGTCTCAGGTTCCACCGGTGTGGTACCATATTATAAAGTGAGACGACTCACTTTCCGGATTCAGGACCTTCTTATGCTATGATAAAAATCGGAAGGGGTCTGCCCGGTATAGTTTTTGAAGACCCTGTTGAATGTGGCTTTGGAGTTGAAACCACTATCGTAGGCAATAGATATAAGAGTATAGTTCTGATAATCTGGTTGACTGGCTCTTGACTTGAATTCCTCTACCCTGTAGGAGTTGACAAAATCAAAGAAGTTCTTCCCTATTTGTCCGTTAATAATATGTGACAATTGATTTATAGGGATTCTAAGTTCATCAGCAACCTCTTTCAAACTTAACATATTGTTCAGATATGGTTTTTCATTTTCAAAATAATCCAGTAGGTCCCTGATACTATTAGCTTCCTTCGCTTTCTTTAATTCATCAGATTTATCATCTGTATCATGCATCTTCCAGCTTCTGGAGGGAAAAGATCGTTTGATTCTTCCTCTGTTCGAAGTGTTGCTGTAAATAGCCTGTTGTTTTATTCCAAAATATCCAAGGAAAAAAACTGCAAATGCTACTGACAGGTATATAATATTCTCAGAGATGGTATCAGTTATTAGTGGGATTTTGACAAGGATATTGGTAAGTACAACCATTGACCAGATAAATCCCAGTCCAGCCAGAACATATTTCAACCAATTCAGGTTTATTCCTTCTGTATAGGAGAAGTTATCGGCTATTGTCTTTATATGTTTTCTCAATTTGATCAGAGACAAAACAATATAAACCGGGCCAAGTACTAATATCAGGATGTTTAAAATGGTGATAACCGGATATGGATTTTTCTCCTGCAGATGGATATATGCCATCTTTTCTGAAGCACTGAGAAAATAAAAGTCAAATGCAAAATAGATGGTGAATACCAGGAAAGGAAGTCCGTGTAACAGATAAACTGGTGATAGTCTGTTATTTTTGTTTATCATCACAAGGGTGTAAACATACATAAACGGGCCCTGGAGGAGGGGAAAGCAGGCTCCAATCCCCAGCAGGTGAGGATGTTCATAAGATAATCCGGCCTTAAGCAGATAATAATCCAATAAATGGAATGCAATAAAACAAAGCCATATTGCTAGTACATAGTCACCATCAGTCTTATTTTTCTTATTGAAAGCAAGAATTGACAGGAATAAAGCCTGCGACGCTCCTATTATAAAGATGATCTCCATTATCTCAATAAGATATTCATATCGATTATTGATCTTGTCAGCCTTTTCTGCCCTCTTAGGAGGATCAAAAAGTAAAAAAAATAATCAAACAAATGAATTTTAAATATCTCGGGAAGGGGAATTCCTTAACTTGTTAGGTATAAACTTGAAAAATATGATTAAGCAAATTCGATCAGGGCATATCGGCATACTCACCTCTGGAGGAGATACCCCGGGTCTGAATGCAGCCATCAGGGGAATTGGAAAAACAGCCACACGGGGCGCCTCCATGCAGGTTATTGGATTCAAGGACGGCTTTCGCGGCCTGATGGAGAACCGCTCAGTGCGGCTTGACAACAAAATGCTATCGGGAATTCTGACACTGGGAGGAACCATCCTTGGAACCAGTCGGGATAAGCCACATAAGATGCCCATGGGCGGAAAATATGTGGACATGACCGATGTGATTGTGGAGAATTACCATAAGAACCACCTGGATGTCCTGGTATGCCTGGGGGGTGGTGGCACCCTGAAGAATGCCTACAGGCTTAGTCAGGCGGGGTGCAATATCATTACGCTGCCCAAAACCATTGACAATGATATTACGGGGACCGATGTGACTTTTGGATTTGATACAGCCCTGGGTATCGCTGTGGATGCCATCGACCGCTTGCATAGTACGGCCTCGAGTCATCACAGGATCATAATCGCAGAAATTATGGGGCACCGTGTGGGGTGGCTTGCCCTGGGAGCCGGCATGGCTGGTGGTGCAGATGCGATCCTGATCCCGGAGATTCCCTACACCATAGACAAACTGGCGGACAGCATCCTGGAAAGGGTAAGCCGAGGAAAACGCTTTAGCATTGTGGCTGTCGCGGAAGGGGCCATCACCGTAGAGGGTGCCAATAAAATCAAGGCCGTTGAGAAAAAAATGGAAACGGCAGAAGGGGAGGAGCGGTCGAAACTTAAGAAGGAACTGGACAAACTGGACAAAAAATACCGGGGATCAACCATGGATATGGCGGAGAATCTAGAGCTCATTACGGGCCTGGAGACTCGTGTAACCATCCTTGGACATTTGCAGCGGGGGGGAACGCCCTCAGCGCTTGACAGGATGCTGGCCACCAGGCTGGGAACCTCAGCCATTGACTATATAAAGAACGAACAGTACGGCATTATGGTGGCTGTGGATGGTGAGCAAACCAAAGCAGTGCCTCTTCAGGATGTGGTAGGGAAGATCAATTATGTACCTACCGATCATCCCTGGGTGATTGCTGCCAGGAATCTGGCCACCAGTTTCGGAGATTGAGTTTCACTGATCCCTGAATGTTTATTCCGGCTTGTAGGAGGGATGCCGTGGTCCGTGACCCAGGTAGGGAACTAGATCAAATTCGTCTCCACCTCCGGTGGCCCTGGGATCGCCTGTGGCCACCAGTTGCTCCATAAGTTGCTCAGAAAGTTTATCCCTGATCTCTTCATGGTCAGGATCTGCTGCCAGATTAATATGCTGTTCAGGATCGTTGATGCAGTCGTAGAGCTCCTCGGCGGGACGCTTGGCAAAAGCCAGGTCATAAAGCTTCCTGTGCTGTTCATCCTGCTCCCTGTGATCGACCATGTAGCTCTTGGTAGCTCCGTTGTCGCAATCTCCCAACCAGCAGTAAGGAATGGCGGCTTCCAGGTAATTGGGTGTCCCGGAGGGCCAGCGATCTTCCTTGAAATTGCGGATGTAAAGGTAGTCGTGGGTCCGAATGGCCCTCACAGGGTATCCCCCCATGTCCTCTTCCTGACCGGGGACATGTCGTTCCTTACCATGGAGCACATAGCTCCTCTGATCAGGATCTACTTTGCCTTCTTTCTCGCTTGCCAGGAGATTTGCGAAACTGAGGCCAGTCATCACTTCCGGAATATCCAATCCGGCCAGTTCCAGGAAGGTGGGAGCCAGGTCGGTGGTGCTTATGAAATCGTCCAGCACCCTGCCCGGTTTTTTCACACCTTTGCCCCAGCGTACTGCCAGGGGTATGCGGGCCCCGGAATCGTAATTGTTGGATTTGCACCGGGGAAAGGGCATGCCATGGTCACCCGTGACCACGATGATGGTATTTTCCAATTCTCCGTATTCCTCTAATACTTCTATGGCACTGGCTACCAGTGAATCGAAGCGTTGTACCTCATAGTAGTAATCGGCCACGTCGCTTCTTACCACTTCATGGTCGGGGAAGCATTCAAATAATTGTATTTTTTCTGGATCGATTCCGCTCCTCACCCCGGATCCCCTGTCATAAGGTCGATGGGGATCCGAAGATCCCAACCAGAAGCAGAATGGCTGATCGGCCGGTCGTTCAGCCATGAAGGCTGCGAATCCACTTTGGGTATAATCATGGCCTGCCGGGTGTCTGTCCCAGGAGCTGATATCGCCGGGTCCCCAGCTTTTCCGGAAACGCCCGATCAAATAACCAGCATCTTCCAGTAAAAGCGGGTACACTGGGGTGGCAGGATCCAGAGTACTCCACAGGTTGGCTCCGGGCCCCAGTCTCCAATGGTATTGTCCGGTGAGAACTGCATTTCTGGATGGAGTACAGGACGGGGAGGAGATGTAGGCCTGATTGAACAGGATTCCCTCTCTGGCCACCCTGTCGAAAGCAGGGGTTTGTATCACCGGGTCGCCGTACATGCCTGCATGGGGCCATCCCCAGTCGTCGGCAATGGCAAACAGGATATTGGGACGCTGGGGAGCCTCCTGCTGGCAACTCTGAAAAGAACTTATTGCAAGAAGAACTCCCAGAAATAATGGAAATCTGGACATGCGATGCAGTTTTGGGGTTTAAACTGCAATATGCAAAAAACTTGCCTTTACTCCGTTTTATGTTGAACCGATATTTTTCTACAACATTTGCAGTTTGCCGTAGTATTGTTCATTCAATATGCTTTGGTTCTGGATATTTTGTTTCGCCAACAACATCAATCAAATTTACTTTCCCCCAGTCAAAATCTTCTACATCTTGTACTTTTTTCCCAAGATACTCGCTATGACAGTAGAGTCCCGTGACAGGTTTATTCTTCAAATATCCATCTGCTAAAGATGAAAACCTACCAACCAAAGGATTTGACAATCCTGCTTCTATACATTCAAATCCAAGAGCTGACGAAAACAATGTTTTCAATGCCATATCACTAAACTGGAAAAAATGCCACGGTCTTTCATGAGATGAAAATGAGAAATGAGTTTCAACAAAAACAACACCTCCAATTTTCAATAATTTGGCAATCTCTACGGCTACAATCCAGGGCATTGCAAAATGTTCAAAACAAGCACTGGAATATATAATATCAAATCTTTCTTCTCCTTCAAAATAAGAAGAAAGCATATGTGCATCTCCAACAACATCCACATTATTTCCTGGATAAAAGTCGAATCCAATATATTTTGCTCTGGAGAAATTGCTACGAGCACTTGATTGTCCTGTTACTTCACGACTGCCTATTTCTAATATCCTCATTCCTGGCTTATTTCCAATGCCATATAAATAATCTGGCCAATTCTGATGACTGACTATTTTCGACATTGGTACATCTGGTACTAGAAATTGTTTGTCAAATTTAGATTCGATGACAACAATCATTTTATACGCTATTTTTAAAATCTTCTTAAAAATTCTATTCATTATTTCCAGGTATGAGGGTTGCAAAATTGAATTCAACTTTTATTCCACCGGAACGTCCTTTAGCCTCTTCAGTTCATCTTTCACCTGATCGGCACCCCAGGAGGGCCAGAGGGGATCTTCGTTCTGAAATTCCTTGAAAAGCTTTTCGGCTTCAAGGAAGATGGGTTTGGCCGCGGCTGGGCCACCTCCCAGAAAATCAGGCATATTCAGGGCCATCATGGCTTCCAGGTAAGCTCCTCTTGGATTTGCAGGATTCAGTTCTTTAGCTTTGTTCAGGACCCAACTAACATCCTGGAAGTATTCTGGTCCCCTTGTTTCAGGGTCCACGGCCATCATGGCAATATAATAAAAGGCTTGCATTACATGGATTTCCGATTCGCTGGGCTCCATCTTCAGCGCATAGCCCAGTGATTTATTGGCTTTTTCAAGAAGCTTATCCCTGGTGGCAGGATCGCCTTCATCGAAACTTGTGATAATAAGCATCTGGGCAGCATAATAGGAGGGAATCCACTGGGTGGGATTGGCTTCTGCGAACTCTTCAAAAGTAGCTACACATTCCAGGTAAGCCGCATTATCATTGGACTCATTCATTTTTTCAATGGCCTTGAGCATGCCTTTTTGATACTTTCTTCCCTGGGAAATGGCCGGCAGGGAGACAAGTGTGATGGCTAATAGAATTATTGCTTTTTTCATGAACTTTTTTTTTGAGTTTTATTATCGGTGGAATGGGTATAATCACTGGTGAAGGACAGGCCTTAGCGATCGAGCCACTCCTTGAAGCTTGCTAAACGTTCACGGCTAATATAGATCTGATCATCCTTCGAATTTTGAAGGCGAACCTTCAGTTTGCTGCCCGAAAGGGCAATTAACTCAAGGATGGCCCGATGGGAGCACAGGTAACGGCGGTTGATCCGGTGAAACAGGGTGGGGTCCAGCGATTCCGCCAGTTTATCGAGGGTGTAATCCACTGCATAATTCCGGTTTCCGTCTGTATGAATAAAGGTCCCCTTCTGCTGGCTGTAGAAGAACAGAATATGCTCCACGTCTATTGATTTTATGCGATCGCCTACCTTAACCATGAAGCGGTTTTTATAAGGCTTGCTGATCATCTGCCTGATGCTTGCCAGCAAATCGCTCCCGATTTCCGGAAAGGCCAGCTCTCGCTGGAAAAGGTTCTTGTATTTATCCAATGCAGCCTTCAAGTCCTGCTCTGCAATGGGCTTAAGCAGGTAATCCACGCTGTTTACTTTGAAGGCCCGGATGGCATATTCCTGGTAGGCAGTGATGAAGATGACTGGTGCTTCGATGGCTACCCGGTCAAAAATATCAAAAGAGATCCCGTCGGCCAGTTGAATATCCATAAATACCAAATCGGGACTTTTATGTTGTCCGAACCATTCCACCGCTTTGCTCACGGAATCAATGACCGTGAGAACAGAAATTTCCGGATCTATCTTATTCAGGAGGATTCGGATTCTGTCTGCCGTCAAATGCTCGTCTTCTATTATGACCACTTTCATCTTTTACCTCTTAAGCCGGTATGGTTGGAATTCGTACGATGAAGGACTCGCTTTCTTCCTGAACCAGCAGTGAATCGTCTGAAAAGAAAGCCACTTGCTTGCGCAGGTTTTCCAATCCCATGCCCAGGGATGTTTCAGTGACCTCTTTTTTCCTGAGTTTATTTTTAATGATCACATGTCCCTGTTCCGTAGAGAGTATATCAACCTGCAGAGGATGTTCCCTCGACACTTCATTATGCTTGATGGCATTTTCAACCAGCATCTGCAAGGAAAGAGGGATGACCAGTCTTGTCTGATCCAGGTTTAGAGAAAACTCCACCTTCAAACTATCTCCGAAGCGAATTTTTTGCAGGTAAATATAATCCTCCAGGAATTTCAACTCCTCCTTCAGGGGCACCAGTTCATTCTCACGCTGTTCTAATACATATCGATATACATCGGATAGTTTATGTACAAAATGGGTGGCCTTATCTGCATCGGTGTTGATCAGGGTGGCCAGGGAACTAAGACTGTTAAACAGGAAATGCGGCCTGACCTGGTCCTTTAGTGACTGATATTGCAGTGCCAGATGGGCCCTTTTCAGTTCCTCCTGCTGGATGGTTGCTTCTTTCCAGTTTCTAAAGAAGAGCACCGCATTTCCTACCAGCAGGGAAAGGAACATAAAGATTAATGCTACTTTCAGACTGGGAATCATTTCACCTGCAGCAGTGCTGAATTCAAGATCTTCTGATAGCATGATCCACACTGACATTCCCGCGAGAATAACCAAAGCAAAAAAGATAAAAAGAGCAATCACCTGGTATATCATGCGTTTGACGGGATGCTCCAGCCAGGGTAATTTCTGCTCTAATATCCTGGTAAGGTAGACCATGCCCTTCCATGCCGGATATCCAATGGCCACAGAAAAGAGGCAGTTACGTAAGAATACTTCCAGGGACCAAAGGTCCCGGGGAATGGTGAATAGGGAAAGCACATTTCCAATGACAATAAGGATCATTAAATCCCTTCCCAGGATCAAAAGAAATCTGAGTACTTTCTTTCTTTTCATTGAAGGCAGTCCAAAGTGAATACAAGATACTTAAATGATCCGGTATTATTGCAGCTTGGCCAGTTCAGCCAGGGTAGCCTCTTCTCCCCAGTGGGGCCAGAGCGGATCATCATTGCTGAAGGCTTCAAATTTAGACACGGCTTCTTCCAGGATGGGTTTGGCCAGTTCTGGACCTCCTCCCATGGAGGGGGGCAGGTTGGCTTTGTTGACTCCCTCGAGGAAATAGATCCTTGGATTATCAGGATTCAGGGCTTTGGCGGTCTCCAGTGAAGTTAAAATCAAGCCCATGTATTCCATACCTCGTCCCATGGGGTCCACCAGAATCCTGGAGGGGTATAGAAAAGCCTGCAAAACGTGCAGTTCAGACTCCTTCGCATCCAATTCCAGAGCAGCATCAAGCAAAGCCTGTGCCCGATCCAGTATCTGATCTTTCTTTACCCCGTCTGCTTCATCGAAACTCATAACAACCAGGGCATAGGAGGCATAATAATAGGGCATCCACAGGGTCTTTTCGGCTGTAGCGATGCGTTCAAACCGGCTGGCACATACCAGGTATTCATCGGGATCGGATATGTTGTCGAGTGTCTCAATGGCGCTTGTCATGGCTCCCTGGTATTTATTTTCCTGGGAG
>Ga0316194_10003622_pt1 | contig 10748 bp, 7 predicted proteins | sample CroRivsedime1_MG_FD_204936 | JGI IMG/M metagenome (GOLD analysis project Ga0316194, IMG submission 204936) | Coastal sediment microbial communities from Maine, United States - Cross River sediment 1 | ecosystem: Environmental > Aquatic > Marine > Coastal > Sediment | place: USA: Maine... | reverse complement strand
AATCTGGCCATGCAACGCTGCATGGCCTGATTTGAGAGCCAACGCTGGGCGTCCGCATAGTGTTAACAGGCCCTAAGCCTCCCCATGACTGAAGCCAATCATTTGCGGCTGCGCCGCGTCGGCATCGACACCTACCACGAGAACGTGGCCTACCTGCACCGGGACTGTCCGCTGTATCGGGCGGAGGGCTTTCAGGCCCTGGCCAAGATTGAAATCGAGGATGACGGCAAACGCATTCTTGCGGTCCTGAACGTGGTGGACGATGCACAGATCCTAAGCCCGAACGAACTCGGATTGTCGGAACAGGCCTTCGCCCAGTTCGCCCTGACCGAGGGTCACCAGGTCAAGGTGCGCCAGGCCGAGTTACCCAAATCCATGGATGCGGTGCGCCGAAAGATCGCCGGCGAACGCCTGGCGCTTGACGACTACCGCGCCATTGCCCGGGATATTGCCGACAATCACTACTCGAAAATGGAGATGGCGGCGTTTCTGGTGGCGGCGAGCCAGAACGGATTGGACCGGGACGAAGTTTTGCACCTCACGCGGGCCATGCTGGAGACCGGCGACAAGTTACAATGGGACGAACCCCTGCTGGCGGACAAACACTGCATCGGCGGCATCCCAGGCAATCGGACCTCCATGCTGGTTGTGCCCATCGTGGCGGCCCATGGGATGATGATCCCGAAGACCTCCAGCCGGGCCATCACCTCCCCCTCCGGTACCGCGGACACCATGGAGGTGCTGGCCCGGGTCGATCTTTCGCCGGCGCATCTGCGGGATATCGTCCGCACCGAAAGAGGCTGTGTGGCCTGGGGCGGAACGGCCCACCTGGCGCCGGTGGACGACCGGCTGATCTCGGTAGAACGCCCGCTCAGTCTGGATTCCGCCGGCCAGATGGTGGCCTCCATCCTGTCCAAGAAGCTGGCCGCGGGTTCGACCCATCTGCTGATCGATATTCCGGTTGGACCCACCGCCAAGGTACGCTCCATGCGACAGGCCATGCATCTGCGGCGACTGTTTGAGTACGTGGGCGACCGCACGCACATTCATCTGGAGGCCGTCATCACCGACGGGCGCCAACCGGTCGGGCGCGGTATCGGACCGGTCTTGGAGGCCCGTGATGTCATGGGGGTACTGGAAAACCGCGCAGACGCGCCCTTGGACCTGAGGGAAAAGGCCTTGCGTCTGGCCGGCCGGATCATCGAGTTCGACCCGGATGTGCGCGGGGGATTCGGCTACGCCATCGCCCGGGAGATACTGGAATCCGGCCGGGCCCTGGACAAGATGGATCGCATCATCAACGCCCAGGGCCGCCAGGCCGAGACAGTGTCTTCGGCCCCATTGACCCGGGAGATTGTGGCGGACATGGATGGTGCGGTTATCGCAGTGGACAACCTGGGATTAGCCCGGGTGGCCAGGCTCGCGGGCGCGCCCATGGACAAGGGAGCCGGGGTGGATTTACTCAAAAAACTGGGGGACCCGGTGACCAAGGGGGAACCGCTGTATCGCATTCACGCCGCATTCCCGGCAAACTTCGAGTTCGCCTGCCGGCTCGCCCAGGAACATGCGGTGTATCGGATTGGTGCAGCGGACGAACTTACCCATCTGTTCGCCGAGTTTTGAGACCGTGAAACCGTTTGGCATCTTGATGAATTCCACAGCGCACTGAGCGAGGCCCATGCAAATAGTTGGATTTCACGATTACGCGCCCCAGGGACGACGGCTGGCCACCGCGCTGAACACCGAATACACCGAGGTCACGGTGCACTACTTTCCCGACGACGAAAGCAAAGTGACGTTGCCGCCGTTGACCAGCTCGCATTTGGTGTTTATCAGGACCCTGGACCGACCGAACGACAAACTGATCGAACTGATGCTGGCCGCCCGCACGGCACGCCGGTTGGGCGTAGCGCGGATCAGTCTGGTGGCGCCCTATCTCTGCTACATGCGACAGGATTCGGCCTTTGAGGACGGCGAAGCGGTGAGCCAGACCATCGTCGGCGAGTTTCTCGCCGCCTACTTCGACGACATCGTAACGGTGGATCCCCACCTGCACCGGATCGACCGTTTGGACCAGGCCGTCCCCGACTGCCACAGCCTCACCCTGACCGCCACCGATCTGCTGGGCGCGTATCTGGAGGCCCGGGAGGACGATCTGTTTCTGCTGGGCCCGGACGCGGAATCCGAACAATGGGTGGAGCGCATGGCGCGCAACCACAAGCTGCCCCATGCCATCGCCCACAAGGATCGTTTCAGCGACCATGAGGTCACGGTGACCCTGCCAGAGCAGAATTGGGCCGAGCGTACCGTGGTGCTGGTTGACGATGTGGCCAGCACCGGCAGAACCCTGGTTCAGGCAGCGGAGGCGGTGCGCGCCCGGGGCGCGGCCCGGGTGGAGGCCGTGGTGGTGCACCCGCTGCTGGCCGGGGACGCGGAGGCTGCGCTCAAACGTGCCGGGGTGTCCGCCCTGTTCAGTTCGGACAGCATCACCCACGGCAGCAATGTGGTCAGACTTGCCGAGGTACTGGCCAGTGGGGTTCGGGAACTGACGGAATCGTCGCGGCCAGTGTAGTCGACCCCGGCCTCCGCCCAAGGTCGCATTCCGGTGGCGCACGGTGGGTCTATTCGGGCGCGCCGGCCATCCATAAGTCGTCCAGACACGCCTGTTTGAACGATCGCTTATAGGGGCTGAGCCGCCGATCTGCGCAAGGTCCGGTCCTGGCCCTCTTCAAGGGGGTCGGCGGTCGCTCTGCGGGACGGGTCGATTTTGCTCAATGGTTCAGGGTCATACGTTCGGGATGAAAACCGCGACCCCCAGACTGTGGGCCAGCAACCGTCTACCGGCGATGCACATGCTCCGACCGGCGCCGCTCAAGGTTTTCTTGAGTCCTGAGCGGGTTGATTGATACCGTAGCGCCGTCAGAACCCCGAGCGGGCTAAGGCGATCAAAACTTCAGTCGCTTGGGGCTGCGAGCATGCCGACGCGCAAGCATCCGTCTACACTGTGGCAACGCGGAACCCTGCGCTCACATCGCCGACCGGCACCCTGGAAATTCCGTAGCGCACCATGAAACCACTGATTCCCATACGTCTGCTGATCACGCTTGCCGCCACCTTCGCCACGGCGGTGGCCCTGGTGGTGCTGCTGGTTATCACCGACACGGCGCTGTCGGTTTGGCAGCGCATCGAACAGACCCCGGGCTGGTTTATGGTGGTCTGGCCACTGGTGATCGTCTGCGTTGCGGGTTTTGTGGGCCAGCACTTCTGGGCCCGGGGTTGTTTTGTATCGACGGTTGTTCGGGATGTGCAGGTGATTCGGGACTGCATTCGCCATCAGGAGCGGGAGTACAGGCGTGCGGCTCAGCTTAGCCTGATGTGAGGACGATGAGTTGGCCCCATTGGGGCCGCAAGGGATCGTTTGCGAGGGATCGAGTACCGTCACGTCTTTGCCGGCAGACATCGATTGCGAACAACGCACATTAGTGATGCTTGCCGCGCTCTTTCGGCGATCATCAAACAATCAAACAAAATATTTGTGGCAGTGCCACTAGGAGGAGAACTGATGAATTCAACCGTTTCCAGACTCTTACCCGCCATGCTGCTGGCCGGGCTCGCGTTGCCCGGTCTGGGCAGCGCCTCGGATAAGCCCAACATCCTGGTGGTGTGGGGCGACGACATCGGCCAGTCGAACATCAGCGCCTATACGCATGGACTGGTTGGCTACGAGACCCCTAACATCGACCGCATCGCCAATGAAGGCATGACCTTCACCGACTACTATGCTGAGCAATCCTGCACCGCCGGGCGCGCCTCGTTCATTATGGGACAGAGCGTGTTCCGCACCGGCCTGTCCAAGGTAGGTCTGCCGGGTGCTGACCTTGGCATGCGGGAGGAAGAGCCGACTATCGCCGGCTTGCTGAAAGCACAGGGCTACTCAACTGGCCAGTTCGGCAAGAACCATCTTGGTGACCAGGACAAACACCTGCCCACCAATCATGGCTTCGACGAGTTCTATGGCAATCTTTATCACTTGAACGCCGAGGAAGAGCCTGAAAACGAAGACTACCCTGGCGACCTGAAGCTCGCCGACGGTAAGACTTTCCGGGAGAAATTCGGCCCGCGTGGCGTGATCCACGCCTGGGCGCAGGCAGATGGTACCCAGAAGATCGAAGACACCGGGCCGTTGACCAAGAAGCGCATGGAAACCGTTGACGACGAGACATCGGACCGGGCAGTTGCTTTCATCGAGGAACAAACCAAAGCCGGGAAACCCTGGTTCGTATGGTGGAACGGTAGCCGCATGCACTTCCGCACCCACGTCAAGGCGGAGAACCGCGGCATCTCCGGCCAGGACGAGTACGCCGACGGCATGGTCGAACACGACATGCACATTGGTAAGTTCCTCGACACGCTCGACAGGCTTGGCATTGCGGACAACACCATCGTCTTTTACTCGACCGACAACGGCCCACACATGAATACCTGGCCGGACGCCGGCTGGAACCCGTTCCGCGGTGAGAAGAACACCAACTGGGAAGGCGGCTGGCGCGTACCTGCTACGGTACGTTGGCCGGGCAAGATCGAACCCAACACCTGGTCTAACGAGATCGTCCACCACATGGACTGGCTGCCGACCTTTCTAGCCGCAGCCGGCGAGCCGGAGATCAAGGAGCAGTTGCTCAAGGGTGTGGAAGCCAATGGGCGAAGCTATAAAGTTCATCTGGACGGCTACAATATTCTGCCGATGTTGACTGGCGAGACCGAGGAGAGCCCTCGCAAGGAGATCTTTTATTTCTCTGACGATGGCGATCTGACAGCGTTGCGCTATAACGACTGGAAGATCATTTTTATGGAGCAGAAGGAAGCCGGCACCTTCCGGGTCTGGATGGAACCTTTCGTGCCGATGCGTACCCCGATAATCGAGAATCTGCGTCGTGACCCGTATGAGCGTGGATTGATCACCTCAAACAGCTACTACGACTGGATGCTTGATCATGCATACATGTACGTTCCCGCCCAGGCCTACGTGGCCCAGTTCATGGAGACATTCGCCGAATTCCCGCCGCGCCAGAAGGCGGCCAGCTTCAGTCTCGAGCAGGTGATAGAAAAGCTGTCGCCGCCGGGAGGCTAAGACTGCTGTTCAGCCGGGGACAAGGACGTTCCAGCTTAAGCAGCCGGGCCGCCGATGCGGCCCGGTTTCAATTCTCAAGCATGAATTCCATTTGAGGTTTCTTGGGGTTCTCGGCGCGATAACACCGGAAGAACAAACCAGGGCGACTGGGATAACGCACGCGAGAAAGAAGACACGGCAATGTTCCGGCGTTCGCACGCTGATGATTGTGTTTCTGCTATCACTGCTGCTGGGCGCCTGCAGTTCGCTTCCCAACATCGAGGATGTGGCGAGGGTCCCCAGCAAGGCCCTCAAGGATCCCAGCGGCCCGCGCCTATCCAAACGACCTTAAAGGTTCGCTGGCCCAGCATGCAGGGCAGTCTGGCTTCTATACCCTGCCGCTGGGGGAAGGTTGCCTTCATCGCGCGCATGCGCCTGATTCGCGGTGCCGACAAGACCCTGGTCCTGCACTACCACATTTGGCACGAGGACATTACGGGCACCGATCTGCCGGGCGCGTATCTGGAAGCCCGAAGGGCCGATCTGTTTCTGCTCGGCCCGGATGCGGAATCCGAACAATGGGTGGAGCGCATTGCGCGCAACCACAATCTGCCCCATGCCATCGCCCACAAGGACCGTTTCAGCGGCCGCGAGGTGCGGATTACTGCCGGAGCAGGATTGGGGCAAACGCACCGTAACGTGGTCAGACTGGCGCCGATACTGGCTGACGGGGTCCGTGAACTCGGAGGCCCGCCACGGCCCGGTTGATGATCCCGCCGGCACCCAGAGCCGCCTGCGGGACTTGCCCACTAGCCCGGCGCACCGGCCGTCCGCAAGTCGTCAAGATAGCCTTTTTTCAGCGATTCCCTGAGGGGTTGCGCAGCCTCTTTGCGCAAAGACCAGTCGGGCTGCCGCTCGAGCAGGTCTGCGATCGCCGCGCGGGCCAATTCGATCCTGTCCAGACGCACATAATTGGCCGCCTGTAGAGTCAATTGGGGCCGCGCGAGTTGCGCCAGCGTCACCGCGGCCTGCTCATACTGCCCACCCAGATAATAGGCCCAGGCCAGATGAGACTTGTAGAAGTACGGGCCGGTGGGATCTCGTTCGATGGCCTCCAGGGCCCAGGCAATAGCCTGATCCGTGCGGCCACCCGTCGCGAGCACGTAGGCCAGATCGCCCCGTGATATAGGGTCATAGGGCACCAAGGCGACCGCCGCCTCTGCCTCGGCGGCCGCCGCCTCGAAATCGCCGTTATGCCAAGGATACAGATTGGCCATGCTCCAGTGTCCCAGCCAGGCCTCCAGTCTCGATTTGTCCTGCTGAGCCATGGCCTCCGTGACCAATTGCCAGGCCAGTTCGGTTTCCGCATCCGGATTCTCGCTGAGTCCCCAGGCCAGACGAATCCAGTGATAAAAGGCCAATTTGATGCGCAGGATGGCGGAGTCCGGGTACCCGGACAGGCCTTCCTCCCATATGGCGGCCGCCCGCGCCCGATTCTCCAGGGTAAAGGTCATGAACAGCTGATGGCCCCGGAGATAGTAGTCATACTCCTCCAGATCCGGCGCCGACTTGCGCCAGGCATGGAGTGACTCGGCGTTTCTGACCTCACCCATGAGTCCGGCGGTGGAGGCATAGATTTTCTCCGCCACGTCCGCCTGTATTGCCAGGATGTCTTCACCTGCCCGGTCGAAGTTGCTGGCCCAGACGTGGTCGCCGCTGGCCGCATCGATCAGCTGCGCGGTCACCCGGATTCCGTCGCCGGATCTGCGGACGCTGCCTTCCAGCACGTATCTGACCCCCAGTTCCTGGCCGATGATCTGAATCTTGGTGGGCGCATCGAAGGCGAAACTGGACATTCTCGAGGTCACGCGCAGCCCTGGAAAGGCGGACAGCATGGTAATGATCTCTTCGGCGACGCCGGCGCCCAGATGGTCCTGGCTTGGGTCGCCGCTCATGTTGGTGAAGGGCAAAACCGCTATGGACTCAGCCGCCACCGGTTTTGCGTCGGGCCAAATCCACCAGGCGCCCGGAACCAGCAGCAGCGCCAACAGACCCCCGAATGCCGCCGCGCCCCACCATGGCCTGGGCGTGATTGGCGGTCGCGTCGGTCTAGGTTGGCCGCCCGAATCGACGCGAAAAACACGAACCGGCTCGCTGATGTTCTTCAGGGTTCGTTCGCCGAGCGGATTCAGGGCGAAGTTGACCTTGCCCTTCAGATGTTCATGGGCGGTGCCGGAAACGAGGATTTCGCCGGGCGCCGCGATTTGTTCCAGTCGGGCCGCCACATTGACCCCATCGCCGAGCAGATCGTCTCCTTCGACCAGCACATCGCCCAGGTTGATGCCGATTCTGAGGACGATCCGGCGATTTTCCTCGACGTCGATCTGACCCGCGGCCACGCCCTGCTGTATCGCCACAGCGCAGGACACCGCTTCCACCACAGAGGCAAACTCCACCATGGCGCCATCGCCCATGAGCTTGACCAGACGTCCGTGGTAACGCGCCAGCAAAGGGTCGATGACCGCTTCTCGCAAGGCCTTGAGCTCAGCGAGGGTCGCCACCTCATCTTGCTCAACCATCCGCGAATAACCCACCACGTCGGTCAACATGATTACGGTAAGCCTGCGCTGGGGTTGGCTGGTCAAAGTCATGTGCTCCGGTCGAAGGCCCCCACGCCCGAATTATAGGGCAATTCGCCCGATATTCCGGGACCGCGTCCCCACGGGTACCCGCGTAGTTCAGGGTTTGCTTGAGTCGGGTTCAGGTTCGTTGATACCGTAGCGCCACCACAACCCGGTGCCGGTCAGGGGGGACAACGATTTTGTCGCCTGGCATCCAAACCTGCCGACGCGCGAGCACCTGTCTACGCCTGGCCGCTGCGGGGACTTTTGCTTGCGTCGCCGACCGGCACCCTGGAAATTCCGTAACGCACCATGAAACCACTGGTTCCCATACGTCTGCTGATCACGCTTGCCGCCACCTTCGCCACGGCGGTGGCCCTGGTGGTGCTGCTGGTCATCACCGACACGGCGCTGTCGGTTTGGCAGCGCATCGAACAGACCCCGGGCTGGTTTATGGTGGTCTGGCCACTGGTGATCGTCTGCGTTGCGGGTTTTGTGGGGTGGCGGGTCTGGTCTCTGTTCAGCAGCCCCGCGGACAAGCGCAAGCCGGCAGTGGAGCAAGGCCCGGTACAGGAGCAGGAACTGCGTGAGGCGGTGACCCGGGCCGAGGCGGACGGTGTCACCACAAACGACGCGAAGCTTGAGTTGCGCGAACTCGACCAGCGGCGCAACGATCCCTCCGTATATGTTGCTTTTTTCGGCGAGATCAGCAGCGGAAAGTCCAGCTTGATCAAAGCGTTGGTTCCAGACGCCGAGATCGAAACCGGTCCCATCGGCGGGACCACCGAGCGTGTGACCCACTATCGATGGGAAGGGGACCAGGGTCTGGTGCTCAAATTCACCGACATGCCCGGGATGAACCAGGCAGACGGCATGCTGGACCCGGTGGCCCGGGCGGAGGTGCGTCGAGCCCATGCCCTGGTGTACGTGTGCGATGGCGATATTTCACGGAGTGAGCTGGCGGAATTGGAGACGCTCGAAGGTCTGGACAAGCCGTTGATCGTGGTTCTGAACAAGGCCGACCTGTACAGCGAAGACGAACAATTGGCCATCGCCGAGCGCATACGCCAGCGCATCGGCGCCGACGCGGCGTTGCCGGTGATTCCAGTCAGCGCCGGCGGCGAGCGGGAGGTGGTGATCGAGCATGCGGACGGTCGGGTGGAGCATGCCATGCGCCCCCGGCCGCCTCAGGTTGAGGCGCTACGCAGCGAAATTCTGGGCCGCGCAACCGATGACCCTGAGGGCCTCGAGGCCCAGCGTGACCTGGTGTTGCTCGAGACCGCGGCACACGAACTCGACACGGCCACAATGCGCCAGCGCCGGCAGGCGAGTGAGGGCATTGTGCGACGCTACTCACGACGCGCCATGCTGGGCGCACTGGCGGCAGTGGGCCCCGGCACCGATGTGCTGGTGCAAGGCTACCTGGGCGTGTCCATGCTCAAGGAACTGGCCGCGGTATATGGCGTCTCCACCAAGGAGCTCGACCTGAACCGATTCGTGGAACTCGCCACCCGCCGGGTGGATTATCGCATGAACATTCTGCTGGCCATTTCCGGCAACGTGCTGAAGGCGTTCCCGGGGATCGGCACCGTCACCGGCGGCCTCATGCATTCGGTGGCCTACGGTTTGATATTCGACAGCCTGGGACGCGCCGCCGCCTACTCCCTGGAGGACCGCGGCAATCTCACGCCGGAGTCGACCCTGAAACGTTTTGAGGATGCCCTTGGTGAAAATGTGGAATCGCGCGCGCTCCGCCTTGTCGAGCTGGTTCTCCCGCAGCTCCCCGGAAGCCGATCCGGCCCTGATCGCTAAAGGCAAATCCGCTGATGGCGGTGCAGAGCACCTGGAACTGGCCCGGGAAAGCCTGCGGGACCTGCTACACGACGACCGGGTTCCGGCCGAAGTGCGGCAGGACCTGGCGGCAGACTACGCCCAAGTGGAGCGTCTTCTGGAACGCCTTGAACACGAGCAGATCCATGTGGCGGTGTTCGGCCGGGTCAGTGTCGGCAAGTCCGCTCTGCTGAACGCGCTGCTGGGGCGCAATCACTATTCCACATCGCCACTGCACGGCGAAACCAAGACCGTGGCCAATGCCAGCTGGACCCAATACGATTCCGGCAACGTCCATCTCATCGACACACCGGGTATCGACGAGGTGGGCGGCGAGGTGCGGGAACGGCTGGCCACCGAGGTGGCGGAGCACAGCGACCTGGTGATGTTCGTGGTGGATGGAGACATTACCGGCACCGAGCTGGCGGCGCTGCGGCAACTCAAGGCCCACCACGGTCCAGTCATTCTGGTACTCAACAAGAGCGACCGCTACGCCCCCGCCGAACGCACGGCCCTGCTCGACACTCTGAAGCGAAAATGCGAGGGCGTGGTGGCGCCGGACCACGTGGTGGCAGCCAGCGCCGACCCGGCGCCGCGGCTGGTGATCCGGGTGGATGCCGACGGCAACGAAACTGAGACCGAGACCTATCCGGAGCCGGATGTAACCGCGTTGCGCACGCTGCTGTGGGGCGTACTGGAGGCCGAGGGCAAAAGCCTGGCCGCGGTGAATGCCGGATTGTTCGCGGGAAAATTGAATGATCAGGTGGCCAAACGGCTGCTCGAGGTGCGCCGGGGCGTGGCCGAGCGTGTCGTGCGCAGCTACTCACTGGGCAAAGGCCTGGGGGTGGCCCTCAATCCCATCCCGGTGGTCGATCTGCTGGCGCTGGCCGCCGACGGCGCCATGATCGTGCATCTCAGCCGCGTCTACGGCATGTCCATCACCCGTAAGGAAGCGGGCCAGTTGCTCCGAACCATTGCCGGACAGATCACCCTGCTGATGGGCACCGTGTGGGGGGTCTCGCTGGTGTCATCGGCACTCAAGGGCATGAGTCTGGGGCTATCCACCGTATTGACCGCCGCCGCCCAGGGCGCAGTGGCCTACTACGGCACCTATGTCATCGGCCGGGCGGCTGAACGCTACTTTGCGGAGGGCCAGTCCTGGGGACCGGGTGGGCCGAAAAAGGCGG
>Ga0316194_10003621_pt1 | contig 10749 bp, 11 predicted proteins | sample CroRivsedime1_MG_FD_204936 | JGI IMG/M metagenome (GOLD analysis project Ga0316194, IMG submission 204936) | Coastal sediment microbial communities from Maine, United States - Cross River sediment 1 | ecosystem: Environmental > Aquatic > Marine > Coastal > Sediment | place: USA: Maine... | reverse complement strand
GTACGAAAAGGTGATCCCATTCGGCGGCGCCCTGCACTGCACCACGCTCGATATCGAGCGAGACACCGGCGAGAAGGGCGAGAGAGGGGAATACGAAGATTACTTCCCGAAACAGATCGAAGGTTATTAAAAAAACGTTGACAAACGGTACGTTTTCCAATTCATTAACAAATGTGGAAAAAGCTGACAGATAAAATGGATCTCTTCCCGGAATCCTCGGGATGGTTAATGAGCGAATTGAGCGTTCTGCGGACCATGGGATTTGATCCATTTGGCCTGTTAAGATTCTGCAATTTCTGTATAAATATGGAACATTTCATATGCTATCCAAATTAGCAGAGGACCACGGGCGTGAGCCCGTGGGTATCTACCAATAATTTTAAAACGTAGTGATAGGCACTGCTTATAAGATTGTCTTTGTCCGTCATATTCACCTGTTTTTTTGTGGAGAAAGAAAAATTTCTACTACTCCCATCAATCCTATTTACCCGTTTTTTTTGTGGAGAAAGAAACACTTCTACATTTCTTCTTTATTGCTAATCCCTTGTACTTGCCATCCCTTCCATAACCATGAAAATTTATCTTGTCTTGGCAAACTGCATTACGTCTCATTTAGTTCAATTAAAAAATTGAGGAGGTATTTATATTATGTCACCTATGGGTATTGGTCTTATTTGTTTTATCTTTTTGTTTTTTTTACTTGGCATAGGCACGTATTTCCTGGTCAAAGGCAGCGGTAAACGCTATATCATTTGCGGTAAGAGTCTCCCTTTTTTCCTGGTGGGATCCATGCTTTTAGCACAATCATTGGATGCCAACGCCACCATGGGAAATGCAACCGGGGTATATCTGGGAGGATTCTGGGCCGGGTTTCAATTTCCCCTTGGTCTGGCCTTGTGCCTGTTATTGACCGGGCTTTTCTTTGCGGCACCGCTGAATCGGATGAATCTGTTAACACTGCCCGATTTCTACTTTAGAAGATACAATTGGGTAACGGAAATCATCGCATCGCTTTTAATGGCGTTTAGTTTTGCGATACTGGTTGCCGGAAACTTTGCAGGTTCTGCCTGGATAGTCTCCATTGTTTTCGAGATCGATTATACTTGGGCGCTGACCTTCATAGCGATTGGAATTTTTATATACACCATTGCCGGCGGGCTCTACGCGTGTGCCGCCACGGACATCGTTCAAATATATCCCGCCATAGCAGGATTTGCGGGATGTTTTATATGGCTGCTGTATACCCATGGCTGGGACTTCTTCGCAGGGTCGATTCCTGCCGGATACATGGACTTAAGCGGTTTAACTTCAATGGAAAACGGGGCACTTCTAAATTGGGCAGGCATCCTGGCACTGGGCCTGGGTGATATCGTCGCTTTGGACTTCATGGAAAGAGTCTTTGCTGCCAGGGACGCAAAAACAGCCAAAATCAGCTGTTTCTTTGGCGCAGGGTTTACCATATTCACCGGTTTAATCTGTTCAGGTATCGGATTGATGGGCTTAAAGCTTTTACCGGAAATCTCCGATCCCAGAATGGTTCTGCCTTCAATCGCAATGACTTCCGTTCCGTTTATCTTTGGACTGTTTATAATGGGCGGCATTATCGGTGCCGGAGCATCCACTGCTGATGGAGGGATATTAGGAGTATCCACCGTGTTGGGTCGGAATATAGTTCAGAAGAATATACTCCGAAGGTGGGGAAAGAAAAAGGTTGCTAAAGACAATCCTGGTGAATCTGAAGAGGTTGTACAGGCTACGATAATTTCCGACCGAAGGCTTCTCATTATCAGCCGGCTCATGGCGATACCGGTAGTTGCTTTTGCTATCTATCTGGCCATTGTAAAACCTGAGCCGGGAATTCTGCTGGTTCTTGCCTTTGATGTGGTGTTTGCAGGATGTCTCGTTCCACTGACACTGGGCCTCTATTGGAAGAAGGCCAATACGCCCGGGGCCTTGGCAGCAATTATTATTGGCTCTGTACTTCGATTGATTCTTTTCTATACTATTCCTGAGCATTTGGCCGGTTTGGACACTATGATTGCTCCGGTTGTTAGTCTTATTGTTATGGTCATCGTCAGTCTGATGACTCAAAAGAGTCATCCGCCAAAACATCATGTGATCCACGAGGTTCCGGATGACGCCTACGTGATCGCAGGCATATGCTAAACGCCTTTTTTGTTAGACAAATTCATAATGAATATTCTGTATAGCCTTTTAAGGACGACAAAGTTTGGCTCCGCCCAGGACCGAGGCGGTAGTATCGGCCTCATTGGCACCTTCATCTAAAATAAAATTGGCATCCGCCCGGGGGCCAGCCTAGCTTAACCTCGGGCACTCAAAACCTATAACCCGGGATTTGAAACGCATTGTGTGTTGACTAAAATAAGTAATGAATGGAAACCAATATTTCCTTACCTGGAAAATTGAAGGTTTTATATGAAAAGCCTGTGCCTTGACAAAGGCAACGGCAGACCCTGCTGCCTGGCGGTTGAGAATAAAAACAACCCCACATGCATGAAATGTGAGGACCGTATCCCAAACATGCCATCTTGACTTACAACATAGGCACACAAGGCCAAGTGATTCTTGTTATCCATTTCTGTCAACTGCTTCAGTTGACTGTTTGAGAGACTGCTTATAGGTACAAAAAATCGGCAATATTTTGATTTGGCTGATAATTTCTCAAATCCAATCTTTAACTCCTCTTTGTCATCTTGGCGTAACAACCGAATTAAAACGAGAGTTCCGTCTTTTAATCTAATTTCAATTGGGTAATCAGACATTTTTATATATACTGCCCCTCATTGTTATGGGATATAATACTATATTTGTTTATTATGGTAACTGAATCCCCCGATAACTTTGAACTTTCTTAGAGGCGATGCCGGGAAATATCTCCGTCTTCAGTAAATTTTCGTAGACATCTGCATCCTCAGGTTTGGTCCGACCACGCCATATTCTTCCGATCACCTCTGTCTCCATTTGTATTGCTCAAAATTCAACCGCCGTGTTAATACCAAAACCTTTGCTTGTTTTGTAATATCTGCAAAAAATTTAGGTTTGAAATTAAGGTGATTCATAGTTACTATTGAGTTGTGTTAGTGCATTCATAAATCTAAACGAAACCGGCTCATATATCCAGACAATTTTTTCCTGCTAGAATCATCCAGCGGGGGACAGTCCTCAGCTCCTTTTGCGCCTTCTGCGACCATTGAGGCAAAAACCATGCAGGTGGCCTGACCGCATTCCCTACAGTTGGTTTTGGGCAACAGTTTGAGTATCTCGAAAATCTTGGGAATAGGTGCCGATTCATAGCTCGGTTCGATCTCTCCCCGATTTTCCCAAGCTGCATTAATTTCCCTTTTGAGCCATTCTATAATCTTTGTCGCCTCTTCTTCGTTCTTGAGGGCATTGATGGCGATTTTTTTGGAATGAACCGTGATCAGCTTGCCCTGAACTTTAAAGGTTACGGACGGAGGATCTTGGATGTAGCTATGCCCGCCTAAGAAAGCGTTCAAATAAGGGAGGGCTTCGCCAACATCCTCGTCCAGATGTGCAAAACACTGCAAACTAATAGCACTTGGCATGCATTCGTTATTGAAAATTTCCTTGGTATAGGATTTCAGCAACATGATTATGCTCCTTTTAATATTAGATGGTTCTATTAAAAAGAAATAGAACCGTCCCGTTTTTGGACATAAGGCCAACTAATCACTTGAACATTAATGTTCGTGCTGCCGGAGTCGTCATTGGTAGTTAAGAACAATCACATCCCTCTTCAGTGGATTCAGTCTTCCCTTCCGGCTCTTTTTGGAGTTCAGTATCCTCTTTGGTATCGGCTGTTTTAGGCGGGAAGCACATTTCCATCACTTTTTTCATCATGCTGTCTTTCATGGCTGAAAAATCAGTTGCATCGCCTTGGCCAGGAAAACACTTGTCCATCTTTTCGAACATCTTTTGAAAATTCTCTGGATTACAACACCCAAAGTCTGCACTTTCTGCTTTAGTCCCGTTGTCTTTTGTTCCTTCTGTTTGCATTTTAATCCTCCTAATATTTTAACGTGTTGGAATTTGTAATCAATTATTGAAATAATTCTGATGACTCGGTTAAGGTTCTTTTTTTCTCCTCATATTCCTCCTTGTCAATCTCGCCCGAAGCATATCGCTTATCGAGTATATCCAGCGCCGTATCTGAAGCGCTGATTTGCTGGCTGTTTGTATTGCGGGATCCAAATCCACACATCATTGAGCCTCTTCGACCCCTCATCATGAAAAAGCACATGGCAAACATTACAATCGGACATATCCACCATAAGGAAAAGCTGATAAATTCTGAACCGTACATATAGATCACCTCCTTAAGACCTGTAACGATATTTAAAACTCCTGCCCAGAGGAAGCTACGATGCCAGTATTTTTAGCAATGCGCGATGGTACATTATGCAGAATCTTTTTAATTTTTTTGAACGTCACGATCGAAATAAAAAAAGGACAGAATGAAAATTTGTTTACACCTTCTGTCCCAGACGCGAAGGGCAATCCCTCTTCCTCCCACAGGAGTGTTCCGCCGACAACGTTATAAACTGTTCTGAATTCTAACTGCTGCATCAACTTCTGGGCAATTTTACTTCGTCCTCCCACCTTGCAGTAGACCACATAAGTCCTACTTTTATCCATGACATCCAGGCGTGCCTTGAAAAATCTCGAGAGGAGATTTACATTGATGGCCCCTTCCAGATGCAGGTCCTCATATTCCTGGGGAGTGCTGACATCTATAATGACCAGATCATCGCCTTCCCTGTAATTTGATATCATGTCCCATGCTTCGGCGGGAAAGATATCCTCTGAGATTTTGGTTTGTTTTTCTAAACTATACATGTGTATTATCTCCTTTTTATTCCTATAGACGGTGTAAGGGATAAAAAGGATACACTTTTGTTAGATTTGGATAATTTTATAGATGTGGATTTCCGGTAGTTGGCGGGTATGTTCTTTTTGTTGCGATAGAAACTGTTGTTCTAATAAGAGTATATAAGATAAAAATGGATTCGAGTAGATGAGATTAAAATCAATGTTTTTTGAGGAAGTAAATGGATGGATTGATTTTTAATATCTTGCAAGCCCCAAGGTATCTTAATCAATAGATATTCAGACGATATGTTTTGGGTATCACATTAATTCATAGGATTGATAGTCGCACCTATTGCAGTGATCACCACCCCATCCCTCTCTCCATGTATAGGCGCCCATGGAGAGGTGGATGGCAGGATGGAGGGGAGGATACTCATTAAGAAGTCTGAGTACAGCACGATGCAATTTTTGTAAATAACACCTTTCTGGAAAGTTTCATCCAGCGGTTCCAGCGCCTCATGCCGCCTTTGATGTTATAAACCTGTGTAAAGCCTTCTTCTGTCATAATGGCCGCTGCCACTTTGCTTAATTGCCCTGTGTCGCATACCAGGACAATCTTTAGGTCTGTTTTTTTAGAAGAATAGGTGCCTTTAAATATTTCTTTTAAAAAATCATCAATCGGTCTGGATATCGATCCATTGATATGATTTTTCTCATAAGTCTCGGTTTCTCGAAGATCGACAATGCGAACATTATTTTCGTTTTCTAATAATAAACGACTCGTTTGAGGTGGCGTAAGATTAGTGTATCCTTTTCCTATGATCGTATATTTTATGATTTCTCCGAGATCCAATTGCCAACTGCGTTTCCGGTAATTATTTATAGATTCGAAAACAGCACCGATGTCTGTGGCGTTTAAAAATGATTCAAGTATTATTTTTGAGTCCATTTGATAATTTCTCCTCTAATATTTGATAATGGTCGGTTATTCAGGCTTTTTTGCTTCAATATAGGCTGATACAATATAATCTCCTGGATTGCTTCCCGGCATCCATTCATTAATGATTTTTTTGCTCTCTTCCTTTACATCAATTATTATATCTCTAAATCCTGTTTGCTCCAGCATGGTGACGGTAGACTCCACCGTTGCAGCTCCGCCAACACATGCAGAATGCATAGCCAGATCATTTTTTACTTCGGCAGGTAATTCCCGAGTCGCCAGAATATCTGAAATTGCCAATCTGCCGCCAGGCTTAAGCGCTCTAAATGCATCTTTATAAACACTCTGTTTGTCAGGGGAGAGATTGATCACACAATTGGACATGATAATATCCGCGCTGTTATCAGCAACGGGCAGGTGTTCGATCTCGCCTAATCTAAACTCCACATTATCAATGTCTGCGTCTTGGGCGCTCTTTCTGGCTTTGCTGATCATGTCTGGCGTCATATCAACACCAATCACTTTGCCGTCCTTTCCGACTTCATTAGCAGCCAGAAAGCAATCAAACCCTCCACCACTGCCTAGGTCCACCACTGTCTCCCCGGGTTTGAGAGATGCCAATGCCACGGGGTTACCGCAACCAAGGCCCAGATTTGCCCCCTCGGGTGTGCTCTCGAGATCATCCTTCGAATACCCCATGGCTTTGGACATCTGTTCAGGTGTGAACTCCGGTGTTCCGCAACAAGAAGCTGGCGATCTTTTCGTGTCTGATATCCGCTGTTCGCCACAGCATGATAAAGCAGGGATTAATCCTGATGCTTTCGTTCTGAGCCTTGCAATTTTTCCGTAACTATCTCGAACAGCCTTTCTAATCTCTTCTTTTTCTCTTGTTTTCATTCGGATCTCCTTTGTGATAAATGTTTAATGTGTTTGTGCGCTTATATGCACATTTAGGATTAAAAAAAATGCCTGTTACTACTTGCAACAGTCAGGGCAACACTCCTTCATACATTCGTTTATCTTCTCTGTAATATCTACCAGTTTTTCCAGGAAGGGTTGACCATTGACGCTATAGAATACATGGCGACTCTCTTTTTCGCTTATCAGGATACCGGCCTCTTGCATAAGGTTAAGGTGTCTGGAAATAACCGACCGGTCCTGGGGCATATTTTCCGCTATGCTCCCGATATCGGCTCGGCCGTTTAACATAAGAAACTTCAATATCTGAACTCGAACCGGTTCGCTCAGGGTTTTAAAAAATTTTGAATCCAAAACTTCAACCAGCTCTTCTGCGATTTTTATTTGTCTGTTGGTCAGTATTGCTTTCATGCCTGTACAATAATGCACACATATGCATATGTCAAGAAAAAAAATGTTTTTTGAAGAAATAAATGGATGGATTGATTTCTGTGATAACTTGCAAACATCTATTTTTACTCATAAAGAGATACGGTAATGATATCCCAGAAATAATTTTCTCTTAATCCCTGACATCTCTTGCCATGACATGAAATCCAATGAATTGATAGATATCAAATTCAAACTGTAAATTTCAATTCAAGATTGTTTTCGGTGTTTCTTTTTTTCCTGCCATGGATATGTCACCCGGGAATGGAATGTGGCCTCAATGGAATGGGTCAGTGTTTCAACAATCTTTGCTATGTCGCTCGTAGAGACATTGCATTCGTCGAATTGACCGTCGGCAATTCGTTTTACAATATTGAGAAGAATCATTTTTTCGATTTGTTCCTGTGACGGTGCCTCCATGGATCTAAAAGTGGCTTCAACCGAATCCACTATCATCAAGATGGCGGCTTCAAGGCTTTGGGGCTTTGGGCCTGGATACCGGAAATCCTTTTTGCGGGGCTTGGGTCTGTTATTTGCCTTGACGGCCTTGTTGTAAAAAAATTCAACAAACAGCGTCCCGTGATGCTGCTTGATAAGGTCCAAAATAACTTCGGGGAGTCCATTCTCCCTTCCGATCTTTTCACCATGTTTTACATGATCGATAATGAGCTGGGCACTCTCTAACGGGTCCAATTTATCATGAGGATTTTCGCTACTTGATTGGTTTTCTGAAAAAAACGTGGGATCTGCCATTTTTCCTATATCATGGTAGTAAGCTCCTGTCCTCAAACGGAGGGTATTTGCCCCAACGGCCTCTCCTGCCGCTTGAGCAAGGGATGCCATTGTCATGCTATGTTGATAAGTTGCCGGGATTTTAGAGAAGAGGTCTTTTAGAAGGGGATGTTGGAGGTCTGAGTACTTTGCGAGTTTAAAGTTGGAGGTGGCATAACGGCCCGCTTCCAATATCGGCAATAGACATAATGCAATGGGTCCTGATAGAATGCCGCCGGTAAATGCCCAGCCCAGACTATCGGATAGACGCTTGTCAAAAACCATAGCCTTTAAAGACATCCAAATTTCGTTTGATTTCCCCAGCAAAGGGGTGATGTTTTGCCATTTTATAGAAAACACCAAAAGCACAGCCACATTGATAATTCCAACGACAATTGAAGGGAGTAAAATATGGATGCGTTTTTTTATCTTGGAGGAGAAAAAGATAGCAGCCAAACCAGCAAAAGTGAAATAAAGGAATATCTGAAAGGATCGGGCTGAAAATAGCGTTAGCAATATTGCTCCTATTACCGTAGACCAGGTGGCGGCAACTCTTCCCTGATTTAAAAGAATGATGATAAGTGGGAGCATGGCGAAAGGAACAAAATACAAGGGAAAAGGAGTGAACAAGAGGCAGGACTTGAAAAGGAAAACACTTATGATCAATAGAGAGAGGAGGGGACGGAAATGGATTGTTTTCCGCTGTCCGGAACCCAAAATTTTCAAAATAAACAAGTCATTGAATACTACTATCAGCAGTGATACAATGAATACAAAGGGAATTATGCCATAAAGATTTTTGTTGGCAAACTCCAAATGAGATACAATCAGCAACAAATCTTCTTCATTGAGCACTTTTCGAAACGGTACGAGAACATCCCCAGGTTGGTAATGAATGACTTTGGAGGGATAACGCCTGACGATCTCTTCAATCCTTCTGTTGTTCTCATCTTTGTCATATTTCAGGGTTGGCAGGAGCGCGGATTGTAATATTCCTATAACAGGATTTAAGACGCCTTTATCTACTTGCCAAAACAGTTTGGTGGCTTTGTTCTGCAGCCCGAGACGGGCCTGTTTTAGGGTAAGGATCTCATCCGTTGGATGGGCCACAATCCCCTTTGGTTTAGGATAGAGCACCTCAACTGTGATTTTACCGCTGTATGGCTTTGAGTCTTCCACTATGATATTTTGCATGATGCTTTTTTCAACGGTCAGGATACCGTTCAAAAGATGCGTCATATTTTGGTAGCGAAGAAATTTGTCTGCTTCATCCGGACCGAGTTTCAATCCGAATGCTTCATCAAGATATTCTACCAGTTCATTCCCTGTAAAAGGTTTTTGTTCTTGAAGAAATGAGATCTCTTTTATTAACTCCCCCATTCTTTTTCTTACTTTTTTGGCATTACTTGGAAGATAAGTATACAAAGGGACATATCGGGAAAGAGCTATATCGCGTCTGCCGCCAAGAGCCTTGTCTTGGTCAAAAGTAAAAAACCCTTGGGACCGAACGGTGAAAGGGGCAGCGTTGCCCAGTTTAGGTGGAACGGCAGTGAAATAAACATACTCGACATAGGATGCAAATATGGTTGCGATCGCAAGTATAATGTTGAGGAACAGTCTCATGTCGGTTTTGTTCAAAGCTTAAAATTGAATTCCCCGATGCTCGTCAAAACGTAGTGTAGATCCCGTCTTTCGGGGCTGCGGGAATAGAAAATTTAGTCCGCCAGCGGCGAGTAAACCTTTCGAAAATTTAAGCGGTATAGCCGATATCAATAAAAATTGTCATATATATATCAAAAACAATCCATTCAGTCAACCCGCCGAACTTGTATGATTATACAAAATTTAAAAGAGGTTATGTGCTTTTTAAAATGCACATTGGAGGTTGGGCATAACCAACCTTTGGCTCGATCATTCATTTTGACGAAACCATTATTGAATTATTATGGTTTCATTTGTCGTTTTCAGGCGAGCATTCACGAGTCTCCCACCAATCTTTACCATAATTGATGAACAGCTGCTCGCCGGCAGAGACATCTTTTATTGTATGGAAAACGATCAGGTCCCGATCCGCATCGTGCCAGTATTCGGTATTGTGTTCATCAGAGTGATTAAAAATACTTCCACATCCCAGCGGAAGCGAGTAGCATTCGGACGATTCTTGTGAATCATCATCATCCGCCGCTACACTATAGACGTAGTCGTCTATAATACCCGAGCAGTCTTCCTTGCTGATACGCAAGTGATAGCATTCTTCCAGTGTTGTATCGGACGGAATATGTTCGGTTGCGAAAACGCCGTGGCCGAATTTACAGGGCGCCACGACCAGATCGGGGTGTCTAAATAATGGTTGAGATAAGTGTTTGTTCATGTTTCCTTTCCGGTGGTTCATCGTAATTATCACCTAAATTGAGAGCGGTCAATTTAGGTATCATTTGACTTGCCGATATGCCGGAAATCATAGCCCAATTTTCTCATACCTTCGACTTTTATCCCATTGATACAGGAGTGGTCAATAAAAATAGAATCTATTTCAGTTGATGGCTGATGAGCTTTTCACTATCAGATTTGCATCTATGGGTTCAATATATAATGCAAGTATCATATAAAGGGGTTTTGCAAAAATAGCCAAGGACCGCGGGTGTAAGTCTGTGGATGTTGAACGATATATCATCCTCATCCATTGGCAAATCGATAAAACAATGATAAAAGGCTTAATGTTTACGATCAATTAGGGATTAAATTCCTTCAGTGCCTGTTGTGCTAAATTGACATCCATTTTTACCTGATAATGCACAAAATTTCAAAAAGAGAAACGAACAAAGATATTTAAAAATTAA
>Ga0316194_10003620_pt1 | contig 10750 bp, 8 predicted proteins | sample CroRivsedime1_MG_FD_204936 | JGI IMG/M metagenome (GOLD analysis project Ga0316194, IMG submission 204936) | Coastal sediment microbial communities from Maine, United States - Cross River sediment 1 | ecosystem: Environmental > Aquatic > Marine > Coastal > Sediment | place: USA: Maine... | reverse complement strand
GCCATCTTCTATTCTCCTTGCTTGCGCTGATCATACCGAAGCTGCGAGACTGCGCCGGATGGCAAAGAGAAGCAATGCCCCCTGGCCCGCCGGTTTGTGGCGGAAGGACCTCGGCGATGCCGTCACGGATGTTGACGAGCTGCTGCGATTGCTCGACCTCGACGACGGTTCTTCGACCGCGACGCCCTCCGCCCTGCGCGGATTCCCGCTCAGGGTACCACGGGCGTTTGTCGACCGAATGGGTTGCGGCGATCCAGCCGATCCGCTGCTCCGGCAGGTGCTGCCGGTGGCGAAGGAAGATGAGTCGGTGTCGGGCTTCACTGAAGATCCGGTAGGGGAGCTTTTGTCGTCACCGGTTGACTTCGTCCTGCACAAATATCAGGGGCGCGCCCTGGTGATTGTGACCGGCGCCTGCGCCGTTCACTGCCGATACTGCTTCCGGCGGCATTTCCCATACGCGGAGGCTGGGACCACGACGCCGGACTGGGACGGTGCCGTCGATCGGATCGCCTCCGATCCGACCATCTCCGAGGTCATTCTTTCGGGCGGCGATCCACTGACGATGACCGATTCTCAGCTCGAGGTGCTCGGGCGAAAGCTGGCGGCGCTGCCGTACCTCAAGCGGCTGCGAATCCACACTCGCCTGCCGATCGTGCTCCCACGACGAGTCGATGGGGCGTTGACGTCCTGGATCGGCGGGCTCGGGTTGCCGACGATAGTCGTCGTGCACGCCAACCACGCCAACGAGATCGACGACGACGTCCGGCGCGCCTTGGCCGCGCTCGCCGCGACCGGTGTGACCCTCCTCAACCAGGCAGTGCTGCTCGCGGGAGTCAACGATTCTGTGGATGCCCTCTCCGATCTCAGCGAGAGCCTGTTTGCCTCCGGAGTGCTGCCCTACTATCTCCACATGCTCGACCCGGTGTCGGGAGCGGCTCATTTCGTTGTCTCAGATGACGAGGCAAAAAGCCTTCACTCAGAGTTATCGGCCCGCCTTCCGGGCTACCTCGTGCCACGCCTCGTCCGCGAAGTGCCTGGTGCCCCCGCCAAAGTGGGCGTCGATCTCTGGTCGTGAAATCTGTCGCCCCTCCGGGGCTTTTCATCTTGAATATTCGTAGGTTTCCTGGGGCTCACGCCCCAGGCTGAATATCTGTCGCGCCTCCGGCGCTCTGCTGCAAAAACTCTCAGCTTCGCTCTGAAATCCCTCTGACGTTCTGTCCGAGCCGCGGAGCGGCGAAAGATGATTAGCCTGGGGCGCGAGCCCCAGGGAACGAGTTCGAAATTATCGTTCAGGCCGCGGAGCGGCGGCAGATGTGTTTTCCCTCCGAGGATGGTCAGTCGTTCGTGCGGAGAATTGGTCGCGTGAGACACGTCGCACCGCCCTCGGCCTTGAGCGAGAGCTCGTCGCCCCGGTAGGTGAGGACCTCGCAGCCGGCAGCCTCGAGTCGCTGCCGTGTAACCGGGTTGCCCTCGATCATCAGGCAGCGCCGCGGTGCCAGCGCCAGGACATTGGGACCCATCGTCGGATACTCCTCATCGGGGACCTCGACCAGTTCGATCCCACGATCAGAGAGCATTTCGACAAACGGGACCGGTAGCAACGGGATGTGGACCACCGCCAGGTCGTGGTCGAGCATCGAGATCAAGGACATAAGATGCAGGCACGAAACCGGGCCATCGCCGTGAGGGAGCTGGACCTCGATGGTCTCGACGCCGACAGGACGGAGCGCAGCGGTGAGCTGGCGCAGGCCCTCGGCGTTGGTTCGGTAACCGCGACCGACGGCGAGCGTGTCGTGGTCGAGCCACAGCAGATCGCCGCCCTCGGCGGTCGCCTCGCCCTCGAGGGTGGCGAGGGTCGGCACGCCGAGATCCTCCAGGGTCGTACCGATGGCGGCCTCTTCGCCGAGTCGCTGCTCTTTGCCCATGCGCAGGATGATCGACCCCTCGTCGGTGACGATCACCGGGTCGTGGGTGAATATGGCGTCGGCGTGCTCGGGCAGCTCCGCCCGGTGGTAAAGCACCTCGCAGCCGGCCTCGCGAAGGGTGGTGACGAGAGCGTCGTGCTCTGCCTGGGCCTGTTCGAGTTCGGGCTGCGAGACGTAGTGCCAGTGCGCCGGGTCAGCGCTGCCGAAGGCTTCGTCGGGTCGGCGAACGAGGACCTTTTTCAGGGGCTCGATCATGCTCTGGGAACCGTATGTCTTCACGTTTGATCTCCCTCGTCATCGAGACGGACCGGGCCCGCCTGTAAGGATGTAAAACGCCGCAGGTGGACCTTGCCTGGGGCGAGGCCGCGCGGTTTTGTGACATCACCGGCGCGAGCCATGTGGACTGCTACCTTACCGCCGCGTCGAGCTTTGGAGTAGCCGGCGGCAAGGCCGGCCGCGAAGCGCTTGGTCTCCCGCGGCAGTGCGTCGAGGTTTTCCGGGTTGCGGACCACGACGTGCGAGCCCGATTCGCCCGCGACGTGGAACCAAAAGTCCCTGGGAGCTGCCAGCTTGATTGACAAGATATCGTTGTCGCGGGCGGTGCGCCCGACAAGGACGATCATCCCGTCAGGGCTCTCTGTAACCCTTGCAATTGACTTGCCCTGCCAGATCCCCGCGTCGGGATCGGATGGTGGCGGCGGTCCGGGGTTCTTTGGAGACATGTGGTGATAATACCTGCCGAATGAGGAGTTAGGAATTAGGAATTAAGAATGCCGCCCGTCCACCATGATCGTCCCAGAGAGACCGGGATGGCGGGAGGGAATCCCTCATTCCTAATTCCTCATTCCTAATTCATCAAAGACGGGAGCAATGAGGGCGGGATCATCGCTCATGATTCCAGTCGCACCGAGGTCCAGCAATCGACGGGCCTCCCCAGGATCATCCACGACCCAGTAGTCGACCCGCAGCCCGAGGGACCGGCAGCGGGCGATGAATCGGTGACCATCCAGCCGGATCGCCCCGTGCTTCACGGGAATGTGGGCCGAGTTTCCGGAGACGAATTTCCTTGAAAGTGGCGCCGGAAAGAACCGAAGCAACGCCACCTCGGTTTTGGAAAGTGTCGTGCGCCCGGCGTAGCCCAGTCGTCGGATGCGGTGAACCACCCTGTTGCTGAAGCTTGCCAGCGTCACCCTGTCTTCGGCGCCGTGGCGGGCCACGACCTCGAGCAGGGGAGCAACCGCATCGGGCTCGTCGGGCTTGAGGTCGATGCTCATCGGAACCTCGGGAAACGCCTCGAGGGTTTCCGCGAGACTCGGTATCGAGTGGTGGCCGAGATCGCCACGTCCCATGCCCGTCGCGACATTCCATTTCTTCACCTGGTCGAGGGTGCTCGTTCTGATCTGTTCGGAGACGCCGGCCATCCGTTGGCCGTCCGGATCGTGGGCAACCACGAAGTGGCCATCGACGGTTGGATGGACATCGATCTCGAGCGAATTGGCGCCATCGGCCAGCGCCCGCTCGAATGCCGGCAGGGTGTTCTCCGGCAGGTGGGCGGGTGCCCCGCGATGGCCGTAAAGACGAAGTCGATATTCCTGATGACTCACGCCGATCATTCTAGCCTGCATGGCGCCTGAGTTCTCTCGCGGCCGTCTATGATGAGTGGGTTCGCGAAGCACGTCGGAGGTGGCCATGTCGGATCGAATGCTGCAGCAGTTCATGGAAATGGTTCAGATCGACTCGGAATCGGGCAACGAGGCGCGGTTCCTGGAATACTTGCGGGACGAGGTCGCAGCGGTTGGCGGCAAGGCCGCTTTCGACAACTACGGCAACCTGATCGCGACGTTCGAGGCGAAGGGCTGCGAGGGTGTGGGGCCGATATTGCTTTCGTGCCACGGCGACACGGTGAAGCCGGGTATCGGCATCGAACCCGTGCTCGCAGATGGCGTCATAAGCTCCAAAGGTGAGACGATCCTGGGCGCCGATGACAAGGCCGGGATTGCCGAGGTTCTCGAAGCGCTACGGGTGGCGCCGGTCCGGCCGCCGATCGAGTTCGCGGTGAGCCGCCAAGAGGAGGTCGGTCTTCTCGGTGTGAAGGCGATGGATTTCAGCCGCCTGATTGCGCGCCGAGGCTTCCTGATGGACAACGACACCCTCGACACGATTGTCATCGGTGGACCTACTTACTTTGCCATCGATGTTGCTGTCGGTGGCCGCTCCGCACACGCCGGCATGGAACCGGAGAAGGGGATCAACGCAATTCAGGCAGCTGCGCAGGGCATCTCCGCGCTACAACTCGGACGCATCGACCACGAGACCACGGCCAACGTCGGGGTCATCTCCGGCGGAATTATCCGCAACGGCGTCCCCGACGCGTGCTCCTTCCTCGCCGAGTGCCGTTCGGCCGACCACGACAAGGCGGTTGCACTCTCCGAGGAAATGAAATCAACCCTACAAAGAAAGATCGAGGCGGCCGGAGCTACGGTTGATATCCAGATTCATGAAATGTGCCGCGCTGTGCAGATTTCGGAGGACGCCTGGTCGGTGCGAATCGCCAAGGAGGCGCTGGCCACCGTCGACATCGATGCCGAAGCAGTGTTCATGACCGGGTTCACCGACGCATCCATCTACAACAACCGCGGCATCGAGATGGCTGTGGTCGGTATCGGCGCCCAGAACGAGCACTCCACTGAAGAGAGCATCGAGGTCGCCGACATGGAGAAGGCGGTCAAGATGCTGGTCGAGATCTTCAGACTGGTGGCGAACAAGATCTGAGGATCTTGGGCGGACCGGCCTCTCCGATCTCGCCGCCGAGGACTACATTGACGGGTGCCGGAGGTGGAAACCCGTGGCCTCCTGGTAGGCTCTCGCCAACAACATAGCCTCAGAATCCCGATACAGATTGCCGCAGAAGGTGACGCTGGTCGGGGTGCCGTTGTCGCGGAATCCGTTGGGTACGACCACCGCCGGGTGGCCCGTGAGGTTGGTGATCCGGAGGTTGTCACCCCGAGTCGGCGAAAGGTAGACATCTATGCCCTCGAGATTCCGGGCCATTTCGCGCATTGCGATGCGACGCACCCGGTTGGCCTGGATGTACTCGACCGCCGGGACCGCGCGAGCCGTACGAAGCCGGTTGGGCCAGGCGCTCGGGTCCTGCCGCACAAGCGTGTCGTCGACATTCGTTCGTGTCATTTCGTCGAAGGCCGCCGCCGCCTCGACTCTGAGAATGAAGCCGAGGGCGCTGATCGGAACCTCCGGCAGCTCGAGAGGAACGAGCTCGATCCCCATCGACCGCACGGCCTCGAGGGTTGCCAGGTTGAACTCATGCCATTCCCGTTGGCTCTCGCTCGGCTCGGGCTCGAAGGCCGAACTCAGGTAGCCGACCCTGAGGTCCCTGGGGTCCCTGTTAATGTCCCAACTGATCGGCATGTCGATGACCGTTTCGTCGCGACCGTCCGGACCATAGATGGCATCGAAGACCAGCGCGCAGTCCTCGACCGCCCGGCAGATCGGTCCGATCTTGTCCATGCTCCAGGAAAGAGTCATGGCGCCGTGACGGCTGACCAGTCCGAATGTCGGCCGCAGACCAGTCGCGCCGCAGCGGGTGCAGGGCGAAAGTATCGAGCCGCGGGTTTCGGTGCCGATGGCGAAGCCGACGAGGCCGCCGGCGACCGCCGATGCCGATCCTGCGGACGAGCCGCGCGATCCCTCTTCCGCGTTCCACGGGTTGCGGGTCTTTCCGCCGAACCAGACGTCGCCGTTGGCCAGCGCACCCATGGTCAGCTTTGCGACCAATACGGCGCCCGCTTCGTCGAGACGGCTGACAACTGTCGCGTCTTCGTCGAAATACTGTTCCTTGAACGGGGTCGCGCCCCAGGTCGTGGGGTAACCGCGCACCGCCAGGAGGTCCTTCGCCCCCCACGGGATACCGTGCAAGGGACCCTGGTAGCGGCCGTTAGCGAGCTCGCGGTCGGCGCGCCGGGCCTGGGCCAGCGCCCGTTCCTCTGTCAGAGTGATGACGCAGTGCAGATCCGCATCGAAGCGCTTGAGGCGCTCGATATACATCTCGGTGAGAGCCACAGAGGACACTTTTCGAGTTCGTACGAGCTGTGCGAGCTGGGTAACGGGTAAGAAGGCGAGCTCGTCGAGATTTTCCGGCACGGCGACCGGCGTCGGACGGCTCGGCCGGAAATGCCGCGGACCGGGATCGTAGTCAAATCCTGGGAGTCTGGGATCGAACTGGAGCGCCGAAGCGACGCTGTTGTCGAGAGAAACCGCGCGGATCTCGTCGAAATCCTCTCGCAGATCGTTGAGGCCCTCGAGCATGAGATCGCGCTCGTCTTGGGTGAACTCGAGCCCGGTGATCTTTGCTGCGCCATCGACTTCGTTGGCGGTGATCGGGGCCTGTGCGGCGGCTGCCCGCAAGTGATCGGCTGCAAGACCCGCCATGCCGAATCCCCCGAGAAATGCCATGAAACGCCGGCGATCGATGCTCTGTGACGGATGTGTTGTCATGGTGGGTGCCCCTCCCGCGCGCGAGAGTAGCAGGAGAATCGGCTCTTAACCCTGGTCGATCAACTCGAGAAAGAGGATGACCCTGGCGTTGGTCATGGTGACCGTACGCAGGTTGTACAAAGTGGATGCGCGCGGATCCTGGATGATATCCCACAGGGCGTAGGCGTGTCGGAGACCGATCCTGGAACTTGGTTCGTCGTAGAGCCCCGATTGGTTGAAGACGATGTAGGTGGGCTGGCGAGAGAGGACGTAGTCGGTGTGGTACCGCTGGTGGCCGACGGCGCCCTCGGGGTAAACAGAGCCGTCACGGGAGATGGTGGTGTCGGTGAGCCCCAGGAGATCTATACACTCGAGACCCGAGTAGTAGGGAATCGCGCCGACGACGATGGATGCCATGGTCGCGTCCGGCGCGGTGTTGTCGTGGAACCACAATCCGACTTCGGACCACCGTTCGGCCATTTCGACCTGGGCATGGGTTTCTGGTGCAGATCGCTGGACGAGGAGAGAGTTCGAGACGCCGAGAAGGGCGATGACCACGACTGTCGGGATGGCGATGCGGAGACCCGCCACATTCGGGAACCAGTGTGTCAGTTCGCCAAACCCGCGAGCGAGGCCGTAGGAGATGAACGCCAGAGTCGGAAGGAGGAACCGATGGAGCGGAAAGTGATCGCCTCCGAGCGACACCGTGGTCGATATCGCGGTGAATACCAAAGCGGCGAGGAGAAGCCAGGGAGCCCTGGGAGTCTGCCTGCGAACCAGCGCCAGAATCAGCAGGGCCGCGAAAAGGATCACCGGGATGAAATTTGCGGCGAGAAAGCTCAGGAGATACTCGGCGCCGCTCGAAAGAAGAACCGTCCTCTCGATATTCGCCTTGGCGTAGAAGGTGTTCGGGAGCCACGAACCGTAGTAGATCCTGCGAACTCCAAAATGCACTGCCACGAAAACCAACGGCGCCAGGAAACCGATCGAGACCCGCAACCGTTCGCGGGCGGATCCGGTATCCGAAAAATACAGATAGAAAAGATAGACGGGGAGGAAAGCCAATGCTTCCGGCCTCGCCAACGCGCTTGACGAGAACGCGAGGCCGGCCAGGCCCGCGCTGCTTGGAGTGAGTGGAGACTTTCCGACGACGAGGATAAGGGTGAGGAGACTGAGGAATGCAAAGAGGGCGGTGTCCATCCCGGTCCATGACCAGAATGCGTTTGTGGGGTGGGTCGCGAGAAAGGCCGCCGCCGCCAGAGCCGCAACGAATTGATCGGTCTTACCGCGTCCGAACGCCAACAGAATGACCAATGGCAGCCCGAAGCCGAGGAGGCTCGACAGCACTCTCGACGCCACCACCAGGTCGGCGCCGCACGCCCCGACGATCGTCAGCAGCACCATCCAGAGCGGCGACGAGTAGCCTTCCACTCGCTCGCAGGGGTTGAAAACTGGACCGTGGCCGGAGGCGAAGTTCTCGGCGTAGCGTAGAAAAATGTAGGTGTCGTCGACGAGACCGGCTCCCAGAATCTGCACGACGAAAAAAGATGCCAGGCAGAGGAGGACCGCAGCGATTGTGATTGTCATCCACGGACTCGAACCGTTGGTCGGGGATGGTTCTTCTACTGAATCGATTCTGGCTCTGCGTTCTGGTTCTGAGGCCGGACCCATGATTCATGATAGATCATGCGGGGTATCGTCCATTTGCCGCCAGCGCGACGGGCGATATGGCGGCGGCAGCCGGAGGCAGTTGTTGCGCTTCCCCGAGGCCGGCACGGTACCCCGTTCCGCTGTCGACCATTTCACCTGCCACGGCCGCGGCCCTGTAGCGGGTCACAATGGTCCTTGGCTGCAGGCGGTCACCGAAGATCTTGAGCCGGAGCTTCCACAGACCCGCCAGGGCAATGGTGGCGAATCCTGCGGTACGCTCCCAAAGATTCCGGCCGAAGTGGCGGAAGGCGCGTTCATAGAGCTCATTCGACCGCTTTCGCTCCAGCGGATTGACAGCATTTCGCGCCACCGCCGGGAGGATCAGGCTCCAGCTCCGCGCCTTCTCCCTGCACTGCACCCTCCGCGCCTCGAGGCAGGCGTCACGGTCGGTAATGGCCGCAAGGTGCTCGTAGCCGCGGACCGCTGTTTCCGCCATCCGGAACATGGAGCTCGAGTTCTCCTCGTAGTCCTGGCGAAAGGCGAGGTTGATCCATTTTTCCGGGTCGTCGTCATTGAATGCCGGGTGGTGGTAGCTGAGGCGTTTCTGGCCGTGCCACTCCTGGAATGGAAGGTCCATCCGCAGGAGCCCGCGACGCTGCTGGTCCAGACACAGGCCTGTCACCGGGATCGGGGTCAAGAGCATGAACTGTGCGAAGTCCGGTTCGAGACCCACCAGGAAGTCGATGTCCTCCTGCATGTTGTCCGGAGTGTGGTGCTCCATGCAAAGGATGCCCGACGCGAGGACCGCGATGCCTCGATTTCGCAGGTCCTGGACCAGTTTTCGGGCGTCGATGCTGTGGTTCTTTGCAAAGGCGGACTGGCGGCTGCGGCTTTCAAAACCGATCCACACCAGGTCCACCCCGAGTCGGACTAGATTGTCGAGACCGAAAGCAGTGATCGCCTCCGCCGACGAGAAAATGTGGAAGCGGAAGAAGCGCTGGTGGTTTTCCATCTCCGAGAGCAGCTCAAGAGCCCGGTCACGGTTCTTGAGGAAGTTTTCGTCCATGACGAAAAAGCTGTCGGTGCCCCGTTCATCTGCCACCCGGCAGGCGGTCTCGAAGAGGGCCTTGCCGGTGTCGAGGAATGGGGTATAGCTTTTGCCGAAAAAGTGGGAGGTGGAGCAGAAGTTACAGCCGTTGACACAACCTACACCGGGTACGAGCAGACTGGACGCGGGCCCCGTCAGGGGAACGCCGAGAATGCTCATCCACTCGGCGCTTGGCAGCGCGGGGTGGCTGATCGGCGCGTCCGGGTCCTGGCCCAGGTGATTGCGCATCCAGCGGATACCTTCGCCCTTGACGACGTGGTCACAGTCGATCAGTCGCTCGACGCCTTCAATGGCCGCCCCGTGGCCACCAAGGATTATCTCAGCGTGTGGCGCTTTCTCGCGGACGATCCGAGCCATCTCCCGCGCTTTTTCGAAATTCGGCATGATGAAGGAGATCCCCACCATGTCGTAGTCGCCTTTTTCAATCTCGCGGGCGAAGCGTCTCCGACTCGGGAAGTCGAGGATCGTCACCTCGGCGTCGATGTTTGCGGCGATGAAGTAGAGCCCGAACGAGCGGTGGTGAAAGCGGAACGAGGCCGGCCCCTGCGCCTTCGTCACCTGATTGTGGTAGAGCTCCATGATGTTTTCTTTGCGGCCGAACTGGTCGTCGACGCCATACGGTCCAAAGACCCCGCTGAGAAGGATTTTCCTGGCCCTCGTCACTTCCAAGCACGATTCCAAATGCGTCTCCCCGCCTGTAGCTTGCGGCCGCTCCGCTGGCGACCTTTAGAGAAGATCGTATGGACGAGAAGTCACGAAAATGTCATGGCTGATCGGAGATCTTCGCGCAACCAGGAAGGATGACAAGGAGAGCGGGGAGCGCAATACTGTCGGTTATGTCATCGGGACCTGATCAACCCTCCAATCGAGATCCGATAGCGACGGCGAGGTCGCGGATTTCGGCGATGGCCGCCGACGCCCTCGGCGATCGCCCCGCGCAGGTCGCCACCCGGCTTCGGAAGCTCGGACCCAATCTGAGCCTGACCGGCGTCATCGTGACTCTCGCCGTCGGAGTGATTCTGCCGGTGATCCTTTCCACGTCGGTCGGTATCGTCAGCATCGCCCTGGGTGAGAGAACCAACAATCTCGTCGTCGGCGTCCTGGTGATCTGCTTCGCCGTTGCCTCCATCGGTGGCGCGGTCACGGCGACTGTCCTGCTCGGCCGCAAGGCACGCATCGCCAGGCTCCAGGCCGACTTCCTCGCCAATGTGAGCCACGAGCTGCGTACGCCGCTGTCCGCCATCCGGATGTATGCACAGACCCTGCAGACCGGCCGGCTCGAAGAGGACACGCAGAAGACCAGGGAGTGCCTGGACACCATTGTTCGCGAGACCGAGTGGCTCGAGACCATGGTCGACCGTGTCCTCACCTGGCGCAGAGCCGCCAAGGACCGGCTCGTACTCGAGCTTCGGGTCGCTTCGGTGGCCGGAGCCGTTGACATGGCACTGGAACGTTTCTCCCTGCTGACTGCCCCGGGAGAAGTAGAGCTCTCGGCCGAGGTGTCGACTACCGAACCGGTGGCCCACGATGCGAACGGGATCCTCACCGTGCTGCTGAATTTGATGATCAACGCTTA
>Ga0316194_10003619_pt1 | contig 10751 bp, 9 predicted proteins | sample CroRivsedime1_MG_FD_204936 | JGI IMG/M metagenome (GOLD analysis project Ga0316194, IMG submission 204936) | Coastal sediment microbial communities from Maine, United States - Cross River sediment 1 | ecosystem: Environmental > Aquatic > Marine > Coastal > Sediment | place: USA: Maine... | reverse complement strand
GCGCCGGGTCACGGGATCCCGGTCCTCGGTGTGCGGGTCATGACACGAGACGCACTGAACCTCGCCGGCCGGGTCGAGCTTCACCGGATCCCCCGGGGGAGGGTCGACCGTTTGCGGGTTCGAAGGGTTGGGTTGAAACGAGACGGGGTGGTCGTCCGTCAGGTCCGTCCCCAGGTTCGACGGTCCCGCGGACAGGCGGCCGCCGGCTCCGGTTCCGACCAGTGAGATCAGGCCGTCGTTGACGGTCTGGCCCAGGGCCAGCGTGCCGTCGTGACAGCTCAGGCATAGCTTCGAGCTTCCGGTGGGCTGATCCGGCGGCGTCGCGAGGGTCAGCGTGGTGCTGGCGTACGGCGAGTACGCCCCGACCGACGATTCGTGGTTCCACAATGGAGCGGCCGGACTGGCGTTGTGCGGCGTGTGGCAGAAGACGCACGTCCGCGACTCGGTCTCCGCGGTGATCGTGCCCGGACCCGAGGTCGACAGATTGTGCTTGGAGGTTTGCAGATCGCCGAGCGCCGGCCGTCCGGCGAACGTGGCGAGCAGCAGGATGCCCAGCGCCACCCGGCGCTTCACGATCCCGCTCCCGGAGACGGGCCGTCGCCCAGGTACCGCAACACCTGCACGCGATGGTTGGCGGTGTCCGCGATCAGGATGCGATCGCCGTCGATGTGGATGCCCGCGGGCAGCGTGAGCTCTCCCGATCCCACGCCCGTGCCGCCGATGACGGTCAGCAGGCTGCCCTTGCCATCGTAGACGTGGATCACATCGTGGAGGCCCTCGACCACGTAGACGTGGCCGTCGGAATCGAGCGCGATCCCCTTGGGCTTGTCGAAGTTCCCCGGGCCGTTTCCCGGCATGCCGAAGGCGCGCACGAAGCGACCGTCGGGCTCCAGCACCTGGACGCGGAAGTTCATCGAATCGGAGACGAACAGGCGACCCGAACCGTCGACGGCAACGGCGACCGGATAGTTGAACTCCCCGGGGCCTGTGCCGCGTGCGCCGAACCTGGCGACTTCACGGCCGCCGTCGTCGTACCCGACGAGCCGGTGGCCCGCCGTGTCGACGACCCACAGGACGTTCCGTGCCGAGTCGAAGGCCAGGCCGGTGGGACGCTCGAGATCACCGGCGCCTAGGGTGTCGATCCAGCGGCCGCGCGGATCGAAACGGAGCACGACCCCGCGAACCGAGTCGGAGACATAGAACCGCCCCTGGACGTCCGCGACGACCCCGACCGGAGAGACCAGAGGCTCGTTGTCGCCCTCGATCACGCGCCAGTAACGCGACTGCTCGACGTCGAACAGGTGCACGCTGCGCGCATCCGGATCGGCGACGGCGATGGTTCCGTTCGGGGCTACCGCCACGCCGTAGGGGCGCGCCATGCCGCGCACCCTACGCCCGTGCACGAGGCGATCGAAGAATCTGCGGAACGGGTTGCGGCGGATCCCGATGTCCTCGGGGGTTCGGATCGACTGGACGTATCGGATGCGGGCGCGGTCGGGCGCCGGCGGCCAGGCCGGGACGGGGGCCGTCGGGTCGAGGGTCGGCGGACGATGCGCGCACGCCGCGAACAGGCCCGCGACGAGCAGCACGGCGGCGATGGCGGCTCGCACTAGAAGAACCTGCGGCTCGCCCTGAGCAGGAACGTGTCCTGCTCGAACGAGGTGCCGTTGTGCCGTGCGTAGTGGGTCACCCCGACGACGAACCGCCAGACGCCCGGTCTCCACTCCAGCTCGGGATGGTAGGAGAGAATCGTTTCCTGCCCGATGCTCGTGAACGCGCGGTCCTCGTAGCGGGCGCGGACCCGAAGGGAGAGCCGGCGGCGGAAGCGCCAGTGCGCCCCCGCTGTCAACGCGTCGACCGCGCTGACCAGGTCGTTGCCCGGCAGGAACGGCCCGCCCGCGGCGGGATCGGGGGTGAACTCGGAGATGCCCCTGCGGCTAAACACGGTCATGGAGACGCTCCCACGACCCTCGCTCAGGGAGCCCTCGAGTCCGTACTCCGTGCTCTCCTGCAATCCGAACTGGAAGGTGTCGTAGATCGCGTCGCGCCGGTAGACGGTGACCTGTCCCCGAAGACCGGCCCCGATCCCGCCCTCGAAGCCGCCACGCGCCAGGGTCTCGTCGAAAGTGACCGCGGCGCCCGTCACATCGGTCTCGTTCTTGCGAATCGTGGCCGACCCGAACAGCGCCGCGGTCTCGCCCACGGGAACGCGGAGGTGAAGATCGAACCCCTGGTGGGTCACCGTGCGATCCGGATCGACTTCGTGCGTCGTACGACTGAGTCCGGCGGTGACAACGGACGCCAGCTCGAGGTGCGACCAGTCGCGGTTGTAGCGCACCCCCAGATTGGCTCCCGCCAGGTCCTGGGTCACGGTGGCATCGGCGGTCCTCGACTCCAGCGTGCCCCCGGAGGCGCCTGCGAACGTCTCCCAGTGCTCGCTCACGAGAATTCGGATGTTGCCTCGGGCCTGATGGTTCGTCGAGTTCACGAACTTTCCGGAGTTGTCGTTGTAGTCGTAGCCGAAGTTGAATCCGATTCGGTTTCTACGCGGAACGTCCAGCTGGGCGGAAAGCCGGCTCTGGCTCAGCTGGTCCAGCTCGCCCGAGCTGAACTGGGCGTTGGAAACCGTGCGGATACCGTTGAACAGCAGGACCATGCCGTTGTCGAAGCGGGTCCGGTCGCTGATCGTGAGATCGCGCCGCGCGAACTGTGTGTCGCGAACGAGCTCCTGTTGATCGCTCTGGCCGTACCGCAGTGACATCTCCCGACGGCGGAAACGCTGCGAGAGCTCGACCACGCCGTTCGTCCGCCGCTCCCTGAGAGCGACCGCGGCCTCCAGGTCGTAAGAGCTGCGGTCGTACTGCACGTGAACGTTCCGCTGGCTGGTGGACGTCAGGTTCCACTCGACTCCCCACGCCGAGGTCTCGCGGTCGCCGCTGCTCAGCCCGCGGCCGGTGTAGTCCATGGCCGAACGCCGCGCGAACAGTCGCAGGGGAAAAGGTCGGGTGGGGAAGAAGGTGCCCTCCGCGCGGTATCCGAAGTTGGTGGCATCCTCTCTCCGGCCGTCGATTCCCCGGTCGTCGCGGAAGAGATCGAGGCCGACCAGGAAGCGGTTGAAGCGGTGGTCCCAGATCGAGCCGGCCAGATCGACGCCGTAACGCTGCCGGAACGCGTTGAACGTCGAGCGGGTGCTGCCGTTGACGCCGTCCGAGCGGAACAGCTCCCAGTCGGCCGATCCCGTTAGCTTGAGAAAGTTCTGGGTCTCCTTCGTGCCACGGCCCACAGCCGGGGTCGTCACGCAAACGCCCGCCAGGGCGAAGAGCACCACGGCCCACCCTGATCGCTTCATTGCGCGCTTGCCCCGGTATCGGCCCCTGCTACTTCAGGTGGCACGTGCTGCAGAGCTGGCTTGCCGCATTGGTTGTCGTAAGGAAAGGCTCGTAGGTGTTGTCGTGAGGATCGTGACAACTCGCGCACTGCACCTTCCCTCCGAACAGTGGGACGGTCTGGGCGGCGTCGACGTACGACGCGGAGATGGGAGTCGCCAGCTCCCCGTCGGCGGTGGCGAGCGCGGAGTCGTAGGTGAAGTTCACGGGGTGGTCGTCGGACAGGCTCGTGCCCATGTTCGTGGGGCGCGTGGCCAGGATGCGGCCCGCCGCGTCCAGCTCCGTACCCGAGCCCATGGCGGGGTTCCCGTTGGTGTCGTTGGCCGGATTGCCGAGCTCGTTGACACCCAGGGTGCCGTCGTGGCAGCTCATGCACAGGTTGGAAACGTCGTCGGAACCGGCGCCGATGTCGGAGATATCGGCGGCATCCAGCGAGGGCGAGGCGTAGACGCCGTACGAGGCCACCGCGGACTGCGTGTGGTTCCACAACGGGGCCGCGGGCGTCGCCTGGTGCGGCGTATGGCAGAAGACGCAGATCTGGTCCTCGTCCGTCGAGCGATCGTTTATCTGATCCGCGCCGGCGGACGAAGAGAGGTTGTGCATCGTATCGATGACGTTGGACTGGGCCATCGCCGGTGCGCCGAGCAGTACGGCGGCCGCCATCAGCACCATGATCCTGACAAATGAACGACTCATTCTCTGTCCTCCGTACAACACGTCATTCGCCCAGGAACTGGAAGACCTGGACGCGTCGGTTGATCTGATCCGCAACAAAGACGCGGTTCTGCGAGTCGATGTGCAGGCCCGCGGGTAACCAGAACGTCCCGGGCTCGCGCCCGGCGCCACCGACAAACAGCAGCAGCTGACCCTCGCGATCGAAGATCTGGAAGTTGTTGAATGCGGCGTCGGCGACGTAGATGTGGCCCTGGCTGTCCACCGCGATGCCCTTCGGGCGATGGAAGCTTCCCAGACCGTCGCCGGCCTCCCCGAAGGCGCTCAGGACCTCGCCTTCGGGATCGAGGATCTGAACCCGGAAGTTCCCGGTATCCACGACGTAGACGTTGCCGTCGCCGTCGAGCGCCACGTTCGTCGGGTAGTTGAACTCGCCCTCTTCCGACCCGCGCGAGCCCCAGCGGTCCAGGAAGACTCCCTCGGTGGAGTAGACCAGGATCTGGTGCAGGTGGCTGTCGGCGACGTACAGCCGGTGCCGTCGCTTGTCGATGGCCAGGCCCGCGGGATTCCTCATCCCTTCCTTGCGACCCAGGGCCAGGGCCACCTCCTCGTGCTCGTCGAAGCAGAAGACCGTGTCGAGGCTGACGTCGGAGACGAACAAACGACCCTGCTCGTCGAGCGCCAGACCCACGGGGGTGACCAGACGGCCACGACCCCCGGTCCCCAGCGTGCGGACTTCCTTGGCCTTGGGGTCGAAGACCAGCACCGCGCCGAGCCCGGTATCGGACACAAAGACGCGTCCGAGCGCGTCGGTGACCACGCCGTAGGGTTTGCGGAGGGTGATTCCGGGATCGGTCTGCGGGCCGAGAAGGAGTCTCTTCCACGCCCCGCGCTTCTTGACCATGTCCGACTCTCCGTGCAGCGCGTCGAGGTAGCGGATTCGTGGAGATTCGGGCGGAAGAGGCCACACCAGATCCGAGGCGATCGGGGCCTTCTGTTTGCGCGGCGCACCGGCTCCGGCTTGCACCGACAGCGGAAGCAAAGCAAGAACGCAAATCAAGACTCGGGTTCTCATGGCGGTTGTCTCCACGTGGCCGGTTCGGCCTGCTTGAAGCGAAATCGGGGCCAGGGTCTTGCGCAGGGCAGGGACGAGCGGCACGTGGCACCGACAGGTATCGAGAATTCGGATGATTATTGGCGGGATTCCTGCACATAGACGGGTTCCGCTCCGGAGGAGCCATGGACAGATCCGTTCGATTAATCGGAACAACGGCCCTTTTGCGCGAAGAGCGCTCCCGGGTGTGATGACGTGTCGCGTTACGGAATGAAGATCGGAACCGACAGAAACGTAATCGAACGGCGTCGCGAGGAGCCGCGCGAGCCGTTTCTCGCCGATCGACTCCTCGTGTGCGCGGATTCCCATGGCAGCGGCTCGGGCAGGCGCGGGCTCGTGGCGAGCCTGGTGATCCACGGTCTGCTGGTAGCGGGCTTGATCGCCGTGTCGGCGCGTCTCCCGCGAAAGAGCGAGGAACCGCTGCGGGTCGACGTCGTCTTCTACCCGGAGCCTGCGCTGCTCGTCGAGCCCGTCCCGCTGCCCGCGGCGCCGGAGCTGGAGCCTGCGCCGGAGGTCGATGATCCGATCGAGCCGGCGCCCGTGCCCTTTGCCCCGCCGCCGGAGATCGAGCGACCGGTGATCGCCAACGAAGATCGACCGCCGCTGCCGCCGAGCCGGCCCGATCCGACGCCCGCTCCGCCCGTCGCCGAGCCGATACCGCTCCCCTCGAAGCCCGAGCCCACGGTCCGCACCGACGTGTTCGCGTCCCGGCCGACGCCGCCGGCGGTCGACGATTCACCGCCCGCCCGGCGCGAGCCACGGACGAACGTCTTCGCTGAGGCCCGGGCACCGGCAACCCTCACAACACCTCCCGATGAGGAGGTCGCGGTAGCTCAACCCGGAGCGTTCGCCTCGGATCGAACTCCCGCGCTTGCCGATCGCCCGGGGCCCGTCGTTCTCGCGACGCCGGAGGTCGGCGCGTTCGAGGTCACCTCCCCGTCCCCTGCGCCCTCGACTCCGAGCGGGCCGCCACCCAGCGAGCGCACCGTGGCCGATGCAGGATTCGGCGGAGAGAGAGCATCCGGCGACATGGCGGCGACGAGATTACCGGCCACGGCCGTGCAGCAGGGCGGGTTCGGCGAGACCGTCGTGGTCGCTCAACCACGGTCCGCGCGCCCGGGGCCGGCCGTGAATCCGGACATCCCGGTGGAGATCGTCTCCAAGCCAAGGCCCGCCTACACCGAGCAGGCGCGCGAGTCGCGCGTGGAGGGCGAGGTCGTACTGGAGGTGCTGTTCGGCGCCTCGGGCAAACTGCGCGTGATCCGGGTCGTGCGGGGTCTGGGTCACGGACTCGACGATGCCGCAGTAGAGGCGGCGCGACGGATCGACTTCAAGCCCGCGCTGCGAAACGGTAAGCCGATCGACTACATGGCGACCCTGCGGGTCGTCTTTCAACTCGCATGACAAGCCGAGGAGGGAGACCCGTGCGAAGATCCAAGCCGACTACGCGTCCCGCGCTGCTGCTGGGCGCTCTGGCCCTGTTGTGGAGCTCTCCAGCGCCGGCGGAAGAAGCCTCGGCGCTGGACCAGGTACTGGACGCGATCGTCGCGCGGGAGCAGGCGCTCGACGAGACGATGCGCCGATACGGCCCGCTGGTCGAAACCTACCTGCAGACCCTGGAACCGGACGCCAACCTCGGCGTCGTTCCGCAAACGGACCACTACTTCCTGGGCAGGCTGGATCTGTCCGGGGGCGCGGGCTCTCCTGTCGCCAGCGTGCGCGCGAAGTCGACGGAGAAGCTCTTCGACCTGTTCAAGGAGTTCTACACCGCGGGCTTCCGGCCCGACGGCTTTGCGCAGATGCTGGTCCTCGGCTCCAAGTCCTTCGACCGCGAGCACTACGAGTTCGAGTTCGTGCGCCGCGAGTTCCTCGGCGAGGTCCGAACGCTGGTCTTCGAGGTCGTGCCAAAAATGAAGGGCAGGCCGGGTCAGTTCATCGGGAGGATCTGGGTCGAAGATCGCGATTACAACATCGTTCGGTACAACGGCATCTATACGTCCAACGTGCCGGGCAACCTCCACTTCGACAGCTGGCGGCTCAACATGACACCGGACACCTGGTTCCCCGCGTACGTCTACACCGAGGAGTCCGTGTTCCGCTCGAGCGGTCAGCTCAAGCTCAAGTTCAGGGGGCAGACGCGGATCTGGGGTTACGAGATCAAGCGTCGCGCCAGCGAGGAGGACTTCACGAAGGTCCTGGTCGACGCTCCCCTGGCGGCCGACCGGGGCGATACGCCGGGACACATCTCACCCGTGGAAAGCCTGCGCGCGTGGGAGCGCGAGGCCGAGGACAATGTCCTGCGAAGGCTCCAGAAGAGCGGTCTGCTGTCTCCGGAAGGGGCGGTGGACGAGGTCCTGCAGACCGTGGTCCGCAATCTCGAGGTCACTAACTCACTCGACATCCAGCCTCCCGTCCGTTGCCGGGTCCTGCTGACGACGCCGCTGGAGTCCTTCACGGTCGGCCACACGATCGTACTCAGTCGCGGTTTGATCGATGTGCTTCCCGACGAGAACAGCCTGGCCATGGTGCTGGCGCACGAGCTGGGTCACATCCTCCTGGGCCACCAGCTCGACACGAAGTACGCGTTCAGCGATCAGATGCTGGCCGGCGACAAGCAGACGATGGATCAGTTCTTCTTCCGGCGCGACCCGCAGGAAGAGGAGGAGGCGGACGAGAAGGCGGTGCTGCTGCTCGCGAGCTCCCCGTACAGCGACACCGGGAACGCGGGATTGTTCCTGAAGGCACTGTCGGCCCGGTCGGGTGCGCTGCCCGCGCTGATCCGCTCGCACTTCGGCAACAGGATGGCGAAGAAGGACCGGCTCGTGCGGATGAGCCGGATCGTCGAGTCGGCTCCCGAGCTCTACCCTTCGGCCCTCAACCAGACCGCTGCCCTCCCGCTCGGCGGCCGGGTGAAGGTCAACCCATGGGACGCGAGCATCGAGCTGATGAGGAACAACCAGGTGGTTCTGCTCTCGGCTCGCGAGAAGATGCCGTTCGAGGTCACCCCGCTGATGCCGTATCTCGCCCGTCATGAAGATCGGCGCGACGACGTCGAGCCCGCGAATCCGATCGAGGTCGGCATCGGCAACGACCCGCCGGCCCTGACAGCCGCGACGCCGGAACGGGAAACCGAGGCGTGGTGAGGTCGTTGGATCGCAAGCATCCATATTCCGAGGAGAGACGATCATGAGTTTTCTCGAGATCATCGGCCACATGGGGGTCATCGGTTCCGCCGTCGTGGCTTGCCTGTTCTTGCTGTCGGTCTACTCCATCGGGGTGATGATCGACAGGTTCCGGCGCTTTCGCGCTGCCAGGAGCCAATCCCTGGCCTTCCTTCCCGTCTTTGCGCAATGCCTGAAGGAGAACAAGCTCCAGGAGGCGATCGGCACCTCGCGAAGCCACGACCGCTCGCACCTCGCCCGGGTCGTCACGGCCGGCGTGACGGAGCTCGTCGACGACAACAACGGGCGGCTCGATCCGGCCGCAAGGGTCGCGGCCGTTTCGCGCGCGGTCGACCGGGCGAGCGCGGTGATCTCGGCCGAGATGAAGAAGGGTCTGGGAGGCCTGGCGACCATCGGCTCGACGGCGCCGTTCGTCGGTTTGTTCGGCACCGTCGTGGGCATCATCCATGCTTTCCAGGGGATCGCGGCCACCGGCTCCGGAGGCATCGCGGCGGTCTCGGGAGGCATCGCCGAGGCGCTGGTCGCGACGGCCTTCGGTCTGTTCGTGGCGATACCCGCGGTCACGGCGTTCAACTACTTCACCGGTAAGCTGGAGAGCTACCAGGTCGAGATGGCCAACGTCGGCGCCGAGCTGATGGACTTCGTCATCAAGCAGTCCGAAGCCCATGCAACCCGTTAAGCCGGCGAGAGTCCAGTCCGAGATCAACGTCACGCCGCTGGTCGACGTGGTGCTGGTGCTCCTGATCATCTTCATGGTGATCACGCCCATGCTCGAGCCCGGCCCGCCCGTGAAGCTGCCGACGACGGATCATCCTCCCGAGAAGCCGGACGAAGGCGCTCGGCTCCTGATCGCCGTCGAGCAAGACGGCGCGATCTGGATCGAGAAGGAGGAGCTGACCCGCGAGCAATTCGGACAGGCGCTCCGTCAGGCGGCGGAGCGGGACGGCGATCGTGAGGTGGTGATCCGGGGAGACGCCAGGCTGCCCTTCGGAGAGGTGAAGCGAGTGATGGTCGCGGTCAAGAACGCCGGATTCACCCGGGTCGGCCTGATCACCCACCAGCGCGGCGACTCATGAACTGGAAGGGATGAGCCCATGGCGCCGAATGTGAACGGAGGCGGCGGAAGCTTGCAGTCGGGGATCAACGTCACGCCGCTGGTCGACGTGGTGCTGGTGCTCCTGATCATCTTCATGGTCATCGTGCCCCTGGCGCAGCGCGGTTACGATCTCGACATTCCGAAGACGTCTGTGACGGCGTCGACGCCGGAAGCGACCGAGGAGCAGATCGTCCTCGACATCGACACGACGCGGTGCTCCATCACGCAGCCGCTGGGCTCACCCGGCCTTCCGCCGGACTGCGAGGTGAGCCTGGGCGACGAGGACGTGCCCGTGACGGATCTCGCCCGCCGGGTGAGCGAGGTCTACGCGAGCCGGCCGCCTGCGGACAGGGTGCTTTTCCTCGCCGCGGACGACCGGCTGAACTACGAGGGCGTGATGCGGATCGTCGACGTTGCCAAGTCAGGGGTCGAGGGGCTCAGGATCGGACTGGCGATGGCGGACGGAAAGGTCAAAGCGGCGGCGTTGTAACGGTCACCGGGGTTACGCGGCTCGACCACGATTCAGTCGGGAACCCGCCGCTCGAGCTCGTCGAGCCAGTTGACCACCACGGTCACACCCGCGGGGGCGGTGTCGTCACCGGCGCTCTCGATCACCAGAAACCGCTTTGAATCCAGCACGTCGTAATCGAAGAGCCCCGAGCCGGCAGCCAGGTCGTCGAACACCCGCTCCGGTCTGCCGGCCCTGAAGCTGCCTGCGCTACCGTCCACGGCCACGGCATACAACCCGGCTTGCAGCCGGTAGAACAGCTCGCTCCCGTCGGGCGACCACCGGGGCGCCGAGCCGCCCGCGGTGGATACCTGCCACTTGCCGCCGGGTCCGGGAAAGGCCCGCACGAAGATCTGGAACTCGCCGGCCTCGTCGGAGGCGTAGGCCAGCCAGCGCCCATCCGGCGAGAGCGCCGCGACCGACTCCGATGCCGGCGTCTCCAGCACGACCTTCACCTCGCCGTCCGCCTCCGAGAGAGCGGCGATGTTGGCCGCGTTCTCGTTGGTGAATTCCAGGATCAACGTCCGTCCGTCGGGGGTCCAGCCGCGCGGCACGATCTGCCCGGCGTTCTCGAACCGCTCCGGCGAGTAGACCATCTCGGCCTGCCCGCTGCCGTCCGCCGCCTTCACATAGGCGCTCATCAGCGCGTTGTCGCGCACCGAAGAAAAGGCGATCCGCTTGCCGTCGGGAGACCAGTTCGGGGTCCCGTTGTCTCCCTCGAAGGTCAAGCGGGTGAGCGTTTCCTGCCGGAAGTCGTAGGTCCAGATGTCGAAGGTCGTTGCGCCCTCGACCT
>Ga0316194_10003610_pt1 | contig 10767 bp, 6 predicted proteins | sample CroRivsedime1_MG_FD_204936 | JGI IMG/M metagenome (GOLD analysis project Ga0316194, IMG submission 204936) | Coastal sediment microbial communities from Maine, United States - Cross River sediment 1 | ecosystem: Environmental > Aquatic > Marine > Coastal > Sediment | place: USA: Maine... | reverse complement strand
GAGAACCTGCTTGAGTCCGAGTTGTTCGGTCACGAGAAAGGTGCATTTACGGGCGCGCACAAGCAAACGCTCGGCAAAATTGAACTCGCAAATGGCGGCACCCTGTTCCTCGATGAGATCGGTGACATGCCGGTGGCATTGCAGGCCAAGATGCTGCGCTTCCTGCAGGAGCGTGTCATCGAACGCGTCGGCGGCCGCGAGGAGATTTCCGTTGATGTTCGCGTTGTGTGCGCGACCAACCAGAACCCCGAAGCACTCATCAAGAAAGGCGCGTTCCGTGAAGATCTCTATTACCGCGTGAGTGAAATCACAATCAACATTCCGCCATTCCGCGATCGGGAAGAAGGCCGCCTTATCCTTGCACGCAACCTGTTGCAGAACTACAGCAAGACACAGGGCAGGGCGATCAATGGTTTCTCGGATGACGCTGTTCAGGCTATTGAATCCTACTTGTGGCCCGGAAACGTTCGCGAATTGGAAAACAAGATCAAGGGCGCGGTCATCATGGCCGATGGCAAGACGGTTACAGCCGCCGATCTCGGAATCGTTGCGGGCGAAGGCGAAGAAGAATCACTGAATCTGCGTAGCGTCCGGCAACGTGCCGAGTCAAAAGCAATTCGAGTTGCGTTGACCAAGAGCTTCGGCAACATTTCCAAAGCCGCCGAAATGCTTGGTATTACCCGGCCGACCTTATACGACTTGCTGAACAAGTACGGGATGACAGCGGACGGGTACTCGAAGAAAGCGGCTGGTCAATAGCCGCGGCGGAGGCCGCAGGCCGCGCCTACCTCGTTTTGAACTGGTCGGGATTGAGGTCGTGGCGTGCCAGCAGCTTGTAGAAATCGGTGCGGTTGCGTTTCGCAAGCCGCGCAGCCTGGCTTACATTGCCCATCGTAATCTGCAGGATTTGTGACAGGTAATTGCGCGTAAATTCGTCGCGCGCGTCGGTGAAGGACGCAAGCTTGCCGGCGTGCTCACCCAGTGATTGCTGTACCAGTTCGCCACTGATAACCGGTGAGCGCGACAGCGCCACATTCTGCCGCACGACGTTGTACAACTGGCGAATGTTGCCAGGCCATTCGGCAGTCACCAGCATTTCAACAGCCTCTGGCGCATAGACTTTTCGTTCCTGCCCGGCTTCCTTCGCAATGATCTGCAGGAAGTTCGCGACGAGTAGCGGAATATCCTCGCGGCGATCATCCAGCGTCGGAAGTTTAATGTTGACGACATTGAGTCGGTAATAAAGATCTTCCCGGAAATGCCCTTCACGCATCTGTTCCTGCAAGTCGCGGTGCGTAGCCGAGATGACGCGCACGTCCACCTGCAACGCGTCCGTGCTACCGACCGGTCGGACCTGGTTTTCCTGCAATACGCGCAGCAATTTGACCTGTAGCCGCATCGGCATGTCACCGATTTCATCGAGCAGCAGGGTGCCTCCCTCGGCCGCCTGGAACAGTCCCTTGTGCGTGCGGGTAGCGCCGGTAAACGCGCCCTTCTCGTGACCAAATAATTCGGACTCAAGCAGGTTCTCGGCCATTGCTGAACAGTTGATCGCCGTGAACGGCTTATTGTGTCTCGGGCTCGCGTTATGAATGGCCCTGGCGAGCAGTTCCTTGCCGGTTCCGCTCTCACCAGTGATTAGAACGCGTGCATCGGTTGCCGCAACCATCTTCGCTTGCTGCAGAACCTCTTTCATGCCCTGGTTGCGCGAAATGATGTCCGATGCCCAGTCTTCCTCGACATCGGCCGAGCCTGAGACGCGCAGCGCTTTGTCGACCGTGATCATCAATTCGTCTTTGTCGATCGGTTTCGTCAGGAAGCCGAATGCGCCGCTTTGCGTGGCGACAACAGCATCCGGGATCGTGCCGTGAGCCGTGATAATGACTACGCGCAGCCCCGGAGATCGCGTCTGCAGTTCTTTCAGCAGCCCAATGCCGTCCATCTTGTCCATGCGCAAGTCGGTAATGACAAGGTCGGGCGTGAAGCGGTTCAGCGTAGCGAGCGCCTTGTGAGCGCTTTCGACGGCCTCAACGTCGTAACCCTCGGCACGTAGCCGGATGCTCAGCAGGCGCAGCAATCCAGGATCGTCGTCGACGAGCAGAATTTTGCCTTTGGAGTGAGCGGAGCGGGTAGCCATCTGAACAGGTTAAGTTGAATTACGGTATTGAGCAAGAGAGATAGCTGTAGGAGCGCTGCTGGTCAGCGCGATGGTCGCAGTGCAAGCACAGCTCCTACTCCTGCTCTCTAATGGAGCGCTCAATCGACGTAATCGCCTCGAGTTTTTCCTCGGCCTCTTGAAGTTCACGCCGCAAGCGCTGATTCTCGGCCTCGACGTTGGCAAGGTGTTGATTCGTCGCGTTTTCCTGATTCTGTGCGGCGCGCGATGACGCGCTGCGCAGACGCTGGACCTCGGCCTGGGCAACGACGATTTGCTCGGCGTTTTTGAGACATATGGTCGCCAGCGCGATCTCTGACTGGGTCAAAAGCTCGGTTCTCGCCAGGACCTCGCGCAACATTGACGCCGCAGGTTCAGGGTCGAACTCTGAGTGCCCCGGGGTGGCGAGCACGAGGGCATAACGCAGGTTGGTCTGTGGGCCCGGTGTGAGTTGGGCGCCCGATTGCGCATCGGCGAATATCTCGGCCTGGGTCGCGGGATCGCCAGCGGCGAGTCGCTGCAACTCGACGAGGTAGTGTTCTGCCTCGGGTGCGCCGAGGATGCCGACATCGCCGTCAGATGTTCCGGATCCGGACGAACCCGTAAAGAAGTCTCTGGTCTGCGCGCAACCAGTAAGAAGCAGAACAGTCAGTGCTGTCGCCGCGATGTGCCGTGCTGTCAAATCTCTGTTACGCATTGGCCGCCATCTTGTGTTGTGAAACGGTACGCTTCTGGGGGATGTCCACCCGGAAATGCGCGCCTGGAAATTCATTCGAATCAATGAGTTTAACCGAACCCTCATGTGCTTGTATGCACTCGAGCACCACCGACAATCCGATGCCTGTGCCAGCGACCTGTCCGCCTTGCTCCGTACGTCCCTGGAAAAAAGCCTCAAAAATTCGCGGGCTTTCTTCTTCCGGAATGCCCGGTCCTGTGTCACCGAACTCGAGCACGAAGCTCGAGTGTGTCTCATGTGCGCGAATCGTGATGTAGCCATCTCTGGGCGTGAACTTGATTGCATTCGATAGCAGATTATCAAGGACTGTGCGGATTTTGTCGCGATCCGCGTTCACAATTAGGTCCTCGACTTCGAGTTTTAACTGTATATGGGCGGCCTTCAACGCGAGCCGCTGCGCTTTTGCGACCGAGATGACCAGGGCACGAATGGGGAAGTCCGATAGCGTCAGAACCTCGGTTTTCGTTTGCCAGGCACTAAAACTGAGCAGGTTTTCGATGAGCTGCTGCAACTTGAGTCCGTTGACGCGCAGGATGTCGGTGACTTCACGCTGCGGTTTGTCGAGCTCTCCAACAGTGCCATCAAGCAGCAATTCCGTGCCCTCCCGAATGTTCGCAAGCGGCGTTTTCAGTTCGTGCGACATGTGGCGCAGGAACTTGTTTTTCTCCTGGGCCAGCTCGAGCAGCCGCAGGCGCAGCCACTCGAGTTGTCGTCCGAGTCGTTCAAGATCGGTCGGCCCTTTCACCTCGATCGGTTTGGAAAAACCACTTCGACCGAGCTGGTGGATCGCACCGTCAAGTTGCCGAATCGGCCTTGCAACGAGCAAGATAAAAAACAACACGAGTATCAGCGTGCCCGGAACAAGTGCCGCGACCTGCCAGGCCGATATTCGCTGAGCCCGTCGTGTACTTGCCTGAAGGCTGCGTAATTCTGTGTCGACGAACAGCGTTGTGGTTGTCGTGAATTCTGCGACGCTTTGACGCAGCAACGCGAATTCAGCAATAGCCCGCGCCTCGTCGTCGTCGCTCAGATTGGGCTGCTCCAGTGTCTGCACGATGCGCCGTGCTCGAGCCTGGATTGATGCGGACAGTGCCGTTGCATCAGCCTGCTCGGCGAGCAATTCCATCTCGACAAGATGTGCCTCGATAGTGGCCAGATCCTGGTACAGCAACTGCAGTGAGTCGGGGTTGCCCAGCACCTGGTACTGCCGTGCGACGCGCTCCAGCGAACCTACATGTTCTACGAGCAGGCGGTTATTCTCGGCTGCCGCTACACCGGTGAAGACCAGCTGTTCACTCTGCTCAGCGAGCCGATCGAGATTGACAAGCGCCCAGATCACGGCGATCAGCAACGGCAGACCGACGAGCCCAAATCCTACGAGAATCAGGCCGTTGAGGGATTTTGGGCGATAAAATATCATTTTTGCAGTGTAGCACTGGCCACGCTCTATTTAAGCCGCCCAGTAAGCTCCGGGATCCTGGTTTGCGATTTTGCGTTCCCACTCCAGGCTTGTGCGAACAATCGTGTCGAGATCGTCAAACCTCGGTTCCCAGCCAAGTACGCTGCGGATCTTTTTGGCCACAGCGATCAGCTCGGGAGGGTCGCCCGCACGGCGTGGCTCCTCAGTGATGCTCAGCGCCTCACCGTTTGCTTTCTCAACGGCAGCGAGGACCTCGCGGACGCTGTAGCCATGGCCGTAGCCACAGTTGAGAGTCGTCGGCTTGCCGCCATCCCGGAGGTAATTGAGCGCATCGAGATGCGCGCAGGCCAGGTCTTCAACATGAATGTAGTCACGCAGACCGGTGCCGTCGGGCGTTGGGAAATCGGTACCGAAAATACTGACGCCTGGACGGATTCCGACCGCCGCTTCGCAGGCAACTTTGACAAGCAGCGTTGCTTTCGGCGTCGACTGGCCGATGCTGCCGCCTGGTTCGCACCCGGCAACATTGAAATAGCGCAGTGCGACGTAGGTCGGGCCACCGGCAATTGCCAGGTCGCGCAGCATCCACTCGGTCATGAGCTTTGAGCTGCCATACGGGTTAATCGGCCGTGTCGCGGTTGCCTCTGATGCCGCGCCCTCGGGCGGGATGCCATAGACGGCCGCCGTCGACGAAAACACGACATGCTTGACGCCATGGGCATGCGCGCGCTCGAGCAGCGTGCGACTGCTGGCCGTGTTGTTGCCGTAGTACTTGAGCGGATCCGATACTGACTCGGGCACAATCGTATGCGCTGCAAAGTGCATCACAGTGTCGATGTCATGATTTTCGAAAATACGGTCGAGCAGGGCAGCGTCCCCCGTATCACCAATTACGAGCTCACCGGAGGTAACGGCCGCCTCAAACCCGGTCGACAGGTTGTCGAGCGTAATGACGTTTTCGCCATTGACGCCGAGCTGGCGTACGACGTGACTGCCGATGTAGCCGGCGCCACCTGTGACGAGAATCTTGCCGTTATCCATGGGCCACCCAAAAATCCTTGAAATGCAACAGAAAAGCGCCGGAACTGTGACAGCGGCGCACGTTCAAAAGACAAAGTTTATCAATACTTACGGATAGAATTCGGACCTACTTCGCACAATATTATGTGAGAATCGTGCATCGCGTGAGGCTAAATCGAGGACATTTTTTGACAGCACCTGGAACAGGCCGGGCGACACTGTTTGCCTGTGTTTTTCTCTTGCTGGGCGCTTGCGGCGGCAGTGCGAGCAGCGACGGGGGCGGGGTGAACACCGTCGTTGTGTCCGGAACTGTCAGTTATGAGTTCGTGCCGACGAATGCTGGCTGCAATGGGCTGGATTTTAGTGCGATCGAAGTACGGCCGATTCGGGGCGCAACGGTGCAACTCATCGACGCCGCTTCGGGCACAGAAATAGCAAGAACGACGTCGACTGCGACTGGCACGTTTTCGATCCCCGATATCCAGCCCAACATCATGGTTCAGTTACGAGTACGCGCTGAACTCAAGGACTCAAATTTGCCCGGCTGGGACGTCGAGGTGCGCGATAATTTCATCGCCGGGGCAAGCGACCTGGACGACCCAGCGCCACCATCACTTTCAACTCGTGCACTGTATGCGCTGAACAGCGCGAGCTTCGATACCGGGACCAGCAATGTCCAGCACAATCTGACGGCGACAACCGGCTGGGACGGTGCGCGTTACTCAGAGCCGCGTGCCGCGGCGCCGTTTGCACTGCTCGATACGGCGTATACGTCCATGCAGTTCGTCCGCGGCTTCGATGCGAGTGCCAATTTCGCGCCGCTGGATATGTTCTGGAGCGTCAACAACACGCCAGGCAACGGACTATTCGATATCACCGCCGGTGAGATCGGAACGTCCGGTTACCTTCAGAGCGATGATGCACTGCTTGTTCTCGGCGATGCGGCGATCGATACCGATGAATTTGATGGGCACGTCGTAGCCCATGAGTGGGGCCACTATTTCGAAGATGTGCTGGCGCGCTCGAATTCCGAGGGTGGGCCGCATTTCCTGGGTGAAAGCCTGGATGCCGCGGTCGCGTTCAGCGAGGGATTCGCGGAGGCGTTGGCATCGATGATCCAGAATGAACCGATCAACTGCGATACCCTCGTTCCCGGTACATCAGGTGGCAGCGGATTCACGGTCGAGGGCAATAGTTTCGGGCGTCGCGGGTGGTTCAATGAGGTTTCAGTCGCAACACTGATCTGGGATCTTTGGGACACGGCGGACGACCCAGGCGACACTGGCTCGCTCGGCTTCAGACCTATATACGACACGATGGTAGGGCCGCATGCGATGAGTGAATCGTTCGCGACCCTGTTCTCCTTTGCGACGGAACTTCGAGCATCACTCAACGCCCAGGACGCGGCATTGCTTGATGCGCTGCTTAATCGGGAGGAGGTCGTCGCGGGTGCTGATCTCGACATATGGGCCGCCAGTGAAACAAACGATGCGGGCGTTACGCAGGACGTATTTCCGCTGTACGTGCCCTATACAGCCGATGGTTCCGTGACCAACGTTTGTGTGAACAATGTACTTGATGGATTCGCAAGGCATGGCAATAACGTGGGCGAGAATCGCTATTTGCGCATCACTGTGCCGGTCGATGATGAGTATGACGTCAATGTCGTGACTACAACGGCGACGCCACCTTCCGCGGATCCGGACGATCGCGATTACAGCGATCCCGACATCGTTATCTATCACGGCTCGGTCCTGGAGGAAATTGCGAGGGCAGGGACCGATGTTGCACAGAACATGGAGCCCACGTTTCGTACGCCCATGTTACTCGCGAGTCAGACCTATGTTGCCTTCGTCGAGGAGTGGCGCTTCCAGGACGCACTCGCGTCGACGACATTTCCGCAACGAATCTGTTTCGACGTATCATTGACGCCGACGCCTTAGGCCGGCAGCAGGTAATCACATGAATCGAACAACACTTCTAATCCTGGCACTGTCCGTACTTGCAGCTTGCGGCGATGGCACCGACACGGATGCCGGGCAAGCAGCTGACCAGGACATAAAGAGCGATGGGGCCAGTGCGATGACGGCCAAACCGCAGGGCCCGGTCTCGATTGAGTACCGGATTATCGGCACCCCGATTCTGGGCCAGCCTCTCGCGATCGACCTGGAAGTGACGTCAACGATCGGACCGCAGGCCATTACCCTGAGTTACCGTGTCAATGACTCCACGGCAATGGAGCTCATGGAGTCACAACCCGCAGAAACGACGATCGCGGCCAGCAGTGCCGAAGGACCGAGTCTGCAGCAGATCCGGCTGGTGCCATTACGCGAAGGCCGCTTGTTCCTGAACGTGTCGGCGAGCGTCGACATCGACGGCGGGACCGTATCGACGTCAATGGCTATACCCATCGAGGTTGGCACGGCTGTGCGGCAGATTGAAGAAAACGGCGTCATCACAACTGACGAAGACGGCAACCCGATCCACTCGTTACCTGCCTCCGAAAACTAGGTTCATTGCGCAGGCCCCGCCCGTGGGGCGGTGCCCCGGGGCCCGTGCAGAGCTTATGTTCAGTCGTTGTCGGCGTAACTCCGTTTATCTCGATACGTACGAGCTTTTTGTCATAAGCCACTGATCATTAACGGGAATTATTTCCCAGAAAAAATCTCAAAATCTGATTTGCATCACAGACCCCGACGCGAACTCTCCTTAATGTATTGAGCTAGAACCAGCATTTCGACAGAAGTCGCTGGACGCATAGTGCAAATCTATTCACGGAATGAGTTGGTCGGTCGATGCACAAGGAGCTTCGCGACAGAATCAAGAGAGCGACGGAGGAGTCGGGGATTGAAAAGCCCGACTTCCTGGAGTTGTTGCACCTGATCGATGAGCATTACGACAAGATGGAAGCGACAATCACCCAGTCGCTGACCAACACAACTCCCATAGAAGCCATTTTTGATAGCGTGACTGAAGCGCTTCTGTCGGTCAGTGAAAGTGGCATCATCTGCAACTGCAACAAAGTCTGCTCGTACTATTTTGGCCTGACACGTGACCAGCTCATCGGCTCGAAGATCGAACATGTGCTTCCAGCCGTAAAAAATCGGGCCGTCGAGAAGTTTCTTGAACCCTTCATGTCGAACCTGGACACCTCACAGGTTGATGTGACGGGCGGCCAGGTTGACGCGCTGCGGGCTAACGGTGACAAGTTTGTCGCAGAGATCAGCGCCAGTCGTCTGAAAGCCGGCGACGGGCACATCTTCGTGATCAGTCTGCGCGATGTGACAGGCCGCCAGGCAGCGGAGAGTGCACTCAAGCATAACGAGGAGCGCTATCGCGCGCTGATCGAGAACGCGCCGGAGGCTATTGTCGTCTTCGACCCCGAAAAGAGCTTCTTCGTTGACGCCAATGATCAGGCTTGCGAGCTGTTCAACCTGTCACGCAAACGCCTGCTATCGGTAGGTCCGGAACAGGTAAGTCCGGAGACACAACCTGATGGCACGCCGTCCTTTGGTATTGCACGCGGTTACATTGCAAGGGCACTGAATGGCGAGCATTTGGCCTTCGAGTGGACTCATCTCAACTCGGCGGGCGACGAAATCCCGTGCGAGGTCCGACTGAGCCGCTTGCCTGCGGGTGAAAAATACATTGTACGCGCGTCAATTACGGACATCTCAGAGCGTAAGCGCAATGAGGCGCTCGCCTTTGCCCAGAATAAGATTCTCGAGATGATTGCGGCCAGCGTGCCGCATGATCGTACGTTGCGCACAGTCTGCCGCTGCGTCGAAAAGATAAACGATGATTTCCGTGCTGCCATTATGCAACTTGGACCGCGCGGGCAGACGTTGAGCGTAACGCAGGCGCCGAGTCTCCCGGAACCCTTTAAGCTGTTGCTCAATTTCGTCGACGTGGGCGCAGACAGCATCGCATGTGGCGCAGCAGTGCATCATGGTGAAGATCGGTTCACGGCCGACATCACAGAGGATGAGGCCTGGGCGCCTCACAAGAAACAGGCAGCGCAGCACGACGTAGCGTCGGTATGGTCGTTCCTGGTTCATGGAGCAAGAGGTCGTGTTCTTGGCACGATGGATGTGTACGTGAACGAGGCTCGTGCACCGACAACCGATGAGCTCGACAAACTGGGTCGCCTTGCTCGACTCGCCGGTATCGCAATCAAACGTCAGCTCGACGAGGATAAACTGCGTAGCTCAGAAATGCGCTATCGCGGCTTGTTCGAAAATGTTGTGGATGGTGTCTATATTTCATCGCGCAAGGGCGACCTGATCGCTGCTAATCCAGCACTTGTCGAAATGCTCGGTTATGAGAGTGCCGAAGAGCTGAAAGCCGCAGGCCGAACCCCAATGCTTTATGTGAATCCGATCGATCGTGAGCGTGTGTTTGCTCGCCTCGAGGCCGAAGGCATCGTTAAGAACTTCGAGTACCGGCTGAGGCGCAAAGACGGGCGTGAGATCGTTGTGCTTGAGAATTCACGCGCGGTCCACGATGACGACGGGAATATAGTCGCGCACGAGGGCACCATTACCGACATCACTGAACGCAAGCGCGCTGAAACGCGTGTTTTTGAAGAAAAGGAACGTGCCCAGATCACACTGCAGTCCATTGGCGATGGCGTCGTTACGACTGATGCTGAAGGCAAAATTGACTACATCAACCCGGTCGCGCAGGACCTGACGGGTTGGGACATGCGCAGTGCGCGCAACAAGTCGATCACCGAGATCATGACGATCATCAACGCGCACACACGCGCAACGGTTGATAACCCGGTCATGCGATGCCTTAAAGACGGTCGCGTCATTACGCTCGAAGAGAATTCGATTCTTATTTCGAAAAACAGCGACGAAATACCGATTCAGGATTCGGCAGCCCCGATTCGTGACCGTATAGGAAATATAATCGGCTCGGTCATGGTGTTCCACGACGTAAGCAAGGAAACACGCCTGTTCCGCCAGCTCAGTTACCAGGCGTCTCATGATGCACTCACGGACCTGATCAACCGTCGTGAGTTTGAGAATCGGCTGGCAATTGCTCTCGATGGGGTTCGTGGTCATCCTGAAGATACGCACGCTTTGCTGTACCTCGACCTCGATCAGTTCAAGGTGGTCAACGATACATTTGGTCATTCCGCTGGCGACGCATTGCTGCGGCAGCTGTCTGAGCTCGTGCAGATGAACATTCGCTCGACCGATTTGCTCGCGAGGCTCGGAGGCGACGAGTTCGCCATCTTGCTTGAACGTTGCAGTGAGGAGCGGGCCTTGGAAATCGCCGAGAAGATCCGCGGTGCCGTCGAAGGCTATCGCTTTGAATGGCAGGATTCGTTTACAACCATTCGATGCTCGATTGGCGTTGTCCTCGTGACGAGTGAGAACGCAGATGTTGCAGGACTTATGAGTTCCGCAGACGTCGCCTGCTATTCTG
>Ga0316194_10003605_pt1 | contig 10773 bp, 9 predicted proteins | sample CroRivsedime1_MG_FD_204936 | JGI IMG/M metagenome (GOLD analysis project Ga0316194, IMG submission 204936) | Coastal sediment microbial communities from Maine, United States - Cross River sediment 1 | ecosystem: Environmental > Aquatic > Marine > Coastal > Sediment | place: USA: Maine... | reverse complement strand
CGAAACACAGCTTGGCAATGGTGCGGAAGTCCGTCGTGCACGCCTGTTTGCCAAGGGTACTGTTTATCACGACTGGTTCTACAAGGCACAGATTGATTTTGCCGGTAACAGCACATCGCTGAAAGATCTTTACCTTGGGTACAGCGGTTTTGATTCAGCCAAAATAAAAATCGGTAATTTCAAGGAACCTTTCAGTCTCGAGGAGCTGACCAGTTCCAAATATATTACCTTCATGGAACGTGGTCTGCCGAATGCATTCTCTCCGGGACGCAACACCGGTCTTGCAGTGAGTACCCACGGCGACAAGTGGGGCGCAGCTGCCGGCTACTTCTTTGATGGCGTAAAGAACGACAGCTCGCCGAAGAGCCAGGGCTGGGGTGCTACCGGGCGAGTTCATTTTGCGCCGCTGGCAGACAAGGCGCGCGTCGTCCACCTGGGGGCCGCCGCCAGTTATCGGGGCTCTGACGGGGATAACGAAATCCGTTTCCGTGAACGACCCGAGTCACACGTAACCAGCACCCGACTGCTGGATACCGGGACCATTTCCGGCTATGACAACCAGACACTGTATGGCGCGGAAGCTGCAACCGTCTTTGGCCCGTTCTCGCTGCAAGGCGAATATATGCAGGCCAGTGTCGATGTATCGAGCCAGGGTTCTGACCCGGATTTCAGTGGCTGGTATGTTTTTGGCAGCTACTTCCTGACCGGTGAGCACCGTCCATACAAGACCAGCAACGGTACCTTTGGTCGGGTGAAACCTGACAGCGTTGTGGGCAAGGGAGGTATCGGTGCCTGGGAATTAGCCGCGCGTTACAGCAACATTGATCTGGAAGACAGCGGGTACGAGGGTGGCGAGGAAGACAATATCACTGTGGGTGTGAACTGGTATGCGACGCCGAATATTCGCTTTATGGCGAATTATGTTCGCGCCAGCACGGATCCCACATCGCCGGAAAAATTCGCCACTACGGGTGATGAAGACGTCAACATTTTCCAGCTACGAAGCCAGATCGATTTCTAATATTTGATCGCCTGCAAACGAAACCGGTAACGGCGGCATTGCAGACAATGCACGTTACCGGTTTTTTTACTCCGGTTGCCTGTCACATTAATTAATGGCCCGGGTCTGGCGTGCGTGTCGAAAGCTCAGTCGCTATGCTCCTGTGCGCTTCGTCATAAACCGGGACGCCGCCAGTTTATCTCCCTTTACAACAATTTATGAGTGCAAAGGCCACGACAGCAAAGACCAGTACGACTATGATGCCGCCGAAAGTGAATGTATCGAAAATCATGACGGTTCCCCTTTAACTGTTACCATGATAACTATATTAGTGTTTGCTAATAAAATATCAAGGGAGGTTTTAGAATTAATATGTAATATGCTGTTTTATATATATTATTATTTTTTAATTCACGGATTTTCAGTGCGTTACCGGGCTATGCCGGGCTTCGGATCAGGCGCTTATGCGATAGTTCAGCGGTAGACGGTTACACCGGTATCGCGGCCGTTAACCGCACGCAACATACCGGGTAATTCAAGTCCGTGTACAACAGCACCAAGAGCGATGGAAAGGGGCACCTGATACCAGCGCAAATCATAGTGGCGCCATAGACGCAGCGTGTGGCCCACACTTTCAGTCAATCGGTATGCGTAGAATAAGGGAAGACTTGCGGCACCGAGAAAATTAACGATCCTGGCACCTGGAAGTTCGCGGTCAAGTTGTCGAATTCGGATTGAGGCCCAACCGACCTGGCGCCGCATGTCGCGTTCCATCGGCCAGCCTTCGAAATCGTGAACCACATTGATTGCAGGATCGAAATACAGGCCGGCACCGCTGCGAAGTATGTTTTCGCTTTGCAGCCGGTAGGCAAACGGTCCGGCGTTGGTGGGGAAGGGAAACTCGAGCAATGCGGCGCGGCGGAATACGACATTGTTGGTGGAAAGAAGACCAACAGGCGCAGCGTTACCGCGGTCGACGTAGGCGCGGGAGAGCAGACCGAGTGCTCGCTCGAGTACTGTTCGGCCTGCATAGCGGGTGCGGCCACTTATCGCAGCGGCATCAGGCCGCGCACGCATCGCTTCAACACCTGCGCGAACCCAGGAGTGCGTCGGGATACAATCAGCATCGATCACCATTAGAAGGTCCGCACGCGCAGCATGTGCAGCAGCATTTTTCAGTCCATAGGAGCCATGCTCGGTAGAAGGCACTATGCGAAGACCCGGCAGTAATGATGGCAGATCCTCGGGCATGCTTGCCAGATCATCCTCGTTCTCCATCAGCATATACTCGACCGACTCGCTGAAGTCCTGGCATGCGAGTGCGGCCAGAGTCTTGCGCAAATCATCCCAGGCCTTGGCTTGCCCGCCAAGATAATCGGAAATAATGGCAACGCTGACGACCGGCCGGTCGCTGTCTGCGCGGCCCGTCCCCGGGCTTTGTGTGTCGTGGTCTTTGCTTGTCATTAGGTAAGTTTGAGCTTGATCTGGTCCACAACCTCTGCACAGGCTTCGGCACATGCCTTACACTCGATGTGCTCCTTGTGTTTCATGCATTCCTTTTCGCAGTCAATGCAGACTTTCTCGCAAACATTGGCGTACGCCTTCGTATACTCTGAATTTGCTGCCAAAAGATAGGAAAAAGCACCGCATATAGCCTGCATTTCGTGCACTTTACTGGCACAGTCTGCCAATTCAACGTCACCTTCCTGAAATGATACAAGACAATGTGCAATACAGCGCTGACCTTTATCCAGGCAGTCATTGGTTGCATTCAGCAGATCCGGCAGTTGAGCAGTATGTTTGCTGTGATCGTGTTCCGGTTTGGCGGAAAATGCCGTGCCCGCGTAAGCAACGGTTGCCGCAGCGCCTATCCCCAGTAAGATTTCTCGGCGGCTTATGCCGTGTGTGGTTTCCTGGTCTGTCTGTGATGATGGTTGCAGGTCTGGCATGGGGCTATAGACTCCTCGGCAGTTAGATTGATCAAAACACACCTTTAGCATAGACGAAAAAATCTGCCCCGAATATGGTGTGGCGTGGTTACCGCGGATTGAGGCCCGCCAGTTCCGCAGATGCGCGCGAAGAGATGCCGTGCTGACGGAAACGTATGGGGAGCAATCCAGGCTTGATCTGGTTTTTGAATTCGCGTTTCCAGCGCGGAAAGGAGCGTACCGGCTTGCTGCCGTAGACAGCTTCGTCGAGTTCCGCCAGCAGGTGATCGACCTGCACCGCATTGGCCCGTGGATGACATCTGACGATACCTTCGCCAAGTTGCCGAAGGTGCGCCTGAGGCCGTACACCAAGGTGCTTGGCCGCCAGGATTTGCAGTGCCTGCGCCCATTCGGCCGGGTCGTCTTCACGCGCGACGGCGCGCAGGCAGAACCACAGCTTCCAGGATATCGGTAGCTGTCGTCCCGTCCAGGTGCGCAGGCGGTGAAAACTGCGCCGTGGCGAAAAGCGGTTGGCGAATGCGACCAGCGGTGTGTACAGCGCGCCGAGTACCGGCCTGAAAAGGTTCTTGATCGGTTCGGTTCCGGGCAGTCTGCCATCACCCATGAAGGCGTTCAGCCAGCTAAACAGCAGGATGCCAACCGCAATACCCATCGGTAGCCAGAAGAAACCTGGAATTATCGAGGCGCCAGTGCCGCGACCGCCACGGTCGGGATTGGCTGGACCCATGACATTGATCTGGTCGGTAATCAGTGCGGCCACCTCGGGGCGGTTGTAGCGCACGTTCCACCAGTTGATGGTGACGCTGGGCAAATTCAGCCAGCCGCCGTAGCGCGGCACCAGGGTAAAACGTTCCACACGACGTCCCTGCAGTGTCTTGCCATCGTCAGACACTTTGCCTTCACTGGTACTCTCGCCGGGGTAAACACGAAAGTCGGTGCTCTTGAGATAACCGGCAACCGACGGTATCTGCGAACCGGTGGTGCCCACCGCCTGGGTTTCCACTTCCATCTCTATGGGGTTGCCGGCCGCCGGTGCTTCGCTTCCAGTCAACCGCGCTGTGATTTGCAGGTTGTACAGCGGCAGCCAGGGTTGTACAGCGTCAGTCGCTGTGCGCACATGCATAATCACCGCCTTGCCGGACACGTAAAAGTCTGGACCGTCACCCCCGCCAGTGGCGGTAAACCGGCCGGTAACCCGGGCGGGTGGTATCTCTATAACGCCACTGGACAAGGGCATTAACAGGTAACGGTATTCGGTAACGAGCTCATGCGCATCGTCCTGTTTGTCGCTTTCGGTCACCGGTTCGCCGAGCGTGCGCAGCACCACCGAGTTGCTTTGGGGCATAACCGGTACTGCGGTTTTCAGGTTACCGTTGCTGATGATGCGTATCCGGTACACCAGGCTCTGTTGCTCATAGGGTGTCGTGTCGCTGAGCGAGACCTCGACGCGCGGCGGGTCATAATGCTGAGCTTGCTGTGTCTGCTGCTGGTACGGATACCGGTACGGTTGGGGTTGACCGGTATTGCGGTTGTCAGGGTACTGCTGTGGATACATGCCCGGCGGCTGGTATCCGTAGGGTGGGTAATAGGCCGGTGCCCGGCCGCTGAATACCGCCAGCAAAATGAACAGGACCAGACCTGCAAACGTTTTTGTCATGCCATGCGTTATCATCGGTCAGCCTTCACCAGGGACGCGGTTCATACGAGCGTCCGCCGTTTTGATTCATACGCTGTTCTTCCAGCATAAACTGGTTTCTTATCAGGGAGGCGGGGTTACCCTCCACCTGGTCGAGCAGCTGTTCCATCACTATCACCGTGGAACGGCCACCGGCACCCGGGATTTCACCCGGCAACGCCTCATCCTCGCCTTCGGGGCCGGCAGGCCGGCCGAGCTGGTCAAACTGCTCAATTGCTCCTGTGTTCATATTGGCCCGGGCGGGATCGAAATCGCTCGGGTCATTGGCTTCGCCGGCCTGTTGCCCGCGCAGTTCCCGGTTATTGCCACCGAGCGCATCGCCAGCCTGCTCACCGCCACCCTGTGCCTGTTGCTGCGTGCCGCTGCCGTCGGCCTCACGGTCTTCACCGCCTGAGTCCGCGGCACTCGTATCTGTGTCGTCTGCCTGTTTGCCCTTGCGGCTGTCCTCCATTGACCAGTCATCACCGAAGGTGCTGCGTTGCTCCCGAGTCATTTTGTCACTACCGCTGTCGGACTGTTGCTTGCCGGACTGACCGTCTTCGGAAGCTTCTTCGGGTTGTTCGCCGCCGTCGGAATCCTGAGTGAAGCGGTCCCAATCTCCGGCATCCTGGGTCTCCGACTGGCCGTCTTCACTTTCCTGTTGCTGTTCGTCCGATTGCTCGCCTGATGAAGACTGCTGGTTGCTGTCGCCGGTACTCTGTTGAGCAGATTGCTCGTCCTGCTGCTGTCCCTGCTGTTGTTGTTCCTGCTGTTGATCACCGGACGACTGTTGCTGTTCCGACTGTTCGTCCCCGGATTGCTGTTGTTGTTCCTGTTGTTTATCGCCGGATGACTGTTGCTGTTCCGACTGTTCGTCCCCGGATTGCTGTTGTTGTTCCTGTTGTTGATCGCCGGATGACTGTTGCTGTTCCGACTGTTCGTCCCCGGATTGTTGTTGTTCCTGTTGTTGATCACCGGACGACTGTTGCTGTTCCGACTGGTCATCCCCGGATTGTTGTTGTTCCTGTTGTTTATCGCCGGATGACTGTTCCTGCTGCTCCTGCTGCTCCTGCTGCTCCTGCTGCTCCTGCTGCTCCTGCTGCTCCTGCTGCTCCTGCTGCTCCTGCTGCTCCTGCTGCTCCTGCTGCTCCTGCTGTTCCTTCTTCTGCTCCTGTTTGTCTTTTTGATCGCGCTTATCCTGCTGCTGCTTTTCCTCCGCCTCCTCGTTAGTTTCCGCCAGCATGGCGCTGGTCAAACCGAGATTGTGGCGAGCGTCCTCATAGTCGGGTTTGCGCAGCAACACCTGGCGATAGGCTTCGGCTGCGGCTTCCAGCTTGCCTTCCTGGAAACGGCTGTTGCCGAGGTTGTAAAGCGCATCGGTCTTGACGTTTTCGCGCTGGACCCGGTTGAACGATTCCGCCGCCTGTCCGTACTGGCCAGCACGATACTGGGCGACGCCGCGCCGGTAGCTATCGCTGAACTTTTCTGCGGCGGCTTCATAATCTCCCTGCTGAAACATTTTCCCGGCCTGCTGTTCCTGGTTGTTGAACAGGCCCGCCTGGCACAGTGGTGCACCCAACAAGGCGAACAAAAACGCGATGGTCCGCCGCTGCATCACGGTGTGCCTCCCCGTTGAGCTGCACGTGCAACACCGGCGCCGGGACGGTACAGGTACAGCAGGGCGAGCATGGCCGGAAGCAGCAACCAGTAAAAGTACTCGTTCCATACCAGCGTCTGTACCTGGGTATTCTGCCTGGCGCGGGCGTGCGCAAGAATGGCGTCGAGAATCGCGTGGGTGTCGTTGTCCCGGTAGTTGGACATGCGGAATACACCGCCTCCACTGTCGGCCAGCCGGCGCAAACTGTCTTCGTCCAGCCAGGACAACACCGGTTCGCCACTGGTGGCTATCAGCCCGGGTACCGGACCGCCCTGGGGCGTGCCGATGGCGAGGATATGGAAACGGGTGCCCGCTGCGTGCAGTGAACGTATTTTTTCATCGAGTTCCTGGTCCGCGAAGTCGCCGTCGCTGATCAGCAGAATATTGTGCGCAACATCGTCGCCCTGACCCGCCAGCAGCCGGCTGGCCTGATCGATTGCATCGGTGAGGCGGCTGCCTTGCAGTTGCACCAGACTGGTGGACAGGGTGGGTAGCTGGCGCAACAGGCTTTCCCTGTCTTCAGTAACGGGGGTGATCACGTGGGCGACACTGGCAAAGGCAATCAGGCCAATGCCGACCCCGGGGTTGGCATTGACCAGATCCTGAATTTCCTGGCGCGCCCGCTCAAGGCGCGAGGGATTTACATCCGTGACGTCCATGGAGCGCGAGATATCCAGCAGTATCACCAGGTCGGCACCGGGCTCAAAGGGATTCATCTGCTGGAAATCCCAACGTGGTCCGGCCATCGCCAGCGACAGCAGGCCCCAGACCAGTGCCCAGCCAAGCAGTGGCCCGCGGCTGCTGGCGACACGCGTGGTGGCAACGCCGCTAAGGTAGGCCAGCAAATGGGCGTCGGCGTATTTGGCCTCCTGACCGCGTTGGCGGAAGGGCGACGATAGCATTAGCCAGGCGATCACCAGCGGTATCGCCAGGAGGCCCCACAACCATAGCGGCTGGGCAAAATGCAGGCTGGCCTCAGGCATAACTGCTGCCTCGGTTGATGCGCCGGGCACGCGCACCCGGAAACAGTCCCAGCGCCAGCAGCGCTGCCAGCGCCAGTCCCAGCGGCCAGCGGTACAGCGGGCGCGGAATCATCACGGTGCGCGATTCCGCCTTGCTTTTTTCCAGTTCGTCGATGCGCCGGTAAATGCTTTCCAGGGCGCTGGTATCGGTACCGCGGAAGTATGCACCACCGGTAGTTTCGGCAATTTGCTGCATCACTGCTTCATCGAATCCGAGATCGTCGCGGGTGATGAGGCGACCGTTTTCCATGATCGGGACTTCTTTCTGATCGCTGCCCACGCCGATGGCATAGATACGAACACCCTCACGGGCAGCCAGTTGCGCCGCCATCAGTGGCGGAATGGTGCCGGCAGTATTTTCACCGTCGGCTATCAGCACCAGCACCCGTGAACCTGGCGGGCGTTCGCGCAGTTTCTTTACCCCGAGCCCGAGCGCGTCGCCCATGGCGGTGCCGTCGCCGGCAATGCGCGGCACCAGGTTGTCGAGCAGGTGGCGCACGGCCTGCCGGTCCAGGGTCAGCGGTGACAGCACGAAGGCGCGGCTGCCGAAAATAATCAGGCCGACACGGTCATCCTCGCGGCCCTCGATAAAGCGGCCCATTACACCCTTGACCACCTGCATGCGGCTGACCTGGCTACCGGCTACGCTGAAGTCCAGTGCTTCCATGGAGTGCGACGTGTCGACCGCCAGCATCAGGTCATACCCTTCACTGCGCTCCTCTGTGTGCGACTCCAGCCACTGCGGCCGCATCAGCGCTGCGATCAGGCCGAGCCACAGCAGGGCCAGTAGCAGGTAGTAGAGATGCGTTCCGATGGTAGTCGCCGGCCGCTGGGTATGGAATGCCGCCCGCAGGTTGCGCAGTTCCGGGTGCAGCAGGGTGATCTTGCGTTCGCGGGTATCGGTGGATGTGTAGGCGCGATTGTGATTCAAAAGCCACATGCTGAGCGGCACGATCAGTAACAGTCCCATCCAAGGCCAGGCGAAATTAAGCACGCTGGCGCCCGGTGCCGCGATCAACCCAGGCGAATGCCGCGTCGATCAACGGTAACAACTGCCGGGCACCGGTCTGACCACTGTCCGGCGGAGCATAGGGCAGCGAGAGCAACGGCTGGCCGCGTAGGGTCCAGTCAAAGCCGGCAGGATCGTGTTTCTGTAGCCAGGCCAGCCAGCGTTTGCCGCTCAGCCCCGCGGCACGGGCGCGGCCAAGACGCGCGATAGCGATACGGCGCAGAAGTTCCGACAGCTCGCTGGCGAGCTGCTGCTCTGGCATGCGGTTGGCCTGCTGTTTGAGCGTGCGCAACTGTTTCCATGCGTGCCTGCGCCAGGAGCCGGCCGGGTAACGCCGCAGGTTGCGCAGCAACGATACCAGCGCAAACAACAGCACGATCACCAGCACCGCCAGCAACCACCAGCCGTATGCGAGCGGCCACCGGGATATCTCGTCGAGGCCCTGAATATCACGCAGTCGTGAGATCATTTCGGGATTCACAGGAACGACCTCATACGCAGGCGGCGTTCCAGACCCTGCGTCAGCGTGGCATGCACGTCCGCACCGGTATCCACCGGAATCAGCGCGCAGCCCGAAGCGTTGGCCAGCTGTACCAGGTTGTTGCGGCGCTGCTGCCAGGCCAGCCGGTAGGCGTCCCGCCCGGCATCATCGGCAGTGTTCACGATAAGCAGTTCGCCATCGGGGCTGCGGAACATGACGTCGCCCATGTCCGGCAGGTCGCGGTCGGCTGGATCGTCGACCGGCACCAGTACCACCGCGTGGCGCTGGCGCAGCTGTGCCAGTCCCTGTAACAGGCCCTGGTGGTCGCGATTGAAGTCGGCAATGACAAACACCAGTCCACCAGTGCCGATGCCGCGCGCGGCCTGACGCATAATGTCGGCCAGCAGTTCAGGTGTTGACTCATCTTGTTTCATGCCATCTGTGGTCATCGCCTTGAGCAGCCGCCACAGTGCCCGCCGGTCCTTGGTAGGGCGAAAATAAATGTTATCGCGGCCATCGCCGCCGAACAGCAGGCCACCGACGCGGTCGTGAAGACTGTTGGCAGCCCAGCCGAGCAGTGCTGCAGCGCGCGCAGCCTGTACCGATTTAAACGTCTTGCGGGTACCGAAGTTCATGTGCGGCCCCTTGTCCACACACAGTATGACGCTGCGTTCGCGTTCTTCGCGGAATACCTTGAGGTGGGCTTCGCCGGTTCGCGCGGTGACCTTCCAGTCCATGTTGCGGATGTCGTCGCCCTCACGGTACTCGCGCACTTCCTCGAAATTCAGGCCCTGGCCGCGGAACAGCGAGGCATACAGGCCGTTGAACGAGGAGTTCACAAGGTGGTGAGAGGCCAGGCCAAGCGTATGCGCCTGGTGTCGCAGCTCCAGCAGGTCGTCCAGGCGGGGTTGCAGACTTATCACAAGCTCAGGGAATGGCCACCAGGGAAAGCAGGCGCTCGATCAGGTCGTCGCTGGTAATTCCCTCGGCTTCGGCTTCAAAGGTAAGCAACAGGCGGTGGCGCAGGATATCGGCGGCGATTTCCTGGATATGTTCCGGTGATACATAGGGCTCCCCGCGCAGCCAGGCGCGCGCCCGGGAGCAGCGTGCCAGTGCCAGGCTGGCGCGTGGCGAGGCGCCGAAGCGGCACCAGCGTGCCAGGTCCTTGTCGTAATTCTGTGGTTTGCGGGTGGCCTGTATCAGGTCGACGATGTAGCGATTCAGTTTCGGGCTGATAAACAGCTCGGCGACCGCATTGCGCATGGCAAACAAATCCGCCTGTGGCAACGGATTGGCCGGCGGTTTCGGAACCTCGCGCTGACGGTCGTTATCCAGTTCAAGAATTTTCAGTTCTTCGGCATGACTGGGATAGTCGACCAACACCTGCATGAGGAAACGGTCCAGCTGTGCTTCTGGCAAGTGGTAGGTGCCTTCCTGCTCTACCGGATTCTGGGTGGCGAGTACCATGAACAGCTGCGGCAACGGATAGGTTTTCTGGCCCACAGTGATCTGACGTTCGCCCATAGCTTCCAGCAGCGCCGCCTGCACCTTGGCCGGCGCACGGTTGACTTCGTCGGCCAGCAGGATGTTGTGGAACAATGGCCCGGGCCGAAACTCGAACTCGGCTTTTTCATGCCGGTAGATATCGGTGCCGATCAGGTCGGAAGGCAGAAGGTCGGGGGTAAACTGAATGCGGTGGAAATCGCCCTCGACGGCTTCCGACAGCGCATTGACCGCGGTGGTCTTGGCCAGGCCCGGCATGCCCTCCACCAGCATGTGGCCGTCGCTTAACAGGCACACCAGCATGCCATCGATCAGCTTGTGCTGGCCTATCACATGGGCGGCCAGGTGTTCACGGACGGGTTCCAGGCCGCTGGGTGTAATAGTACTGCTTGCTCGGGGTTGTGTAGCCACGCCGCTAGTACCTCCTGTGAGACTTATACCCCGGGTGGACTAGGGCGTAAGTGGTGAGTATCGTTG
>Ga0316194_10003604_pt1 | contig 10775 bp, 16 predicted proteins | sample CroRivsedime1_MG_FD_204936 | JGI IMG/M metagenome (GOLD analysis project Ga0316194, IMG submission 204936) | Coastal sediment microbial communities from Maine, United States - Cross River sediment 1 | ecosystem: Environmental > Aquatic > Marine > Coastal > Sediment | place: USA: Maine... | reverse complement strand
CGATCACGGATGCCGCGCGTGAGCAGTGGCAGATGGACGCCCAGGCGGAGAAGCGCCACCTGGAGGCGCTGCGTTCGGCACCGGGACTGGCCGGCAAACTGGCCGAGGTGTTTGGAGCCGGGGAGCATTTTCCGCCGCAATCGGACCCCGATCGAGATCTGTATGGCGGCTTTCTGTCCGATGACGACCGACGTCGTTGCGAGCAGGTGAGGCGCGCAACGGCAGATGAGCTGGCAGCACTGCATCCCGGTTTCGACGCCCCGAAGCTGGAGGAGCTGCTGTTCCGCTACCGTGCACGCAACTGGCCAGAGACCCTGAAACGGGAAGAACGACCGCGCTGGGAAGAGTTCCGGCGTGAGCGTCTGACCGAGGCGGGGGCGGGCGCCAACATTGTCCTCGACGATTATCGGAAACAGTTGTCGCGTCTGGCGGTCGATGCCTCGTTGACGCCGGATCAGCGCGCGGTAGTCGACGCCCTGATCGAATGGCCGCTGGAGCTCGGTCTGTGACGCAGCGGTCGGGGACGCGAGTAACATTGTCGTAACGCCAGTCCCGGAATGCGGTAAATTCGCACTGGTGGGCCATGCGGGGAGTTCGGTAACCCACAGCCAGTCCACAAGCCGGGTTGGCAAGGCACGCGAACGGGGAGATTCAAGTGTCGAGAACTACGGTCATCCTGATTGCACTGGCAAGCCTGCTTTTACTGACATGGGTCACCCTGTTCCTGCGCGCTGAATCGATTGAAGCGGACCTGGTGCAGCGCGTGGAGCAGACGCTCGGTTCATACGCGATCACGGATCTTCACATCGAGGCGCAAGGGCGGGATCTCTACCTCACCGGCGAGATCTCACGCGAGATGACGCCGGAGTATGTGGCCGGGATCGCCCACGGCGTCTGGGGTGTGCGTGATGTGGATGTGTCGGCCCTGAAACAGCGCACCTCGCTGCTGGACAAGGATGATCCGCTGAACCCGCGTTTTGACCCACGCAGGATAGTACGTCTGGGTGGTGACCTTTCCAATCCGATGGGTGCCGGGACCTGTCAGCGCACCATGGCACGCCTTGCGTCTGCCAGCAGCGTGCATTTCGAGGTCGGCGGCGCCTCGCCTATGCTGGAGAGTTATCCTTTGCTGAACGATCTGGCGACGGTTGCCTATCAGTGCCCCGAGACGCGAATCGTCATCGGTGGTCATACGGATTCTGAAGGTGACCGCGAGTTCAAGCTGCGTTTGAGCCTGGCGCGCGCCGAGGCGGTTGAGCAGTTCTTCTACCTGGCCGGGATAAGCGCGGAACGAATGCAGACCATTGCCTACGGCGACAGCCAGCCGATTGCCAGCAATACATCGGCGGAGGGGCGTGCCGCCAACCGCCGGATCACCTTCGACGTGCTTCCCGTTCAGTAGTTAATTTGCGGAGCAGATCATGATTTATCTGATTGTCCAAATCTTCATCCTGTTACTGCTTGCCGGGCTACTGGGTTTGATTCTCGGCTGGTATCTGACCCGGATCTCGGCGGCGCATGCGCACGCCAACCTGCGGGGCCGTCTGCGCACCGTTGAGGGCGACGCGCGTGAGCTGCGGGCCGAACTGGACGCAATGACAACGGCCAAGAACAACGCGGATATCGAACGCAGATTGCTGTCAGACGAACTGGCCGATATGCGCGCGCGGCGGGATGCCGCTGAACGAAGCACCGACAGTGCCGAATCGATTGCCGCGCTTCAGCGTGAGCTGGAGCAGTGTCGAGAGTCCCTGGTCGCAGCCGCCGCGGGTGGCGCCTCGGAAAAGGGTGAGGCGGACGATCTCCAACAGATCAAGGGAATCGGCCCAAAGATCGCCGGGATACTGCAGGAACTGGGTATTCAGCGGTTCGAGCAGATTGCGGTCTGGTCCCCTGAGAAGGTTGACTGGGTGAATGAGCGTCTCAGGTTCAAAGGCCGGATAGAGCGTGAGGAATGGATCCCCCAGGCCAGGGCATTGATGGCCGCACGCGATGACTGAACCTCAGGAAACTGTCAGGCAGAGGGGCTGATATGCGGTTTGTTTCTTCTTGGCCAGGATCAGTCAGCGAGCCATTTGTTCAGTGCTGAAATCAATTGCGCGGCCTGATCGGGGCTGGAGATATTGAACTTGGACTTCTGCTGGTACTCACCATTGCGCTTCTGGTAGCGGCGGATCGAGTACTTGTCCTTGCTGTATTGCTCCTTGCGGGCGTCCCAGTCCTGGTAGCGGAAAAGGATGGTTGTCCAGGCACCTTTGGACAGCACCTCCTTGTCGAGCTCCTTGACGACGTCTATGCCGCCCTCGCTGTAGTTGATGCTGAGTTCGTCGGGGGTGCTGGCCATTACAAAATCTCCGTTAGGGACTGGTTGCTGAGGCGCGCGACCTTAGCAAAGGAGCGTGTCCGATGTCACCTGGAACTTGGATGGCGACGCCACACTTGGTTCAAATTGCTCCCTGACGCTCCAGGAGGCTGATCAGCTCAGGAAGCTGCAGTTCCTTCGCGAGGGCAAGCGCCGACTGGCCGTCAGCGGCCTTCGCATTGACGTCTGCGCCGCGGTTGACCAGATGTGTGGCCAGGCGGTGATTGTCCTGCCTGATCGCTATCAGCAGCGGCGTGTCGCCGTCCGCGTTGCGTTGCTCGAGGTCGGCGCCGCGTGCGGTGAGGAATCGAACGGTGTCACGATCGGTGACGCCGATCTGCGCAGCCTTCAGCAGCACGGCCGAGGCATCGAGCCGGGCGCCCTGGGCGAGCAGGACCTCGGCGAGCTGGGTGCGGCCATTCAGGATGGCCAGGTCGAGCGCGCTGTCGCCGTCTGCCGTCACTGCGGCCGTATCGGCGCCATGCTTGAGCAACGTTTTGACCATGATGATCTCGCCTTTTTGGGCAGCAAACTGCAACGGATACTGCCCGTTGGGCAGCAGGACATTGATGTCCGTGCCCCAGTAAATATGGCGTTCGAGTTGATCGAGATCACCCCGTTGTACAGCCAGGTAAAGCGCCACGCTGGGTTTGTCCGGCTCACTGCAGCCAGCGAGCAGTGAAATCAGGATCGCCAGGGTGATGGTGCTGAGTGTTCTCATGCCTGCCCGATTCCTTGTTACGGCGATTCTGCGACGGCTGTCGTTAGACCGAGGGTCTCCCAGGCCTGCATGCCACCACGGTACCACTTGATCTTGGATGGCGGATAGCCCATTCGTATCGGACTGCGGATATTGGGAGGCGATTGACCGCACCAGGCCCCGTTACAAAACATGACCAGGGTCTTCGCATCGCGGAAGTTCCACAGCTCTTCGTATCGCTGGGCATCAAACTGTTGCTCAAGCATGTCAGCGATGTCGGATGTGATCTTCACCCCCACGCCGGAAGCGGAAACAATGCCACTGTAAAGCGCGAATAATGCACAAAGCTGACTGAGGCGGCCGGTCTTGCTCATCATCGTTGACGTCGGGTCTTGAGATTGGACACGTCTGCGATCATATCGAATTCAAGAGCGGACTGAACGCCGAGATCTTGTGGATAATGTGTGGCCTTGGCGAGTTGTGGAAAAGTGGAATCGCCCGGCCACAGCGTTCCCGGGTTAGAATCCGCCGATGATCGGAAAGATTCTTTTCACCCTCGCGGTGATACTGCTGGTTGCCTTGATCTGGCGAACACGCAGTCCGCACCGCCCGGCTCCACAAGCCCATCCCCGACTGGTCAATCCGCCGGCAAAGAGACTCTCGCCCGTGCGTGTGCTGGCCGTGGCCACAGTCGCCCTGATGTTGTTGGCGTCGGCCTATCTTTTGTACGAGCATTGGCGTGACAGCAGCGACGTCATATTCATCCGTGTCATTGATGCCGGCAGTGGGCGCACGGTGGAGTATCGAGCGCAGCGCGGTGACATTCAGGAACGCGAGTTTTTGACCACCGACGGGCGGCGCATCGTGCTTGCCGAGACCGAGCGACTGGAGACCTCGACCATCAGGTCGCCGAGTTCGGTGGACCAAAATTGAAAGCCAGCGAAAGACGCGTCTCCCGGCTGGCGTTTTCCTCGACTTCATGTGGCAAGTCCGGTGGAAACAGAACCACCAGCCCAGGTCTGGGTGTGACAACGATCTGTGCGTCATCGTCGTGCAGGATCAGGCGACCGCTGTTCTCCGGACATTGCAGATAACAGACCGCCGAGAGTAGTTCATCGTCTTCCTCGTGACTGTGCAGGGTCGTATGGTGGCCCGGGTGCATCTCATTGAACCAGAATCCGTGACGAAGCGGGCTTTTATGCAGGATCTGCGAGGCCGCCGCCAAGACGAAATCACTCAGCGCTGAGAGTTCCGGCAGACGTTGCCGTGGCACGTATATATTCTCGAAGCGCCCCGCGAACATGTGGGTGCGTTTGATGTCGTCCGCGTCCTTTTCGCGTTCGAATGCGGCCACCAGGGCCGGAATGACGACGGCGGCGCCGGGCATCTCTGCGAAGTACACCGGTGTGATGCCACCGATCGGGATCTCACTCATGGTGCCGCGTTTCTTCCCCCTTACAATGGATGAGTCCTCCGGAGACGGCTGTGCAGTTCTCGGCCATGGGTTGCGCGGTACGACAGATGGCGCCGATATTGAACAATACGAAGAGACCGAGCGTGAGATAGATGATGCGCATGCCGACAGTTTCGGTTGCCAGGTAGCCGATTGCAATCCGCCCAGGGCCTCCTGCCACTTTCAACTCCGCGGGCGTCTGCGGCGGGCAAAGAAAACCCGGCGTCCGCAGTGCGGGGCCGGGTAAATGGCGAGATATGATCTCGCCTGTGCCGAGAGTGAAACTGTTGATCAGGCGGCGGGGCGTGCCATCGCGGCCTCGAATGCAGGGACTTTGATGTTCCCATGCACCTTCACCGCCGCTTTTGGTGATTCGGTCATGAGGTCTTTGAGCAGGGCAACCCTTTGTTTGGCTTCCCGCACTGACACGATGGCCGGATCACGAACGTCTCCGCTTTCCTGCGACAGACGTTGGTGCGCCCGGTCGACGTCGGCGTCGCCGCCACGGGGCGGAGTGCTTTTTTCAAAGGCAGGCTCAGGCGAACGGACCGGATTGGCGTCGGGTTTTCGTTGTTCGAGAATCGGCTGTGCCGGAAAAATGTCGCTTGAGATCGGGTTTGCCACGTTTTCGCCTCTAGTTCGTCAATGTATTGACGATATTGCCGTCTGCTGCAGGTTTGCCTGCTAAGAAAGCACGTTGCGTGCCAAACGGAGCTCGAAGACGCCAACGGGTGACTAACGTCGAAATTGCCTTCGGAATCCCGCGCAAAAACATGTCTTTCGAATCACTTATCAGGCGGAGTATCGCTTTGTAGTGACCAATGGCCGCGAGCGGCTGGTCTACGACGTCCGGGTCGAACTGAAAAATCGACCGCTCCTCAGGCAGATCGCACGGGCGGATTCCCGAGACCTTTTTTTATCCGCTGTGCCTGGTCAGTCATCCACCAGCCGAAGGTGACTGATGTCCGGAATCGGCCTGTGAGGCTTTTCGACCTGGCAGTCCTCCAGAGAGCCTGTATTGGGCGGCAATGCCTCGAGTGAACCGGTATCGATCTCTGCCGGTGCCGGTGCTTCGGAATGGTCCAGGATCGCCCCGGGCTCAGCCAGGCCATAGCCGCCGCTATCGGCCGGTGGCCTCGGAGGGGCCTCGTCCGCCATCGGGCGGGCCTCGGCTGTCGCGCCAGCAGTGCGGGCGGCCCGCTCATCGGGTGCCTTCGGGGCCGGTGGGGATGAGCCGCTGGCCACGATCTGGACAAGTGCGCCAACATCCCGAAAAGCAGTCCGATACCGGCCTGCAGCCTCGGCATCCACCCCCTGCTTGACCCGCAACGGTTTGCCCGAAAACAGGCGGTCCACGGCGCTCTCCTGGACCTTGAAAAGCTTCGCGACGCCGTGTCGGACGGTGGTCGGATCCGCGTCCGGCAACATCTCACCGAGAAAATAGATATCGAACGACTCCATGCTGGCCTCTTTTTTCAGCGATTCTGTTTTTCGTGCTGTCGCGCGGGTGTCTCCGCTGACACCATATTTTGGCGGCAGCCTTGCGCGTAACCTTACCGAAATGTGGTGGCGATGGGCCAGGTTTGCGCCCGTCTCGCGGTCGGCGTTGTGCGGGTAGCCACACCCGGCGTGGTTCGGCCTCCGGTCGGATTTTCAGATGTGTGATTCGAGCCATTTATGAAACTGGGAAACCAAGATTTCGGCACTTTCATTGTGTTCACCATAGGCGCGCATGGTGGTGAAGATCTCGATCAGGGAGAGGCGCAGGGCATGGCTGTCCTGTCGTGAGCGGGCCGTATAACCGCCATCCATGGCCAGGTCGATAGCCGCCAGTGAACGGGAACTGCTCCACCACTCTTCGCTGTTGAGCGTCTGGCAGGCGGCTCTGGGGTCTCGTTCGAAGGCGCTGCGTGCGATCGCTGCGAGGTTGGCCTCATAGGTATGGCCGTAGCTGCGCAGCAATTGCTCGATTTGTGCCAGCGCCTCCTGCATGGGCGAAAGCATAGTGCAGAGGGGTAGCCGTTTGCACGTCCCGGCCAGGCGGCGGGTGCTAGTTTTCGACCTTGTTCTCAGCCAGCAGGTTACCGATGAGATCACCATCCTGCGGTGTCAGCAGGTGACCGTTGGCCATGGAATAGGTCTTGACCCTGCCGACAAGTGCGGGTGCCCGATTCAGGTCCTGGCTGAGCGGCGGAACCACGTGGTCGCCCGGCATGTAAAAGGTGCCGATGCGCATGATGCTCGTATAGGCGATATCAGGGTGTGGTTGCCGATTCAGCCAAAACAGGAGGTTGCCGGGGGCTGGCGGCAGCAGGTCGATCAGCACGCCGCGACTGTGTTGCAGGGTGTCGTACAAGGCATGGCCGGTGGCGCGTCGAACCAGAAATTCTTTTGCGAATCCGAACATGCCGCTGTCGTCGGTTGCATCCAGCGCCTGTATCGCGCGGCCGGTACCGAAATGCGGCGTGGCGATGGTAATCAGATGGCGTACACCCAGTGTGCCGTGACGTACCAGGGTCATGCGAGCGACGACACCTCCGGCGGAATGGGCCGCCAGATTGATCTTCTGCTCGGGGTGACGTTTGCCTATCTCGCGCAAAATGGCTGCCAGCCAGTCCGCCTGGACGACGATGGGGGCCTGCGAGGGCAGGTTTACGGCGTACACCGGGCGTCGTGTCGTTTTGTCAGCCAATTGCTGGTAAAGCACCCCGCGGGGACTGTATCCGAAGATTCCGACCTGCCTATAGCCACGTTTGTGCAGGCGGCCTATCACGCCGGATTCGGCCCAGCTCTGGGCGGTACCAAGGTAGCCGTGCACCAGGACCAGTACATCGGCGCTGGCCGATTTCATGACCAGCAGACTGAGGACCGCCATCGTCCATATCAGCTTTTTCATTGCGCATTTCCCCTCAGAGAACCCGCCTTGGTCTGTATGTTGCGGGTAATAAAGAAATAGCTAATAGTCTAATATTAACTCTTGGCGCGTAGGATATCCATAAAAGCTTACTGAGTTCCTAGGGTTTCCTGATCCCAATCTACAACGACCCGCCTTAGTGCAGGGCTGAAGGTGGTTGTTCCTGCTTCGGCTCTACCAGCGGTAGCGAGGCGTGGTGCGCCAGCATATACCAGCGGCCCTCGACGCAGCGGTACACGTTGGTGGCCAGAACCAGGGCACTGCGCTGGCCGGAGCCGCTGCTGACCTTCTCCTCGACCGTGTGCACCGCCAGGTGCTCATCTGCACTCGCCTGGATAAGCCGATGTTCCACCCGGGGTACCTGGCTGTTTGCGAACATCCCGGCCCAACTGGCAAGCACGGCGTCGGTGCCCTGCAGCAGTCCACCACCGGGATGAATGCAGCTGGTGGTGCTGGAGTCCAGCCATGCCGCTTTCATCTTTGCCAGATCGAGTTCGCGGAATGCGGTGTAGAAGGCCGTTTCTGCAGCGGCGGCATCAGGGAAAGGCATATCAGAGAATGGGATCCGATGTTTGAGTCAATCGAGATAACGTGCCTGCCATTGCTGGTACAGACCGTACACGTGTTCACAATAGCTGATCTTGTCGTGAAAAAGACCCGGGTTGATCGCATCAAACAGATAATAATTTGCGCGATTGTTGCGCGAATTGATGATGTTGCGCATGTTGTCGACCAGGCTGTGTGGCCCCCAGTGAAAATCGTGCTGGGCCTCGTAATGCAGATAGACAGGCACGATCGGGATACCGGTCCGCAACGAGATGGCAAAGGCCCCGTAGCGAAACTTTGCCTGCAGGCGCGGTCCTTTGATTCCCCCTTCCGGATACAGTGCGACGTTGCGTCCGGCCTTCAGGTGATCCTCTATCGCCCTGGCCGCGGCACCACGCGATTGTGTTGATTCGCGTTTGACAAAGATGGTGCCGGCGGCGGCGCTGATACGGCCGAGTAGCCACCAATCGCGTACCTCAACCTTTGCCAGGCAGTCGACGTCGAAAAGGGCGGGGATCCCGGCATCCTCGAAGGACGACGGGTGATTGGCTATCAGGATGAAACGTTCGGGGAGCGAATGGGTATTCTTGTGGTGCAGGCGCAGATCGACCCCCAGGGCGTGCACCCAGGTGCGGCTCCAGGCCTGGAAAAGTCGGCGATACCAGGTGCCACGCCAGTCTGCCGGAAGAAAACTCATGGGGTACATGAGCAGTGTAAACAGGATGAGTTCCGTCCAACCCAACAGCAGCCACATGGCTCGGGCGATAAATCTGATCATTGCGGTTCAGGCCGCCATTGTTGTTATGCCTGTGTGGCAGTGTAGCCGCATGGTCTCAGTCCGCATCTCTGAAGCGGCCGATTCGACTAGGATTCGATGAGCTGCTTCATGTAGCTCGCGTTCTTGACCCCGAGCACCATCCGACTGACAACCCTCTCCTCGATCACTATCAGCGTGGGGACCGCGCGAATGCCGAGCTCACGTGACAGCGCGCGATGTTTGCTGATGTCCAGTTTGAATACGGCCGCACCCGTTGCAGCGACAATGTCGACCTCTTTCGACATGGGTCTGCAAGGCCCGCAACCGGGACTGAAGCAGTACACCAATGCCTTGCCGTGGGTTTTCGCGAGTGTCGGGAACAGGGCATACAGCGGTTCGGCCGGCCGCCCTTCTGAGGCCCGGGTGGCAATGTACATGTAGGTGCTGTAAAGGGCCCAGGTGACAGCGAGGCCGATCACCGTGTAAATCAGCAGATTCAACTGAGCAGCAAACCTCAGATCGGGAAATCAGTGCTTGGAGCCAAGCCTAGCCCGGCGCGGCCTGCCTTGGTATTGGGGAAAACGTCTAAGACCGGAGAGGGATCAATTGTGCCCGTTCGGGTCTGGATTCTCCAGATGATGCTTGTTTTCTGGTTCGCGGCTCGGAACAAGGCGCTTGTGCCTGAGTTCGCGAAGATTTCGCATCCCCATCAACAGGGCCCCGAGCCCGAGAAGCACCAGAAGGACGGCGGCGTTGCTGCCGAGTTCACCCTCGATTGGTGCCGCGTGGACCGGGCCGACGGCCAGGGCAGGGAATAGGCTTAACCGGTACCAGTTGCTTACACTTTGCATCATTTTCGATGATCCCTGCGCATCCGCGTACGTTGGGAAGAGCTATGCAATAAGCCTGCCCTTTAACAAATAACGCTTTAAAACAGAGTGTTAACGTTATATTAGGCATTTTCTTCGGTTTTGCTTGTAAAAATTTCTGACAGGTTGGGTTGCACTGGTCTCCGGGGCCAATCATCAGGTTTTATCACCACCTGCCGCTAGGCCATCCGACAGCCCATTGCGGAGGACCGGGGTGACATTGCTGGAACAATGGGGCGTACCCCTTGCAGTCCTGGGGATGCTTCTACTGACGCTCTTGATGGCGGCCGTGCTGAGCCGTTACCAGGCCTACCAGGCCGATGTGCGTGTGGCCGTGCGTCATCTTTATGCGCACGCGGCCGAGCTGGTCGCCGCGCTGGCTGAACTCGGCGGGGTGCCGTTGTCGCGCGAACTGCGCCTGACACTGCGTAGCGAGGTGCTGGCCACTTACCGCAAGATTCGCAAACTGAACCGACGTTGCCCGGGTATCGCTGAAGAGATCAGAAAGGCGGAGCATGCGTTGAATGCCGAGGGTGCACCGCTGGCCGGTGGGGTAGGCCGGATGGACAGCGAGCAGGTTTTCCGCACGACCATCGCGGCGCTAGACTGCCTGATTTCCGCCCTTGGCCGCGGTGGCACGCTTCAACCCATTCCTGCCGACGTTCGCGCGATCTTTCGCCGAGAATTGGGCGAGCGGCGTGCAGAGGCCATGTCACGCTATCACCTGGTCGAGGCAAAGCACCATGACGGACGGGGCAATACCACCAGGGCGCGAACTCACCTGATGGCCCTGGTTCAGGTTCTTCGCCAACGTGGGCCGTCGACCGACTTTGTCCGTGAACTCTATGCGGAAGCCGAGTCTGCTTTGTCAGGACTGAATGAACGCCAGCTCAATTCCGACACAGTTGTTTGTGATGCCGATGCGGCCTGAGCCTGCAGCCAGCAGGGCAATGGGTATGTCGGATCCTCAACCTTGACGCGGTTCGCGCATTTCCTTCAGATCGTCGATATTTGCGCAGAAGCCCAGCGACTCGACATCAGGCGTGGCGGCCTCCTCCAATACCTGATCGCAACGTGATTTTGAATCGCAGCCATCACAGCGTTCCATGTGTTTCTGTATATCCAGCGCCTGCTCCTTGTGGAGGTAGGCGGCGCTGTCGATGCCCAGGTACTT
>Ga0316194_10003603_pt1 | contig 10778 bp, 6 predicted proteins | sample CroRivsedime1_MG_FD_204936 | JGI IMG/M metagenome (GOLD analysis project Ga0316194, IMG submission 204936) | Coastal sediment microbial communities from Maine, United States - Cross River sediment 1 | ecosystem: Environmental > Aquatic > Marine > Coastal > Sediment | place: USA: Maine... | reverse complement strand
GGAAGCCCACTCCAAGATAAGGTCTCCCGGGCTTTTGCCCCTGAAGACCCCAGGTAGACCACCTGGTTGATAGGCGGGATGTGGAAGCGTGGCAACACGTGGAGCTAACCCGTACTAATCGGTCGTGAGGCTTGATCACACATTTACTTTTTTTATTCTTTCATCGTTTGCATTTTGATGTTGCTCGGTTTTGGTTGTAGTTTTTTTCCGGTGGTTATACCGGGGGGGAAACGCCCGATCCCATTCCGAACTCGGCAGCTAAGCCCCTCAGGGCCGATGGTACTGCACCCCTGTGGTGTGGAAGAGTAGGTCGCCGCCGGGAAGTATTTAAAAGGAAAACCCCGCATTTGCGGGGTTTTTCTTTTCCCGTCTCCGTGCCCGTCTCCGTCTCCGTCTCCGAATGAGACATCCGGGCACGGAGACGGAGACGGGCACGGGTCCGAATGACGCCCCCAGCAGAGCAGAGTAGAATAAAACCCCCAACCGGGGAAGGAGGGATCATCATGCGCCGACAACGCCTGGTCATTCTCGTCTGTTTCGCACTCACGGTTTTCCTCGCGCCATTCGCCGACGCCCAACTGAGCGGCGACTACGCCGATTGGGCCGATGGCCCCGAGGGATTCCTGCTCACCAAGAAGGAAAAGAAGGAGTGGGCGAAGATCTCCAGCGATGCCGATGCTGAGCGGTTCATCGCGCTCTTTTGGGCGAAGCGGAACCCCGAACCCAACAGCTCGTTCAACGCATTCCGGGCCGACTTCGAAGCCAAGGTTCGTTTTGCGGACGAAACTTTCGGTTATGGGAGGCGCCGCGGCTCGGTCTCGGAACGCGGGCGGGTGCTGATCCTGATGGGACGGCCGGACAGCCGCCAGGTGCGGAGCCCGGAGGGATCCGGAGAGTCCGGTGCGTCCACCACCGCTGAAGGGAATACCGAATCCTGGTACTACGACCCGGCGAACCTGCCGGCGGCCTTCAAGGCGAAGGGGGCGCAGCTGTACTTCCTTTTCTACGAGGAACGGCTCGCCTCCAACGCGTTCGAGATCGATCGCACCAACCGAGAGTCGTTCAAGGCCATGAGCGCACTCTCTCGCGCGCCGGACGTATACCTCCTCCACCCCGATCTCAAGGAGGTCCCGAAGCCGATCTCAATCGCGGGAGGCGCTCCGGCCTCGGCCGCTCACCTTGCGTGGCTCGACGCCGGCGAAGCGCCGTTTGACGATGTCGCCATCGTGTTCTCCGAGCTCGGCGTCAGCTACGGCGTCAACCGGCCCCTGTGGGTCCACCTCGAAATGCCGCCCGACGCTCCGAATTTGGACCTTCTCGCAGGTCGTGTGACGGGGCCGGACGGTGAGGTCCTGAGCAACTTCGAGATCGCCCCAACGCCGATCGCCGGCCAGTATGGAGTGGTCTACCACCTGTCGTTTCCACTCGCGGTGGGCGCACATACGGTTGAGATTGTCGGTGCGACCGGTGGCGAGCCGCAACTGATCCAGAGTCTTGCGGCCGAAATCACGCCCGTTCCCGACGAGGGCACATGGCTGTCGCCCGTGTGGCTGGGGACAGGTGTGACGCCCAATCCGGAAGCAGTCTCCGGCGCTGCCTTCACAGTCGGCGGCTGGCACCTGACCCCGATCTCGGGCCCCGAGCTGACGCGGTCGTCGGAGATTGTTTACTTCGGGTTCATCGTTCGTCCCGCCCTCGGCGAAGACGGCGCGGTAAAGCTCGAGTCGACGGTGCAGGTGAAAAGGGATGGCAAGCCATTTGGCAGACCCTTGACAGTTCCGCTCGATCCGTCGCGGGTCTTTGGAGACCTCTATATGTACGGCAACTCCATTGGTCTGTCGGGCGTTCCCGAGGCAGGATCGTACGATTTCGAGTTCACGATTACCGAGACCATCTCCGACACCTCGTCTCAACGGTTGGTGTCGGTCGAGGTCACCGAGTAGGTGGAGCCCCGGAGGGGCGGTAGATGCTTAGCCTGGGGCGTGAGCCCCAGGGACCAGGGCCAAACAAATACGGTGAGCCCCAGAGGGGCGACAGATAATCTCCACCACGACGGCATCTGTCGCCGCTCCGCGGCTGACTATTTATCCTGCCGTAAGACCTGGGGCTGACGCCCCAGGCTATCATTCTGTCGCGCCTTCGGCGCTGGGCGACCAGAGCCTGAAAATCCTCTGTGATTTTCTCTATGTACTTCGTGTCTCTGTGGTTTGGCCTATTCTCGCGAAGGCATCTCGTCATCGGGATCGGCGTCTCGTTTGGATTCTTCCCGGCGCCCGGCCGGGGGGTTCGGAACCGCTCACGTAGGCACTCCCAACTTGGGCAGGAGGACCCGCTGTAGGATGATCCACGCGGCGATGAAAAGCAGGATGGATAGCCAGTCAGGCATTCTTACGCGACCTCCTCGACGCCCCACTGGATCATCCGCATGTCCTTTTTGCAGGCATCGCAATAGGCGCACAAGGCCTTTTTGAGCGGCGCCACCTGGTCGACCTCGACGACGGTGAAAAAGATGGAAGACGTCTTCGGGTGAGCACGGGAACCCATGCGAACCCCGGTTTCACCGACGCCGTGCGCGTTCGGGATCTCGGAGTAGCCGGTCACATTGTTGTGCTGGAACAGGACCTCGACTTCCTCGCGGCAGTCGGTGTCGACAATGATCATCAAGAGCTTCATGTCGTCTCCCACGGTGCGGTCCTCAGCTCTCCCGAAGACCGAGCTTGCGGAAGATGGTCATTGCCGGACACCACTTGGTAAAAGCGGACTGCAGCAGGTTGAGGCCGACGAATGCGGTGAAGAGAAACCAGTAGGGACTCACCCAGTAGCCAAGGGCGAGCGACAGCAGGACGACGATACCGGCCATGGCACGGAGTGCTTCGTTGACAGTCATTTCAGATTCTCCTTTGTGTTCTTTTGATCCCGAACCCGAGACGCCATTTCGGACGCGGACTCGGACGCGGGGTTAATCAATCTCCACAACGTTTTCGGGTCCAACTAATTTCAGATACATGTAATACAACACAGGGATCACTCCCAGGGTGAGGGCGGTCGAGACGATGATTCCCGAGATCATGGCTAGGGCGAGGCCCTGGAAGATCGGGTCCGAAAGCATGAACGAGGCGCCGACGATGGTTGACAACTGGGTCAGGAAGATCGGAACGAGTCGGACGGCGCCCGCCTTGACCACCGCCTGCTCGAGGGGTTCTCCGGCCTTGAGTTCGAGGTTGATGAAGTCGACCAGCAGGATCGAGTTGCGGACGATGATACCGGCCAGGGCGATGAACCCGATCATCGACGTGGCGGTGAAGAAGACGCCGAAGATACCGTGGGCGGGCAGGATGCCCACCAGGGTCAGTGGGATCGGCACCATGATGATGATCGGCGTGATGAACGACTTGAACCATCCCACCATGAGCACATAAATCAGCACCATCACGACCGCAAAGGCGATCCCCATGTCGCGAAAGACCTCGTAGGTGATGTGCCACTCGCCGTCCCACTTCATGATGTACCGGGTGGTGTCCTCGGGTAATTTCGTGGTGATGATTTCCAGCTCCTCGCCGAGGGGCGTCATGATCTCGTCGAGCCGGCTTTTCATTTCGAGAATGGCATAGACCGGCGCTTCGAAGCGACCGGCGACCTCGCCGTAGACATAGGTTACGGGCTGGAGGTTCTTGTGGTGACGGCTGCGCTCGCGTTGGCGGTCCACCACTGTGGTGATCTCGGACAGAGGGACCATCCCGCCGTCTCGGCCGTGCACCGTGAGCTGCAGAAGATCGTCCACGTGCGCCCGCTGTGCCCGATCGAGGCGCAGCACAATGGGCACCGGGTCACGGTTGGTCGGGTCGTGGATGAGACCGGCCTCGGCGCCGTTGAGTGCGACCCGGAGGGTGCGCACCACCTGCTCGGCGGTGATCCCTGCCAGCATAGCCTTTTCGCGGTCAACGAGGACATCGACCCGCGGTCCAGCCGCCTCCACCTCCCAGTCGACATCGACGACACCGTCAGTGGTGGCGAAAACGTCTTTAACCTGCTGCGCTACCTCGAGGCGGCCGTCCAGTGTCGGTCCGTAGACCTCTGCGACGAGCGTGGAGAGCACCGGCGGGCCGGGAGGGATCTCCGCCACCTTGATGTCAACGCCGAGAGCTTCAGCGGTGGGCAGCAGCATTTGGCGCACCTCGTTGGCGAGCGCGTGCGACTTGTCGGCACGCTTGTGCTTGTGAACAATGTTGACCTGAATGTCGGCCAGGTTGCTGCCCGTGCGCAGGAAGTAGTGGCGCACCAGTCCGTTGAAATTGAACGGAGCAGAGGTCCCGACGTAAATCTGGAAGTCGATGACCTCGGGCATGGATCGGAACTGGTAAGCGAGTTCGCGAGCGGCGGCATTGGTCTGCTCGAGGGTGAATCCTTCGGGTGCGTCGATCACAACCTGCAGCTCCGATTTGTTGTCGTGGGGCAGCATCTTGACGGTGGTGAAACCAATAGCCACGGTCCCCATGGCGACGATCAGCAGGGTGGCCACACCCGCCAGAAAGATATAGCGCACGAGCGAGCGCTCGATCATCGGATCCATGACCCATGAGTAGAGCCGTGAGATTCTTCCTTCCTTCGGGAGCTCGGTATCTTCCGGCATCTCGCCTGCGGGCTCGTCGCTGCCGCCCTTCGACTCCTTGCGGAAGAGCCGGAAGGCCATCCACGGCGAGATGGTGAATGCCACCATGAGCGAGAAGATCATTGCCGCCGAAGCGTTGATCGGAATGGGCCGCATGTAGGGACCCATCAGGCCGCGGACAAACGCCAGCGGCAGCAGGGCCGAGATGATGGCAAAGGTGGCGAGAATGGTGGGGTTGCCGACTTCATCGACCGCGAATATCGTCGTCTGTTTTGCGCCGGCCCATTTCAGTTTGATGTGGCGGTGGATGTTCTCCACCACCACAATGGCATCGTCGACGAGAATACCGATCGAGAAGACCAGCGCGAAGAGGCTGACCCGGTTCAGTGTGTAGCCGAAGAAGTAGGAGGCGGCGAGGGTCAGCGCCAGGGTCACAGGGATCACCACGGCCACCACGGTGGCCTCACGCCATGACAGGGTGATCCACATCAGGAGGATCACGGCGATGGTCGCGGAGTACAGGTGTTTGAGGAGCTCGTCGGCCTTCTCGTCGGCCGTGGCCCCGTAGTCGCGGGTCTTGAGGATTTCCACGTTGGAGGGGATCACCCTTCCAGCCAGCCGGTCGAGCATGTGGTCGAGATCGGAAACCATATCGACGGCGTTGGTGCCGGGTTTCTTCGCCACCGCAATGGTGACTGCCGGCAGGTCCATGCCGGCGGTGTCGAGGCCTTTCTCGGGCGCCGCGGGCCCGGTCCCGAGCCACACGTAGGAGGCGGGCTCTTCTGGGCCATCGGTGACGGCTGCCACATCCTTGAGGTAGACGGGTCGGCCGCCGTAGGAGGAGAGAACAACGTCGCCCACTTCATCGGCGCTGGCCAGGAACTGGCCGACGTCCACCACCACCTCCGAGTTGGCGATGTCCGTGCTTCCGGCCGGCAGCCGCCAGTTGAGGCTCTGCAGCGCGCCGTAGGCCTGGAGGATGGAGATGTTGCGCGAAGCCAGCGCTTCGCGGTCGAAATCTACCCGCAGAACCCGGCGCTGGCCGCCGATGACCGAAACCTGAGCGACCCGTGGATGGCGGGTGAGCTCGACCTTGATCTCGTCGGCCACCCGGCGTAGATCAGACGATGCCTCGTGGCTCCAGAGGGTGTAGGCGACAACGGGAACATCGTCGATCGTACGCGGTTTGACCACCGGCGGCAAGGTGCCGGGCGGCATGCTGTCGATCGCCGATTGGATCTTGGTGTGGACCCGAACCGCGGCCTGGTCAGGATCGGTGCCGACCAGGAACCGGACGATGATGAGCCCGCCCGAAGGATTCGATATGGAGTAGATGTATTCGACGTTTTCGATCTCGTAGAGAAGTTTTTCGAGCGGCGTGATGACCCGATGCTCGACCTCTTCGGCGGTGGCGCCGGGGAAGCCGACCATGACGTCGATCATCGGCACCTTGATCTGCGGCTCTTCCTCGGATGGCGTCACGATGATCGCGAAGAGGCCGAGCAAGAGCGATGCGACGACGATCAGCGGCGTCAGCTTGGAGTCGAGAAACGACTGCCCGATACGCCCCGCCATACCGAGCTTGCGGCGGGTCATTTTCAGCCGCAGGGCTTCGCGGTGTGCCTTCTCGATTTCGAGGTTGGACGGTGTTTCGTCCCCCATCGGCGTGTTGGGGTTGCCGGGGCTCATGGGGAAAGCTCCAGGGGGGTGCCATCGGCAACCGGTCCAGGCGCATTGACGACCACGGAATCGCCGGCGTCGAGTCCTGAGAGGATCTCGATCCGATCGTCACTGAGGGCGCTGCCGGTGGTCACGGCGCGTGTCCGGGCACTGCCGTCTGCAGCGCGGACGATCACCAACTCGAGACCGCCGCGACGATGCACGGCGCCGGTCGGAACAACGATCCGGTCGGTGGTGTCACCGCTGATCGTTGCCCGGCCGCTGAAGCCTGACGGCACATCTGTTTGGCCCAGGCCGGCCTTGACGATGAAGATGTGGGTTGATGGATCAGCCGAGGGCTCGATCTCCCGGATTTCGCCGGCAATCGTGCCGAGGTCCGGGCGTGCGTCGAGCCGCACCTCGATGGGATCACCTACGGTGACCCGGCCGATGTCGTTCTCACGAACGCTGAGCCACATCTGCTGTCCTTCGAGGCTCTCGACCCGGACGAGGGGACGGCCGGGGGCGGCGAGATCGCCGACCTCAACCAGGGTCTCGACCACCCGGGCGGCAAAGGGCGCGCGTACTGTGGACTCATCAGCCAAGGATGAGGCGGAACTTACCGCACCTTCGGCCTGCTCGACCGCGCCCCGAGCCTGTTCATACTGCATCTTCGCCATGTCGAGCTCGAGCTCTGAAGCCGCGTTGTCGGCGTGGAGCGCCTCGAAGCGCTTGTAGTTTCGCTCGGCCATCGCCAGCGCCGCTTTCGCCTGGGCAAGGGCGCCTCGAGCCTGGCCGAGCTGACCTGCGGAGGTCTCCGGCTGGATCTCGAGCAGGACCTGGTTTTTGGCGACCGTGTTACCGGCTCGGACATTGAGCTTGACCACCGGGCCCATCACACGGCTCGATATCGCGGACTGACGAGCAGGGTGGACGACACCCCGGACCTCGATCGGATGGGCCTCAGTGACCCGTTCAACCTCCGCCACTTCGACGCTGAGGGGCCTCAGATCGGCCTCGGCGGTTTTCGGTTCGTCGTGACCACAGGCGGTCAGACCGAGGGCCATCATGGCCAGGAATACGATGGATATGAACCTTCGCGCCTTCATTTGGAGTCCTCCGTAGAAATCAAAGTCGCTCCGGACACGTACCGGAGACGGTTGGTGTCGAGGGCGACGTCATAACGTGCGACCATCTCGCGCATCTCGGCCTCGCGAAGACCGGTTTCGGCATCGAGCAGGTCAACCATCTTGTCCAGGCCCTGTTTGAATCGGCTCTCCCGGACCCGTACCGCCTCGGTGGCCGCGGCCAGCGAGCTTTTGGCTGTGGAGTGGCGAGTTTCTGCGGTTGCCCTGTTCTGCCAGGCCTGCTGTACCTCGAGTCTCACTCCCTGTTCAAAGCGCCGAATGTCGGCTTCGAAGGAGGCGGTCTCGTGGCGTGCGGCAGCGCGGGCTGCGGTGTTAGAGCCCCCACCCAGGAGATTGATCCTGGCGACCGCCATCACCGATCCGCTGTGGCCGTTGGAACCAAAGAGCGTGTCGTCATAGAGAGAGTAGTTACCCAGCACGGCGACCTCGGGGAAGTAGCCCGGACGCGTTGCCTTCTCTTCGAGCCGACCCGCCTCGAGCTTGCGTCGTGCGGCTGCAAGATCTCGACGATCTTCGACCGCGGCGGTGATCCAATCGTTCAAGTCACCAACCACGGGCAACGCCGGCGCGAGAGGCGCGAGCTCTCGCGGTACAGTCTGGTCCGCGCCCATCTGGAAGTTGAGTGCGGCCTCGGCCAGCCGCGCGCCGTTGGTGGCCCGGGTCAGGAGCTCGTCCATCTCGGACAGGTAAACCCTTGCCTGGAGAACGTCGGCATCGAGAATCACGCCTTCGGCTGCGTATTTCTCCGCCAGTCTGACGTGCTCGGCCGTAGTCGACCTCGCCTTTTCGAGTAGGGCCTGGTGCTCCCGCGCCTTTGCGAGGTTGACGTAGGCGGTGATTGTTTCGAAGACGACCTTCTCCTGTGTATGGGCGAGGAAATAGTCCTCGGCGGTGGCCATCGCTTCGGCCTGACCGACCCTCGCGGAGAGCTTGCCGCCGGTGTAGATCGGAAGCTCGAAATCGATTGTCGTGATGAAGGTCGACAGTGGGTCCGGGTTGTTGGGATCCGAGAGGAAGAACTCCTCCATATCGAATCTGCCCTGGTTGAGAGTGAGCGCGAAGACCTCGGCCGGGTTGTTGGTGTAGGCGAAACTCTCGCTGAGGCCGATCTTCGGTAGCCGATGGCTCTTACCACCGTCGAATCGTTTCGTAGCCGCTGCGGCACGTTCCCGTGCGGCTATGACTTCTGGGTTATTGACCAATGCGGCGTTCACCGCAGCGTCAATATTGAGCTCCTGGGCGCCGACGGTGGTGGCAGCGATCACCAGAACCAATATGAGAGGGTACGTGCGCATGTGCATCCTCCATCAATCATCACTTCATAACCATTTAGGAATATACATAAATTCTCGATTCTGTCAAGAGGTTATCAGCCACGGAGCGGCGATGTTTTGAGACTTGATCAGACGAAAAAACGTCGGGGTTCGGTAGCCAAGGTAGAGGCCCTTGGAACCGAGGGTCACGCCAAGGGGGCATTCGAAATGTAATGCCAGATCCGGGGCTCACGCTAAGGGGGCTGTAGAGATGTAACGCGAGATCTGAACCTGAACGCTAGCAGAACCACAGAGGCACAGAGATACACAGAGAAGAACACAGAGGTTTTTCATAGGTGGCCCTGAGTGATTTGGATTCCCGCGTCGTAGAACCGCGCTGATTGACTGAGCGCCACACGAACGGTTCTCTCTGTGGTTCGCTCTGTGCTCTCTGTGACTCTGTGGTTTTTCCCTCGCTGAACGCTAAATCGGGACCCGGATCTCCGGGTTGGTGCCGTCGTGCTCAGAGGCGAATTCCCGCAGGGTCAGTCGAGCTGTCGTGCCCTCGCCGGCCCCTTCGCTGTCGAGTTTGAGAGTGCCGTCCATGAGCTCAGCGAGACGCCGTGAGATGGTCAGGCCGAGGCCGGTGCCGCCCTGTTGGCGGGTCGTGGACCCGTCGACCTGGTAGAACGAAGAGAAGACCTTCTCGAGATCCTCCCTGGCCATCCCCATCCCCGTGTCCTCGACGGTGAAGACAATCAGGTTGTCTTCCTCCTTGCAAGCAACGGTGATGGAACCGCCGCGGTCGGTGAACTTCATCGCATTGGAGAGAAGGTTTGTGAGGACCTGCGACGTGCGGTCCGGGTCGCCCCAGATAACGAGCTGTCGATCCGCACCCTCGATATTGAATTTGAGGCCCTTGCTCTTCATCTGGTGTTTGAAAAGGGTCTGAACGTCATCGAGAATGGCGCGCACCGGCACCGGCGCGAAGTGAATCTCCAGACGACCCGCCTCGATCTTGGCGAGGTCGAGCACGTCGTTGATGATGTTGAGCAGGCTCTCCGCCGACTCGTGAGCGATGGTAAGGAACTCTCGCTGTTTCTCGGGATCCTTGACTGCACCGTCCATGATCAGGCGGAGGAAACCGAGGATTGCGGTCAGCGGGGTGCGGAGTTCATGTGAGGTGTTGGCGAGGAACTCGGACTTCAGACGTGATGCTTCGAAGGCTACGGACCGCTGTTCATCGAGCTCACGAACGAGCAGTGACAGTGAAACGGCGCCGCCGAGCAGGAAACCGACCTGGGTGAGAAGATCGACATCGTCGATGGTGAGATCGAGGGCGGTGCTCGAAGTGGTGAGGAGCACACCGGCGGAGCGGCCGGCCGCAGTCAGCGGCAGATAGTTGAGGTGCCGGATCTCGTGCTCAGTTGAAAGCCAGTCGGCGAGTTCTTGCGGCAATGCGGCTGAGGCCGAAACGGTCTGAGGAAAACCCTCGACGTATGAGGTCCAGCAAGGATGGTCGCCCGCCATGATCGGGCTGAAGCGATCTTTTTCGAATGCCTCGACCCCGGGTCCGGTGCCGGTTTCGAGGCGGATGCCGCTGCCGTCCGACAACGGTCGATACAGCAGCAGCGAACGCAGGGGCAAAAGCCCGCGGCCCATCTCGAGAAAGTGGTCGAGGATTTTCTGTTCCTCGACCTCGCCCGCCATTGTCTGAGCGAGATTGGAGAGAAAGGCGAGACGGGTCTGCCGGGCCTCGGCAGCCTTCTGCGCCAAGTGGAGATCGGTGACGTCGATGGCCACCACCTGGATCAGGGTTTCGTTGACCACCGGATCCACCACCGGCTGCATCTGGGTATTCAGCCAGTGGACATTGCCCTCGGCGTCCTGGACCCGAATGAGCTCCTCCCAGATCCCCCGTCCTCCTTCGAGAACCGTGGGGATCGCCGAGTAGACCTGTGGCCGGTGGGCGGCGTGGACCCGGTCCAGCCAGGTTGAGCCGTGGTCGGTTTCGCCGGGGTTTTGCGGACCGGAAAACAGGTTGCTCGCGGCGCGGTTGGCGTAGCGGACCTGCCGTTCACGATCGACCGACATCACCAGGACGGGCAG
>Ga0316194_10003602_pt1 | contig 10778 bp, 5 predicted proteins | sample CroRivsedime1_MG_FD_204936 | JGI IMG/M metagenome (GOLD analysis project Ga0316194, IMG submission 204936) | Coastal sediment microbial communities from Maine, United States - Cross River sediment 1 | ecosystem: Environmental > Aquatic > Marine > Coastal > Sediment | place: USA: Maine... | reverse complement strand
CGGTGGTCATACCACAAACCTATGAGCCTCTGGCTGAGGCCGCCCACTCGATACAGATGAACGTTTCCAGCAACGATGAAACGGCGCCCGACACCATGGTTCTGCTGACCGGCACCGGGGTGGCGGCGATTCCCCTGGATGCGATGCTGGTTCTGGATCGGAGCGGCAGCATGGTTGATCCGGCGGGAGACCGAATCAAGATCGAGGCCATGGCTGAAGCCGCGATGTTGTTTTCCGATCTCCTGCGCAACGATGACGGCAGCGGTTCAGGTGATCGGCTGGGTGCGTGGAAATACAATCATCAGAACAGTCTTTACCTGGATTTCGACTACGTGAGCGACGCTCGGAAGAACGCGATCGAGCTCGTCGAGCTCTCGTCTGCGGCGCTAGCTGATTCGGCCCGGCTGAGGCCTGAAGGGTCAACCGGTATCGGTGGCGCCATGCAGAACGCGGCCGGTGATCTGGGCGGTCCGATCAGCGACCGGAAGCAGGTCATGGTGCTTCTGACAGACGGCATCGAGAATCAAGCGCCCTACATCATGGATGTGCTTGATGGCATCGTCGCCGGAAACAGCAACCTGCAGATATACAGCGTGGGGCTGGGCGCCAATATCGAGCCGGGCAAGCTGCAGGCGATCACCAACATGGGCGTGGGCGGCTACCACCAGGTGACCGAAGAATTAGCGGACGAGAGTCTGTACGACCTCGAGACCTTCTATTTTAAGATTTTTGCCAACGCGACGGGGATGGATCTGGTCGTGGATCCGACGCACGTTATCGATCTGAGCAGCAACCAACCGGTTACCGTGAACAGGGTCAGGGTGATCAGCTCCGACCGCAGCGCGAGTTTCCTGGTTCTTGACGATCCGGCGATGCGAGCGTTCTACGATCTCGAGTTCGTCAGTCCGGATGGCCAGGTAATAGATACCGGCAGCACAGTAGGCGGCATACCGGTCCACGTCAGTCGACGTGGCACGTACAGTATCTATCGCATTGTTTTTCCAAACGTTGCGGAAGCTTCCTCGTACGTAGGTGATTGGCTGCTTCGGCTGACACCCAACGGCAAATGGGACGGCGCAACCGTAAAGCAGGTATTTGCCGACTCCCGGTTTGGCTATGGCGGCTACGTCAATCCGCATCAGGGCCTGGTGCCCGTAGGCTTTGCGGCGGCTGTCGCCTCTAACTACAGCCTGGATGTCTCGGTGGCTGCGAGCCATTACCTGCCCGGCGCGAGCGTGCGGCTGGAAGCATCTCTCAGTGATCGCGGCTGGCCCGCCACGCGAGGCGAGATCGCTGCAACGGTGACTACCCCGGCTGGCAACAAGCATACGGTAGCGTTGTACGACGACGGTACGCATGGCGATGTCCATTCTGCCGATGGCAAATGGACGAACAGTTTCGTACAGACTTCCGATCCGGGGAGCTATGAGTTTCTGTTTCGATCCGTTGGCTTCAACGCCCGTGGCGAAATGGCTCCCAGAGAAGCGAGCCGTTACGTGACGCTCAAACGGCTGGAGACGACCCCAAAAGATCCCGATAGCTGGAACTTCATTCAATGGCTCATCATCTTGCTGATTCTGATATTGCTGATCGCATTGCTGCTGTGCTGCTACAGGACCAAGCGACCGGGCAACGTGGTTCAGTAGCTCTGCACAACCTGCGGGACCGGGCTGGTGCGCACTCGGCGATTTGCCTCGGTGTACACTCGTTGCCTGGCAGCTTAGTAAGGGGGCGAAATGCCTGACACCACGGAACAGTACGACGCGATCATCATCGGCTCAGGCTTTGGCGGCCTGTACGCGCTGCACCACCTTCGCGACAAGATGGGGCTCAACGTTCGTGCTTTCGACGGTGCCGGCGGTGTTGGCGGTACCTGGTGGTACAACCGCTATCCCGGCGCCCGGGTCGATGCGCCGAGCAGTCCGTTCTACGCCTATACGTTTTCAAAGGAGCTCGTCGATGACTGGGAGTGGACCGAGACCCAGACTTCCCAGGCCTCGGTGCTTGCCTACCTCGAGCACTTTGCCGAGCGCTTCGATCTCGAGAAGGACATCCAGTTCGAGACCTGGGTGACGGACGCGCGCTACGATGAAGCAGCCCAGCGCTGGACGATCGAGACCAGCACCAACGAGGCTGCCTCTGCCCAGTTCCTGATCTGTGCCGTTGGCGCGCTCTTCGTCGCCAACATGCCGGACTATCCAGGGATCGAAGACTTCGCCGGCGAGTGCTATCACACGGGTCGCTGGCCCCATGAGAAGGTGTCGTTTGCGGGTAAGCGCGTTGGCGTCATCGGTACGGGCTCTTCGGGCATCCAGGCGATTCCCGAAATCGCGAAGGAAGCGGAACACGTCACCGTCTTCCAGCGGACGCCGCAGTATGCGCTCCCGGCGCGTAACCGCCCACTCAGCAAAGACGAGCTCTCCCAGTACCGAAAAGACTGGGATGACCTCCGTACTTCGATGCGCAAACGCGGTGGCTGGCCGTTCGAGACGTCCCGCAGGCGCGCTGCCGACGACACGCCGGAAGAGCGCCACGCGCTCTATGAGGCGCTATGGGAGAAGGGCGGCATTCACCTCATCATCAACAGTTACGTCGGCGTCATGACCGACGATGGTCTCAATGAGGAAGTCTCCGAGTTCGTCCGGGAAAAGATTCGCGAGATCGTTCGTGATCCGGAAACCGCCCGAAAACTGATGCCCGACTACTATATCGGCACCAAGCGGCTGATTCTCGACAACGGCTACTTCGAAACATACAACCGGGAGAACGTGTCCCTGGTCGATCTTCGGGACGATCCGATCGAAGCGTTCACCTCGTCGGGTGTGCGTACAGCGCACGGTGAGCATCCGATCGACATGCTGGTGCTTGCCACCGGATTCGATGCGGTGAGCGGCTCGATGCTGAATCTCAATCCAAAGGGACGGGCTGGGGTGAGTCTCGAGCAGAAGTGGGGCAGCCGATTCGACAACTATCTTGGAGCGACGATCGCGGGCTTCCCAAACCTGTTCATGATCCACGGGCCGGGCGCGCCGGGCGTGTTCTTCACCATGCCTCTCGGTGGTGAGCTCACCACGGCCTGGATTGCGGACTGCATCCGTCACGTGCGCGATGAAAACCTCGGTGCAGTCGAGGCGACAGAAGACGCGGAAGCCATCTGGGATCGCGAGATCAACGAGATTGCTGACCGCACGCTCTATCCGCAGACCAATTCCTGGTACATGGGCGCGAACATTCCGGGCAAGCCGCGCCAGTTTCTTGGGCACCTGCGCGGCTCCGCCTACTTTGATCGATTATCCGAGGTGGCGGAACGCGGCTACGAGGGATTCGAATTCGAGCCCGCCCGGCTGGAAAGCTGAGGCAGTCGATCAGCGGCTGAAGTGCCCGCGTGCCTCGCTCCCTCCCTGTCTCGAAGGGCGATGATCCGGCGTGCCTATATCCAGCCAGCGGGTCCTGAGCGTCCGCAACCGTGTTCAGGCAGTGGCTTTGCGCACCTTAGGCATGACGTCGGTGAGGTACGCATCCAGCGCCTCGTCGTTCCAGGGCGCGCGCAGAGCGATGTTGACCTCGTCCGCGCCCGCCTCGACGTACTCCATGATCCGGTCCACGGCTTGATCCGGCGTGCACAGCAGCGCACCTTCCGCCGTACGCTCCGCCATTGCGCCCCAGTCCCGGGCCAGATTCTCGCGCTGGCGAGCCAATTCCAGCTCGTCGGCGCCGAGGTTGAACAGCACGTTGGCGGCACGCTTCAGCGACTTCGGATTCCGGTTTTCATCCTCGCACCAGTGATTGAGCACCTCGTTCACCCGGGCGAACTCTTCCGGCGAGAGGTAAGCGGCATTCCAGCCGTCTGCGTGGTCGGCAACGATCTTCAGCGTGCGCTTCTCGCCCACGCCACCGATCCAGATCGGCAGCCGATCCTGCACCGGCCGGGGCAGGCAGCTGGCATCGTCGACCTGATAGTGGATGCCGGAAAAAGTCGTGCGTTCTTCTGTCAGCATCCGGCGGATGATCTGGGCAGCTTCTTCCAGCATGTCCAGTCGGGTGCCGATGTCGGGGAACGGATAGCCATAGGCGTTGGCTTCCCAGATGTGCCAGCCGGCGCCGATACCGAGCTCGAAACGGCCGCCGCTTATGTGATCCAGCGTGGTGGCCGCCTTGGCCAGCAGGGCAGGGTTCCGGTAGCCGACGTAGAAGACCAGGCAGCCGATTCGGGCATTCTGAGTTTCCGCCGCGAGTGCGCCCAGGGTCGCCAGCGCTTCGAAGTGCGGCTCGGTTCCACCCTTGGGTGGGGCTTCGTAGAAGTGGTCCCAGGCCGAGATCCAGTCCACACCATTGCTGTCCAGCTTGCGCCAGAGCGCGCGCATATCGTCCATGGCCATGTTCTGTTGGCCCACGTGCACACCCAGTGAGATACTCATCCGACCGACCCTGAAATATGAAGGCACCGGAGGATACCGTGTGCCCATTGCCAAGCAAAGGCACGGTAAAGGCAAGGGGACGGAACACACGAAGCGGCAAAGAGGGAAGGGGGCGTCGATGCCAGCGGTGCAGGCCAACGGAATTCAGGTTCACTATCAGATTGGCGGTCAGGGTGAGCGCGTCCTGTTCATCAGCGGCACCGGCGGCGATCTGCGCAACCGACCGAATGTGTTCGATGGGCCGCTTGCCGGTGCCTTCGAAGTGCTCGCCTATGATCAGCGCGGTCTCGGTCAGACTGAAAAACCGGATGGGGACTACTGCATGGCCGACTATGCAGACGATGCGGCGGGCCTGCTGGATGCCCTGGGCTGGGGGCGGGTGCCCGTCATGGGCGTCTCGTTCGGCGGCATGGTGGCTCAGGAACTGGCACTCAGACATCCGGACCGGGTCAGCGCGCTGGTGCTGGCCTGCACCAGCTCAGGCGGTGAGGGCGGGGCTTCCTACCCTCTGCACGAGCTTGAAGCGCTCGATGAGATGGTGCGAATCGAGCGCAGCCTGGAGCTGGCGGATACGCGTCGGGATCAGGCCTGGCGACGGGCCAACCCGGAGAAGTGGCAGGGCTATGTGACGCTCGCCCTCGACGCCCGGCGCACCGACAGAGACCTGGTGGGTGCGGCGAAGCAGCTGGCGGCAAGGGCAGGGCACGACACCTGGGACAGGCTGCCGGGACTCGATCTGCCGGTGCTGCTCACGGGTGGTCGTTATGACGGCATCGCCCCGGTTGCCAACATGGAGGCCCTCGCGGCCCGTATTCCCGGTGCAGGGCTCGAACTCTACGAGGGCGGCCACCTCTTCCTGGTTCAGGATAAGGCTGCATATCCCCATATAATTCAATGGCTTAGAGAGAATATCTGAGTCTGTCTCCGAGACCTATGGGGCAATCGCAACGCTCGTCGGAACTCTTACGCCGATTATCGGACTAATACTTAAGTATCGAGGGCGATTTGCTATAAATCTCTCTGCACGCGACGGGAATAATGTTTCAGCGCGTACAAATGATTGAGTGAATACTTTGAGTTGCTTTACTCCCCCGTTAAAGCACCCCGGCGACATACCTCCCCTCCCCTCCCCAATCCCGTGTCGCCGGGGTTCTTTTTTCCCGGCTCGAGACCCACGGCAGGCTGTCGTTATTCGATTCGTTCAGTGGGCCAGCGGCCACTCCTGACCACATAGCGGGCGGCGAAGCTGAGCGTGAAAGACAGGAAAAGGCTGGTCAGCGCGCCGAAAAGGATCCAGAGCCGCGATCCCGGCGGTGTGGCCAGCGCCAGCAGAGCGAACAGCAGCAAGCGGAAGCTGAGAGAGAGGAGGGCGTTGAATCGCCCACTCGCATCCACCTGATCGATCACCTGCAGGCAACCGGCCAGCGTGTATACGGTGAGCGGCATGGCGATGATGAATACGAGTGCCGAAATCATTCCACGATCTCCACCCAGCCCTCCGAGGCGTTGATCTTCAGCAACTGACCGGAACGGATCTTCTCGGTGCAGCCGTGCACGTCCACCAGGCAGGGAATGCCGTATTCCCTTGCTACGGTGCCGGCATGTGAGAGATAGCTGCCCACCTCGACGATGATGGCGGCGGCACCGGGAAACAGCGGCGTCCAGGCAGGATCCGTGTACGGCGCAACGAGCACGTCGCCCGTTGCCAGATCGGCAGACACGCTCGGATCGAGAATCACCCGGGCTGTACCCATGGCCACGCCAGGGCTCGCGCAATCGCCGACCAGCAGATTGTCATCCGGCATCAGCATGGGTATCCGGGCCTGGATATTGAAGGTCTCCGGCGGCCGTTCCAGGCTCTGGCGCTGGTAGCGCAGGCGACGGCCGTGTATCACGCCTTCCACGTCCTGCCAGTCCGTAAGACCTGCCTCCAGTGCCTTCGCCTCGGGAAACTCCAGATAGAAGATATCGTCTTCACACTTCAGCCGGCCGGCCTGGATCAGGCGCTGCTCCATGGCCTTCAGCTTCAGCCGCACCGCGGCCATGGCCATGGTGTGGTAGTGGCGGGTGTTCTCCCGCAGGGTGACGTAGAAACGGATCCGCTCGATCAGGTGGTCCACCAGGCGTCGCTGCCAGCGATGGGGGAGGGCCTGATGCAGCTCATCCTCCGCTGCGAGAAGGCGTCCGCGCGGTTCGATGCGCTGATCGTCGTCCTCACTGCGGGACAGGAAACTGCGCACGAGGTTCAGCACGCTGTTGTTGTCTTCCCGCCAGCGCGGCGCCATCAACTCGATTTCCTTTACCGCACGGTGGCCGAACCGGGCCATGAAGGCCTCCAGGGCGCTGGTGAAGGGGTGGTATTCACCGAGTTGCAGCGTCACCGTCTGCAGGTCCGCCTCATCGGCAAGCATCTGGCTGGATAGCGCCTCATCCTTGGCAGCGATCCGGGCGAGCTCGCGAATGCCTTCCACCATCTGCTGGGAAAGCATGGCATCGCCCCCCGAGAGCACGAGTGACAGGTTCACCCGGTCGTAGTCAGGCGCGATGCGCTCGAGCAGTTTGCCGAGCACCTCGATCAGCAGGAAGTAGCGGATCGAAGAGAGGTTGCATTGAATGGGGTACTCGCCGATCGGCCGGAACGGATGGTCGTTCAGTACCAGCTGGCGCAGCGTATCGAGGGCGTCCAGGTCGTCATCCACGAGGGCGGCTCGACAGATCAGTTCGAAGGCGGCCAGGCTCTCGAGCGGCACTCTGGCGGTCCGGTGCCAGCTGACGCCGGCGGCAAGGTAGCCGACGGCAAACGAACCGGCCAGGCCGAGTACGCGCCGCCAGCTGAGAGGCTGTTCTGCCGGTGAGCCACGCATGAGGACCAGATCGGCCAGGGCTTCGTCGCTCAGAGACCAGGGCAGCAGGCTCGCCATCAGATCGGCGTTCACGTAGTAGCGGCCGTGGATGAACCGTCCCATGGGCGGCAGGATGCGGCGAAACAGATCCACCGTCATCGGGGTCATGGGTTCCTGAAAATTCTCCGCCGTCGGCTTGAACAGCACCCAGCGTCCTTCCACCGGTGAGTCTTTCTCCAGTTCGGTGGCGGTGGTGATTGGCCGGCTCTGCAGGATGAACAGCTCGTCGCCGTCGATGGCCCATTCCACATCCTGCGCGGTTGCCCGCCGTTCGGCGATCTGCCGGGTGAGATCGGCGATCTGACCCACCTCGATATCTGACAGAGAAGGTTGCGTCTGCTGCCGGAGCGGCACCGGTTCGAGCCGCTGGCCGGAAGGATCACGGAGGTCCTCCGCCACCTTCAAGCGCTTCCGGCTGATTTTGCGCTGGCTGATCTGCCCATCGGCGGTGATCCAGAATCGGTCCGGAGAAACCCGACCGTCGACCAGCGCCGCCCCCAGGCCCCAGCTGGATTCCAGCAACGCATGTTCGCGCCGTTCACCGGTGGGATCAGTCGAGAAGCAGACGCCCGATCGCTCGGACTGAATCATTCGCTGGACGATGACGGCCATGCCGAACGGCGCATTCGTGGCAAGTCCCGACCGATAGGCCAGCGCGGGCTCGGACCAGAGAGAAAGCCAGCAGTCGACAACGGCTTTTTCCAGGGTGTCTGCGCTCACATAGTAGTAGGTAGCATTCTGGCCGGCGAAACTGGCCGATTCACCGTCTTCGCCGAGGGCCGAACTGCGCACCACCAGCTGCTGATCCGCGCTCTCGCAGAGCTCGGCGGCGATCCGACTGAGGGTGGTCTGCAGCTCTGGTGCCAGCTCCGGACGCTCCGGACGGGCGGCAGGATCGGCGTCCGGCAGGTGGTTATTGAAGACGGCCACGGGCAGCACGTAGGCGGGTGGTACGGGCAGCCCCTCATCGTGGAGCACAGCCAGCGACGCGGCCTTACCACCGGTCAGGGTGGCATCCGTGCAGATCGAATCGGTAAGGGGGACGGCCCAGGCGCCTGGCTCTTGCATGGCCGGCTAGTGTAAGGCTATCGGGCGCTGGAACTCCATGGTTGTTAACCAGCTAATTCCGCGCCTCAGACCTGGGCCGGCGCCTGTTCGCTGGAGCGTAACCGGTCCCGCAGGCGCAGGGCGAGGAACTTCAGCTGATGAGGCAGCGCCAGCATAGCCGGTGTTGCAACCAGGGTGAGCAGGGTGGCGAAGGTGAGCCCCGAGACGATGGCCTGGGACAGCGGCACCCAGAATGAAGACATCTGGTTGCCGTAGGCGATGGTCCGGTTGATCAGGTCGATGGACAGATTGCTGGCCAGCGGTAACAGCCCGAAGATGGTGGTCACGGTGGTCAGCATCACCGGCCGCAACCGTTGTGCCCCGGTGCGGACGATCACCTGCACGTAATCGAGCTCGGGGTGCTCGCGACGGATGTGGTTGTAAGTGTCGATCAGAACGATGTTGTTGTTCACGACGATACCGGCCAGGGCGACCACGCCCACGCCGGACAGAATGGCGCTGAACGGCGCATCCAGAATGAGCAGGCCAAGCAGCACGCCGGCTGTGGACATGACCACGGCCACCAGGATCAGAACGCTCTGGTAGATGCTGTTGAACTGAGTCACCAGCAGCACGAACATCAGCAGCAGGGACATCAGGAAGGCGCCCTGCACGAAGGCAAGAGATTCCTGCTGCTCCTCGTTCGCGCCTCTGAACTCGATATTGAGCTCGGGGTGGAAAACCTGCGCGTCGATCCAGGCCTGGAGCTCCGTCACGATGGTATCCGCAAGAATACCTTCCACCACGTTGGCGCGGATGAACTCAACGGCGATGCCGTCGATTCGCTGGATGGCATCCACGTTCGGGGACGGTTCCCGGCTGACGAAGTTGGAGATCGGCACCAGGCCGTTGCGGGTGCTGATCTTGAGGTCGTCGAGCTGGCCGATGCCGCGATCCTCGGTCGGATAGCGGACCCGGATGTCCACCGCATCGTCCGCCCGATCCGGACGGTACTCGCCCACCTTCACGCCATTGGTGACCAGCTGCACGGCAACGCCGACCTGAGAGACGTCCGCACCATAGACCGCGGCCTGGGCCCGATCGACGGACAACCGCCACTCGATGCCGGGCAGAGAACGGGTGTCGTCCACGTCGATGATCTCGGGCATCTGGTCGATCTGCTCGCGCACACGGGCGACAGCGGGTTCCAGCAGGGCCCGGTTGTGAGAGGAGAACTGGATCTGTATGGGCTTGCCCACGGGCGGACCCTGCTCCATCTCCTGAATTTCCACGGAGATACCGGCCAGCGGCGCCGTACGTGTGCGTATCTCCTCGAAGATCTCCGCGCCTTTTCGATCCCGCTCGTTTTCGTCGTGCAGCTCGATGAAGATACCGCCGATCTTGTCGAAGCCCTCGCGAGATGCGCCACCCGTGATCTGCGTGTAGGTATTCATGCTCTGAATGCCGTTCACCTGCAGAACCTCTTCTTCCACCTCACGAACCAGGCTGTTGATCTCCTCCGCTGCCAGGTTGCCGCGGGCGCGGACCGTCACCTGAGCGAACTGAGTATCTGAGTCGGAGAAGAAGATCATGCCGCCGCCGTACTTGCCGTAGGCCCAGAAAATGCTGATCAGCAATCCGATGATGACCGTCATGGTGACGACGGCGTAGCGGCTTGTGATGGACAGGAGCTTGGCATACCAGCCTGTGATGTTGTTCAGCTGGGTCGGATCACCGTCCTCCAGCTGCTTCAGCGTCTCCAGGGCAGCTTTGTCTTTTGCGCCGGCGCGTCCGAACAGCGAGCCCAGTACCGGCCCGAAGATGAGGGCGTAGACCAGCGAGCCCGAAAGCACGGTGAACACGGTCACCGGCAGGTAGCGCATGAATTTGCCGGGGATTCCAGGCCAGAACATGAGAGGCAGGAAGGCAGCGAGGGTGGTGGCGATGGACGCCGTCACCGGCCAGAACATCCGCTTCGCCGCCATCGAGTACGCTGCCCGGCGATCGAAGCCCTCGACCATCTTCCGGTCCGCGTATTCCGTCACCACGATGGCGCCGTCGATCAGCATGCCGAGCCCGAGCAGCATGCCGAACATGACCATGAAGTTGAACGTGTAGCCGAGCAGGTAGACGAATATGAGGGAGAACAGGAAAGAAACGGGAATGCCCAGGCCGACGATCAGGCCACTGCGAAAACCCATGGCCGCCACCACCAGCACCATCACCAGTGCCAGGGCGGTGAAGATGTTGCCCTGCAGCTCGACGACCTGCTGTTCTGCGAAGGGTGCCTGATCCTGCGAGTAGAAAACGTCGACCTTGCCGGGCATGTCGCCCTTGTGCCGCTCGACCACGGCCTTCACAGCGTTGATCGTGTCGATGATGTTGGCGTCGGCGCGCTTGCTGATGCCCA
>Ga0316194_10003599_pt1 | contig 10781 bp, 6 predicted proteins | sample CroRivsedime1_MG_FD_204936 | JGI IMG/M metagenome (GOLD analysis project Ga0316194, IMG submission 204936) | Coastal sediment microbial communities from Maine, United States - Cross River sediment 1 | ecosystem: Environmental > Aquatic > Marine > Coastal > Sediment | place: USA: Maine... | reverse complement strand
CTCGCAGACCTGTATGCCATCCATCTCGGGCATCAGCATGTCCAGCAGTACGATATCCGGTGCCTGCACCTGGGCTATTTGCAGGGCCTGTGCGCCACTGGTGGCCACGCTCAGTGCGTAGTCCGCAGACAGCACGCTGGCGAGGATTTTGATGTTGCCCGGTTCGTCATCGACGATGAGCACCCGGTTTTTATCAGTAGTCGTGGCATTCATGGCGGCTAAGGTAACTTAAAGGGCACTATCGATGCAATTCTGTTCTATAATTTGGTCGCATCGGGTGGCAGAGATCATCAAAGATAGACCATCAAAAATAGACCAACAATAATAGTCCAGCAATAAGAGGCAGGTTTCCAACGTGGCAAATCCAGGCGATCCACTGAGCATTGAATCCCAGCAGTTTTCTACCATTACCCTGGTGACCGTGCTGCTGTTTTTGACCGTCGGCTCTATAGCCACGGTACTCAGCTTTTTCTTCGACAGCCCGGTGGCCAGGGGGCTGGGCGTTGTCATTATGCTGGTGCTGGTGCCGCTGTCTGTGGTGGCGCATTTGCAGGTGAAGAAGGACAACCTGGATCGCGCAGTGGCACTGGTAGCGACGGTCTGGTACATCATTTCTTTTGGCATGATCATCGTGGGAGACCGCCTCTACGGGATACTCATCGTGACCGCCACGTTGCCGGTGCTGATGGTATTGCCGTTCGTGTCGCAATCGATGTTCCGCATGCTGATTATTGCCTCAATCCTGTTGATTTTGGTGGGCAGTATTACCCGACTTACGGTCACCTTTTACACCTCTGCCGTTCCTGACCATATTATCGCGGACGTGGAATCCTTTTCGGTTACCACCCTCTCGTTGGTGGTGATGCTGTCGCTGTGGCAGTCCGGCGGCAAGCTGAAGATGGCGGCAGCGGGTATGCGCAAGGCGATTGCCGCTTTGCAGGAGTCGGAAAAATCCCTGGAGAGGAAGGTAGAGGAGCGCACCGGGGAACTGGAAAAAGCATTCCAGGAGATTTCGGATATTAACGAAATCGCCACCATTGTAAATTCAACGCTGGACGTGAATAAGGTCAAGGACACCATCTACGAAGGCCTGCAAACCATGTTCACCTTCGACCAGATGGGGGTGTTCCTGCTGGATCCGGAGGACAAGCGCCTGAGATTGAAGTTACAGTCCGGCCGCCTGTTCCCGGAGAAACTTGACGAGCTGTTGAGCCAGACGGGTTTGCCCCTGGAGGCCGATGACAGTGCCGCGGCGGCAGCCGTCCTGAGCAAGACCTCGATCTTTCTGGACCAGATCACCCCGGAGGGTCTGGCCAGCGCCGGGAAAAATGATCGTTATATCGTGGAGCACAATCCGCTGAAATCGATTCTACTGTGCCCGTTGAAGATAGAAAACCGGGCAATCGGCTGTATTTTCTTTTCCGCACAGGAGCAGGCCTTCGAGCTTACCCCGCGAGAAATTGAATCGATTGAACGCTACGTGACCCAGATGGGCACCGCGATCCGCAACGCCCAGTTGTTCCAGGCGGCGGAGGAGTCACGCCATGAGGCGGAGGCCGCCAATGAGACCAAGGGTACCTTCCTGGCCAACATGAGCCATGAAATCCGCACCCCGATGAATGCGATCATTGGCCTGACCGGGCTGTGCCTGGAAACCGAGCTGAATAGCAAGCAGGAAGACTACCTGACCAAGGTGGACAGTGCCGCCAATGCCCTGCGCACTATCATCGATGACATACTGGATTTTTCCAAGCTGGAGGCGGGCAAGTTCGAGTTCGAGAATATTCCGTTCTCCCTGAACGGTGTGCTGGATAACCTCGCGACCATCTGCATGGTGCGCTGCCAGGACAAGCACCTGGAGCTGGTATTCCAGCGTGACCCCCAGTTGCCCGATACCCTCTGCGGTGATCCCACCCGCCTGGGCCAGATTCTGATCAACCTCGCGGGCAATGCGATCAAGTTCACCGAGGAGGGACAGATCGTGGTTGAGGTGCGCCAGACCGCCCTGGTCGATGACCGCGTTACCGTCCACTTTGATGTGCGCGACAGTGGCATCGGCATGAACGAAGAGCAGCTGGCGCGCTTGTTCCAGTCCTTTTCCCAGGCCGACAGCACCATCAGTCGCCAGTATGGCGGCACCGGCCTGGGGCTGGCGATTTCGCAGCAGCTGACCGAAATGATGGGCGGCAAGATTGAAGTCACCAGCGCGCCCGGTAAGGGCAGCAGCTTTCATTTCACCCTGACCTTTGATGCCGCCGAACAGCCCGAGGTTGCCGATGTCACGGAAGAAGCGCCCCAGGGGCTCAACGTACTGGTGGTGGACGACAATGAGCCCTCCCGGGATATCCTGCAGGAATACCTGCTCTCTTTCGGCTATACGGTAACCCTGGCCGAGAGTGGCGAGCAGGCGCTGGCTATCATGGCGGAGGATGACAGCTTCGACCTGGTGCTGCTGGACTGGATGATGCCGGGCATGACCGGGCTAGACGTGGCATTGGCGATCCGGGATTTCAAGGAACCGCCCAAGATTGTGCTGTTGTCTTCCTGGAATATGCCCAGTAGTGAGCACCAGGCCATGGTGGATGCCTTCATGGCGAAACCGGTCAAGCCCTCTGCGCTGCTGGACACCATCATGCTGGCCTATGGCAAGCAGGTGGTGCGCCGGGTGCGCAAGCTGGGTACCAGCGTCGGGCCGCAAGACCTGGCGGGCATCCGCGGGGCACGCGTGCTGGTGGTGGATGATTCCGATATCAACCTGCAGATTGCCTGTGAGTTGCTGGAGAAGGTGCCGCTGGTGCTGGATACCGCCAGCGATGGCGAGGAGGCGGTGGCCAGCGCCCGGGCGAATCAGTACGACTGCATCCTGATGGATATCCAGATGCCCGGCATGGATGGCTACACCGCCACCGGCCTCCTGCGCGAGGACTATCCCTATGAAGAGCTGCCCATTCTGGCGATGACCGCCAACGTGATGGCAGAGGACCGCACGCGCACCCGCGAAGCGGGCATGAATGGACACGTGGCAAAACCGGTGGATCCGGCGGATCTTTACCAGGCCTTGTTGGAAGCGATTCCCGAGGGGGACTACAGGGCGAACCTGGCGGATGCCGGGGTCGGCGAAATCGTGGTGGGGCTTGGGCCGCAGTTGGAACCCCTGCCGGATGCCCTGCCGGGTCTGCAGATAAAACAGAGCCTGGGACGATTGGCAAATAACGAAAAACTGTTCCTGCAGTTACTCGGTGACCTGCTGGGCGAATACCGTGACGCCGCGGATTCTATGGCGCAACTGGTGGCCGCGGGCGACCCGGACCCGGTGCGCAGTGCCGCCCATAAAATTCGCGGTATATCCAATAACCTGGGGGCCAGCGATGTTGGCGCCAGTGCCGAGGCGATAGAGAGCGCGGTGCTGGCCGGGGAAGCTGTCAGCGATGAGCAGGTTGCAGCTCTGGGAACGGCGCTGCAGGCATTGGCCGAATCACACGCGAAACTCATGCAGCTGCGCCAGCCGGTGGCGTCGGTCAATGGCGCCAGTGACGTGGATGTCGCCGGGGTGCTGGCCAGTCTGAAAACGGCGGTGGCCACCTCCGACCCCGGTGCCTCCGACCTGGTGGATCAACTGCTCAGCGCCCAGCAGGCTGATAGCAACCTGGCGCAGCAGTTGTCCCAGGCCCGGGAGATGCTGGATAACTTCAACTTTGGCGATGTGGAACCCCTGCTGCTGGCCATTGAGCAGGAGTTGCAGGTACCGTCATGAAAACCGCGGTGCGCAGTGCCGCATTCCTGGTCCTGCTGGCGCTAAGTACTGTTTCGGCGCGAGCCAGCGTGCTGGTCAGCGACCTGGCCCAGCCGTTCCCGCTGCAGGGGCAGTGGCAGTTTCGCCTGGGCGATGATCCCGCCTGGGCCGCCGCGGAGCTTGCCCAGGACGCCGAGGGTGCATGGCTGACCACGGCTGTGCCGGCTGAGTTTCCTGTCGGCAATCCCGGCTATTCGGGCATGCTCTGGTACCGCCTGGTGCTGCAGCTTGATCTGGCCCAGCCCTCGGTACGCGATAATCTCGGCGCTTTGGCAATCACCCTGGGCCAGGTGGCGAGCGCCTACGAGCTCTACATCAATGGCGAGAAGGCAGGTGGCGTGGGCGCGCTGCCACCGCAACCAGACCCCGTGTTTGATCGTGTGGAGACCTGGGCGATTTCGCCTGCTGCCGTCGGTGCAGACGGCAAGCTGGTGCTCGCACTGCGCGTATGGCGCGACCCCGCAATGCCCGACTCCTGGCAGAGCGGACCCTATGAGGGCGATTTTCTGCTGGGTAATGTCGGTGACCTGCGGGCAAAAATGCTGGGTAAGGCGTTGCTGCCCAACACGGTGCTGGCGGTGCTGTACCTGGTGATTGGCCTGTACCACCTGCTGATTGCGCGTCGCAACCCGGTGCTCAAGGAGTTTTTCTGGTTTGGCCTGTTCTGTATCGGGCTGGCCGGCTATACCTTCGAAACCAGCCAGGCCAAATTCTTTATCGATATCCCCCACTTCTGGCATAAAAAGATCGAATACCTGCTGTTGTATATTAATCCATTCCTGTTCAGCAGTGCATTGCTCGCGGTTACCCGCACGCCCGGTAATCTATTAACACGTGGCTTTCATCTGGTTTTTATACTGTATTTTCTGCTCAGTTTGTTGGTGCCCGGCAACGCTCTGATGTACAGCCTGCTCCCTTCTTTTCAGTACCTCGCCGCCGCGTGGGGCTTGTTTCTCGCCTGCATGATGGGCTGGCGGGCATATCAGGGGGTGCGCTCGGCGCGGGTTATGGTGGTCCTGCTGCTACTGATGTTAGGGGCGATCATCAATGACGTGTTTCTTGAAACCGCCCTGGTTGGCTCGGGTAACGTCCTGTACATCGTGTTCGGACTGTTGCTGTTTGTCATGGCGCTGATGATGGCGGAACGCTATACCGAGATCCTCCGGCGCCTGGAATCCACGGTGGAACGACGCACTGCGGACCTGGTTACGGCGAACCGGGAGCTGACGGCTGCGGTGGAGACCAAGGGCCAGTTCCTGGCCAAGATGAGCCACGAGATGCGCACACCCATGAACGCCATCCTCGGGCTCACGCACCTTGGTCTGAAAACAGAACTGGACGACCAGCAGCGCGATTATTTCAGCAAGGTGGAGCAGTCTGCGGAAGGGCTGCGGGACATCATCGACAGCATTCTCGATTTTACCAAGCTTGAGGACGGGCAGTTGGAATGCGAGCTGCAGCCGTTTCGACCCGGCGAGCTGGCGCAGTCTGTCACGCGCAGCTGGCAGGAGCCGGCAGAGCAGGCCGGCCTTGAACTGGTGGTGGAAGCGGCCCCCGATTTGCCTGAAGTGCTGGTGGGTGACGCCAGGCGCCTGAAACAGGTGCTGGACGTTCTGGTGAGTAATGCCGTCAAATTTACCGAACAGGGACAGGTGCGACTGTCACTGGACGCGGTGGCAGTGACCGGACAAGCGGCGCGCCTGCGCTGCACCGTGGCGGATACCGGTGTGGGCATCGATGAGAGCCAGCGCGAGCACCTGTTTGAGGCCTTTGCCCAGGCGGACAACACCATGACCAGGGAATACGGCGGCACCGGCCTGGGATTGTCCGTGGCCCAGCGTCTGCTGGCATTGATGGATAGCAGTATGGAGGTAGACAGCGCTCCCGGGGAGGGCAGTCGCTTCAGTTTTGAACTCGACCTGCCGGTCTCGGATGTTGAGCTTGAACCCGAGGTGCACGCCGGCGAGATCGACCTGCAACCGATCCGGGGCGCGCGCATTCTGCTGGTGGATGACTCGGACCTTAATCTCCAGGTGGCGGGTGAATTGTTGCGCCAGGCGCAACTGTATGTGGATCTGGCTCACGATGGTCAGGAGGCGGTTGATAAGGTGAGCGCAAACGCTTACGACTGCTTATTGATGGACGTGCAGATGCCGGTCATGGATGGCTACACCGCCACCGAGCAAATTCGGGGCAAGCCCCAATTCAGTGACTTGCCGGTGCTGGCCATGACGGCCAACGCCATGCCCCAGGACAGGGTGCGGGGAGCCGAGGCGGGCATGAACGCCTATATTCCCAAGCCCATTGACCCCGACGAGCTCTATCGCGCCCTGTTGCAATGGATAGCGCCCGGCAACCGTGACTACGATGAAGAAAGCTTCGCAGTGGAGCAAGACGGTGAAGTCGCCGGTGATGATCTGCCGGACGCACTGCCGGGCATCAATATCAGCGAGGGCCTGGCTCGTGTGGGGGGCAATGCAACGCTCTATCGCAGCTTGATGAAAGACCTGTGCAGGGACTATGCCGATGCGGCGCAGCGTATAGAAGGCATGCTGGCCGGCGATGATAGCGAAGGCGCAGTGCAGCTGGCGCATAAATTGCGCGGCATTGCACGCAATCTCGGTGCCTATGCCCTGGGAGACTGCGCCGAGGCGATTGAGTTGCCCCTTAAATCCGGTGCCACCATAGCTGCTGACGCCCTGCCGCAACTGGAGCAGGCGATATTACAGACCAGGGAATCCCAGGCCGCACTGCTACCTGCCGCGTCAGGTGATGGCGCAAGTGGCAAGTTGGACGCTGCCAAGCGCAAGGAAGTTTTCAGCGCGCTGGCGCAGGCGGTGGCCGAAAACAATCCCGAGGCCGCTGAACTTGTAGAGCAGTTGATCGCCGGGATGACTGAAGGTGATGCGGGATATGGTGAACTTGTCGCGGTAAGCGAAGCGCTGGATATGTACGATTTCGCCACCGCCGGCGGCAGCCTGGAGAAGGCGCTTAGCTTGCGCGCATAGCCTGTACGCCGCGCACCACAAAGTGCACGAATGCAATCCACAGGCAGATGTAGGCCAGGGTGTAGCCCCAGTCTGCCAGGAAGTAACCTATCGCGATGCCAGCTACCGGCAGCATGGCCAGCCAATGGCCGGGCACCCAGGCGTCGCTGCGCCAGGAGATGGCGATAGCACTCACCGCCGACAGTATCATCAGTCCCGAGAATACCGGCAACGCCCAGGCATAGAAATACATCAGTGCACCCATAAGCAGGCAAATAATTCCCGCGCTGGAATGGATGATGGCACCGATATCCAGAGTCTGTCCCGCAGCATCGGGAGAATTTTTATCGCTCATTTGCACATCCGGGATATAGTGAATTTATTGTAGTGGCATCAGTTTAGCTGCTACATGCGTGCACATAAACTATCTTGCAGTGCGGATACCAGTATTAGCGCTGTTGTTGCTGCTACCGCGGGTGCGGTCACCGGCAATTATGGCTTTGGGCTTTGTCTTTTCACGGCAGGCCCCGGCAATAGCCTCACGCAGGGCATCCATCGCCACAGGCTTGCTCAACAGAGTGATAGCGGCCTCGTTCGCCTCGCGCAGTCGGTCGGGCCCGGTATCACCGCTGATGATGATGGCAGGTAAGTCGGGGTATATTTCCCTGAGTCCATTGATGGTATCCAGACCACTTTCGCCATGGGCCAGGCGATAGTCCACCAGCGCAATGTCCGGTGCTTCATTTCGAGCGAATTCGAGTGCGGTCGGGGTATCGTGGGTGGCTGTCACCCGGCAGCCAAGTGCGCTCAACAGCACATTCATGCCTTCGCGCACTGCTGGTTCGTCATCAACTACAAGGATTTTCAGTCCCAGGAGTGATGCCTGCGCCTCCTCGGGCTCTTTCCGGGAAATGGCACTGGTGTCAGCGACCGGGATAAAAAAGGTAAAGTGCGTACCTCTATCGGGTGCAGACTCGAACTTCATATCCAGCTCAAGGAGTTTGGCAAGGCGAGCAACAATTGACAGGCCAAGGCCTATTCCCTTGCTGCGATCCCGCCCGGGGTTGTCTACTTGGTAGAATTCCTCAAAAATGTATTTGTGTTCTGAGGCGGGAATGCCCGACCCCGTGTCCGCAATGTGTAACTCCCAATAATCGTCAACCAGTCTTACATCGGCAGTTAGTACGCAATTGGCAGTGTGCACGATAGCGTTGGTGTAGATGTTGCGGATGATGCGTTCCAGTAGAGACTGGTCAGTCCTGGCAATTGTTCCACCGGGGCAATTGACGACCAGTGAGATACCGGCTTTTTCCGCCATCTCCTGATGTTCCTCGGTTAAGCGAAGCAACAGTTTTCTCAGGTTCACCTGGCCGGGTATTACCGGCACTATTCCGGCATCCAGTTTTGACACATCCAGTAGTGCATCCAACTGCGAAGACAATGCGTTGACAGCCTCATCAATATTCTCGGCAAGATGGTGGGTCGCCTCGTCCAGGTTCTTCAGCCCCAGCGCTGCGCTGAACAGCGACAGCGTGTGAATCGGTTGGCGCAGATCGTGGCTGGCCGCCGCCAGGAAGCGCGTCTTGGCCAGGCCGGCAGCCTCTGCTTCATCCAGTGCCGTGGCCAGTTTTTCGCGATTCGAAAAAAATTCCTGATTCATGCCATACAGGCGTTTGCTGATAGACCACATGCTGGCACTGTAGGACAGGCCGATCAGTGCCACGAGAATTCCCAGGCTTCCGGCGGAACCATAGACCCCACTCCAGGCCCATAACCCGAACAGGGGTACCAGGCTAATCCCGATATGGGCCAGGGAATAGGGAGGCCAGCCCACGGCTGTAACAATCGACCCCACGCCCAGGCCGAGAAACATCATGGACATTACGGCGGCCTCGAATGGCGTCAATATTGGAAAGGCGAGAAAACACAAACTCTGGATAAATGTGCAGGCGAAGTTGATCCTGGCCGCCTGGCGGGTCCTCACCTCAACGGGGATATGCTTCTGCGCAGGGAGTTTCGACAGGCGCTTTGCCCGATAGACCTGTGAGGTGATGACCAGGAACAGCCAGCCGCCCCAGATCCAGGGTTGTTCGGGTATGTGGCGATAGATCATGTAAGCCACGATAGACATGGAAAAAACCATGTTGTACGGAGAAAAACGAAGCTGATTGGCGATCAGGTTGAGCAGTTCTTCATCGAGCGATGATGGTCTGTGTTTTTCCACTTGGAATTCTCGTCTTTGGTAGCGCTTGTCGGCGGCAGATGGCGAAATCGGCGTCGACCTGAGTGCGTGACGTCAGGGTGCCGGTGCAAGACCTAACTTGGCCGCAGCGAATACAGCCTCAGTGCGATTGCGCACTCCAAGCGTCCTGAACGCCCCTGACAGGTGAGTTTTGACCGTGCCCTCAGCGATGCCCAGGTCCATTGCTATGATCTTGTTGGGCTGTCCCTTTATGGCTCGCAGTAAAACCTCTGTCTGGCGAGCGGACAGCGTGTTTGCCTTTGTATTATTTTTTACAGTAGCGCCGGCATCGTCTGTGGCAAAGCTCGCTTGTTTAAGGGCGGCAGTGGGCAGATACACCCCCCCGGCCAGAATCAGTTTAAGCGCTGCCACCAGGATTTCCGACTTGGAGGACTTGGGTACGAATCCCGACGCTCCGGCGTCTATTGCGTCCCGGATCAATCCGGGATCGCCCTCTCCGGACAGCACCGCTATCGGAATGGCGTGGGCTGCGGCGATTACCGTATGCAATGCCCCCAGACCCTGGAATCCCGGCATATTGAGGTCGAGCAGAATGAGGCTGGGCGGGTCTTCCGCTATCAGTTCCAGGGCCGGTTCGCAGCTGCCGGCCTCGGAAAATTGCAAGTCGGCATTGAGTTCACCCAGGAGAAACTTAAGGCCCTGGCGGAACATGGCGTGATCGTCGATAAGAAGTATGTGCACCCTGAGAATATCCCTGTTCGGCTCAGAATAACGACTAAACCAATGGCCTAAACCTTAGTGCAATTGCGTTCAGATGTATATGGTTCATGATTGTAGTCGGTGAGAAATGGACTTCCCCATTCACCCTGGAGAGACGAGACATGAAAAAACAGTTAGCAGCAGCGATGACGGCCTGTGCGGTATCTGTGGGCGGGGCAACATCAGCCCTGGCGATGGAGCAAAAAGTCCACGCAGCACCTGTGGATTTTCGAGCCTGTAACTTCCATGAAGGCAAGAGCATGCGGGACCTGGACAAGGTCTCGGCAAAGTTCAGGGAATACGCGAACGAGAGCGATGTTGCCTATGCGGCCTGGACACTCACACCGCAGTACCACACGGCATTGGGGTTTGACGTGGGCTGGTTGGGGGCCTGGCCAGATGGTGAGGCCTACGGAGTGAGTATGGAAAAATGGGTAACGACCGGGAGAGAGGTCGCAGCGGAGTTCAATCAGGTTATAGATTGCAGCGCCCGCCATGAGTTGGCGATCTCCCTGCCCATCAGTGCCCCGGCAGGCACCCCGGAAGATGGGGTGCTGATGTTCTACCAGTGCACTTTAAATGACGATAAATCCCTGGACGCGGCCTATGAGGCGCACCTGGATGCCGGAACTGCTATGAAGGGGCTGGGTTCACTGGCTGTATCCTGGATGTTCCAGCCGGCTGTAGGCGCGGGAGACGATGTTGATTTCGATTACTACCACGTGGTCGGTTTCTATCGTTACTCTGATATGGGCGCAACCATGGAAATGTATGCCAACGGCGGTGGCAGGCAGACGCAACAGGAAATCCTGGGTAAAGTGTCTTCATGTGAAACCCCGGTGGTGTTCGACGCGGTAAGTGTCAGGGCTCACGACGAGCGTTAAGTGATATGTCCGCGGCGGCTTATTGCCGTCGCGGTACTCACAATCAATCCCTGAGATTTAATGTCCGACCGGGGTTTGCAGCGGATTTTCAAACCACAGAACACCGTCTCCAGAGGAGAAAATGCCTTCTCCCTCCTCTGTGGTGACGATGTCGA
>Ga0316194_10003596_pt1 | contig 10784 bp, 9 predicted proteins | sample CroRivsedime1_MG_FD_204936 | JGI IMG/M metagenome (GOLD analysis project Ga0316194, IMG submission 204936) | Coastal sediment microbial communities from Maine, United States - Cross River sediment 1 | ecosystem: Environmental > Aquatic > Marine > Coastal > Sediment | place: USA: Maine... | reverse complement strand
GTTCCAGTGCATCGGTTCCAGGGATATGAATCGATGTGACAATGCCTACTGTTCTTCGGTTTGCTGTATGTACGCTGTTAAAGAAGCAATGATTGCCAAGGAGCATTCCAAAAATGATCTGGACTGTGCCATATTTTTTATGGACATGCGCACACACGGCAAAGATTTTGATAAATATTACGAAACGGCAAAAGAAAAGCACGGGGTGCGATTTATCAGAAGCCGTGTTCATACCGTTGATCCGGTGCCCGGGACAGATGACCTTGAAGTCCGATATGTTACCGACGAAGGGGAGATCAAGACCGAAATTTTTGATCAGATCGTTCTGTCCGTGGGCATGGAGATTTCTTCAGAAATTGTCGATCTGGCCGGAAGACTCGGCATTGAACTCAGCGAAGGCAATTTCTGTAAAACAGAAAGCATCGATCCCATCGCAACCCAAAACAAAGGTATATATGTCTGTGGTGCGTTTCAAGGGCCCAAAGACATTCCCGAATCGGTCATGGAAGCGAGTTCTGCTGCGTGCAGCGCCAGTATTAGTCTGTCGTCTGCTCGTGGATCTCTTGTCCGTGAAAAGGAATTTCCGGAAGAAAGTGACGTGTCGGATGAAGACGCCCGAGTCGGAGTGTTTGTTTGCAGCTGTGGTATCAATATCGGTGGTGTGGCCGACGTTCCGGCCGTTGCCGAATATGCGAAAAGTCTGCCCAATGTTTCTTATGTAGAAGAGAACCTGTTTTCCTGTAGCCAGGACACTCAGGATAAGATGGTTGAGGTGATTAAGGATCAAAACTTAAACCGCATTGTTGTAGCAGCCTGTACCCCGAGAACCCACGAACCGTTATTCCAGGAGACCATACGGAACGCAGGTCTCAATGCATATCTTTTTGACATGGCCAATATCCGGAATCAGTGTACCTGGGTGCACTCGAACGATAAGGAAGGCGCCACGGAAAAATCAAAAGATCTGGTGCGGATGGCGGTTAACAGAGCCTCATTGCTGGAGCCGATTCCGCCTGTTTCCGTGGAAATCGACAAATCGGCGCTGGTCATCGGTGGCGGTATTTCCGGCATGACCGCGGCGCTGAGTCTGGCCGACCAGGGGTTCCCGGCAACAATCGTGGAAAAAGCATCCGAGCTTGGCGGGGCTGCAAAGGATCTGAAACAAACCTGGAAGGGCCAGGATGTAAAAGGATATCTTTCCGGTTTAGTTGATAAAGTGAAGCAGCATCCTGACGTTGAGGTGTTGACCGGATCAGAAGTGGTGGGTGCGTCCGGATTTGTGGGCAACTTTGAAACCCAGGTGTCCAATGGAAACGGCACGAAAACCGTTCAGCACGGGGTGACCATTGTGGCCACCGGCGGCAAGGCCGCTGATGCTGATGAGTACCTCTATGGACAGAATCCAAGAGTGACCCGATGGCATGATCTGGAGCATGATCCTGAAAAATTGAAAAATGCCGACAGCATCGTGTTTATTCAGTGCGTCGGATCAAGGGATGACAACAGGCCGTATTGTTCCAGAATTTGCTGTACCGCCTCTGTAATGCAGGCTGTTTCCATCAAAGAGCAGTATCCGGACACCGATGTTTTTATCCTCTATCGGGATATCCGAACCTATGGCGAAAAAGAGTACCTGTACAAAAAAGCCCGGGAAATGGGTGTTATCTTTGTCCGATATTCGCTGGATAATAAACCCAAGGTTAGGGAAATCGAAAATGGCCTCGAAGTGGATGTTTTTGATCCGATTCTGCAAAAAAACATCACCATAAATGCAGATTATGTCAATCTTGCCACTGCCATAGAGCCGGCTGAAAATACAGCAATATCGGAATTCTATAAAATTCCGCTCAATGCTGAAAACTTTTTTATGGAGGCCCATGCAAAGCTGCGGCCGGTGGATTTTGCCACAGACGGTATTTTTCTCTGCGGGCTGGCCCATTATCCGAAGGCTGTTGATGAAAGCATCGCTCAGGCCATGGCGGCTGCAAGCCGGGCAACGACCATTCTGGCAAAAGATTCCGTTCAGATTTCGCCGTTGGTATCACAGATCGATATTGAGAAATGTATCGGATGCGGACTTTGCGCAGAAGTCTGTGCTTTTAATGCAATTGAGCTGGAGGAGGTTGAAGGAAAAGGTTATCGTGCCAAGAATATTTCAGCGTCCTGCAAAGGATGTGGACTTTGTGCGGCGTCGTGCCCACAAATAGCTATCGATATGCTCCATTTCCGGGATGCACAAATTGTCGCTTCCATTTGTGCTGCAGTATAGTCATTGACTATGGATTATTTATGATTGATTACTGAAGTTTGATTTTTTCTATATATTCTTCATTCTTCAATATTCAATATCCAATCGAAAGGGTGATATAATGGGAGATTTTGAACCTAAAATCGTTGCTTTTTTGTGCAACTGGTGTGCTTACGCCGGGGCTGATCTGGCCGGTGTTTCACGCTTGCAGTATCCGCCCAGCATTCGAACCGTGCGTGTGATGTGTTCGGGGAGAGTCGATCCGCTGTTCGTGCTGGAAGCATTTAAGGACGGATGTGACGGCGTTCTGGTAGCCGGTTGACATTTCGGTGATTGCCATTACCTGGAAGGTAATGTACAGGCCGAAAAAAAGATCCGTTCAACCCAAAAATTGTTTGATATTGCCGGTATCGGTAAAGATCGTCTTCATCTGGCATGGGTGTCGTCTGCCGAAGCCCAAAGATTTGTGGAGGTCGTTACCTCGGTTACAGAATCCGTCAAAGCCCAGGGGAAATTTGATCCCAAAGCCTTTGGCATTGAACTGGCAGCAGCGGAGATGACCCTTGCCGGAGAAACACTGAGGTGGATGGTTGGAAAGGAAGTCAAAATTACCACTGATGGGGATGTTTACGGACGTAAATGGGATACCGAGAGTTTTGAAACCATTCTCGATGCGGTGCTTGAAAGAGAATATCAGAAGAACTTGATTTATCAGGCCATTAAAGATGGAAGTACTTCTGTTAGAGATATCAATGAAAAAATCGGACTCGACCTTAAACGAATATCCTACCTTCTGGCGGATCTGGAAAAGACAAATAAGGTTGAGTTTACGGGAATGAAAGATCGTATACCGGTTTTTGCAGTACTATAAGGATTGACAATTGAAGAGTGAAGAGTGAAGAATTTATCGAATTAATCAATCGACATTCTTCAATTCATAAGGGAGGAGAAATGACTGAAAAAAGCGGGTCGGTTTTGGTTGTAGGTGCCGGCATTGCCGGGATGCAAGCTGCCCTGGATTTGGCCAATTCGGATTACAAGGTTTATCTGGTTGATAAGTCACCGACCATTGGCGGGATGATGTCCCGGCTGGACAAGACCTTCCCCACCAATGACTGTGCCATGTGAGTGATCTCGCCCAAACTGGTCGAGGTCGGCCGGCATATGAACATAGATCTGATTACGTGCAGTGAAGTAAAAAGCGTTGAGGGTAAACCGGGGAATTTTGAGGTTTCGCTGGTCAACCAGCCCCGATACATTGATCAGGTAAAATGTACCGGGTGTGGAGAATGTGCCCGGCATTGCCCGGTAACCGCTGTCAACCAATACAACATGAAGTTGGATGACAGGCGGGCTACCTATATAGAGTATGCTCAGGCAGTACCCCTTGCATTTGCCATCGATACAGACTCATGTATCGGCTGTGGGTTATGCGAGAACATGTGTGTTGCCAAAGCCATTGAGTATGATGATAAAGAGCGTGAAAGCACCGTCAAGGTCGGCTCGGTAATATTGTCCGCGGGTAGTCGGGGATATGATCCTTCCGGGCTTGATTTCCTCGGATACGAATATCCCAATGTGGTCACGAGCGAGGAATTTGAGAGGATTTTGAGCGCATCAGGACCCTATTTCGGTCATCTGATGCGACCTTTGGATCGTGAAGAGCCCAAAAGCATCGCCTGGCTCCAATGTGTCGGTTCAAGAGATACCAACCGGTGCGGCAACGGTTATTGCTCTTCGGTATGCTGCATGTATGCCGTAAAAGAGGCTATGATCGCAAAGGAGCACGCCCATGGTGAGCTGGATTGCGCCGTTTTTAATATGGATATGCGGACCTTTGGCAAGGATTATGAAAAATATTATTTACGCGCTAAAGATAAAGACGGCGTTCGTTTTGTCAAAGCAAGACTTCATACCATTACCGAAGTCCCGGAAACCGGTGATTTGGTTATACAATATGCCGATGAAACCGGTATGATGAAACAAGAGACCTTTAATATGGCGGTTCTCTCCGTAGGTCTTCAAATTCAGCCGGATACAGCCCAGCTTGCAGAACGTCTTGGTATTGAATTGGATAAATACAATTTTGCAGATACAGACACTTTTGCACCGGTGGCCACATCACGCCCTGGAGTTTATATCTGTGGGGTATTGCAGGGACCTAAGGACATTCCCGGATCTATAACCGAAGCCAGTGCTGCCGCCTGTTTGGCCGGTGCGGAACTGGCCGAAGCCAGGGGAACCGATATTCCCAAAGTTGAAGTTACCGAAGAGATCGACGTTACCGGTCAGGATCCTCGCATCGGTGTTTTTGTGTGCAATTGCGGCATCAACATCGGCGGGGTTGTGGATGTCCCGGCGGTGAGGGAGTATGCCGGAACGCTTCCGAATGTTGTTTATACGGATGAGAATCTGTTTACATGCAGCCAGGATACCCAGGATCTGATAAAAGAAAAAATCGTAGAGCATAAGCTCAACCGGGTGGTAGTGGCATCGTGCAGTCCTAAAACCCACGAGGCCATGTTCATGGAGACCCTCGAAGCTTGCGGGATTAATAAGTATTTGTTTGAAATGGCCAATATCCGCAACCAGGACTCATGGATCCATTCCAAGCAACCCGAAATCGCGACGAAAAAGGCCAAAGACCTGGTTCGTATGTCCGTGGCCAGAGCCGCTGCACTGAGAACCCTTCATGAAAAGGTTGTTCCCATTAACAAACAGGCGTTGGTCATCGGAGGTGGTGTGGCCGGTATGAATGCCGCACTCAGTTTGGGCAACCAGGGATTCAATACGGTATTGGTTGAAAAAGAGGCCGAGCTCGGCGGTTTTTCACGAAAACTTCACCATACCATTGAGGGCGATGATATTCAGGCCTACCTTAAAACGCTTACGGATGAAGTCACCGGCCACGATAAAATCGACGTGTTGACCGAGGCCAAAATTACCGGCTTTGAAGGATTCAAAGGCAACTTTGCCACGGAAGTGATGTTAGGCTCAAAAGCAGAAAAACGCAGGATTGAACACGGCGTTTTCATCGTGGCCACCGGAGCCGGAGAATACCAGCCCAAGGAATATCTATACGGAGAGGATGGCCGGGTGATGACACAGATAGAACTTTCCGATATTCTTGAGAAAAAAGGGGCTGACGGACTTGACAGTGTCGTTATGATCCAGTGTGTCGGTTCCCGAAACGACGAGAATGTTGAATGTTCGCGCATATGCTGTCAGAATGCCGTAAAGAATGCCCTTGATATTAAAAAGCGCAATCCTGACGCTCAGGTCTATGTGCTCTACAGGGATATCCGTACTTACGGTCTTTTAGAGGATTATTATACCGAAGCCAGAAAACAGGGGGTGATCTTTATCCGTTTTGACAAGGATGCAGCGCCGGATGTCAAAAGTTCATCCGAAGGAATGCTGGTGACGGTTAAAGACCATATCCTACAGCAGAATCTCGAGATCAGGGCGGATCTTGTAACACTTAGCGCCGGCGTGGTGGCTGAAGATACGGAAGAGTTGAGCGGGGTCATGAAGCTCAACCGAAACCCGGAAGGATACTTCATTGAAGCCCATGTTAAACTCCGGCCGGTGGATATGCCCAGTGACGGTGTTTTTCTCTGTGGTACTGCCCATGGTCCCAAGTTGGTTACTGAGGCCATCTCCCAGGCCCAGGCAGCGGCCTCACGGGCGGTGACATTTCTTGCCAAAGATGCCATAAAACTCTCGGCCATCACGGCCAAGGTTGATACGGATCATTGTGTCAAGTGCCTGACCTGTGTCCGTGAATGCCCATTTGGTGTTCCTGTGTTTAATACGAACGAGAAACTCATAGAAATCAATGAGGCGATTTGCCACGGATGCGGAGTTTGCACAAGTGTATGCCCGAGACAGACGATTCAGTTAAGCTTTTATGAAGATGATCAAATAATTAGTAAAATTGATGCCTTGCTTGAGGCGGAGGGAATGTGATGGCTGATTTCGAACCGACCATTATTTCATTTTGTTGTGATTACTGAGGATATTCTGCAGCGGACCTGGCAGGTTCCATGCGAATAGATTATCCTGCGAACATTAAGATAATAAGACTACCCTGCACTGGAAAGATTGATGTTATTCACCTTTTGCGAGCTATTCAGAAAGGGGCTGACGGGGTTTACGTTGTCGGCTGTCTCGAAGGAACATGTCATTATAACGAAGGGAATTACAGGGCCCGTGAACGGGTGGATCATGTCCGTATGTTGCTGGAAGAGATCGGTCTTGAAAGTGACAGGGTGAGAATGTATAACCTTTCTTCAGGTGAAGGACCCACTTTTGCAGCCTATGCAAAGGAGATGACCGAACATATACGGTCTCTGGGACCCAATCCATTAAAGGCTTCGGCAAAGGTTTAAAAACGGAGGAGATATTATGGCTGAAGAAGCAATCAAAATAGGCGGCAAAAAGAAGAGTATTTTTCTGGACAAGGTAAAGGAGCTGCTTCCCGAAGGAGGAAATCTCAATCTTTGCCTGACCTGCGGTGCCTGTTCGTCCGGATGCCCGGCTACGGGACTGGAAGATATGGACCCCAGAAAGTTTTTGCGCATGGCTGCCCTTGGTATGGACGAAGAAGTAACAACCACACCTTGGGTATGGATGTGCACCATGTGTACGCGATGCATTTATGTCTGTCCCATGAAAATCAACATCCCCCAACTGGTCTTTAACGCTCGCGCCAGCTGGCCCCGGGAAGAGCGACCCAAGGGTATCCTCGGATCGTGCGATATGGCATTGAGAAGTGATACCTGCTCCGCCATGGGGACGTCTGAAGAAGACTTTCAATTCGTTGTAGAGGATGTGCTTGAGGAATATCAGGAAACCCAGCCTGAATTCAAGGACATGAAGGCGGATGTCAACAGGGAAGGGGCTGAATTCTATTTTAATCAGAATTCCAGAGAACCGGTCACCGAACCGGATGAAATGGTACCGATGTGGAAGATTTTCCACCTGGTGGGTGCGGACTGGACATACGGAACCAAGGGATGGGCGGCTGAAAACTATTGCCTGTTTCTGGCGGACAATGAAAACTGGGAGAAAATTGTAAGGGTCAAGGCCAAAGCCGTAGATGATCTCAAGTGCAAGGTCTGGCTCAATACCGAGTGAGGGCACGAGCTTTTCGCAGTCCGGTTCGGACTGGAAAAATTCAAGATTGAGCACGACTTTGAAATTAAGAGTATCATCCAGTATTATGCCCAGTGGATCAGAGAAGGAAAGCTGAAGGTCAATTCCGACTGGAACAAGGATCTGAAAATAAAATTCACGGTGCAGGATCCCTGCCAGCTGGTGCGAAAGACCTTTGGGGATCCGGTGGCCGAAGATTTGCGGTACACGGTGAAAGCGGTGGTGGGTGAAGAAAATTTTATTGATATGCACCCGAACCGGTCGAACAATTATTGCTGCGGCGGAGGAGGAGGATTTCTCCAGGCTGGATATCCTGAAGAACGCCGGGCTTACGGCAAGCTCAAAGCCGACCAGATTCTGGCGACAAAAGCCGATTACTGCATTACACCGTGTCACAACTGCCATGCACAAGTTCACGATTTGTCTGACGAGCGCGATCATGCATGGCAGACTGTTCATTTGTGGACGTTGATCTGTTTGTCGTTAGGAATTCTTGGGCCCAATGAACGTGAATATTTGGGAGATGATCTTAAAGAAGTTTTGCCCTTTCACCCGGAATCGGCAATGTAGTCATTGGCTATCAGTCATGGGTCATCTGAGATTGGATAACTGATGGGTGATTAATGATAAACGGCTGGCGACAAATGACTGTTGAGGAGGGAAAATGATAGTTGCCAAAAGGAAACCCTTTGAAGAAATAAAAGAGATGATTAAGGACTATAAAAAAGTTCTTAATGTGGGCTGTGGTACTTGCGTGGCGGTTTGCCTTGCAGGGGGTGAAAAGGAGGTCGCTGTTCTGAATGCCGAGATCGATATGGCCAGAAAGCTGGACAACAATCCCGTTGAACTCGGTGCCCAAACTGTGGAGAGACAGTGTGACCATGAATATCTCGAGGAGTTGGACGATATTGTCGGAGACTATGATGCGATTATCTCCATGGCCTGCGGCGTGGGGATTCAGTTTCTGGCGGAACGATTTCCGGATATTCCGGTTTATCCGGGGGTGGATACCACCGGTATGTCTGCCAATCAGGCGGTGGGCTGGTATGAGGAACGATGTCGTTCATGCGGCAAATGTGTGCTCGGAATGACCGCAGCCATTTGTCCGGTGACCATGTGTGCCAAGGGGCTTTATAACGGTCCCTGCGGCGGCACCAATCAAGGAAGTTGCGAGATAGCTATGGATCAAGACTGCGCCTGGTTCAGAATCTATGAGCGCTTGGAAAGACAGGGCCGTCTCAAGGAAATTATAGAATATACTCCCCCGGTAGAATGGAATGACCAGGTTCCAAGGACGTTGATTCAGCCCGGCTATAAAAAACCTGAGAAAGCTAAAGAATCATAATGTCCTCTTAATACGGATAAAAGAGCGTATATTGGTATAAATCCGGCGCATCGGATTATGAGAATAATGATTTTGCAATTAGAGCAGAGGAAGCTGAAATGAAATCAGGAAGCAATTTAGAAAAAGTTTTAAAAGCAGGTCATTTTGCATTTACAGGGGAACTTGGGCCACCCAGAGGCTGTGATGTCGAAGAGGTAAGAGAAAAGGCTCAACACTTGAAAGGGAATGTGGATTCGGTGAACATTACCGACAATCAGACCGCTATGGTACGGATGTCCAGTTGGGCGGCAAGCCTTATCTTGCTTCAGGAAGGCCTGGAGCCCAATTTCCAGATGGTGTGCCGGGATCGAAACCGGTTGGCCATGCAGGCCGATATTTTGGGGGCCTATGCCCACGGTATAAAGAATATGCTGTGCCTTTCCGGTGACCATCAAATGTTTGGTGACCATCCCCTGGCCAAGGGTGTATTCGATATCGACTCCATCCAGTTGATCAATATGGTCAAAATCATGCGTGATGAAGGCAAATTTTTAAGCGGCGCTGATTTGCATGGAACACCTAAAATGTTTATCGGTGCGGCATCCAACCCCTTTGCAGACCCGTTCGAATGGCGGGTCCACCGCCTGGCAAAAAAGGTAAATGCCGGGTGCGATTTTATCCAGACCCAGTGTATCTACAACATGGAGAAGTTCCGGGAGTTTATCAAACAGGCCAATGATATGGGGCTTACGGAAAAAACCTATATTTTAGCGGGTGTAACGCCCATGAAGAGTGTGGGTATGGCCAAGTACATGAAGAGTAAGGTTCCTGGAATAGAAGTGCCGGATGAAATCATCAAACGCCTTCAGGGTGCAGGAAAAGGGAAAGTGGCGGATGAGGGCATTAAATTTGCCTGCGAACAGGTGGAAGAGTTCAAGGAGATGAAAGGTGTTCACGGCGTCCACATGATGGCCATTGAATGGGAACACATGGTTCCCGAGATTGCCGAACGGGCCAAGGTTCTGCCCAGGCCGGTTGTGGATTAAATCCAAGGGCCTATCGTATATAGCATTACAAACCAGATCTTAAATTTCATGATCCGTTGTATAGTTTAATTCAGCGGATCAATGGTGATTAAAAAATATAAACCCGGTTTTGTTAAAAACCGGGTTTTGTTGTTTCAGCGTTTTTTCCAATCTTTATTTTATAGAAGATATAGACCCCCAAAATACTGCCGAGTATATCCGCCAATACATCCTTGTAATCAGAAGTTCTATAAGGAACAAAAGACTGGTGAATTTCATCACTGATGCCGTAAAGAGACGATAAGAGTACGCTGAGCATAAATATGAATTTTAGATTATGCTTGATTCGGGTGGTACTGAAGGCCCTCAAAAAAAGAGCTCCCAGCAGGGCATAGACGATAAAATGGAGAACCTTGTCAACGTACGGCCAGTCGGGTGTAATATCAGGTGATGGACGGGAAGACTGGACGAAAATCAAGAGGCAGTAAACTAGAATCGGAAACCAGTAAATGAAAAATTTGTGTAATTTGTTCAAAATTTTATGGTCTATTTTGCGAACAGATCGAATTGATTCGGGATCAGTAACCAGATTTTTTTTATAACCTTCCTGATCCCTGACCCCCGATCCCTTGAAACCTGCCCCTGTCCCCCGTCCTAAAACCCGATTGTCGGACGTCTTTTTCCAAAAAGATCTTCACAGGGTGAATTTTTGGTGACATGATTTTTTAGTTTATTGCACCAGAGCGACTGAAATGTTCGACAGGACCCGTCCAGTGCGTCCAACTTTGCAAAATCCGCATGTTCGCAGCGCAAGTCGCACCATTTTATCTTGTGAGTTGTTATGCCGGCGTTTTTTTTCATACCTAAAATCTGCATCTAAGTGCTCTAATTCATAAATACGTTGCCGTATTAAAGAATACATGTACTAAGCTAAAAAATATTAAGGTCCAATTTCCTTTCCCGGATGTTCGAAAGAACCTTGTCTAAAAATTCTTCGTGTGAAACACTGAACCTGACCTTGCCGTCAAGG
>Ga0316194_10003595_pt1 | contig 10784 bp, 8 predicted proteins | sample CroRivsedime1_MG_FD_204936 | JGI IMG/M metagenome (GOLD analysis project Ga0316194, IMG submission 204936) | Coastal sediment microbial communities from Maine, United States - Cross River sediment 1 | ecosystem: Environmental > Aquatic > Marine > Coastal > Sediment | place: USA: Maine... | reverse complement strand
GGGCAGTTGATCGGGATGGTGAGGTCGTAGACATGTTTCTCCAGAAACGTAGGGACGTTGCCGCAGCTAAGCGATTCTTTGTTCGATTATAATATGGCGTTTGAAACCCTGCAGTCGTTATCAATCCGGATTTAACTCTGAATCAAAGAGCTGCTGATGTTCCCTGGAAAGAATACGACTGATTCTCCGGCTCCTCACCACTGGTAGCGGTGGTTCATCAAATATGAAAACCTCTCACCCTGAAACCGGGTATACACAATAATTCGCTCCATCTACCAGACACTAAAAAACCCGCGGAGACTTTACTAGATACTGAGGAGGTCGACGGCGGGATAGACTCAAAACGCGATTGCATCTCGCGTTTTGACCCCCTGCGGGGGCGCCAGAGGTGCCGCTCCCGAGCGTCTGCCCGCGATCAATTGTGCATCGCGTCCATTCGTCACACGAGGGACATTCCCAATAGGGTTCTACTGGTGTTTAACTGGGTACCATCGGACTGCTTAAGAATTCGACGCACACCATTGCATATGTTTGTTTTGGCGGCGGTGTTCTCCCAGCGGCGCAGAGTGCCAGCAATCCGCGCTAATCATTAGTGTGCGTATCAATTGATTGTTGAGTTGGTGGCCACTGCGCCTGCCAATGAATTTACCGATGATGCTGGCTCCCACCAGCGAGATATCACCCAGAGTGTCAAGAATTTTATGGCGAACAAATTCATCCTTAAAGCGTAATCCCTCTTCATTAATTACCTTATTATCCTTTATTAAGACGGCGTTATTCAAAGCGCCTCCTTTGGCCAGGCCCAGTTTGTGCAATGTGTACAATTGCTCCTGAAAACCAAAGGTGCGAGCCGGGGCCAGTTGTTGGCTAAAGACTTCTTTATTGACTTTGATATCCATGGACTGTCGGCCGATTACAGAGTCATCAAAATCGATCGACATATCGACGCTAAACTCATCGGCAGGCTCCAGGCTGACGTGCTTATTGTGTTCTCGAACCACCAGCGGTTTATCAATAATAATTGCCTGTATCAATGCTGCTTGCCGCTGTAGTCCCACTTTGTTGATCAGATCGACGAAGGGTGCCGCACTGCCATCCATAATGGGTACTTCTGGTGCATCCAGGACGATGCGGGCATTGTGTACGCCGCAAACCGATAGTGCCGCTAACAGGTGTTCAATGGTGCTCACCCGAATGCCGAATGCATTGGCTACTGTTGTGGATAAACGCGTGTCGACAACAGTGTTCCAACGCGCCGGTACTTCAGCGCGCAACGGGGTAATATCGCGGCGCATGAACACATAACCGCTATTGGCATCGGCGGGCATCAATGTCAGGATCACCTGTAAACCGGAATGCAAACCTCGACCAATGAGGGTGATCGAATCCTTTAATGTATGTTGATAATCCGATGCTAAATATTGGTTATTGCTTAACATATGACAGCTCCTATCTTTATCAGGTAGCTACAGGCTATCGATCTTTTTACCGGCACTTTTGTCCGGCGGTGCCAAAATCTTGTCCCGAAGCTAGCTGTAGCGCCACCCTATGCAGCAACAGTCAATGAGGAAGAATTGGATGCCACCCCTGGTATTGACCTCCTGGGTGTTATTGATCTGGGAAGAGCTTCGACCATCGTGGCTGTGATGCGCGTGCAATATTCAAGCAAGCCGGTCTGAAGCCCGAACGGCTTGGGGATGCCAATGCGCGCTACTCCGTAGCGGCCATGCAAAAACTCTGGGCACTCGCCATCGAGGCCAAGCGCCGGTTACAGCAATGGTCCGTGACATAAAGATATCAGCGGCGACGACGGGTTGTCAGCCCGCTTGCGTCAGCAGCAGGCCAACCATCGCGCCCTGGTCACCATGCTGGTCCAACCGGTGCGATTCCATGTAGTTCAAACGTGCCTTGGAACGGGACAGTTTACCCGACGAAGTTCGTGGCAGAGTATGCAACGGCACCAGTTCAATGAGACAGTCCACACCCATCTCGGTAAGGACTAACCCCTGCAACCGCTTCCTCAACTCTGCAAGCTCCCTGGGGTCCTTCTCCCGGCTTTGTACCACCATCACTACCGTATCAGCTCCATCCATACCCGGTACAGCAAATGCCAGGGCATCTCCCGGGCGAAATTCCGGCTGCTGTTCCACAATCTGCTCCAGGTCCTGAGGCCAGATATTGCGTCCGTTGATGATGATCAGATCTTTCTTGCGGCCCGTGATCATGAGTCCCGCGGCCGTCTGGTAGCCGATATCGCCGGTGTTCAACCAGCCATCAGGCGAGAGTGTCTGTGCGGTAATTTCCGGTTCATTGAAGTATCCCGACATGACACTGGGTGCCCGTACGTAGATCACACCGATGTGACGCTCCGGCACCACCTTTCCCGAGGCATCCCGCACCTCCACTTCGAACGTCGACAACGGCACACCACAGTTCACAAACTCGCTCACGCGTTCTACGGGCGTATCTTCCCCTACCGGCTGCGCGCGTTCACACAGCGCCAGCTGATCCGCATCGACACGGTCAACCGACAAGCCCTCATTCAACGGTGCAAAACTCACCGCCAGGGAACACTCTGCCATCCCGTAACCGGCCATAAACGCCTTGCGATCAAATCCACTACGAACCAGCGCCTCGGCAAAGTCATGTAGTACCTGCGGGCGGATCGGCTCCGCAGCCACGCCCGCCACACGCCAGGCGCTCAAGTCAAACTGCTCCGCTTCACCTTCGCGCAACCGACGATTGCACAACTCATATCCAAAAGGCGGACTAATCGAGATGGTTGCCTTGTTGCGCGACATCAGCGTCAACCACTGCTTGGGACGCATCGCGAACTCCCGCGTACCAAGGTAATCAACGGTCACTTGTGAGGCCAGCGGCACCAACACCAGACCCACCAGACCCAAATCATGGTAAAATGGCAGCCAGGACACACAGCGGTCGGTCGACCGCATCTCCATACCCTCGATAATAATCCCCGACAGATTGCTCAATACCTCCCGCTGGGTGATCATCACGCCCCGCGGGAAGCGGGTGCTGCCCGAGGTATACTGCAAATAGGCCAGTTCATCCGCCTGCATTGGCTGCAGTTCGCCTTCATGCTGTGTCAATGCATCAAACGCTTCAGGTGAGCCGACAAATGCCAACCCCAGCCCCTCGACCGCCTCATCAAGCAGTCCTGAATAACCCGCCGGCGCCATCGCCAGCGAGGCCTGACAACTTTCTACCATTGCCCGGATATGCTTCACATACGCCTTATGCCCCCCGGGGTTGAGAGGAATCGGCAATGGCACCGGTACCAGTCCCGCATACTGACAGGCAAAGAAAAAACGCAGGAAATCGGGATCGGTGTCCGCGACGATAGCCACGCGCGCGCCGCGTGCCGCATTCAGACCACACAGCCGTCGCGCCAGTTGCAGGGCCTGATCCCTGAGCTCCGCATAGGTCAGCACCGCATAGAGTTCACCCCGACTGTTGTAGAAATTACTCCCGGTTTGCCCCAGCGCCGCATAATCGAGGGCCGCCGCAAGATTCGGGAAATCTGCTGTCCGCATCGGTTGGTTGTTTTCTGTTGGTGTGGCTCGCAACCCCAAGGCTGGCCTCCTAATACATTTGATAAATCTTTAGCAATATTAAGCACTCCCGGAATCAGGACCTGGGGTGCAAGCATCCGGAGATGCTCTCACACTAACCTTAAGGTAGCCTTAACTTCGCCAGGCGTTCATTATGCAATTGTAGAGCAATTTTCCGGTATTTGGCAGCTAATCGCAAGTTACAAATTCACAGATAATCAAACTGCTACCTGCCTGAATGCTAGCCGCTCTAATTCAGGCGACAGCCCTGATTCAGGCAGCCATCCTGATCCTGGAACCCGCCGTATCCTGGCACCGAGACCGACGAGCTTCTCTTCAATATTTTCGTATCCACGGTCGATGTGGTAAATCTGGTCCACCACGGTCTCTCCGTTGGCCACCAGCGCGGCCAGCACAAGGCTGGCGGAGGCCCGCAGATCGGTGGCCATTACCGGCGCACCGGTCAGGCGCTGCACACCCTCACAAATCGCCGTATTGCCCTCCAGCCTGATCTTCGCGCCCATGCGCTGCATCTCCTGGACGTGCATAAAGCGGTTCTCGAACACCGTCTCAGTAATCGTCCCTACCCCTTCAGCAACAGCATTCAGGGCCATGAACTGGGCCTGCATATCGGTCGGGAATGCCGGATATGGAGCTGTACGCACGTGCACCGCCCTGGGGCGTTTGCCCTTCATGTCCAGCGAGATCCAGTCCTTCCCGGTCGTGATTTCAGCACCGCAATCCCTGAGCTTTTGCAACACCGAATCGAGCAGCTCCGGCCGAGTATCACGAACCAGAATACTGCCACGGGTTATTGCGGCCGCCACAAGATAAGTACCGGTCTCAATACGATCGGGAAGCACCTGATAATGGATACCGGAGAGACGCTCGACCCCCTGGATGCTGATCGAATCCGTGCCTGCGCCGATTATCTTCGCCCCCATCTGATTCAGACAGTTGGCCAGATCGACGACCTCAGGCTCCCGCGCCGCATTTTCGATCAGAGTTTCGCCATCGGCCAGAGCCGCTGCCATCATCAGGTTTTCGGTACCCGTCACAGTGACCACATCCATCACCAAACGGGCACCCTTGAGGCGCTTTGCGGTGGCCTGGATATAGCCATTTTCCACCTCCACGGACGCACCCATGGCACGCAGCCCCTCAATATGCAGGTTGACCGGCCTTGAGCCAATGGCACATCCACCCGGCAGAGAGACATTGGCCTGACCAAAACGCGCCAGCAGCGGCCCCAACACCAGAATAGAGGCACGCATCGTGCGCACCAGTTCATAGGGCGCGCTAAAATCCGTGAGAGTGCTGCTATCGACTCGGATACGCATTCTTTCATCCACAGCGACGTGAGCCCCCATGGACCCGAGCAACCCCATGGTGGTGGTTATATCGCGCAAATGGGGTATATTCCCAAGCGTCATAGGCCCATCTGCCAGCAGGGTAGCCGCCAGAATGGGCAAAGCCGCATTTTTGGCACCCGCGATACACACTTCCCCTGCCAGGGGGGCTCCACTATTAATTTTCAGCTTATCCATTAAAGCCTTCGTAGTTAAAGATTAGCTTTTTCATGAGGCTACTTACTCGCAGTTGTGGCAATAGTCTTACGGCAATACACAGATGGATCTGGTTTGCGAATCGCGGGTCATCCTACAGGAAAAGCAGGCAACTGTAAGTGCAAATTCCAACCCTTTGCGGCGAGCAGATCAGAGCTCAGTCAGTAGCCGACTTCCTGCAAACCTTGGGATACGGCCCAGCCAGTCAATCACCAGCATCTTAACTGTGTTTATTTCCGACAGATTTTGTATCATGCCCAACTCGCAATGCTCCCACACTAACCTTAAGATGGTCTTAAAATCGCCAGCCTGAATTGTGAATATGTACAGCAAATCTATCAGCATGCCCTTCACCGCCATCATCCTGGCGGCGGACCGGGGCCCAGATGACCCGGTTACCCGGGCCGCCGGTGTCTCTTGCAAGGCACTGACTCCGATTGACGGCATTCCTATGGTGCTGCGGGTTCTGAATGCCCTGGAAGAGAGCCCGGCCGTCGGGCCACGACTGTTGTGTGGCCCGCCCTGGCCACTGATCGAGCAGGCCGCGGCGCTCAAATCCGGGGTCGATGCCGGTGACTACAGCTGGACTGCCAGCCAGGACAGCCCAAGCGCCAGCGCCGGCGTTACAATGGAGCAGATTCCGGACTCACAACCGGTGTTGCTGACAACCGCCGACCATGCCCTGTTAACCAGTCAGATCATCGATTATTTTTGCGAACAGGCGTGCACCGCCGACTTCGACTTGCTGGTCGGGCTGGCACCTCATGAGCTGGTGGCGACGACCTATCCCGGAGTGCGCAGAACCCGGCTGCGTTTCAGTGACAGAGACTATTGCAGTTGCAACCTGTTCGCATTCATGACCCCGCGCTCCCGCACAATTACCACTTTCTGGCGCAAGGTGGAATCCCAGCGCAAACGACCCTGGCGGATATTCGCTACGCTGGGGTGGTGGCCGGTGTTCAAGTACCTGCTTGGACGCCTCTCCCTGCAGGAGGCTCTCGCCCGTATATCAGACATAATGGAGATGAAAATTGGCGTTGTCATCCTGCCTTTTGCTGATGCTGCCGTGGATGTCGATACCGAGAACGACTGGCGGCTGGTGCAGCAGATACTGGCAGCAAAAGAGTAGCCCCATTGATCATCAACCGCTACCTGATCCGTGAAATTGCCCTGCCGCTGGTTACTGTTACCGCGATACTGATTATTATCTTCATGAGCTACAACGCGGCCGTCTATACCGCTGAGGCAGCGGCCGGCCTGCTGCCGGCCAGCACGGTCGCCCATCTCACCCTGTTAAGATCCCTCATCGCTATAGAAGTACTGCTGCCTGCCGCCTTTTACCTTGCCGTCATCATAAGCATGGGGCGATTGTACAGCGATAACGAGATGGTTGCCCTGTACGCCACCGGTTTCAGTGAACAGCGGGTTATACGCAGTGTATTGTGGCTCTCCCTGTCACTGGCAATGGTTGTCGCCAGCCTGTCTCTGGTGGTTCGCCCCTGGGCCTACCAGAAAAGCTATCATATCAAGGCGGAGGCGGAGGCGGAATTCAACCTGGACAAACTGGAAGCGGGTCAGTTTTACACCGCTGAAGAATCGGGCACAGTAATCTTCGTGGAACGTATCAACCACCTGCAGAATCGACTCGAGCAGGTTTATTTTTACAGGCTTGATGATAAAGGAGTACGCGTCATCAGCGCTCAACAGGCCTGGCAACCGGTATCCGACCCGTTTGCCCCCCCGGTGTTCAAATTTCTTGATGGTACCGCCTATCAGATCGATCTCTCCGGCAAGCGGGACCTGACCTTGAAGTTCAAGGAGTTATCGCTGTTGCTCAAGGGTGACGAACAGAAGTTAAACCGCTACCGGAGCAAGGCTGCCAGCACGTTGCAGCTTGCCAGATCGGAAAAACCCGCTGATCTGGCCGAGTTCCAGTGGCGACTGTCTACCCCCGTTACCACTTTGCTACTTGGTGTTCTGGCTGTGCCACTGAGTCGCACCCCACCGCGCCGTGGACGCCATGCAAAGACCGCCGCCGCCGTACTGGTGTTCGCCGTATTCTACATCTTCAGCATCATGGCCAGGAACTGGGTTGAACAGGGCACTGTCGGAGCCATCCCCGGTGTCTGGTGGCCGGACATACTGCTTGGACTGCTAATTCTGGTCCTGCTGTTGCGGCCAGCAATGTGGTCAGGTAGCCGATGACGATACTGGATCGCTACATCGGGTTGGCACTGGCACGCAGCGCGCTACTGGTGATCCTCATACTGCTGCCACTGTTCATTCTGCTCGACCTGGTGCAGCAGCTGGACGAGATTGGGACGGGAAACTACGGGCTGCTTGACGCCCTCATGTATGAGCTCTTCCTGATGCCGACCTATCTGCTGAGTCTCATCCCGTTTACCGCACTACTGGGAACCAGTATGGCGCTGGGCGGGCTGGCACACAACAATGAACTGACCGCGATGCGGGCCTCTGGTATCTCAATTCAGCGCATCGGACTGACAACGCTCAAATCCGGGACACTGTTTATACTTTTCGTATTCATTATCATGGAATGGGTAGCTCCGCCACTGCACCAGCAGGCGATACAACGACAGTCACTGGCACTGTCCGGAGGCGAACTCCTGATCGAGAAACATGGCACCTGGATACATCAGGGCAATCAATTCATCAACATCCGCAACAAACACGAAGGCAATACGCTGGCAGATATCCACATCTTTGAGTTCGATCCTGAAAAACAGCAACTCACGCACTATCTGCATGCGGACCAGGCCGAAATGACGAACCGGCAACAGTGGCTGTACAAGAATCTTATTCTGAAGAGCTATCAGGAGAATAATGTCGATACCCGGCATGAAGCAGAGCGGTCCCGGGAGGCGTATCTGACGGAAAAACAACTGCAGGTTATGGAGCAGCCCATCAACAGCCTGTCGCCAACAGGTCTGTATCAGTACCTCAAGCATCTGCGGGCCAGTGAGCAGGCAACGGAAAGATTTGAAATGGTATTTTGGCAGAAGGCCAGCTTGCCGGTTACCGTTATCATCATGATGCTGTGCTCATTCCCCTTTGTATTCGGCTCCCTGCGAAGCTCCAGTGCGGGCAAGAGAATTGTCCTGGCGACCATTACCGGGATCGCCTTTCATTTGTTCAGCCAGGCATTGGTGAACCTGGGCCTGATGCTGGACATAAACCCCCTGCTCACGACCATGGTACCGATCATCGCCTTCCTGCTACTTGCTGCCACATTGATGCGACGAGCTTTCTAAGGAGCCTCTGATCAATTCATGAATCAACATCTGCTTGTTAAAATGTACCAACTCGGCGTTGCCAATCTTGGCAATAGCTTTGCTATTACCTGCGATTGGCACCTTGATTTGGCACATTTTCCCTACGCAGCTGAATGACTCAGAATTAATCAGAGACTCCTTAATGCAACCGACACAACAACTGACGGACCTGCTTGCGGAAAGTACTCCGCTGACCTTCAGCATTGAACTGCTTGCTCTGCGCGACGCACTTCTGCAGCAGTATGACGGCGCGGTTGACGCCATGCTGTTCTATGGTTCCTGCCTGCGTAGTGGTGATGCACTGAATGGGCTCGTCGATCTTTACCTGGTAGTTGATGACTATCGGAACGCCTATCGCAAAACACTCCCCGCCCTGTTCAACCGGCTGTTAGCGCCCAATGTCTATTACCTCGAGGTTGAGGTGGATGGCAATCGGGTGCGCAGCAAGTACGCCGTCGTCTCCCTGCGGGACCTGGAGCACGGCACCTCCCCGAAATGGTTTCACTCCTACCTGTGGGGCCGCTTCTCACAACCCTGTGGATTGCTGTACAGTCGCGACGACGAGACCAGCCGCCGTGTCCAGAGGATACTTGCACAGGCGGTACTGACCTTCCTCACCCGGGTCCTGCCCGCCCTGCCCGAGCGGCTGGACAGCGCTGCAATATGGCAGCAGGGGCTGGCGCTCAGTTACCAGGCTGAATTGCGCGTAGAGAAGCCGGAGCGCGCCATTCTGCTCTATGAATCCTGGGAGGATCATTACCGTGCGCTTACCTCGCTGGCGATGGATGAATTACCCTTCGAGGTAAAGCGGGAGCAGGATTCATCCCGGCTGCTCTACCATACCCAGATCCCGCCACATGTCCGGAGACTGGGCCGCCTGGGCTGGTTGATGCGACGGTTGCAGGGCAAATTTCTATCACTCTTCAGACTGATAAAGGCAGCCTTCACCTTTCAGGGTGGCGCAGACTACCTCATCTGGAAACTGGAACGCCATACCGGCGTTCCCATCGAGGTGACCCCGAAAATACGCCGCCATCCGCTCATCTATGGCTGGGGACTGCTGTGGCGACTGTATCGTCGCGGGGTATTCCGTTAGCGTCCACTACCCTCAAAAGAGCGGCCATCCATGCCAACGCTCTGGTCAAAAACTTCCTCGCCGATAAACTCAAGCATGCGCAGCGACAGTTCTTTTTCTACGCCGCTCTTCTTGTGCTCGTGAAAACGCACGGGGAAGTAGTTCAATTCCGGAACGCTCCAGATTCTGGTCTTATCCCGATCATCATCCAGCCGTTCCACGACCAGGGTATTATATTCACCCATTGGTAGCTCTATTTTTTCTTTTCCGGTCTGTTTAAACCGATATTGTTTAATTCGTCCCTCATGTACGACCGGATACTGGAACTCAGTACTGCCATCACGCAGCTCAAATAGCAGTGCCAACTGCATGACCAGCTTGTCCAGTGTGCCTGCTGGCATTTTTGTCTGCCACGGGTCTGCTGCGGAGACATTTTTCACGTGGGCGGTTTTCCAGTTAAAAATAAGGTGCTGATTATCGTCAGCATCGCCATCTTCGTTGCTGGACTGGTATTCGAGTACCTGTATCCGGTTGTTGGTGAATCGCCAACGACTGGTTGCGGTTGAAACTTTCTTGCCGAACAACGAGGCGACACCGGCGGATGTTAATTTTCGCTGGTAAACATAATCTCCATTGCCCAGCCTGCGCAGGCTGAAGCTGGCTTCTGCTATCCGGATTCCATTCATACGCGCATCGTAGACAGCTATAAATTCCGGGTAAGGCTGACTATCGGTGGCCGAGGCCGGTGACAGGAGAGCCAGCATCACCGACCCGACAAGCAGTTGCAGATAGTTGACGAGGAAAGGCTTCGCTGGTACACAAAGATTGATTTTCATATCCACATAGACCGGAAATACCCGGATTGGTTGCGTCGAATCAGGCCACAGCATAGCGATCACCTGTCCTTTTAATCTACGCATTACTGGTAGAATAGCCACTGCAATGCCAATATCACACCCGCCGTCGCGCATTCGCTTCGTTACCTGTGATACTGAAACTGCCAATATCACGTTGCAGGAGCAATCTGCGCTTGTTTCCCGGCATGGCATCGATTATTTTTACGCGGTTTTACAGGAGATTCGAATGCACGTTATTATCAAGCGGCTCAAGAGGTGGCTGGTACGGGCCGTGTCGGTGTTGCTGCCCCAAAAGCAGGGAATCGCGCTGGAGCGCTGGCGGCGTGGTCAGGAAGAATACCGCAAGAATCAGTTATGCGAGTATGTTTTTGCCTCCTATGGCAAGAGTGGCCGCACCTGGATGCGAGTTATGCTGTCGCGCT
>Ga0316194_10003594_pt1 | contig 10785 bp, 8 predicted proteins | sample CroRivsedime1_MG_FD_204936 | JGI IMG/M metagenome (GOLD analysis project Ga0316194, IMG submission 204936) | Coastal sediment microbial communities from Maine, United States - Cross River sediment 1 | ecosystem: Environmental > Aquatic > Marine > Coastal > Sediment | place: USA: Maine... | reverse complement strand
CGCTGCGCGCCTCCTCGTAGAGCGCCCGCAATGATCGGGGCGCGTTCAGGAAGGCCCGGCAGGTGTCGCCGTACTGTTCCACCTCGATGAGTTCGTAGGGTTCCCCGGGTGCGGTAAGGGCAGCGAAAGCCTGCTCGCGCGTCATCATGTTTGATCTCCTCGATCAGTCCAGAGGCTGGTAAAGGCGGGTTCTGAGTTCCCTGGGATCGGACACTTCGAAGGGATCGTTCTCGTAGATGTCCCAGCCGCCGAAGGTGCTCGGCATCCCGCGCTCCTCCCGCCAGGCGTTGATCGCGTCCCAGGCGTCACCCACCTCGTGGTAAGGACCGAGAAAGACCGTGGTCGCCGCCTTGCCGCCTGGCAGTTGGTCTGACTTGATCTCGCCGGTCCCCGCCGTGGGCTCGGCGACCGGCATACCGGCCTGAATGTGGAAGGTGTCCGTCATGGCCAGGTAGCGCATGAAGGGCATGCCGGTTATGACGGCGCCATGCTGACTGACATAGACATGCACCTCGGGCAGCATTCTGCCCAGCACCTTGCCGAGCTCCTCCGGCGCCACCTCCTGCTCCATCACCAGCACCGGTTGGGGCTTCAGCGTGACGACTTCGATCTGATAAGACATCGCGTCCTCCTCCTGCAGCCGCCATTCTGCTGGCTCCCGCGGGAGGCTTCAAATGCGCCTGAGGGTAGCGGAGAATGGTCGTCAGGGATTCAGGGTGAGACGAGGTGAAAGATGGCTGAACGGCAGTCCGACTACCTGAGCGCGGAACAACACGCGGCTGAGATGGCCGACTATCTCGCCGCGGGCCGGGCGCGAGCGCTGGAGCTGGGCAATCGCGGGCCCCTGCGGCTGACGGCCGACGGTAAGCTCCATCCGGACATTCTCGCTGCCTACGACGAGCACGGCTTCTATGTTTTTGAAGGCCTGATCCACGAGACTGAGCTCGGCGAGCTTCGAGCGGGTATCGAAGAGATGATCGAGCGCGCCCCCGTTCACCCGGGTGCGGCGCTGGACGCGGCAGGTCGACCGGCACTCGGATCGGACATCACCCGCGATTCATATCTCTGGACCCGGCCGCTTGCAGATCCAGTGGGTGGCACGGCTGCCAACGGAGGTCGGCATCCGGCGAAGATGGCTGAACCGAGGCCGGACGCACAGGCGCCTGAGAAGATCATCTACATGATGTTCAACATGTGCGAGAACATGGAAGCGGGACTCAGGGTGTATGGCCATCCCGATCTGCTGGCCATCGCCCAGAGCATCAACGGCCCGGACTTCGTGCCTTACAACGACGCCATCTTCGTCAAGCAGCCCGGGCTGGGGGCGTCTGTCGCCTGGCACCAGGATGGGCTCACCCATTGGGATGCTCCGAACTGGGACCCTGGCATTCACGGTTTCAATTTTCAGGTGCAGCTCTACGACTGCACGCCGGCGAACTGTCTCTGGGTCGTGCCCGGCACCCACAAGCTGGGTAAGGTCGATATCAAGCGGATGGTTGCGGACAACGGTGGCTCGGATCAGCTTCCCGGTGCGGTGCCGCTTTTCTGCGCTGCGGGCGGCGTGACCATCGTCAATCGGCAGGCGCTGCACTGTTCCTTCGCCAACACCTCGGAGAATCTGCGCGTGTCGCTGACCTTCGGCTTCCACCGCCACTCTGCCGTGCTCGGCCAGCGCGGCGCGATCGTGGTGAGCGCGGACGACGTTTATGACGAGGCGCGCATTTTCGAACGATCCAGCGTCATCGCCACCGCCATCGATGCGCGCGCACAGCGGTTTCCCGACGAAACGCCTTTTACGTACCAGCCCTTCGTCGGTCTCGAAGACCAGTTCCGCTGGGACGAGGCGGGCAGAGCCCGTCTGCACGACTACAGCCAGAAAGACATCGGCATCTGAGTCCGCCTCATCCCTAGCGTGATGTCGCTGGACTAACCGTTCAGCCGGTTGACGGCTTCCTCCGACAGATCCAGCGAGCGGCCGATCCGCTCCCGCATTTCGGGCAGGTCGATGCCATCCGTGCTCTTCTTGCCCTCACAGTAGCGGGCATAGACCCCGTGCACGATGGCCGCGGATTTCCAGCGATTGAAGCCCACGTAGTAGTCGAGCAGGGAGAGATCCCGTCCGGTCTGCTCCGCATAGCGCGCGGCGATCTCGGTCCGGGTCGGGAAGCCGGGCGGTGCGGTGGCGCTCTCGGGCGGCGGCGGCTCTTTATCGGTGGGATCCGGCCAGAAGTTCAGGGCGTAAGCCAGGTCCGCCATGGGATCTCCCAGGGTCGAGATCTCCCAGTCCACCACGGCGGCGATGGTGCAGTCGGGCCCCACCAGGCAGTTGTGCACACCGTAGTCGCCGTGCACGACTCTTGCCGGGCCCTGGTCCGGAACGTTCTCCAGAAAGTAGCGTTGCAGTTCGTGGGCGCGGGGATCGTCGTAGTCGGCCGGCTCGATGGATGCCATCCAGGAGCGGTACCAGGTCTTCAGCTGCCGGGCGACATAGTCTTCCTTTTTGCCGAGCTCACCGAGACCCACCTCGTCTGGATCAACCCTGTGCAGCGCTGCCAGAACGTCGATGAAAGAGAAAGCCATCTTCCGGCGTTCGGGCTCGGGTACGTAGAGGTTGGTGTCGTCGGCGTTGTACAGCGGATGACCGTCGATCAATCCCATCACGTAAAACCAGGCGCCGGTCACGTCCGGACTTTCGCAGAACCCGAGCGCAGCCGGCACGGGCACGTCCGTCGGCCCGAGCGCGGAGATGAGGGCCCATTCCCGGCTCATATCGTGCGCCTTGGGCAGGAGCTCTCCCTGGGGCGGGCGGCGAATGACGGCGGCGTTGCCGTCGGCATCGTCCAGCCGGTAGGTCAGGTTGGAGTGGCCGCCCTGCAGGCGTGTCCACTTGAAAGGCGGGGTCAGGCTGTCCACGTTTGCGGCTACCCATTCTTCCACCGGACCGACCTGATAGCCCTCCGGGCCCAGGGATTCGTCGTGCGTGCTCATTTCAGTGCTCCAGATGCCGTGCGCTTGTTCTCGGATCGATTATGACGCTTTTTGGCTACCAGGGCGCTAGACTCTGCCGCTTTCCGGAAATCTGCTGACTGACTGCAAGGAGAACCCCTCGATGAATGGTGCTGAGAGCATGCTCGAAACTCTGGTGGCAAGTGGCGTGGAGGTCTGCTTCACCAACCCGGGCACCTCGGAGATGCACATGGTGTCTGCCATCGGTGCCTCTCAGGACATGCGTTCGATCCTCTGTCTGTTCGAGGGTGGCTGTTCGGGTGCGGCCGACGGCTACGCGAGGATGGCGGGCAAGCCAGCCTGTACGCTGTTTCATCTCGGCCCGGGGCTTTCCAACGCGTCCGCTAACATCCACAACGCGCGCAAGGCACACGCACCGATGATCAACCTGGTGGGTGACCATGCCACTTATCACAAGAAGTTCGACGCACCTCTGAATTCAGATGTGATCGGGCTGTCCGACCCGGTTTCGCACTGGGTGCGCACCGTGGCCGACGCGCCGAGCTTGCCCGCCGATGCGGCGGAAGCGGTCGCAGCTTCCCGGGTGCTGCCCGGCCAGATCGCGACGCTGATCGTGCCGGCGGATTGCGCCTGGGACGAGTCTGTCGCACCGGCGGAAGCCATAACGGCGCCAAGGGCGCCGCTCGCCGACGATGCTGCCGTGGCGCAGACCATAGAGCTGTTGGGCAAAGGCAGAAACACCGTGATGCTCATGTCCAACATGGCGCTCACAGAAACCGCGCTGGAGCTGGCGGACCGGATCGCCCAGAAGACGGGCGCCCGGATCTTCTGCGACACCTTCATCCCCCGCCTGCCCCGTGGCGCGGGTCGCCCGGAGATCGAGCGGCTCGGCTACTTCGCCGAGCAGGCCACCGAGCAGATCAAGGATGCGGAGCAGCTGATCATGGTGGGCACCAAGGCGCCGGTCGGCTTCTTTGCCTATCCGGGTAAAGTCAGCGAGTTTGCCCCGGAAGGGGCGAGCCAGCATACGCTGTCGACAGTGAACGAGGATGCCGAAGATGCGCTCGCCCGTGTCTGTGACGGGGTAGGCGCGGCCGACCTCGCGCCACGGCGCAAGCTGCTGGAGAAGCCCGGCTTCATGACCGGCGAGTTGAGCTCACGCGCGATCGGGGTTGCCCTGGCGGAGCTCCTGCCGGAGGACGCCATCGTGGTCGATGAAGGCGGCACGGCCGGATCCGCCTGCTATCCGGCCTGTGCGGCAGCCGCACCCCACGACTGGTTGATGCTGACCGGTGGCTCCATCGGCTTCGGCCTGCCTCAGGCAACTGGCGCGGCGGTGGCCTGCCCCGATCGCAAGGTGGTCTGCATCCATGGTGATGGCGGCGCCATGTACACCATTCAGTCCCTCTGGACCATGGCGCGGGAAGATCTCGACGTCTGCATCATCATCTTCGCCAACCGCAAGTACCAGATCCTGCAGATCGAACTGGCCCGGGTCGGCGCCCAGACCATGAACAAGAAGACGCTCGATATGCTCGATCTGTCGCACCCGGATCTGGACTTCGTGAAGATTTCGGAAGGCATGGGCGTGCCTGCGGCTCAGGCGACCACGGCGGAGGAATTCAACGAGCTGCTCGGTCGGTTCATGAACGAGCGCGGGCCGCGGTTGATCGAAGCCGTCTTACCCTGATCGGGTTGCGCTGAGCGATCGCGTCAGGCGCGCTGCAGCGTGATGCCGCCATCCACGGCAACCACCTGACCGGTGATCATCCGCGCCTCGTCAGAGGCATAGAACACGGCCAGGTGGCCGATGTCTTCCGGCGTCTGCTCGGCACCGAGGGGCGTCATGCTCTCCACCACCGACTCGAAGATCTGCCGTTGGGGCACGTTGGAAAACTCGGGCTGGTTTGCCTGCATCCGCGCGGTCAGCAGTTCCCAGGCGCGGGTCCAGAGCAGTCCCGGGCAGATGCAGTTTACCCTGATGCGGCGCGGCGCCAGCTGCAGCGCCAGTGATTTCGTCAGATGCACGACGCCTGCCTTGGCCGCCCCGTAGGCCATCAGATCTGGTGTGCCGGAAAGGGCGGCGATGGACGCGACGTTGACGATGCTGCCGCCGTCATTCAGACGCGGAATGGCCGCATTCGACGAAGCGTAGGTGGTGCGCAGGTTGAATTTCAGCTGCTCGTCCCACTCCTCATCGGTCATGCCGGCGCCCGGCTCGCCTGAGGTCAACTCATCCGGCGTCAGGTCGAGCCCGCCGATGCCGGCGTTGTTCACCACCACGTCCAGACCACCGAGCTCGGCCACCACCTTGTCGTAGGCAGCACCCATGGCGGCCTGGCTGGAGGCATCTGCCGCGAGCCCGATGGCTCTGGTCGACAGGGCGGCCGCAGACTCATCTGCCATATCCTGGTCCAGATCGGTGACGGCAACCAGCGCGCCTCGATCCGCAAAACAGCGGGCAATGCCCGCGCCTATGCCACGTCCTGCCCCTGTGATCAGCACGACTTTTCCTTCCAGACTCATAGCGCTCCCCTTCGGCAAATCCTGTTATTTGACTTAGTCCGGACCCTGACATATCACACTACGAAAGGGGAGGTTGATCAGATGACTGAAACAGCGCAAAAAACGTCCGCACTCGATCGGGTGATGGCCGACATACATGACCTCGATCTGGAGCCGCATCTGGTCGAGCTGGAAACACAGGGATTTGCGACAATTCCCGGTGTCCTCAGCGACGAGACGATTGGTCTCGCGAAGCAGGCAATCCTTGGCCGGGTGGAGAAGATCACCGGACGGAAGATCGATCCCGAGACTGCCACGGCCCAGGATTACGAAGGCATGACCTACCTGCCTTATCTGCTCTATGACGATGAGGTCTTCGAAGAGATCCTGCTGGAGCCGAAGCCGCTGGCGCTGATCACCTACCTGCTGGGAGAAAGCTGCATGCTTTCCAGCATGGGTTGTCACTTCAAAGGGCCGGGCGGCATGCCGCTGCCGTTGCACTCCGACAACGGCAACGGTATGCCACCGCCATACCCCGCGTATTCTCAGGTGGCCAACGTCAACTACGCGCTGACACCCTACAGCCTGGAAGCTGGCGCGCTGGCCATGGTGCCTGGCAGCCACCGGTTGGCCCGACCGCCGCGGCCGGACGAAATGGTCCTGGGCGGGCCGGAGACCAACCCGAAGGCGGTGGCAATGGACATCCAGCCTGGCGACGCGGTGGTCTGGCACGGCAATACCTGGCACGGTTCCTTTGCCCGGCAGATTCCAGGCATCCGCATGAACCTGGCCGTCTACTTCTGCCGTCAGTACGTCCAGAGCCAGGAACGGCACAAGGGCGTGGTGCCCGAGGAGGTGTTGGCCAGGCATGCCGAAGATGACCGCTTTCAGGTGCTGCTGCATCAGAAGCAGCCGTACGGCTGGCAGGGAGAGGGACCGGATTACACGCTCATGGCCAAGAACCCGCGGGGTCTTTATGACTGATCCCACGAGTACAGTAGGCGCTAGATTTCACAGGAGGGGCAATGGATCGCACAGGCACACTCGTCGTCGTCGAGCATGAATCTAAGGTTCTGAAGGACAACCCGCTGGGCGATCCTCACATCCGCCGGTTTCCGGTCTGGCTGCCACCGCAATACGACCAGGGCCGTGGTGAGCGTGGATTCCCCGTGCTCTTCGATCTGGTCGGCTACACGGGCTCCGGCTGGTCGCACACCAACTGGCAGAACTTCGCAGAGAACCTGCCGGATCGACTCGATCGATTGAATGCGGAGCGGAAGATGGGGCCGGCCATCGTCGTTTTCCCGGACTGCTTTACCAGCCTTGGCGGCAATCAGTACGTCAACTCGAGCGCCATCGGCCGCTATGCGGACTACCTGACCCGGGAGCTGATTCCGTTCATCGATCGGGAATTTCGAACCCTGGCGGATCGGGACCATCGAGGCTGCTTCGGCAAATCATCCGGTGGCTACGGCGCCATCGTGCATGGCATGCGCTACCCGCAGTATTGGGGCGCAGTCGCCGACCACTCCGGCGACGCCTATTTCGATTTCTGCTATCGCAGCGACTGGCCGAACACGCTCACGGAGCTCACGAAGTACCGCAAGCCGGAACGGAAAGACGGCGCCTACGATGTGAATCGAGCGACGGCGAAGCTGAAGTCCGGCCTGGACGATGGCCGGGTGGCGCGCTTTCTCGATGCGTTTCAGGGCAAGGAGAAGCCGTCCGGCGCCGAGGTCATGGTGCTCATGAACCTCTGTATGGCGGCGACCTACGATCCTTCCCCGAGCGCGCCGAATGGTTTCAAGCTGCCGTTCAATCTGGAGACCGGCGAGATCATCGAGTCCCGGTGGAAGCAGTGGCTCAAACACGACCCGATCAACATGGTGGCCGAGCACAAGAAGGCGCTGAAGTCTTTGAAGGGAATCTTCATTGATTGCGGCTGGCGGGATCAGTTCCACATCCACTTCGGCTGTCGGCAGCTGTCCCGTGCTCTGAAGCGGGCGGGTGTCGAGCACCGCTATGAGGAGTTCGACGATACGCACTCGAGTATCGACTATCGGATGGATCGCAGCCTGCCGTTCCTGTACCGGGCGTTGAAGTAGCCGACTGAGGTTGTAAAGGGCGTTGCATTGGAATGTGGCGTGCCCAACGCCGAACATTCATTCAGACGGGATGTCGTCCTGCTGATCCTGGGGCTGGTATCCACTTGCGGGGACACATCTGCCATCCGGGCGGCGAAACATGCGTCTTCCCTGGCTGTCCAGAACGATCTGGAAGCCACCTTCGTGAACCAGCCGGTGATGGTGGCCGCATAAGAGCATGAGGTTCTCCAGGCTGGTCTCACCGCCCTGTGCCCAGTGCTGGATGTGGTGGGCGTCGACGAAGCGTGCGTGGCTGCAGCCCGGATATCGGCAATGTCTGTCACGGGCCAGGAGTGCCCGTTTCAGAGCGGTGGAGACGGTGCGGCGCTTACGACCGATCTGCAGTGGATGGCCCTGGGCATCATTGCTGATTGGCACCACATTGCCGTCGCAGCACAGGCGCCGGACAGTCTCGATTGGAAGGTCCGCACGGGCAGGCGATCCCTCCGCGGAGGGATTGTCATTGCCAGTTTCGGATAGAGCGTCGGCGTCTGCATGGATGATCACCTGGTAAGGTGCAGCAGTGGAAGTTGTCTTCGTCGTGCTCGGAGCGTTGGATGCAGACAGTTCCGTGTGCCCCTGTGAGACATTGTCCTGGCCAATCCCTCCGCGGAGGGGTGCATCGTGTTCCTCGGCGAATGCGGACTCGCAGAGCGCGGTTCTGCACAAGGCCATCAGCGCATCAGCCTGCTGGGTGCGATAGGAAGTAGCTGCATCGGGTGGTGGCGCTTCTGTTGCCAGCACCCGATCCAGTGTGTTCAGCAGCAACTCACCGTCCTCGATTGGCAATTCGACGGTCACTGTCATGGTGTCCTTCTGCCCGTTTCTGAAAGCGCTGAGCGAGCGCCGCTCGTAAGCCTGCCTCGCGACCCGGGTGGCGTCCCGGGTAACGTTGCGCATCTGCTGGCAGCGCTGCTCGACGAGCGCGGCAGAAACTTCCAGCGCGAATGACAGCATTTCTGCTTCGGTCTCCGGGCTGACTACCCGGGTCAGCGCACGCACCTTCGAATAGGACAACCTGCCGGCGGCGAACGCCTCAGAAGTTTTCGGCAGCAGATTCAACGCATGCGCTACACGCACTTTCTCCCGGGCAGCGCTCAAGGACAGATCGCAACGCCAATGAAGCCACTCGGCGCAGCTGGCTGAACCCCACTTCAGCCAGCCGCCTCGTTCGTCGAAGCTGCGGATCAGCTTCAGCAGTTCATGTTCCTGTGCCGTCATGCGGACAGTAAGGCTGACGATCTCTTCATCGAGAGTCTCGATGGGGACGAGATCCGGATCGAATGCGAGGTGCGCGAGGGCAGCTGTGGCCATGGTGTTCTCCTTCCCTGAATACTGTATAAATATACAGTATTCAGGAGCCTGAGACCATATGTGTCTTGGTAGTGAGACGCGCAAACGGAGGGTGTGATGGAGGTGCTGAACCGATCTCTTTCCGTTCTGGGCTAACCCGGAATGTCCGGATTCTGATAGTTCTCTGCCTGATGCAGCGCAACATGGGAAGTCGAAGAACGACCACAATCCGGACCTAGCTTGATTAGCACGGTTGCACGGTGCACCCTCAGATCTGCGCTCGTGTACGCTGCTATATGCTCATCCCCATTCCAGCCTATAAAGGCAATGACCCCTACGTATTCGTCAGTTACTCGCACGCTGACGACAGAGAAGTCTATGCCGAGATACGTTGGCTACAGGATCAGGGCATCAACGTCTGGTATGACGCGGCCGGCATAGGTGCCGGTGCTGAATGGAACGACGAGATAGCTCGTGCCATAAAAGGAACTGTCTGCTTCCTGTACTTCATCACCCCGGCGTCCGTCCGGTCTGAGCACTGTCGCCGCGAACTGAATTTCGCACAGTCGAAGGAGAAGAGGGTGTTGTCGGTGCATCTCAAGGAAACAGAGGTGCCGGATGGTTTGCGACTGAGTCTCGAGAATCGTCAAGCCGTTTTCATCTACCGAATGACTCGCGCCGACTACGAGCAGGCGCTCCTGCAGGCGCTGTCGATCGATCAGCTGGCGCAGGCAACTGCTGCACATCTCAGCAAGCTCGATCGCGATAGCTCCGCAACAACCAGGCACAGGACTTGGGTTGTAGCCTCTATCGTCGCTATCTTGGTCCTCGCAACGGCCGCCTGGCTGACTTCGTTGCCGGAGGAGATCAGATCAACGCCCGATACATCCATCGCTGTATTGCCCTTCATTGATCTGAGCCCAGACGGCGATCAGCAGCACATAGGTGACGGAATCGCTGAGGAGATCCTGAACGAGCTGACGGGCCTTAAAGGTCTTCGAGTCGCGGCCAGAAGCTCCTCCTTCGCCGTCAGGGGAAGAGAGGAAGACCTCAGATCAATCGCCGATGCGCTCGGCGTGAGCACCATAGTCGAAGGAAGCGTTCGTCGAGGCGGCGATCGCATCCGTGTAGCGGCGCAGCTGGTCAATGCCGCAGACGGCTTTCAGTTATGGTCCAGAACCTATGAACGGCAACTCACTGATCTGTTCACCATACAGTCAGACATAGCTGAGGCTGTCGCCGCCAACCTCGGAGTAACACTTGGCGTTGGCGGTGTTAATGCATTTCGCGGGGCGGGTACCAACAGCATCGAGGCTTACGAAGCTTACCTTCAGGCCCAAAGCCCGACTGCATCTACAGTAGAACGATTGGGGCTTCTCGAACGCGCGGTGAAGCTTGATAAGAATTACGCTGCCGCATGGGCGGCGTTGGGACTCAACCTGGCATCGACGATGTGGGATTCCCCGCCGGAAAAGGCTCCTTCGATCATTAGCGAGGCCGTTCCGCACCTCATGCGAGCCGTCGAGCTCGAGCCGGACTCAGCCTATGCATATACACTGCTGGCCACCGTTAACTATGCGACGATGGACTGGATCAAGAGCGAAGAGCTTTATCAGCAAGCCCTCGCTGTCTCGTCAGACGGAGAGGCGTTCATCAACTATGGCAACATGCTGATGAGATCTGGTAGAAGCCTGGAAGCCGTTAGTGCCTACCAGGCGGCGCTCCGCATCGAACCCTCCATTGAACTGGGATCGCTGAGCATCCATGCCCCGCTTGCTTTGGGCCGATATGACTCAGTCCGCAATTTAGTCGAGGCAATGCCGTCCCCTGAAAAAGAAAATCATCGGCTCTTAATCGCGCTCAACGAAGGCGATCC
>Ga0316194_10003593_pt1 | contig 10788 bp, 10 predicted proteins | sample CroRivsedime1_MG_FD_204936 | JGI IMG/M metagenome (GOLD analysis project Ga0316194, IMG submission 204936) | Coastal sediment microbial communities from Maine, United States - Cross River sediment 1 | ecosystem: Environmental > Aquatic > Marine > Coastal > Sediment | place: USA: Maine... | reverse complement strand
AATCTTCATGCCGAAATGCATCGAGAAGGCCACACCCTCCTGGGCAGCACGCACCAGGTGGGAGCTGTTGTGGATATTGAAGTTGATGTTTTTCACAGTGGCTCCCACATTCTTATTTCCCAGCATTCGTTCAGCTCCATTCCCGAAAGGCAGCATCAGTAATCCCTCAGAACCTATGGGTGCGCCCATAGCAAGATCATTCAGTGCCGGGTAGTTCATTTCGCGCTGAGCCAGGTGTTGTTTCAGCCAGGAGTATTGGATCCCGGTTCCGTTTATACAAAGCAGTACACCCAACCTGTTTAATTCCGGACTATGGTTTACATGGGCAAAAGTATTGACCCTGCTCAGGGGATCGTATTTCACTTCATCACTTACGCCATATACGACCCCTGAGGTTCCAGCAGTCGCTGCTATCTCGCCCGGATTCAGGACATTCAGTGAGAAGGCGTTATTGGGCTGGTCGCCCGCACGGTAGGCAATCTGGATGCCCGGAACCAATCCCAATTCTTCTGCTGCGGTGGCTGAAAGGCGTCCCTGTTCAGAAAATGTGGGCACAATATCGGGTACAAGGTGCTTATGAATTCCGTAGTATTCCAGCAGGAAGTCAGCCAGGGAGTTTTCCTGGAAATCCCAGAGAATCCCTTCTGAAAGTCCGGAAATAGTGGTATTGATCTCGTCGGTCAGCTTCATGGCAATATAATCGCCTGGCAACATGAATTTGTAGGCCTTTTCATACAGCTCTGGCTCATTCATGATCACCCAGCTTAATTTGGAGGCAGTGAAGTTACCCGGGGAGTTTAGCAGGTGGGATAAGCACTGCTCCTCACCAAGAGTTTGCATGGCATGATCCCCGTGCGACACAGCCCTGGAATCGCACCAGATAATCGAGGAACGAAGCAATTTGTGATCTTTGTCCACCAGCACCAAACCGTGCATCTGGTAAGCTATACCGATGGCCTTGATGGAGGAGGCCTCTATTTCAGCAGACTGCATCACATCGTTGGTGGCCAGGATCAGATTGGTCCACCACAGCTCGGGATCCTGCTCGGCCCATCCATCCCTGGGTGCTTTGATCTTCATCTCTTTCTTAGGGTAGAAAGCAGAAGCCACTGATCGTCCCGATTCAGCATTGATCAGGCTGGCCTTTACAGAGGAGCTCCCAACATCGTATCCGAGTAAGTACATGTTATTTAAGTTAGTTGTTAATAGTCAGAGCTTAGTAAATTAGTAGTTAGGGTGTTATTTGCTTTGTAAGTTAGTTTTTTATGTTTCAAAAGTTGAATCCCAGGGATTCCTTTTTATGTTCTTCATAAATCGTTCTGTCAAATCTATAATAGTAGGCAGGTTTGTGAGCCACTCCGCTTTGTTTTTCATCCAGTTGCACCAGGTATCTGGATTTCAGGATCTTCTTCCGGAAATTACGGTTGTCCAGGCTGCAATCAAGGATCACTTCATAAAGGGATTGCAGCTCCCTGATGGTAAATTTATCCGGCAGCAATTCAAATCCAATGGGCTCACTTCGCAAGCTTTGCTGCAGGTGTTTCAATCCTTCCAGAATGATGTCGGCATGATCGAAAGCCAGTTCAGGTACCTGTTTTATATCGATCCACGAAGCGCTGTTATTAATGGCAAAATCGGTATTGGTTTCCCCTATATTTATTAGGGAATAATAGGCTGCTGTGACCACCCGGTGAATCTGCAGGCCCGTAGTATCGAGCAACCAATCCATATCCACCGGCTTTGAAATTCGGTCGGGTTTTCCGAAAACAGAAAACTGGGAGAGGTAAATGTCCCTGAGCCCGGTAAGCTCCTCAAGGGTTCGTGAGGCTGCCAGATCCAGGTCTTCATTGATGGAGATAAAATCGCCCGGTAATTTATGGTCCCTGAACTCGATGCCCGACCGATCGGTATAGTTTCTTTCAATCAGGAGAACTTTCAGCTGATTGGCGCTGAACCCGAAAATAACGCAGTCGACCGAGATGGTTGGATTGATGTTCCTGCCGGGGATGTTCATTGGGCTAATTTATGAAAGAATCTTATCAAATACAAAGTTAACGTCAAAAATACGCTAACTATTTTAAAAAACTACTTCATAAGAACTCCCGGAAGCCAGAGACTGAGGGAAGGAATGTAGGTTACCAGCATCAAAACGACAATCATAATGATGAACATGGGGAGCAGCGGTTTGATTACCCGTTCTATTTTCAGGTTGGCCACACTGCATCCGATAAAGAGCACCGATCCCACTGGCGGAGTACATAGTCCCACGCATAAGTTCAGCACCATCACAATGCCAAAATGGATGGGATCCATGCCTAACTGGGAAGAAACTATAGGCAGGAAGATTGGGGTAAAGATCAGTACGGCCGGGGTCATATCCATAAAGACACCCACGAAAAGCAGGATGAAATTGATCACCAGGAGGATGACCACCGGATTGTCGCTCAGGCTCAGCAGGCCGGCACTTACATTCTGGGGGATGTTTTCAAAGGACATGATCCACGACATGCCAAGGCTGGTAGCTACCAGAAGCAGCACAATACAGGTGGTCCTCACGGAGCGGAGGATAATGGCTGGCATATCCTTGAGAGTAATTTCCTTGTAGATCAATGCCAGGATCAGGGCATAGAGCACAGCCACTGCCGAAGCTTCGGTAGCGGTAAAGAAGCCGGCCACAATACCGCCGATGACAATTACCAGCAAAAGGAGGGAAGGAAAAGCATCCAGAAACTTCCGGAAGGCGAACTTGAAGAAGGACCAGTTGGTGGCTGATTTATAGACTGAGTACAGCAGGAATAGTCCTAACAGTCCATAGAGAACTCCTTTGAACTGTGAGGCAGAAACATGGCCATGAACAGCTTTCAGACCGATTCCAGCCCCCAAAAGCACCACAGAAGCCATAAGAACCTTTCCAAGTACTTTTGCCAGGCCTTTGGTGCCCTTGTTCTTGAATATCATCATGGACATGGCCACCAGCATTATACCCAGGCCTGTTAGTATGCCTGGTATATAGCCAGCCAGGAAGAGAGCTGTGATGGAAGCGCCACCGCTGGCCAGTGAATAGATGATCAGGATGTTGCTTGGAGGTATGGTCAGCCCGGTGGTGGCTGAAGTGATGTTGACTGCCGCACTGAAGCCTTCATCGTAGCCCTCCTTTTTCATCTCAGGTCCCATGATGCTTCCTATGGCGGAGGTGGCTGCAGCAGCAGATCCGGAGATGGCTCCGAAGAGCATATTGGCTATCACATTTACAAAGGCAAGTCCGGCAGGAAGTTTGCCCACAAGCACTCTGGCAAAGTTGATCAGTCTCAAGGCAATTCCTCCGCTGTTCATGATGCCGCCGGCCAGAACAAAGAAGGGGATGGCAAGTAAAGCAAAGCTGTCAAGTCCAGTGGCCATGCGATGTGCATAGGTGGTAAAGGCGGGAAGGGCATCGATGGACATGAGCATGGTTAGGATTCCGGCAATACCAATGCTGAATGCTATGGGTACGCCTATGACCAGGAGGAGAACAAAACTGAGGACGAGGACAAGAATTTCCATGCTATTTTGACTTGCTTAGGTGGAGGATGTGCAGGATTTCATAGTAGATAATGATTAGTCCGCTCAGGGGGAGCACTATGTATACATAACCCAGTGGCAGTTGCAGGGCCGCCGATTTCACATTCAGGACAAAACGGGTATATACCAGGGAAGCCCCCCCTATCACCATCACAAAAAGTGCAAACAGCAGGATCAGTGCATGAATGAGGAATTGCAGTCTGCGTTGTCTGGCCGGGGGGGACCTCTGGACCAGGATATCTATGGCCAGGTGCTCTTTTCGTCCTGCCACATAGGCAGCCCCCAGGACTCCCACCCAGATCAGCAGAAAACCGGCAAGTTCATCGGTGAACGAACTTGGTGAGGAAAGCAGGTAACGGCTGAAAACCTGCCACAGTACATCAACCACCAGCACCGACACCAGGATCACCATAAACACTTCCAGTACCTTATTTAATCTTTTCTCAAATGTTGCCATATCCTTTATACTAACTTACTAACTTCCTGAGGCTCTCGCAGCGAGCTCCTAACAGCACACTTCGTGTGCCTATTCCACCTCCTTAATTCGGGTGATCAGATCATACAATCTTTCGTTTTCACGGTAAGATTCCAGTAAATCTTCAACCTTTCTGGCAAAGGGCTCTTTTTCAGGGTAGATGATGTTTACTCCTTCCTTCTCAACGATTTCAAGCGATTTCTTTTCCGATTCAGCCCATAATTTTCGTTCCACAGGCACAGATTCCTCTGCTGCTTGCTGAAGCCATTTTTTCTCCTGTTCCGAAAGCTTCTTCCACACTCTCTGGCTGACAATCAGGACATCCGGAACCATGGTGTGTTCATTCAGGCTGTAGTACTTGCATACTTCATAATGATGACTTGTATAGAAGCTGGGAGGATTGTTTTCTGCACCGTCCACCACACCGCTCTGCAAAGCAGTATATAGCTCACCCCAGGATATGGGTGTTGGGGATCCTCCCTGGGCTTTCACCATTTCCATGGCAGTCATGCTTTTCATCACCCTGATTTTCAGACCCTTCAGATCATCCGGATGGTTTATGGCTTTGTCAATGGTATAGAAACTCCGGCTTCCGGCATCATAGAAACATAGTCCCCTGATCCAGAAGGGTTCAGTGCTCAGCAGGATTTCATCCCCGATTTCCCCATCCAGGACTTTAAAAGCATGTTCTTTTGATCTGAATACATAGGGCAGTCCCAGGACCTTAAAATCTTCGGTAAAACTTTCCATGACAGCGGCACTTACCTTGGTGATTGCCAGACTTCCTATTTGAAGAAGCTCCACGCATTGCTGTTCGGAACCCAGCTGGCCACTTGGATATATATCTATGGATAGCTCCCCTCCGGAGATCTCCTTGCACCTGTCCGCCATATATACCATGGCACTGTGTACCGGATGGGAGGGGTCAAGACCGTGAGCAAGTTTCAGGACCTTGCCCTGTTCCAGAGGCCCGCAAGCTGTGAGCATGAGCAAGGCGCCGGTAAGAAGGAGTAGGGATCTGATCGACATGAAAGGTATTTATTTTTTCAGTTTCTGAATAATGTCCATCGCTTCCCGCGAGACCTTCTGAAGCTTATCATAATCCTTGCTGGATATGATCTCCCGGGTGATCAATTGGGATCCCATTCCCACGCAGAATGCGCCAGCTTCAAACCATTCTGTAAGGTTCTCCACAGTGGGAGATACTCCCCCCGAGGGCATGATGTTGGACCATGGACAGGGTCCCAGGTAGGCTTTTAAAAATTTGGCGCCTCCTACTGTGGGTCCCGGGAACAACTTTACCACTTCGGCTCCCAGCTCTTCCGCTAAGCCAATTTCTGATGCTGTGGCACAACCGGGCATCCAAAGCACTTTCCGTCGGTTGCAAACCCTTGCCATCTCTTTATTCAGCAGGGGCGAAACAATGAACTTTGCTCCCAGCTGGATATACAGGGAACAGGTACCCGGCTCTACCACAGTACCGACCCCGAGCACCAGGTCTGGCATCTCCTTGCGGGCCCATTTCACCAGTTCGGCAAAAAGTTCGTGAGCCATATCTCCACGGTTGGTGAATTCAAATATTTTCATTCCGCCCTTGTAACAGGCAGTAATCACCTCTTTGCATACATTGATATCGGGATGGTAATAGAGCGGTATGGCCCCGATTTCCCGCATTTTTAAAACAACATCTATTCTTTTCATAAGATCGGTTATAACACGGTCGATTGCTTATATAAGCATTGAGATATTTTTTTAAAGATAAAAGAACTGGCGGACTATCCCTATCCAGGGAAATTTAAAAGTGGCTGGCATATATCACAGATTGAGTCCACCGTTCAGCTTCCCTTACCAGGTATTCTTTGACCTCATCAAGTGAGGCCCATTTTGAATCTTCTCCTTCCCACAGGGCATAAAAGCGGTAACTTATTTGATCCCCGGGGTAGGCCTCCAGGGCTGCATAGTAGGTCTGGGTGATTCCTTCACCCTCATCTCTGGTCTCTCCGGTAGATACCAGGTAACTGGTGGGGACAATCAATGCCATTGCAAGAAATGTACTGTCTTCAGATTGCTTGTCATGGCTTAGTAAGGCAGTGTACTGGTCGTCCAGTTTTAACAGGTGTAAGAGCTCACTTTTCATATTGACAATACCTGGAACCAGGAGAAGAGTGTCCTCTGTTCCCTCATAGACCACCTTGCCCTGGTAATAATGCCGTCCGGCCACAATTTCCACGTGATGGATCACATTCAGGGAAAGATCATCCAATTTCCAGTCCGAATAAGTGAGTTTGAACCGGCTTCGCTGTGAGCCCTGAAACTCTACCTCATAGGTGCCAGATCCATTATCTCCCACCCGGTAGAGCGAATCGTGGTACATGTATGCAATCGCCCCTGCACCCAGGCTGGTTCCCACCTTCAAAACATCCATTCCCCACTCTCCGGGCTCGTGGTAGCTGGGAGCTCCTTGGATTCCTACTTTACTGAGAATCATTTCTGTGCTGGTCTTTCCGAATATATCCATGCCATTTCGCTGATCCATGTAGTTTCTGAATCCCACCTTGTCATTCTCCCAGGCGGGACCTTCCATTTGAAATGCTGCACCTGTGAGGTCGGCAAAGTTGTGGTAAGAAACACCTTCCAGTCTGTCTGCCACATCCAATTCCCGGTATCCGTTTTTGGCGTCCCCCAGATGAAGGTTTGTCCGGCTTGGAAAGGTGGGATAAGTGTCGGGTGTCACAAAAGCAATCACCACTGTAATTGGAGCGGAAGGTCCCAGGTTGGTCAGGCCAAACAATTCATCCCATTGGCCGTCTCCGTCGATATCGTCCACCTGGCAGGGGATGTATTCACCGGTTAGATCCTTTAGAACCGGAAGCAGATCTGAAGGAATGTCAATCCATCTGGATATTTCTCCCCTGGTAAGAAGCAGGGTGGCATCCGTCCGGGCTTGATCGGAGGGATTGCTGACTTGCAGTGTGATTTCCTGACTGGTCTCGCCGGAGCAGGCCAACATGAATGTAAGAACTAAAAGTGAACTTAATTTTCTCATAACCTTTGACTTAGTGACTTTATGCGCTGTTTATTCTTCATTGGAGGGTTTGCCTATGGTGGCCAGAATACCGCCATCCACATAGACTACCTGTCCGTTTACAAAATCTGAGGCCCTGGAAGCCAGGAAGACCGCCGTACCTGCCAGATCATCAGGATCTCCCCATCGTCCGGCTGGAGTCCGGTTGATGATGAACTCGTTAAAAGGGTGACCGTCCACACGGATGGGGGCGGTTTGCTCGGTGGCAAAATAACCTGGACCAATGCCGTTAATCTGAATGTTGAACCTGGCCCATTCAGTGGCCATGCTCCTGGTGAGCATTTTCAGGCCACCCTTGGCCGCCGCATAGGCGGATACGGTGTTTCTGCCCAGTTCACTCATCATGGAGCACATGTTGATGATTTTGCCCTGGCCCCTTTTAACCATCCCCCTGGCCACCGTTTTGGCCATGATAAATGGTCCTGTCAGGTCCACGTCCAGCACCTGGCGGAATTCTTCTGCCTTCATCTCCAGGATGGGGATGCGCTTAATAATGCCTGCATTGTTCACCAGGATATGGATGGGGCCTACCTCTTTTTCGATGACTGCTATAGTTTTTTCTACTGCTTTTTCGTCGGTCACATCCAGGACATAGCTATGGATGTGGATTCCCATGCGGGAATATTCTCTTTTAGCTGCTTCCAGTTTATCTTCAAATACATCATTGATAATGATGGTGGCACCGGCATGGGCCAGGCCCTTTGCAATGGCCATTCCCAGGCCATGGGTACCTCCTGTAACAAGGGCGTTCTTGCCAGACAGGTCAAATAGTTCTTTGGACATAGCGTTGCATTTATCGTATTTCGTTGGGCTGGATCACATCCATATCCCCGTAATCCAGATTCTCTCCGGCCATTCCCCAGATGAAAATATAGTTACTTGTTCCGGCTGCTGAATGAATGGACCAGGGGGGAGAGATCACGGCCTGTTCGTTTTGCATCCAGATGTGCCTGGTCTCTTTGGGATCGCCCATGAAATGGCAGACGGCCTGACCTTCGGGCACCTCGAAGTAGAAATAGGCTTCCATCCTGCGATCGTGCAGGTGAGGGGGCATGGTGTTCCATACGCTTCCCGGTTTTAGCTCGGTCATTCCCATCTGCAACTGGCAGGTCTCCACCACCGAGTTTACAAGCAGTTTGTTGATTTTCCGGGCATTGGATTGCTCCAGAGCCCCCATGTCCACCACTTCGGCGTCGGCCAGAGTGACCCTCTTGCAGGGGAAGGCCTTGTGGGCAGGAGCTGAATTGAAATAGAGATGGGCAGGCTGTTCCTTCATTTTGCTGATCATCAGAATTTTTTTTGAGCCTGCACCCACGTAAAGCGCTTCTTTATAATGCAGGTCATAATCCACTCCATCTACATGGACTATGGCATCCCCGCCTACATTGATGATGCCCAGCTCGCGGCGGTCACAAAAGTGTTCCGATTTCAGGGGATCGATGGAAGGTAGCTCCAGTTCTGTATCAGGAACGGCACCGCCCACAATGTAGCGGTCGTTCATAGAATAAACCAGGTTGATCTCACCGGCTACCATCAGTGTGTCCACCAGGAATTCCTTTCTGAGCCTTTCAGTTCCGTACTGTTTGGCATCCTCCGGATGATTGGAGAACCTTAGTTCGTAGTTAACTGCCATTTGAATCTGTTTTATCTATTTAACAATGAGCTATTTCGTATAATTAATTCCGGTTCAAGAACGATCTGTTCGCAGATGTCAGATGCACTCTTATTCTCTTCACAGCCAAGAAACATCTCTGCCACCCTCTGTCCCATTTTCGCCCCCCGTTGATCCACTGTGGTGAGAGAAGGCTCCAGGAAGGCGGTAAAAGGTTCGTTGGCAAAGCCGGAAATGCCGAGTTCGCCGGGAATAACAAGACCCTTTTTTCTGGCGGCCTGTAATACGCCCAGTGCAGCGAAATCACCCGCACAGAAATAGGCCTCTGCTTTCCGGGTCATATTCATTCCTTTCTGGAAGGCTAAATCTCCTCCCTCCTGGTCCAGGGCATGTTCCATGATCCAATCCGCTGGTACATCAATGCCCGCTTCGTGCATGGCCTTAAGGTAACCCTGCTTTCTTTCCCGGTAAATGCCAATATGATCTGGTCCGGCCACATGCATGATTCTTCTGTAGCCCTGCTCAAGTAAATGCAAGACACTGAGATAAGCGCCAAAGCGATCATTGACCACAACTGACCCTGTTTGCACGTCTTCTGCTGCGCGATCAAAAAAGAAGAGGGGGATGCCCATGTCTGAAATTTTCCTGATGTGTTCGCTTCCGCTTGTTTCCATGGAGATGGAAAGCATCACCGCATCCACCCTGGCATTCACCAGGGTTTGAATAGCAGAGATCTCACTTTCCAGCTTTTCGTGGCTTTGACAGATCATCAGCTGGTATCCGGATGCTGCAAGCTCTTCCTCCATACCACCGATCACGTTGGAAAAGAAATTCCGGTTTATCCGGGGAACAATTACCCCCACCGTTCTGCTACTTCCTTTCCTTAAAGAAGAGGCCACTACATTGGGCTGATAGTTATATTTTGCTGCCACTTTTTGAACGGCTTCCCGGGTCGAAACACTGATCCTGGGATGGTTCTGCAGGGCACGCGAAACGGTGGATGCTGATACATCCAGTTCCCGGGCAATGTCGTGGATAGTGATGTGTGTTTTTCTCATCAGCCTCACAAAGTTATAAAAAAGTGCACAATCGATTGCACAATGTCTGATAAATATTTGTTACTCCCGGCCATTTACTATATTTATTCCTTCTAAAACCCTTCAAATGAAAAATCGCAGCTCCCTTTTGCTCCACCTGGTATTTGCCGTAATAGTTATTGTAGAACTGAGCGGCAGGTTTGTGGACAACATCAATCTGGAATATATGGTGAAACCGCTGATCATGATCTGGATCGCAGTGTATTTCATGCTCTTTAAAAAGAAAAAGACCTTTGCTGTTCCTGTGCTGCTGGCTTTCTTTTTCTCCTGGCTGGGAGATAATTTCCTGATGTTCTCGGGTAAGAATGAACTTTTTTTCTTTGCCGGAGTAGGCGGATTTTTCTGTTCACAGATCACTTACATATATACCTTTTCCAGGTACAGCGAGAAAGGGGGAAAGGGCTACCTGCAGAAGAATCCTTTGCTAATTCTTGTTTTCCTGGCCTATCTGGGCGGGATCCTTATTCTGCTATTTCCGGGATTGGAAGGAATGATGAAGCCGATCATTATCGTATATGCACTATCACTCATAGGAATGTCCATGATGGCCCTGAACCGGAATGGAAGGGTGGGACGCTTAAGTTTTCTGCTGGTATTTGTGGGTTCAATACTATTTTTGCTGTCAGATAGCATGATAGCCCTCAATAAGTTTTATTCGGAGTTCTGGCTGGCAGGTTTCTGGATCATGATCACTTATATAGCGGCACAGTACCTGATTATGCGGGGATTAATCCTTGAGGAGGCAGGCTAAGGAAGATTGTACTTACGAACCGCTTCAAAGGCGGAATCTACTCCTTTCATATAATTCTCAAAGCTTTCCGGGGCCTCCACATCGGGTGCGATGGAAGGCGGGTCTTCCTCCAGCAGATTGAAGTATCTGGTGGAATGACTGACGATTAGTCCCGATTCCGGAAGCACGAAACGCCTGACATCCCCAAAATGGTTGGGTCTTCCTCCG
>Ga0316194_10003592_pt1 | contig 10790 bp, 6 predicted proteins | sample CroRivsedime1_MG_FD_204936 | JGI IMG/M metagenome (GOLD analysis project Ga0316194, IMG submission 204936) | Coastal sediment microbial communities from Maine, United States - Cross River sediment 1 | ecosystem: Environmental > Aquatic > Marine > Coastal > Sediment | place: USA: Maine... | reverse complement strand
TAACTATAGCTCACTTCAAACTCTTGCATCAATTCTTTTGGCAGAGCCAGAGAACTCTGACCTGGCCCAGAGGACCAGGTTTTTTATGACGAAATAAATAGAGTTGTGTTTATCTGATCAATCCTTTGCTTTTCAACATCGGCCTCGGATCCACCAAGTGACGCGGAAACCAGCTTTCGTATTCGCTCTCTCCCAAAGCCAAAGAAAGGAGTTCCGAAAAATGTATAGTGGGAACCGGGTCTTTCAGGTTGCAGCGCACCTCCAAATTCAGATGACACATGGCGCATGCAGTTACAATACAGTCAGCCCCGGCATCAATAGCGCCCTGAATGATTTTGTTGACGATTGGCGTGATAATATCCGGCTTTGCCACGGAAAGAAAAGTTCCACAACATCGGGACTTAAAGGGCCATGATAAGAATTCACCTCCCAGTGAGCAGAGGATTTTTTCCATGAGGCCGTAATAATCCTTTTCATATTGAAGAGCGTTGGGTCGCGCCAGCATGCAGCCATAATAAGGGACAAACCGAAGCCCTTGAAGTTTTTTAACACCTTTATCGGAAAAATGTAACAAATTGATGTTTTCAAGCAGATCAAAGAAATGGAGAATATTGAGGTCCGTGTTATAGGTTGTGCCCCATTCCTTTTCGTATTTGCGACGTTTCAGATCGTCCTGTTTTAATTCCAAATGAGCATGACGCAGCCGCAGGATGCAATTCGGACAGGCCACTAGAAGCGGACGATCCGGTGGTGCCAAAAATAGGTTGCGAACGGCAAGATCAAGCGCCAGTTCAGAATCGATATTATGGGCCGAAGTGCTGCCACAACAGTTCCAATCCTCCAGCTCAATTAAGTTGAATCCGATTTTATTAAACATTTCGAGTAAAGAAAGATTGCTTTCTTTAGCCGTGGTTGCCATTGAACAGCCAGGATAATAGGATATATCGATTGACTTTAATCTATGCATGGTTACACAGCCTTCTTTTGTGAGAAAATATTTTTAATGTCCTTCATGTGATTAACACGAGACGGCAGGATATCAAGTTTGTGTTTAGCCAGCATCTTTAAGCCAACGCCCATATCCCTAAACCAGTCATGTGTGTAAAACTTATATCGAAGCATAATCTCTAGTTTATGGGTGCGACCATACCGTTTAATTGTTTTCAAAACCTCCTCATGAAATTTTAAAATTTCCGGCTCGCCAACATCTGCTTTTTCGTCGATAGCTATTTGGCAGATGGCATCAGTGACGGCCGATATGTCAATTCCCATCGGGCATTGAATCGAACATGTGTTACAGCTAACGCAAATCCAGATACTCGAGCAGGTAAGCGCTTCCTGTTTTAGACCGAGTTGGACCAGACGTATGATCCTGTTTGGCATGTAATCCATAATTTGAGAGAATTGGCATCCGCCGGAACAGGTATGGCAGTGAAGACAAGCATTGAAATCCACACCTGAGCGACGCTTAACTTCTTTGCCAAACTTTAAATTTCTTTGGTTTAAATCGATTATAGCATTTGTCGAATTTTTTTTATGCATCATATTGATCTCCAAATAAAGTTGAGCCTAACCATTTATCAGTCAACTCATAATTCTCATTATGTTTGATAGAAAACCACCAAGCCCAATACACACCCAATTGATATATACCACCTTGTAGCACAGAGCATGAATACTACTTGGTGGTACATATTGTCAATAAAAAAATGACAAAAAGAAGATATATTTTTATATGATCCGAGCCATGAACAGGTGGCCGTACACAATGTTATCAGACAAAAGAAAGTTGCAGAATATGATATCAAAGACGATCAAGATAATCTTCAGCAAAGCTTCAAGGTATTTTTTACCCTAACGTTGCAAAAGTCGGAGGGCTTCAGAGTCGAAGCGTCAAGGGTAAAGCCATAGTACTTCTACTGCGAACCGTTGGCAACAAAGGATCTGGAGTCTTTCGGCTTTCCCGAAGGGTAAAAAACATAGCGAAAAATGGCCAACACCCTTGAATTCTCAAGTGGTCAATTCCTGACCAGGATGACCATGTATTACCTTAAATTAAAATAACATTTACTTATACACCCTTCACCATGTTTTTTATGCAACATTAGGGTTTATTAGATAGGCTGATTTTAGAATGACTTTAGCCCAAATCTTTCAAGAAAAAATTCACTGCAACTATTCAGGGAACAGTTGTCCCCACGAAACGATACTGGCGGGATCGCGTTATATTTTCATTGATTTAGCAGTGATGGAGACACCGAAGTGAAGGGAAAATGACTGCTCCCTGAACACATACAAATCTCTTATTTTAAAAATGAGAAAAACGATTTCTGGATATCCTTGAGCGAAGTGGATAGAACAAAAAGCATGCAGCCATTTATTTGAGCGCCGTAGTATTGCTTAATACGACAAACTTAAAATGCCGAATCTTTAAAACACCTGTCCATTGGCAGGCTGTATAGAGCAAAAAAATGTGTATCGTTTCTTGACACATACAACCTCTATATATCATTAGATAAACATATTACACGCAGCCGCGATACCCTTAATGTGGACATTGTTTTTGTAATTCCCATACACTTCTTTATATTGCGCCAGCGTTCTTATCTTTAAATAAAACGGCAAACCTGTTTGTCTTGGCACAAAATATATCTTTTAAATCAAAAAGTTATGCCTTTTCCCTTTCTCGTCGCTCTTCCTGCTTTATTGATCTGCTGCTTCTGGCATGGATTTCGCTTTATATCTCATTTAATTCTGAGATTCTGTTCCTGAAAGATTATAAGGTTCAAATTTATTGATATTCCAACAACTTACAAATGTCTTAAAACGAAAAAAATACTGATGCAGTATAAAGAAACGGTTGTCCATAAAGCAAACAGATCTCCACTCCACCCCCGGTTTCTACTGTGTCTCACGGCACTATTTTAGATAATGAAAAAATGCTTCTAGAAAAAGTATTGGAGGAATGCAATTGGAACAAAAGCCGGGCAGCCCTGCGTCTGGGAATCAGCCGAAGCACCCTCTATGATAAACTTAAAAAATATCGGATCGTCAAATCCTCAACGCAATAGGTATTCTGAGAGTACACAAACTGTCAGTACAGTTGTAGAACTATAGGAAATACAATTCTGAAGATCCCCGCAGCTACGTTGTTTCGAGATATCCACTTTGTTTGGACAAGCAACAGAGAATGCGCCTACTCCGTTGAATTCCCCCAAGGGTTCGCAAAGAGAAAATCAACTGGGTTGATGCACTTTTTTTATAGCGCTTCATTTAAAAACCATTTGAAATTATAGATTTATTTTACTATAGTAGCTTATTGCTATCTTGTAGAGGCAAAAAATGTTAGTTCTGACGATCGCAGCAAAGCAATTTGGATGAAAATCTTGCATTCAAATCATCATTTAATCTTACCTAAAATCTGCAATTGCCGATTTCGCCGTAGTTGCAAGGCGCAGGGTGTGAAGCTGTAATAAGCTACCGCGAACGCCCTGCAACACAGCAAATGAGGTGAAAGCGGTGATCCCGAAGGGTGAAAAATTTTGAAAAATTCGTAAAAGTCGATACACAGCAATAAAGTGCGTCCGGATCTACTTCGAAATCGGATCGATCTGTTTATAAATATTGTTTATATTTTTCTTTTCAAAAATTTTCATGCAGTTTTTAGGTCTTAAAAGGAGGTATTAGTGGCTGATTTTCAGAATGATTTATTTCTACGCGCTTGTAAACGCCTGCCGGTTGAAAGAACGCCGATATGGATTATGCGTCAGGCGGGTCGTTATTTGCCGGAGTATATGGCCGTACGCCAAAAAGTAGATTTTCTTACCCTGTGCAAAACCCCTGAACTTGCCACCGAAGTAACGTTACAGCCGGTCGATTTGATCGGGATTGATGCAGCAATTATTTTTTCCGATATTCTTGTAATTCCTGAAGCAATGGGCATGCATCTTGAAATGCACGAAGGCATAGGCCCGGTGTTCCCACAACCCATTCGAAGTGAAAGTGATGCGAAAAATCTTAATGAAATAGATCCCGCCGTTGATTTGAAATATGTGCTTGACGCCGTATCTCTGACAAAAAAAGAGTTAAACAGACGTATTCCATTGATCGGTTTCAGCGGTTCTCCGTGGACGTTGATGACGTATATGGTTGAAGGTCAAGGGTCCAAGACATTTTCAAAGGTAAAACATTTAATTTATACCAATCCAAAACTGGCCCACAATCTTTTGGATAAAATTGCTGTTGCCGCAGCCGCATATTTATGCGCAAAGATTGAGGCGGGTGTAGATGCCGTTCAAATATTTGATACCTGGGGCGGAATTCTTTCCCCGGATGATTTTGAAGAATTTTCTTTACAATACATTCGGAAAATAATTTCTCGGGTTAAACAAAAAAATGTGCCTATCATTATGTTCGCAAAAGGTGTGCACTTTAATTTAAACAAACTTGCTGAATGCGGTGCTGATGTATTGGGCCTGGACTGGACTATGAATATCGGCGCCATCAGAAAAAAATTTGGTGATAAAATAGCACTTCAAGGGAATCTGGACCCGACGATTCTTTATGCCGATCATAATAAAATAAGACATGAAGCAAGGAAAATTTTAGAATCATTTGGCAAGGGAAGCGGGCATATTTTTAATCTTGGCCACGGAATACTACCCGATGTCCCACCCGAAAACCTTAAAGCTTTAGTGAATTTTGTCAAAGAGGAAAGTGCTGTTTATCACACCACGGAAACAAAACCTGAATAGGCCGGTTGGAGCGAATCGGAAATCCCGATTTATCTGGGAACCTGAAATGTTTGCCACAAAGACACGAAGACACAAAGATTTTATTTTTATAAAATAAATGCCTGAATTTTACAAGCGTCAAGTTTGCCGCATATGCAAGACGCAGGGCGTGCAGCTGAAGTGTACTACCGCAAATGCCCTGCAACACAGCAGATGCGATGAAATCGGCACTCCTGAAGGGCAGACAATCTTGAGGTAATAATGGTAGTATTCCGAAAATACCAGTCAGGTAATAAAAGAACTGTTACAGAACAATTTATAGCCAATCAAAATAGTCTATTATTCTTTTATATCTCAAGATTGTCTGTGCAAGATTCAGGAAATACATGGGAGACAAATCGTGTTTGATATCGATATTGAATTAATAAAAAAGTATGACAAACCGGGACCGCGCTACACCAGTTATCCGACAGCGCCTCATTTTAATGAATCGTTTACGCACGAAAATTATCTTGATGAGATCAGCAAAACCAATCGAGGCAGGAATTTGCCTGATTTGTCGTTATATTTTCATCTGCCCTTTTGCGATACACTCTGTTATTTTTGCGGCTGTAATATGATCGTCACCAGGAACAGAGACAGAATCAAAAAATATATTGATTATTTAAAGCGCGAGATAGACTTGATTACGAACCATATTTCACATGATAGAAAAGCAGTCCAACTGCACTGGGGCGGAGGCACCCCCACGCATTTGAGTCCGGATGAAATCGCGGAGTTAAGTTCTTATATTCACGATCGGTTTGACGTTAATGCTGATGCGGAGACCGGATGTGAAATTGATCCCAGAGAATTAACAAAAGCACATCTTGCGGCTTTGAGAGACGGCGGCTTTAATAGAATCAGCATGGGGGTTCAGGATTTTAATTCGGATGTTCAAAAAGCTGTCAACCGGATACAGCCGGAAACTTTAACGCGACAGGTCGTCGACTGGGTGCGCGAATTGGGATTTCACAGCATCAATCTTGATTTGATGTACGGGCTTCCTTTCCAGTCCGTAACAACTTTTGAAAAGACGGTCGATGCAATTATTGATATTGACGCGGACAGAATTGCACTATTTAATTTTGCTTACGTTCCCTGGATGAAAAAACATCAGAAAGCCATTCGTCCGGAGGATTTGCCTGTTGCCGAAGAAAAGCTGAACATTCTCAAAATGTCCACTGAAAAACTGACTCGCGCAGGCTATGTGTTTATCGGCATGGATCACTTTGCCAAACCCGATGATGAACTCGCACTGGCGCTGGAAGGAAAAAAACTTTACAGGAATTTTCAAGGCTACAGCACCCATGCCGGTGCGGACCTTTATGCCATGGGGATTACCAGCATTAGTCAGTTTGGACGCATCTATGCTCAAAACATAAAAAAAGAGAAAAAATATCATGCTGCACTTGACCAAGGAATTTTACCCACGGCCAGGGGGTATTGTTTGAACGACGACGATCTCTTGCGAAGACATGTTATCATAAAACTCATGTGTGACTTTGAGCTCGATTTCACCTCAATTGAAAATGAATTCGACATAGATTTTGAGACTTACTTTAACTGGGGACTGAACAACTTTGATGAGATGATCGCCGACAATCTGATATCCATTGAGAATAAAGTTTTGAAGATTACGAAGATGGGCAGATTCTTGATCAGAAATATTGCCATGAACTTTGATGGTTATATTGAAAGAAAAGAAGATTATGCCCGCTATTCAAGGACTGTATGACCACGCTTAATTGAGGTATAAAATTTAAACATCGTCGTCGTTCTTTAACTGAGAAAACGCTAACCTGGACAAGCCAGTTGTAGCGAAGCGAAAATCCAGATTTATCGGGGAACCAAAAATATTTGCCACCAAGACAACCCAGTACGATCTTCAGGACCTACGGGGCAGGCAGAAGACACAAAGAATTTTATTTTGTTATTCGTTCTTAGTGTTTTGGTGTCTTTGTGGCGAGAAGAAAAAAGTTTTGCCATAAAAAACACAAAAATCACATTTAAGAAACTAATGTTTCAAAAGTTGATATGGATAAATACGCGGTAGTTCTTTTCAACCTGGGAGGGCCGGACGCTTTGGACGCCGTAGAGCCCTTTTTATATAATCTGTTCAGCGATCGTGATATTTTTAAGATACCGGTTGGACAGAAAATCTTTGCAAAACTAATGTCCAGCCTTCGCGCACCAAAAGTAAGAGAAAAATACAAACACATCGGTGGAAAATCTCCCATAAATGAATGGTCGGAATTGCAGCGGTCCATGCTTGAGAAGGAACTGCAAAAAACAGTTTCCAGCTTAAAAGTATTTACTGCAATGCGATATTGGCACCCAACCATAGAAGACGCCGCCCAAAAAATATCGGAAAAAACCTTTGATAAAATCGCACTCCTCCCCCTCTACCCGCATTATTCGATAACGACGACCGGATCGTCTTTCAATGAATGGCAAAGGGTTTATAAGGGAGATATGGACAGGTTGACATATATTTATGATTATTTTGACAACCATAAATATATTGCAGCGTTAAATGAAAGAATTGATGAAGCAATTACGCGCTTTTCCAAAGATGTCCGCAATGATATTCAAATCCTATTCAGTGCTCATGGAACACCTGAAAGCCTCGTAAAAAAAGGAGACCCTTACTCAAAGCAAATAAAAGAAACCGTCGAGTGTGTAATGGAAGTGCGCAATTTTTCCCACGAATATCATTTGTGCTTTCAAAGCAAGGTCGGGCCTGCCAAATGGCTTGAGCCTTCAACCGATAAAATGATCAAAGCACTGGCAGCCAAAAGAAAAAGACAATTACTCGTTGTTCCCATCAGTTTCGTATCCGATCATATTGAAACTTTGTTTGAACTTGACGTTGAATACAGAACTATTGCCAATCGATTAAACATTGAAAACTATCTTGTTATGAAAGGGTTGAACGATTCAAAAACGTTTGTTGAAGCTCTAAAGGAGTTAGCGCTGCAAGCGCTTCAACGCTAAATTAGGGGGCAAATCAATAACCACCCCTAAAAGGGGTAGCATGATGGTGACCCTAAAAGGGTCTTCATAAAATATTATTCACCGCAAAGTCGCAGAGAGCGAAGAGTTTTTGGTTTTTTTTTGCTTTTCGCTGACCCCGAAGGATAGACTCCGCTATCTCCGGGACGGAGGACGCCGAAAAGCAAAAAGACTCAACCCTTCGGGGAATAAAATGCCTGTATTGGTGCCTCACAACCAAAGAATTGATGGCTTATGTCGGTTCCGCAGCGCAAGCTGCTGAGGGTTTTCCCATCGCCGTCCTCTAAGCAGCGATGGGAAATATATACATCTCCGCGAACTCTGTGCCTGAATGAGCAAAGCGAATGGGCGGTGAAAACATGCACTCATTTAGCTGTATAGCAAGCTGGGACCTTCGGCTTAGCTGAGGGTTTAATGGATTGATAGCAACGAAGAATAAAAGCAAAACCGATAAAAACAAATGGATAAATGCACAATTAAAATAACGATTTTAGGGGCAGGGATATCCGGGCTGGCAACCGCCTTTTGGCTGAATAAGGATGGATTTGATCTAACCGTTCTTGAGTCAAAAAACGAACCCGGCGGTTCAATGATCACACGGTATGAAGATGGATTTCTGATCGATTATGGGCCCAACAGCGGATTGGAAACAACGCCTCTTATCGGACAGATCGTTGAGGAGATCGGACTGAAAGACGAAATGATTTATGCCGCCGAAAAGGCAAATAAAAGATATATTTTAAAAAATGACCAACTTCATGCCCTGCCGACAAGTCCCGGTGCTTTCTTGAAAACAAAATTGTTCTCAACAAAAGCTAAATTACGCCTCCTGGCGGAACCATTTGTTGTCAAATCTAAGGAAGGGTATTACCAGAGCATTTCTGAATTTGTAAAAAGACGATTAGGGAAGGAATTTCTTGATTATGCAATAAATCCGTTTGTTGCCGGAGTATTTGCGGGCGATCCTGATCGTCTTAGCGTAAAATCCGCCTTCCCCAAATTATATCGACTGGAAGAATTATATGGGGGTTTGTTCAAAGGGCTGGTTTTGGGCGCAAAAGAAAGGAAAACGCGGGCAGAGCAATCCAAGCAAAGCGCAAGAATGTTTTCATTTGAAACAGGGATGCAGAGTTTTCCGAGATCAATTGCCGCCAAATTGGGCGATAAAATCAAGTACAATTGCCATGTTGAAAAGGTCGTAAAATCAGAAAATAACTTTAAAGTACTATACAATCATAACTCAAAATCAGAAGAAATCATTTCGGATGTCGTGCTGTCTACCGTTCCGGCGTATCAGGCGGCTTCTATTTTTGATGACAAGGAAAATCCATTATTCGATCATTTGAATAAAATTTATTATCCGCCGGTAAAAGTGCTGTATTTAGGATTTCGAAAAGCGAGTGTCGGCCGGCCTCTGGACGGATTTGGATTTTTAATTCCGGAAAAGGAAAACAAAGCATTTTTAGGCGCAATTTGGAGTTCGACAATATTCCCTTTCAGGGCAAGGGATGATCTGGCAGCTTTTACGCTGTTTATTGGGGGAGCGAGATCTCCTGAGTTGCTTGACAATGAGAATGAAAAGCTTGTCCACAACGTAATCGAAGAATTCAAAAAAATAATGAATATTAACAGCGACCCTATATTTATAAAAAAAATGCTGTGGCCTAAAGCCATTCCTCAATACAGCATTGGATATATTGAGCACGAAAAATACTTTCAAATGTTTGAAATGAGCAACCCCGGCATTTTTTTAAGCGGGAATTACCGGGGTGGGATTTCTGTCGGAGACTGCATAAAAAATTCAGAATTAACGTATAAAAAGATTTGTAAACATATCACCTAAAGGGGCATGTAATATTTTTGTACGTGTTCAGGGGATGTGCCTCCCCGCTTCACTCTGGCGTCTACGAATTTGGTCATTTCAGTGACTTAGCAGCGATGGCATTCCCAAACGAATGGTTGTCATTATCGAGGCAACGGCGTTAAAACGACCAGAAAAGACGATCGAGCGTTTGCTTATCAAGTTCACCTGTTGGTTCAAGGCGATATTGGATGTCATTGACAATCCAAAGCAAACTCAGAAAACTACGGCAATCGGAACGTTATTTTTAAAAACATCATAGTATTGAAAAATCATCGCTATGTGTTTTCAAAAAAGGTGATATGCTTGTCCGCCTCAGGTGGGTTTATCCGCAGCACAATTTTTCGCAATAAGCCAATATTTAGGATGTGTTGCACTGTTATTTATACGATTTCAAACACTTCACACATCCTTAAATATTGGGACACGCTACGATGTCATGATTCATAGCGCCTTTTTTGAAAATATATGGCGAAGGACCGACGTTATCGAAATTCACTTGAATAAGACCTGTCCAAGTAACATTAGATAAGGCTTCAGTTGAGTTAAAGGGTTCGAAACTTTCGCAAACTTAAATAAATAAACATAAAATTATCCGGTTAACATGACAAATTAAACAAAACAAGCCAATAAATGATTTGCATTTTTTTATTGACACAATCTGCTACATTGTAGTATAAACTTAGCGGTTTTCATGATATTAAATCTGGTGAATTCATAAAAAGTTTTTCAGGAATTCATCAAAATTACAATGATTGACGGTAGGAACGAGATGCTCAAACATAAAATATTGCGTTTTGTATTGCTTTTCATTTTTGTTACAAGTTTACATGCCGGTGGGGTATCCGCCGATACAGTGTGCATGGCCAAATGCTGTCTTCAAACCAACTCGATCGGGATGCACCATGCCATGGGTGAACAGATGAAATCTCTCTCGGATTGTCATTCCAAAATTCCGTCAATTCCCTGTGATTTACAATCCGGAAAGACCGTTAAAATACCGGAGTGTACGTTGACCACATCCTGCAGCAGTTTTCAAAATACCATCGGAACAATTCAAGTTTTATCCAATCTTTGTTTCGATAATATTGCCGTTCAAGGCAATTATTTGGTTCAAACTGTGGCAGAAAAGTTTCACTCTC